>Ga0172364_10005467_pt1 | contig 10115 bp, 14 predicted proteins | sample LakKivSesite10cm_FD_114545 | JGI IMG/M metagenome (GOLD analysis project Ga0172364, IMG submission 114545) | Sediment microbial communities from Lake Kivu, Rwanda - Sediment site 10cm | ecosystem: Environmental > Aquatic > Freshwater > Lake > Sediment | place: Rwanda: Western Province, Lake... | reverse complement strand
CCGGAAATGGTTGTTTTGGCAATCCTAGCTCAATCTTCAAGGTCTTTAATTCCTCTTGGCACGTCTCAATAATATGCTTCAAGGTTGAAATCATGAGATTTTCTTCCAGTCTTATTGTATCAATTTCATCTCTTATGAAAGATATTTCAGGAGCGCAAGTTCTGTGCTCGCATAAATGATAAACAGTATGAGACTTCTCGGCTCTCCAACTAGGTCCTATATCGTAAATCTTGTCAAGCCCAGCAGCTATCAAAAGCTCTCTATGCAGCTGCGGGTCCTGTCTGAGATATGCCTTTTTTCCAAAATAAGGAATTTCAAACATGTCTGAACCGCCCTCTGAAGAGCCTCCTATCAATGAAGGAGTATAAACTTGAATAAAGCCGCTCTTGTTAAGGAAGGTTTGCATTCCTTCGATTGCCTTAGCTTGGATTTTAAAGATAGCTAAATTCTCAGGTTTTCTAAGGTCCAAAACCCTCGCATTCAAGCGAGTTGTCAGATCTGCTGGAGTTTTCTTGGTCTCTAACTCCAAGGGAAGTGGAGATTCAGAAACATTAATTATCTTTAACTCAATTGGTATTATCTCTACGCCATTAGGTGCTTCTTTGTTTGCTTTGACAGTTCCTTTAATGGCAATAACATCCTCCCTATTAAGTGTTTCAATTTTTTCTATGGTATTAGATTTAACTAGCCCATCTTTTGCAGTTATCTGGACAAAACCTTCCCTGTCGGCAAGTTTGATGAACTTTAGCTTGCCTATATCCCTAAGTTCTCTTACCCACCCCATTACAATGATTTCCTTGCCATCCAACTCTGAATCCACATCTCTAGAATAATGAGTTCTTTGCCATTCTCCCAAACTTTCAATCATGAAATCAGCTTTATCGAAGCAATTCTTTTAAATCAAAATCTCTAAAATACAAAATAAAAATTCCAATTACTATTGAACTTACTGCACTTAAAAAACGATTGTCTGGAAATAGATATAAATCAGATAATTCCCATATTCCTCTCCAAACAAGTATCAAAGATATCCCCAGTATAAGCTCTGAAATGACTCTATGCTTTCTTTCAAAGACTTTGATTTTCTTCTCATACTCTTTCTTAAACTCTGGATTTTCGATAATGTTTATTTTTTTCACAATATCACAAATTGTAAAATATTATCCAAACTATAAACCATATAAAAAGATATAACCAACCACCATTAGACCAAAACCAGTTAAATTTCTCATTTATCTTGAAGATTACTTTGAATATCTGCGACCCTATATAAAGGAAAATAACTGCTAGAGCTAAAGATAGATAGTTGTTCATTAAAAAGAAACTCACATATCCTATTATTATTCCTAGTATTGTAAATGCAACAGTTGTTTTGCTTTCAACTTTCATAATACACCTCTTTTAATTTATTGTTTGTATTCTTTTAATGTTTTCTGTTCCTTCTTAGACTTTAAACTATCTACCGTAACCCACGAATGCCTTATAAATTCTAAATGTTTCTTTTCTTTTAAAGATTTTTTTACAAACTCTATACTTCTAGCATCATGACTATAGCCAACGCCAAAATCAAACCCAACTATCTTTTTTATCTTTTCTACCTCTCTATCGCGCTCAACCTTAGCTATTATCGAAGCCGCTGAGCACACTGGATAACGTTCATCACAGTAGTTCTCAGCAATTATATCAGTATGATTCTTGGCTAAGTTTAGAAGAATTGCTTTGAATTTTTCAGTTGAAGCCTGTGGCGTGTCAACGTAAGCTTTGTCTGCTTTCATAATCTTTATTATTTGAGCCATTTTTTCTGCCTCTATGATATTTAGATTTTTTTCTTTTCTTGATTCATCTATTTCTTTAGCAGAAACTTGTATAGAAACATAATCTTTTGCAATTCTCTTGATTAATGGGTAAAGTCTTCTTCTTTGTGCTGGAGAAAGCATCTTGCTGTCCTTAACCCCCAATTTTCTGAGCTTTTCATTATCCCTTTCATCTATCATTACGCCAGCTATTACCATCGGACCGATGACAGAACCTTTTGGCAAGCAGAAACATACTGATGCTTACTGCTTTCTGCCGGCTTCATCGATCCCTAGTATTGTTGTCAAATAATCTTCACCTCTTTACTTGTAGGTATCTTATACCATAAATAATTCTTATTGCTCACTAAATTTAATCTTTCTAATTCTTTTAACCTTCTATATGCTGCCTTCCAACAGATTTTCATTTTATATGAAACATCAGAGGTTTTTCTTGGATTGCTTAGAAAATCTAGTATTTCCTTCTTTCTTCTAGAAATTAGAATCGTATTAGATTCCGTCTTTACCCAGTAATCGATGCTACCTACTCTGAAGTTTTTGACCTTCCCTTCAGATTTCAATTTTTTCAATATGTGCTGTATTTGACTCCTTCCTCTTTTGAATTCTATACTCAATTGAGAGCTGGTCTTCGGAGTTTCAATATAGGATAGAATGTTACTTTTGATGTAATGCCTAGGATAATGCCATTCTACAAATGAGTTATAAGTTCCCCAGAATTTCTCTTTTTTGATCGGGTTCAAGTCAGCAACACCTATTTTTGCTAGCTTTTCCCAGTTGCTTCTACCTGTTATGACATATGCTCTTTCTCTTCTAGAAAATGTAAAGTTTACCCCTAGGTTATTCAGAATATTATCAATAATTAAAATTCTATTTCTCTGAGATATTCTTAAGGTTCTATTAAAATGCTTTCCTGTCTTTATGTTTCCCTCGCCTGCAAAAAATCCTCTCAGAATATAATTATGGGATGTTTTATCGCTCTCTACAACTTGAACTAATTTCTTCCATTTCCTTACGATATCTTTGCTTGCTATTCTGATAATGAAATATGGTTTATTTGCTCTTTTGTCGACATAGAATTTTATAGTCTTAACCTTGAAGCCTAACTTCAGTGGATGATCTCTAGAAGGATAATACGCGTAAAGTCTAAAGTTATCAGCATTAAACAAGTTCTTGATGTTTCTGTAGAAGTATTTTACAAGTTTCAATGAATTATTTGTAAATGTTATTTCTGCTTCAGTTTTATTGTCTCCTTCAGCTAGCCACAAACCGACACACTCAGCTACTTGCTTATCAATAGGTCCAACCACATAACCACAATTGAAATATGAATTAACTTATATAAGAAAATCATCCACTACTCTGCGGAGTGCTCACCTAATATAGTTGTCATAAATTAACCTTTAAGATTTACATAAACTTATATAACTTTCAATCTCTTATAATTTTAATAACTGTGAGATTTTATATACGATAGATTTGAATGCCTATCATTTATTTTATTATTTATAAATATAAGAGAATGAGCAAAAGGTTTAAATAATTTAAAGATATAGTTATTTTGAATGTTTAGCATTTAGGTAAATGCTATGAAAGAAGAATACAAAGACTTGTTTGTAAGCGAAGATTTTGATAGAAAAATTTTGGTTGATGCTATAAAGAAATATATAAAATTAACTAAAGAAGGCAAAATAGTCCCTACAGAAGATTTTGATAAATTATCACTTGCTAGAAAAATGTTATGTATTTTATTGGCCAGAAAAATCTTAGTTGATGAGGAAATAGAGAAAGATGAAAAAATTCATATAACTGAATTAGCTTCTAATGTAGGTTCTAAGCGTCCTACTATTGAAGGACAGATTTATGGAATATTGAAGAATATAGTTTCAAGTAAAGAAGGAAAGACGTGGGTACCAAGCTACAATATACAAAAAGCAAAAAAGTTTTTAGAAGCTAAAAATAAAAAGGAAGAATTTAAAGCAGGTGAATAAATACCTGATTCTAAAATAAAAACAATGCTTACAAGTATGTTATCTGAAGGATTTTTCAAGACTTCAAAAAGTATTGACGAAGTGATAAAAAGATTATCTCAGAAAGGATTTACGATAAAGGGGAATAAAATAGGAATGGTAGGTAGAATGCTTACACAAATGTGTCAAAATCCCTCAACAGGTTTAGAAAGGGAGGAGATACCTGAAACCGAAAGAAAAGGCAGAGATAAGTGGAGATATAAAAAGGTAAGGTAATGATTTCAGACGAAGAAATTTTAAGATTGCTCAAGAAAAAGGATTTATCAGATTACATAGATCCATCAAAATTAGATATTCTAGGAAAGGCACTCTGGACTTTGCTAATTATAAAGGAATGTACTCCAATAAAAAAGATTAGCTCTAAATGCATAAGTTATATTCTTTCTGAACTTGAAGAAATTCCACTTGAAGATACTTCTATCTCAAGAGCTTTAGCAAGGGCTGGTGATAAGGTTAAACGATATTTAGGCGACGATGGAACTATTTTCTATGAAATTATGAAAGAAGGTAGAGAATATTTAAATAACTCTGCTAATGTTTCAAAAAACATTTACTTCTTTAGCGGTAAAGAAGCTTGGTCAGATAGCAACAAAGTTTTTCCTGAAATAATTAAAAGATTAGAAGGTGACTTGGCTATCGTAGATTCTTATTATGGACTTGGTACACTTTTCAATTTATCAAAATTCGGGGATAAAAGAAAAATTAGATTTATGACTAGTAGATTAGGTGGAAATGAAAATGAAGAAAAATTCAAAAAGGAATTTGAAAAGTTTAAAAGAGAATTTAGAAATATAGAAATAAGAAAATATGAAAATTTTTATCAGCTCCATGATCGATATATTTTGGCCAATAACGCTCTTGTAATAATTGGCCATGGAATTAAGGACATAGGAGGGAAAGAATCATTTGTTATATTTTTATTCCAGGATGAAATAAAAGATATTGTATCAGAACTAAAGGAGGTTTTCGAAGACAGATGGAAAAATTCTGTTAATTTATAATTAAATATTATTTACCACTAAAGTAAGTTCTAAAAATTAATATTTCTAGGGTTGTAATTAGTGCCCATGAAGATAGATATTTTAAAACTTCTAAATGATGTAGAAACGTATCCTACTTGGTATTCAAATAAAACTTATAGATTTATAGTAACTGATAATAAAGACGGCACCATAACCGTAATGTACCCATGTACGGGTAGGCAACCAAAACAAACGTTTAATCGTTATATAGAATTAACACCACAATTAATTTGGACGTTAGGTTTCATAGAAGGCGAAGGTTTAAAGAGTAGAGGAAAGTCTGCCTATAGAAGATTCATAGTGACTAACAACGATTCTGAAAAAATGGCCTTTGTTCTTGATGTTCTAGAAACATATAATTTTGTCAAAAGAAGTAATTTAACTAAAAATTCAATAAGAATTAGATACGGAAACGAACATAATAGAGAGAAACTTCTAAAATATTGGAGTAAGAAACTTAATGTTAAAAGAAATATTATCTATATTTCACAAACACCAGATCCTATTAAAAAATCAGAGTTTGGCACATGTGATATCTACCTTAGCAATATAATTTTGCGAAGAGTTATAGACGAAATAAAATCTTACGTATTTAGAAGCATGAAACCTATTTAAATGATTGTGCTGAATTTCTTATCTATAGCGGGGTAGGGCAAGATATTGAATTGCTTTCGATATCCCCGAAGCCTGGAGTGCCCGTCGGGCTCATAACCCGAAGGTCAAAGGTTCAAATCCTTTCCCCGCTACCTTTCTTTTTTATATTAATCAGCCATTTATTATTCTTATGAAAAAGCTGAAAGTTGGACTGTTTTCTTTCACTAGTGATGAAGGCTGTTCAATCGTTTTAATAGAACTCATGAATGACCATCTCTCTGATTGGGAAAAGAATATAGACTTCAAATACTTTAAGTTGCTAAAGTCAAAGAATGAATTAAAAAACTTGGATGTGGCATTTGTTGAAGGTGCAATATCAACATTCAAGGAAGAGAAAAGACTAAAGGAAATAAGAAAAAAGTCAAAAAGACTTGTAGCGATAGGTAGTTGCGCTATTGATGGAAGTCCCTCAAATCTGAGAAACTTTTTCAGCGAAGATACAAAAAAGGAAATAAAAATCGTATTAGATAGATTTGGTCATAGAGACAAAGTTTCTGCTTTAAATGAAATAGTAAAGGTTGATGATAATGTTCCTGGATGCCCGATGGAAGAAAACATTTTTTTAGAAATTTTAAGTAAATACTTAAAGGAGTTTAAAGTGATTTAATGCATAAAGATTTTGATATTGCAATAGAAGGTTTAAGCAAGATAGAGGGGCATGCATCCTTAGATGTAAAAGTAAGAAAGAATAAGGTTAAAAGTGTCAAACTAAAGATTAGCGAAAATAAAAGGTTCTATGCCCAAGCAATAAGAAGCAAACAATTCGAAAGTGTTCCTCAACTGGTTTCTAGGATATGTGGAACATGCAGTATAGCACATCTAACCTGCTGTACAGAAGCTGTCGAGAAAGCTCTAGATATAAATCCATCCGACCAGACAATTTTGTTAAGAAAACTGATGATGTATGGAATGATGATAAGAGATCATGCAATGCACCTTTATTTATTCTGTTTACCAGATGTTTTTGGAAAGGATTCTGTTCTTGACTTTGATGAGAGGCAACATGAATTAGTTCATCATGCATTCGAAGTAAAGAAGGCGGGTAATGACTTATCTAAGCTCATTGGCGGAAGAGCTGTTCATCCTCCTTATGCTCAAATTGGTCAGTTCTCACGTTTACCTGATAAGGATGAAACCAAGAAGGTTCTTGAAGAATTGAAAAGGGTAAGAGCTGATATTTTTGAATTAGTGAGAATTTTCTATGATTGTTCATTCTCGTTCAGAAAAAGAACAAGATTTGTAGCTTTAACAACACCTGATTTCAGCTTCCTTGAAGGAATTATAAGAACATCTCAAGGCCTTACGATACCCGAAGCGCATTATTGGGAACATTTGCAAAGAATTATAATACCTTATTCTCAAGCTGCAGGATTTGAGTTAGAAGGTAAAGATTTTATGGTTGGGGCATTAGCTAGAATGAACTTGAATAGAGATAAACTTCATAAAGAAACTAAAAGAGACTTGGCAAAATACATCAGAATGTTCCCTTCTGAAAACATTTATCATAACAACCTAGCCCAAGCAATAGAAATAATGCATTGTATAGACCATTCAATAGAGATTTTAGAAAGTAACGAATTCGAGAACGAACCAAAAACTGAATTTAAAATAAATGAAGGTAGGGGTGTAGGAGTAATCGAAGCGCCTAGAGGAACACTTTATTATGTCATCTCTCTAGACAAGGATGGAAAGATTGATTATGGAAACTTTATTATACCAACAGCTCAGAACCAGATAAAGATGGAAAATGACATCAGAACCCTAGTCTATCAGAATCTAAGCAAGAGCAAGCCTTTCATAAGATACGAAATTGAGAAGTTGATAAGGGCTTTTGATCCTTGCATGACGTGCGCAACTCATTTTCTTAAAGTAAATTGGTTATAATCAATTCTTTTAATTGTTCAAAAGCTTCTTTTTCTTTAATACTTGAAGGAATTCCAAATATCCTAACTTTGTCAATCATCTTCATTTTTTTAAAGAGTTTTAGGTTGTATCCTAAATCAAAATCATGTAAAGAATAGATTCTGTTTGTTGAAATTTTTTCTATATCCTTTATTAATTCGACTTTTTTTATTCCTTTGACTGTATCAATTATATTTAGTTCTTCTTCCAACTCCAAGTCCTCAACGGTATCAAACTCCTTGAACTGCAACAAAGGAAATTTTTTTTTTAATTTGTTTATTAGCTTCAGTGGTAGGCTGTCTTCTTTTACCAAAGGGTTGCCAAAGACGTAGATTGTTTTCATGTTATCAAATGCTTCGAGATTCGCTTTTAATATTTGAAACTAAATATGCTCCCATCAGAATTAGTACAGAACCTATTATTTGAGTATAAGGAGCTGGCTCGCTCAGAAAACTGGCTCCAATTAAAAATGAAACGACTGGAGATAATAGAAGTATGATTGAAGCTTTGGAAACGTTTATGAATTTTAGACTCCAGTACCAGAAAAGAACATAACCAAATAAGACTAAAGTAGAAATACCTATGTTGATTAATTGTTGAGAATTTAAGTTCATTAAGATTTCAATTTTCCCTAGCACTAAAACAATTGAAAGAAGTATAACACCGCCGAAGAACATTCTCACGAAAGAAACAATGAAATTGCTCTCTTTAATCATGACTTTTTTTGCTAGTATATTTTCTATAGCCCATAGAAAAGTCGCACCCATAATCAGCAAATCCCCTAAGGATGGATTAAACCACAATGGATCAGAGGCTATGTCAGAATAATATATGGCAGCTGTTCCTATGAGCATAAGTAAGATGTAGTATAGATATTTTTTGGTTATCTTTTCTTTCAAAAAAAGGAAGGCAAGAACAATTATGTATAATGGCATGGTTTTATGTAAAAAAGCTGCCCTACCGGAGGTTGTCAACTTTAGGCCATCGAAGAATAGTAAGAATGCAAAGGCACCTCCTATTATCGCTATTAAAGCTAGATATTTTATGTTAATTTTTTTGTCAATACGTTCATGTCTAAAACGAGTTATTACAAGAAAAACAGTTCCTATGATTAATGATCTAATAGAAGTAAAGACTAAAGGATCTAGATTAACAACAAATATTTTGTTTAAGGGAATCGAAACTCCGCTTATAACCGCTGTCAATAAAGCTAATATAGTTCCTTTTAGCTCTTTATTCATGTTATCATTATTTATTTGATTTAAAATAATTTTCCTTTAATTTCCAGAGTTTTTTGAGTATACTTCCGCTTATTTTTTCTACAGCAAAGCTTCTATGGACTACCACACAGTCTCCTTTTTTCAGGTTTTGTATAAAGTTTGTTCTGTATCTTTTCTTTCCGATTATTGTTTTAATCAAAGCTCTTTTATTTTTTATTTTCAGAATCTTTCCTGAAAACACTCTACACTGCATAGGACTAAAATCCTTGAACGCTTCGTATCTACTGTCTACAACTTTATCATGCTCAAAAAGAAAATATCTTCTTATAACATTTTCATCTATGGATTTTTTATTGGCTCTTCTTGCTATTTTCTCGCACATTGCATAAGCAGTTTTAAAAAACTTTTCAGGATGACCACTTAATTTCCTATTTAAGGATAAGTTTCTTACAGACTCTTCTATTAATTTATTGGATATAGAACCTCTCTTAACCAAAGTACCTGCACATGGTAATGCATATTTTAAGAAAAGTATTTTAGAACTATCATTCTTAAAGTCCATAATAATAAATGTTCTCTGCCTTAAATAATCTTTATGAGAAACTTTGTTCTAAAACTGGCAAGAGAAGCCATAGAGACATATGTCAAAACCGGAAAGAAGATTCCTGTTCCTAAAGAGCATCCTAAGGAACTTGATGATAAGAAAGGCGTCTTCGTAACCATATACAAGAAGCCAAAAGAACTTAGGGGTTGCATAGGCTTTCCCTACCCTCAACTGCCTTTGATAGAAGGTTTGACACAGACCGCCGTAGAAGTCTGCAAGGATCCTAGATTCTCTCCGCTCTCAAAAGAAGAACTTAAAGACATCTGGATTGAGGTTTCCATACTTTCAAAGCCAGAACTGATAAAGGTTAAGAGCCAGAAAGACTGCCTAAAAGAGATAACACCTGGAAAAGATGGGTTGATGTTACAAAAAGGCTATTGCTCAGGTCTGTTCCTCCCTCAGGTTTGGGAGGAGATACCAGAAAAGGAGGATTTTCTAGAAGCACTATGCATGAAAGCAGGTTTGCTGGCAGACGAATGGCTTGATTCTTCCGCTAAGATATACAAGTTTAAGGTTCAAGCATTCAAAGAATGTTGATAAAAAGAACGTTAATTGTCGTTTGTAACCGATAGTTTTATTATTAGGCTTTTTATAATAAGTATAGGTGAAAACAAATGGCAAAAAAAGCAGAAGGATGGGTAAAACTTAGTGGCTATCTATTCTTGCTAGGAATTTTAATATCAATTGTAGCAGGAGTATTCGAGGCATCTTTAGTAGCATACCAAACAGCTATACACAGTTTGTTAGCAGTTTTCGGTTTACTAATAGGTTTACTAGGCGCTGCAGGGATGGGAACTATTGATAGAACTGACACACAAATATTCTTACTAGCAGTAATAGCCTTAGCAGCAGCTGGCGGTTCAGGCGCAGTT
>Ga0172364_10005463_pt1 | contig 10118 bp, 10 predicted proteins | sample LakKivSesite10cm_FD_114545 | JGI IMG/M metagenome (GOLD analysis project Ga0172364, IMG submission 114545) | Sediment microbial communities from Lake Kivu, Rwanda - Sediment site 10cm | ecosystem: Environmental > Aquatic > Freshwater > Lake > Sediment | place: Rwanda: Western Province, Lake... | reverse complement strand
TTATCCCGCCTTTTTCTGACAGTTCCTTCACTGTGTTTTCTAGCCAAGGGTTTTCTCCGGGCTTCAAGTATTGGAGATGTGTGGAAGCCGCGACTATGGCTGGTCCTATGAGGTACTGGAGCAATATGAAGAGGATCGTGCCGATCACGGCGTAGATGAGGCTGAGGTCGACTATGTACATGATTAACGCTAGGAACGCGGCGAAGATGAAACCCACTAGGAAGATTGAGGTTCCCATCGCAAGTTTCAGTTCTGCAAGCCTTGCCATATACCATCAGCACATTCATATGACGAATAGCGGCAAGAATTAAGGTTTACTAACTTGGATTCTGTTACCTCTTAGGTTGATCAAGCTTTCTTGAGAGGTTGTTACTTTTCGGTTGATAGGTTCATGGCATGAAAGCATCGCTCATTTGGAAGATGCAGTAATAACCTTCCTCAGTCACGAACATCAAAAGAGCCCGCTGGTCTTTCAGCAAGAAATGATCCAAGTACATGCGTTTCAATTGACTCCAGCTTGTTGTGAAACTGATATTGCTACCTTTGACTTCTATCGCATATTTGATTTGGTCTTTTTCTGCTTCCAAATCAAACGGTTTTCCTAAAAACTTGAGGTTTGTGAAGCCCTTTTGTGTCAAGATTTCACGGGCTAAGCTTATAGATTCAGATTCTTTCATAAGACAACAGAAAGGAGAGAGACTTTAAGAGATTTCTGATCACTTGCTTGTTTCCGCTTTAGACGCATTTTGTATCAGTGTTATCCACTTGTTCTTTCCTTCTACCTTTATTCCGCAAGCCTCTGCTGGAGTCTTTCCATCAAGTCCTTCGTGCTCTCTAATATAATTATGGAAAAGCTGATAGCCCACTAAGATAGGAGTCTCTTTCTTCTTGAGTCCCCTCATGGTCTTTTCTCTGTCTCGTATTTCTCCGTTGAACCGTTCCATCTTATTGTTGTTCCTATCGCCTCTAATCGTGATGTACCTAACCTGCTCTGTTCTCGTCCCTCTAGCGTCCAATACTCCTTCCAGTAAGCATCGTGATAAGCTAGAAGTGCCAAGAAAATTGATTTCGATAGTTGTGTGTCCATGCGACGGTGGTTACCATGATGAAGAATCCGACGACAAGTTAACAGAACCTGTTTTCTTGGCTATCTGCTCACAAGGTTTTGTCTGCTTTTCTCCGTAGTTATTGGTATTTCTGTTGTTTCCTTGCAGGTTTCGAAGACCATGCACGTGAGAGTTTTCTCTATACCCTTGACAAGTCTCAGCTTATCGATAATGAATTTCCCTATTGTGTCCACGTTTTCGCCTTTGATCTTTATCAGCAGGTCCCAGTCTCCGGTGATGATGTGGGCTTCCTGAACTTCTGGAAAGCCTGCTATTTCTCTTGCTATCTCTCTTTGAGAGATCAAAACCTCGTTGTCCTTCATTCTGTAAGTGACTGAAGCCAAGATAAAGGCGGTCGTTGAAGTATGAAGTTTCTCTGGATCAAGGATTGCTCTGTACTCTTTGATGATACCCAGTTTTTCCATCCGCTTTACTTTTGCAAAAACAGTTGTCATCGGCGAGTGAACCATTCTGGCGATTTCTCTGGCACCCAATTTGGAGTCTTTTTGCACCACCGCCAAGATGGCTAGATCTTTCTCGTCAAGTTTCGGTTCCATGTTATAAATATTATATCTTTCAGCTATAAAAGCCTTAATTTTTTGGAAAATTTACCAGATTTTTTGTGAAAAATTTATAATAAGCGATCCTGATTTGACTTTGTAAGAGATAACTCCAAAAGGCGATAGCATGAGCAGGGTCAAAGTGGTTGAAAGAAGCGTTAAGATGGCTGAAAGTGGATTCGTTGAAATACCGAAGCCGCTTGAGCAGCTGCGGGAAGGCGAAACGGGGAGAAAGCAATGTATGTGTAAGGTGATGTCTCACACGTTGAGATACCTTACAGGCGAGTTTGTAGACGGCGGGTTTGAGTGGCTGTTGCCTGTTATTTTCTCCAAGACGACCGATCCTTTGTGGCCAGATCCTGGCGCATCGATTGAGAAGCGGATCGAAGTTGAGATCTATGGAGAGACCGCTAGAACCACGCAGAGTATGATAGTTCACAAGATGGTTGCTTGCTCCTTGGCGCTGCCTAAACTGTTTGTTCTGTCTCCGAACGTGAGAATTGAAAAGAAGGAGAGATCACTCAGTGGATTACATGCTTATGAGTTTACGCAACTGGATTTTGAAGTCAGAAACGCCACTTCCAGAGAGGTCAGAAGCTTTGTCGAGAAGCTGCTCTCGGGCCTAGTAAGTAGCGTGAAGGATTGTCTGAAAGAAGAGTTAATGTATCTTGGTAGAGACGACGATTTGAGGGTTCCTCGGCCCCCATTCAGGCTCTATGACACGAGGGAACTTGAACATGAATATGGAAAAGACTGGGAAACCAAGCTTGTATATGATACCTGCAACCCTGTATGGATAACCAACATACCGCGAGAGTTCTACGACTTTGAAGACTTCGAAGAATGTGCATGGGACAATTATGATCTGTTGCTACCCAAATACGGGGAGGTTCTCTCAGGCGCTAGACGAGAGTGGGATTACAACAAACTAGTGAGAAAAATGCAAAGAGATAACGTCAAGCAGGAAAACTATGGATTACTGCTGAAACTGGCGAAAGAGATGAGGCTTAAGCCTTCAGCCGGCGCCGGAATAGGAGTAGAAAGGCTGGTAAGTTGGCTGGTAGGAGCCAGACATGTCGGAGAAGCACAACTGTTCCCTAAAATTCCGGGTTTAGTATACGACCTATAGAAGACTCTTGAAGCAGTTCTTGGTGCTCCGGCCGGGATTTGGACCCGGGTCCGCGACTTTCTTTCACTCTTCAGTGTCGAGAGGCCGCTATACATAGTCCTTCCATATCAGAATTTGACATGGAAGTTTGACCGGACTATACTACCGGAGCATTGAGAGATTGTTTTCCCCTTAGAGATAAATATCTTTTGACATGTTTTGGGTTATGAGCACACATCTCGTTGAAATAGCGATCCACTTCATCTTGGCACGCAAGCACAACCCCTTTACGTTCATTATATGCTGGGATGAAAGCCGAATGTTTTCAGGGCTTCGCACGGTTGCTTTTGTCGGCTTGGACAGCTTAATACGAGTCTGAAAGTAGTTTTCAACATTGGTGTATGATGTTTCATGTATTGAGTGATTGTCTTTAAGACGCACAAGGGTTAACTGGATAAGTTCCATTTTTGGTTAATCTGTTTCGATGAACGAGTTGTAGGCGTTCGCGCGCGCTAGTGTGTTCCTAAATTCCTCTTTTGTGCGTGGCAAGGATGAATTGTATGCCTCTCTGATGGAATGTTCTATGAAGAGAGAAGCACAAGATAGGTCACAAACGAATTTCGGAACAAGCATGCGCGCTGAAGCGCAACTTCCAAAATCATCTAGGAAACAAGGATAACGTTATGTTCTTGAGGAAATGTAGAAAAAGATGGAGTGAATGTGATCTTGAAAAAAGACTAAGGATTTCAGGTTTTGTGGATCACTTTGACTTCTTGGTGGAACCCTTCTTTTTCTTTCCCTTCTTTTTTGGTATATTGTTCACCTCCTGATCAGAGCATCATGATTGATTGCCTGACGCATCTTGGAGTGAAGCGTGCTCCATATTTCTCTGCGATTCGGAGGGTCTATAGTGTCGCCATTCTAGTTAGGTTTGATCACTATGATTATTCTGGATACCGCCAATTCACACAGCTTTCTGATTCCTCTTTTCCCTCGTTCGTAGCTTACTTTGATCAGTTTGGCTTCTTCAAGCATGCGGACCTGTTCGCTCATGTAAGCCTCACTCAGGTTCAGCTTTCTGGCGATTGTTGAAACATCTAAACGCTTTTGAGAAACCAATTGTAGTATTCTGAGACTTGTCGAGGTTAGGGCGTCAGCGATTTTTAAGGCTGCTTCGCCTGTTGCAACGATTTCTTCTAGAGTCAAACAAGAACCTCTTTTCAATATAAGGAATCAACAACCTTCTTATAATATTTGTGAAAGGCGATTGGTATAGACGAATTGGGTTATTATAGATGCTGTCTATAGTTATAGTCAATTATGATCTTGTCCAGCGTTGGAGAATCGTTTACGTAACAAAACAGCTTGTTTCCTTGGAAGATCCGCGATAAGAAAAGGAGCCGCAGGGTATGGCTGTAGGAATTGGTGCTGCATATGCGGCTACTTCTTGTTCTTGCTGTACCTCTTTGGAAGTTCGGTTTTCTTCTTTTGCTTTTTCTTCATTTCTCCACTCTTCTGAGTTCTTTTGACGCTCTTGTCTTGGTCGACTGCTAATGGTATAGCGGAATAACTATTTAAATAGCTCTATGACTAATGAGTTTCTAACATGTATATTCTTGTCGGAACCATCGCAAGCTCCGATTGGAGCTCCCAACGTTGGCATTAGTGATTTGCTATTATTATAGGTAATTAGCAAGTATTTTAAACGCTCCCGTGAAGTATACAGTGAAGAGATTTGCCGTTCAAGAAGAAGTCTAAGAAGAAGAAACGCAGGCAACGTGCCCGTAGGAAAGAGAGACGAAAAACTAGGCGAGGATCAGGAGAACAAGTTTCTTTTTTTGACAACGGCAAGATGAAACTTTTGGCGTTCGCCCAAACAGTACCGCTTTCATGGGTTTTAAGCATCTTTTCGGTTGGAGTGCACCTAGAATGAGTAAGGCAACCTTGATGACGCCATTGTATGTTTCTATTGCTTGGACCATGATGGTTACCTATCAGATTTTCACCCAGACGGCAGTATTGGCAGTGTTGAATTCCTTCAACAGGCTGTGGCCAGTTGCGGGTGAGTGGCTACTTCTCAGAATCGACATGATCATCTTCACGCATGCTTTTGCATGGGTTTTTGTTTTGTCGTCTGTCATCCCGTCTCTATTGCTTGGCAAGAAACGAAGCGTACTCGTTCAGTTCTTCGTGTGCTTGACGTTAGCACTTGTCGCCTTTGTCATCCAAGATTCCGTGAGCGTCTACTTGAGCGGCCAATCTCAAGTTCTGCTTGATGTCGCATTTTTGCTCGGCAATCCACTCTTGGCCGTGGTTTATCTGTCAGTGCCCTATCTGTTCATGATGACGATAGACATTCGAGCGAGGAGAAGAGCCGAGAAAGAAGAGGATATGGATAAGATCACGGCAATGTACTTGGAACGCTCTGGAGTAGCGGAACAAGAGTCCGAGGAAGAAGCAAGCGTCACCGACGAGTACACTTGAAACGGTTCTCAGAGCAATACGAATATCGAGAGATAAGCCAGTGCGTAGAGTATAATGAGAAGCAGCCCTGATTTTCTGTCGTGCTTCTGACGTAGGGCAAGCATCGCCATAACCACTATTGAACACATTAGGGCGTACAGGCCAGTTTTTTCGGCGAGCGGTGCGGTTACGTTGCCTGGAAAAAACAGAGTTCCAATCCCGATTGAGAAACCAGCGTCCATTATGCTGCTTCCTATGATGCCCCCTATTGCGATTTCGTACTGCTTCCTTCTTATGGCTGTCAGATCCACCACGATTTCTGGCAAGGAGGTTCCGAAGGCGACAATGAAGAAGCTCACTAAATATTCAGGCACTGAAAAAACGGCAGAGAGCTCTATTACTGATTGGATTACGATATATGCTCCTGCAGCGACTCCGATGAAACCGAGAACTAAGGGGAGAAGATGGCGAAAGAATATTCCACTGGTTTGGCCTAATGAAGGAGAGTTCTTCATCACGTTCCGCGTTATCAGCATAAGCAAAGGCCAGCTGGCCACAAGGAAAAAGGCATTCATCCTTGAGATGTAACCCTTCTCAACCATTGAAACTGAAGCAATGAACGCTAGAACTTCGCATGCGCCCATGACTAGAATCTCCTCTCTTTTGACCCTGAAGGCTCCTGCAATGAACGGAAACAGACCTAGGACCAGAGTCATTTGCGTGAGTACGGAGCCAAACGAATCGCCCACATTTATGTCAACGTGGCCCAACGCTGACGATATGATCGAGTTTACGATCTCCGGGAAGTCAGTGCCTAGCGACACTACTACGAGACCTATCATCAGTGGAGATAGTTTCAACGCAGTGGCAACTCCTATCGAATGCTCAACGGCTTTCTCCGCCCAAATCGCCAAAAGAGCTAACCCGATGATTAGGAAACTGATGCCTACTGTGGCTTCAAACGCAAAAACCAAGCCGACCAAAAGCGCCGGGACTAAAGCAACGATAGCGAAGATCAACCTTTTATCTTCTAATAGTCTCTTGGCTTTTGCGTGGAAGGTTGATTTGCTCCCCACGACACATCTTCTCTCATTGCATTCGCAAGCGTACGGATCTCTAGATCATTTAATCTTTTTCCTCCTCAAAGCCGTTGAGCATTGACGAAAGATGTTTGCCACAAAAAAAGGGAAGTGCGAGTTATCTGGTGAAGAACAGTGTGCTTATTACGGTTGTGTCAGATCGACGATTTCTGCTATCGAAGCGTTCATTTTCACTGATTCAATGCCACTCTTGCAGCCATCTTTTGATTCATAGGCTTCTCCAACCGCTATGATCTCGCCATTCGCCGCCTTTAATCTGAATCTGAATTTATCTGCTGTGTCCTTGTAGATTTCGAACTTGGGTGTTGCAGACATTTTTGTTCACCATTCGACTATAAGTATAGCATTTCGCCTTTATAAACATGCTCTCACTGGCTTCCCCGCGTGTGCATTTGCATGCCAGTCCACCCTTGTCTATTGCGGCACCTTAGAAATAGCAGAAAGCCAGTTGCTTGGAAGGACTTAGGAGCATAAATCTCCTTGCTTTGAACGGTATCAGGACTGTGTCCCAACTTCTTGATGTAGGAAGAACTAGAGAATGAAGGGAAATACGTTCTATGAGCTACTCTGTTGTGGCGAAAGAGGTTTATTCTGCGATTTGTATGGTGTTACATGCGGTGTTTCTGTTGAGAAAGAGATGATTCGAATGGCGAGCAGGTGTTTTGCGGTGAGTTGCTTGAGTATAGCAAGATTATCAGTCGCCATTCTATGTTTTACTCTTGTCGGAAATGTCTGTGCAGTTGTTGGAGTAGCCTATTCTTCTAACGCTGTAAGGATCAAGGGAATTGATTCTCCTCCGCTGGATGGCAATGTGGACGAGCAAGATTGGGTGAACGCCACTCTTCTAGATGTCAATTTCACGTTTTCGAATGGGAAAAGCTACGAGGCACACGTTTTTCTTGGACATAATAATACCCATTTCCTCGTTGGCGTCATCATCTTTAAAGTAGGACCAAACCCCAGCACGGTTCCAGACTACGTAGTGCGCCCAGATGGTTTCGGCATCTATTTTGACGTCGACAATGATGGAAACCTTACCACTCCAGAAGCTGCTAGAGGACTGCTGAACTTCATTGATATTTATCACGGTGAAATATTTTACGGCAGTTCGATCTGCAGCAATTATTTCTGGACTCCTACACTCGATCCGGATTTGGCGAAATCTCGGCGGGAATCCCGACCTGAGATTGAAGGCGAACACCGATGGGATGATGTTATTAACGCGGGGGTGCACTACCACGAGACTTATGATATATCGACTCGGGGGAGAGGAGGTTATTACGGTGGGCTTGAGAGCGGTGATGAACATTTCGAGTTCTGCTTCCCCTTGGACTCCAACGAAACATTCTCAAACGGTCTTCACCTAGAAACAGGTGAAGCAAGGACGATGGGCTTCTGCTTAGAGTTTTACAGGCAGGGGTATTATCTTGAGAACGACACACGCGTTCCCGACGTGTACGATTATTGGCCTGGAGACGGCTTCACACCTAATGTCATTATTAACGCTTCAGAATATGCCAAGATGACGATAGACTTAGGTTCCTCAACGAATGACTCTCTGAACTCGGCAATATTGCTCGTTACAATAACTGTCACGGTTCTCGCGATCATCTTGATGGTGTTGCGCAAGAAATTTGGAGGGCGCTTATATCCCCAAAACAAGTAGTTGGCGATTATATTTAGAAAAAGAAATCACATGACCATGGTCCCGCAAGATTTCTCGACGGAACAGTCCATGAAGCTCCAGAGTCCAATATGCTAACCTGATTTCCGCGTTTTCGGGAATAGGCTAAATCTCCATCAATAGAACAAGCTTTCACAAATCTTATAAGGCAAGACATTACATATACTGCTTGCACCCTAAGGTGCAGTAGGAGAAGAAGAGAATTGAAGGTTGAAGAGCAAATCGCTGTTTTAACAATAGTCTTTCTGTTCCTCACGTTGAGCTTGGCTGCAAACGAAGCTTGCGGCGGCTTCATAGAGCCGCAGTCCTCAGGATTGGAAGGGTTCTATGGTTATGTAAAGGACAAAGTGGGCAATCCCATTCAGGGAGCCACTGTTTCTTACGGCTGGAAGAGTAACACAACAGACGCTAACGGATACTACGAGATTTTCATTGGGCACCTCATCGGCGAAGGTGACCTCAACTGTAGCAAGACGGGGTTTTTCAATGAGATAATTCACAATAGTGATCCTCAAGGAGGATCATACGATTTCTGTCTCAGTGATAACCCAGCTACAATGGTGACTATTGTTGCCCTCTTTCCAAACACACCAGACGCATACGAGGAGTACACATCAGGTTATGACCACACAATAACGGTAAAAAACTATGCTGGAGGCACTGGTTACACGTTATCCTCTGCTGAACATTCAACGCAGAGCTTTGGTTGTTCTGCTCCATCTCGAAGGCTAGCAAGAAGAGCGTTTGCTACTGGTACTTGTAATGGTACTGGCAACTACAGTCTACTGGACATGTGGCTCAAGGACTTCGATAATTTCTTTGACCAGTTCTTCGTGGATGAATACATTAACCCAAACAACGTTGTTTGCGAGACTCGTGGCGAACTCCCGGGCTCCACTGAGTCCAGAACGGACACGTTGTCTGGTAGCTTGACTCTCCAAGCTGGGCTCCAGACATCTGTCAGTGTTTCGATACCTTTTATCGGTGTGGGCTTCTCTGTCCCCTTGGAGAGCACAGTAGCTACAACCGTTGGTCACGCGGATACGTTCTCTTGGACGATAAGCAACCCTGATCCATACTATAAACACTATTACAAGATATACTATGAAGGAGGCGTCATACCGCACATTTGGGATGTGGGAAAAGAATACGTCGGAGACCCTGGCGGTGGTGGCGGTGGCGGCGGTTGCCCGCTTCTCTCGGTCTTCAACGGCACAGATTATGCGTATGAAGGTTTGCTTGACATTCATGACCCAAATAGCACAGACGTGACTGCATTTCGCACGCTTCAAACAAGACCCAAACCAACTCACAGAAACTTGCTACTCCGACTAACAGAGCACCCGCAGACTATAAGCCACATAGACCAGGTTAAGCTGTATGCGCAACTGGCCGATGGGCGACTGATCGAATTGAAACTTGCCTCAGCAGTCCACTCTGAACTCGGTAACGTGAAGCCTCAATTGCTTTTCAGTGATGATTGGAGAGTGGTCGAATTGGGTGCAGACTGGAACAACGGAATAAGTCAGAGCATAGACCTGAAGTTTCAACTGTCGCCAAACGTAAAAGCTGTAGGCTTCGTGTTTCAAATAGAAGGACACAACCCGGTCTGGAAACTGTAGACATCTAAACTTCCTTCTCTTTTCCAATTCTAGAAGGCGTGCGCTAATCTGTCAAGATTCCTTTTTTGCCAGTCAATCTACAGCTTTCGTAACGGAACGAGTCTAAAGGGTATAGCGCGAGATAGAACACTGAGTGGGAAGGAATGGAAAGGCTATTAAGAACGTTTTGCAGATTAGAGAAAGTGCAACACTATGAGCATGTCACCTGTTAAACGACTCATTCTTGAGACCATGTGGGTTCTTGACAAGCCGGCAAAAGCCACAGAGATAGCGAAGGACACAGGCGTCGGTTTTCCTTCGGTCATGATGCATATTCTGGGACTCGCACGACTAGGGCACGTGGAAACGCCAGACAAGGGCCTCTACGCAATAACGGAGAAGGGTAAGAAGATGCTCGGTCTCCCAGACGTTGACCAGAAGAAAGCATCAGAAATTCTGACATACTTGCCCTTGGAAAAGTCGTTCCACTTCTACG
>Ga0172364_10005462_pt1 | contig 10118 bp, 7 predicted proteins | sample LakKivSesite10cm_FD_114545 | JGI IMG/M metagenome (GOLD analysis project Ga0172364, IMG submission 114545) | Sediment microbial communities from Lake Kivu, Rwanda - Sediment site 10cm | ecosystem: Environmental > Aquatic > Freshwater > Lake > Sediment | place: Rwanda: Western Province, Lake Kivu... | reverse complement strand
CCCGTAGGGTGACAAGACCGGTGCATTAAACCACTCTGCCACGCTTCCAAATTTTTTAGTGCCGGGTAAGTCAGCGCATTCAACCACTTGAGCCAACCCACCAACTTTGGAATTAGGAATTGGGAATTAGGAATAATGAATAATGAATTTTTATTTCTTCCTACTTCCTGATTCATGATTCCTTATTCCTATTTACCCGCCGAAGCCTTGGCGTAGGCGGGCTCTATCCCTTCGCCACGGCGAGTGCCCAGATTGCTCGAGGGTGAGAGGTATGGCGCAAAATGCGGGCACATTCTTCTAAAGTGGCGCCACTTGTAAACACATCATCAAGCAAAATCACAATTTTGTTTTCTAATAAAGAATGATCTTTACAAATAGCAAAAGCCTCATGAATATTATGCTGACGTTCTTTTTCTTTAAGCTGTACTTGAGGGATCGTGTTTCTGCAGCGAGTGAGAATTTTGCTGGCAAGTGGTAGATTAAATTCTTCTGTAATATGTTTAGCTAAAAGTTCAGATTGATTAAAACCGCGGAAACGTAGCCGTTTTTTATGCAGAGGGACAGGAATTAAAATAAAATTTTGCGGATCAATATTTTTAAAGAACGGTTTTAAATAATCGGTTAAGAGCCGGCTTAAAATTTCACTAATCTCCTGCACAAAATGGTATTTATAAACAGTAATTAGTTTTCTCACCAAAGGATCGCTATAAGAAAACGGTACAATGAGTCTATTAAGAAGATGGGATTTTTTTAAATAGATGGGAGAAGGGAGGCAGCGAGATTTAACTTGATAATAACAGCGCTCACAAAGCCATTTCCCAGAGCGTTGACAACCCAAACATTGCACGGGAAAAATCAAATCGGCTAAAAATTTGCCGATTTTGATAAGCCAATTTTTAGCCTCTATTTTATAATTCATAATTCCCCGCCCGCAACGCCTTGCAGGCTTGCATGGCGGGCGGGTTGCTTCATTCATAGCGGGGTCCCCCAAAATTCTTTCAGAATTTTGGGGGTTTACTTATTTATGATTCCCTCCCTTTAATCTTCAAAGCCACCTTTCCTTTTTCTAGTTTGACGTGTACTTTCTGACCTGCTTTAATTTTGTCCGCCAGGATTAAGGTGGAAAGGGGATCCTCTATAAGATCTGAAATTAAACGGCGTAATGGTCGGGCACCACGGCTAGGATTGAATGATTTTTGGGCAAGAAAGTGGGCTGCTTGAGGTTGAAGATTCAAGAGAATTTTTTGATCGGCCACTCTTTTTTGTAATTCCTGAATTTGGAGGTTGGCAATCCTAGCAAGTGCTGCAAAATCTAGAGATTTAAAAACAATAATTTTATCAATGCGATTTAAGAATTCAGGTTTAAATCTATCTTCAATCTCTTTTAAAACCTCTCTCTTCAAATCCTCATATTTTAATGACCATTCCACTTCGGGATGGTTGGATTTCTTGTTTTGATTCATTGTCTGAAAACCCCATTTTTGAGTTTGAGATAATTTTGCTGCTCCAATATTGGAAGTCATCACCACGATAGTATTTTTAAAATTCACCATCCGACCTTGAGCATCTGTAAGCTGACCATCCTCCAGAATTTGGAGAAGAATATTTAGAGCGTCAGGGTGAGCTTTTTCTATTTCATCAAATAGAACCACAGCATAAGGCTGACGCCGGATCTTCTCGGTAAGATGTCCTCCTTCCTCATAACCAATATAACCTGCTGGCGCGCCGATTAAACGTGAAACAGTGAAGGATTCATGGAATTCAGACATATCAATACGCACTAAATTTTGAATATCACCAAAAATTTCTTGAGCTAAAATTTGGGCAAGATATGTTTTGCCTACCCCTGATGGCCCCAAGAAAATAAAAGAACCCAAGGGCCGATTCGGATTGGCTAACCCCGCTTTCATCCTTCGGATACATTGACAGATATCTTTAATTGCTTCTTCTTGACCAATGACCTTTTTAACCAAAGCTTTTTCCAGATTCAAAAGCTTTGCTTTTTCAGAAAGCGTAAGTGATTCTAAAGGGATACCTGTCATTTCACTAACAATCAATTTAATTTCCTGATCCGTGATTTGTCCTTGAAATGTGTGTGGCAATTTCTCGGCCTTCTGTTTGATTTTTTCAATTTCTTTATGGAGTTTCATCTCTATTTTTTTTAATATGCTTGCCTCCCGATAATTTTCTACTCTGACTGCTTCTTGCTTTACTTCTCGAATCCTTTGGATTTCTTGTTCATCCTTTTCTAAATCCAGGATCAGCTTAGGCGATTTAATTTTCATTTTTTCTCGGGAGGCCGCTTCATCAATTAAATCAATTGCTTTATCTGGAAGAACGCGATCAGTAATATAACGATGCGCCAAAAAGGCCGCTGTTTTGATAGCCAGAGGAGTGACACGGATTTGGTGATATTTTTCATAATTCTCTTTAACGCCTTCCAGCACCCGAACAGTTTCTTCAGGAGAAGGTTCCTTGATAATTACGGGTTGAAATCTCCGTTCTAAGGCTGGATCTTTTTCAATATATTTCTGATATTCCGTAAGTGTAGTTGCACCGATGCAGCGCAAAGAACCGCGGGCGAGGGCTGGTTTTAAGATATTAGCTGTGTCCAATCCTCCCGCTGCTCCACCCGCTCCAATCACGGTGTGTAATTCATCGATAAAGAGAACAATATTGGGATTTGCTTCAATCTGGTCTAAAAGCTTTTTGAGACGTGATTCAAATTCTCCGCGGAACATTGTTCCTGCAACAAGAGCAGTTAAATCTAAAAGCAGAATCTTTTTGTTTTTTAAAAAGGGAGGTACATTATTTTTAATGATGCGGGAGGCTAAACCTTCCGCAATCGCCGTTTTTCCGACGCCTGCTTCACCAATTAAAACGGGATTATTCTTTCTGCGCCGGCCCAAGATATTAATAATTCTTTGAATTTCTTTTTCTCGGCCAATTACAGGATCAATATCACCTCTTGCTGCTTTTTGATTTAAATCTGTCCCAAAATAGGCAAAAAAATCCTCTGTGTGCTTATTGGATATTTTCTCTTTATTCCTTGTAAAGGGTTGGATAATTTGGGCAAACTTTGTGGCATTCTGAAGGAGTAGCTCTAAATGCTTTTCGAGATCATTAAGGTTAAATCTATTTTTTTGCAAGAGAAAATAAGCGCGCCCTTTTTTCATCTTAATAAGGGCAGAAAGAAGATGTTCTGTGCCCACAAAGCAGTGTTGACCCTCATAAGCAAGAGCCACTGCCTTGGCAATTGCTTCCTTAGCATTTTGAGAGAAATGGAAATTATTCAACCTAAATTGTTTTTGATTATTCTGCTCCTCGTCTTTTTTAGAAATAGTTGGCGCCATGTTTTTATTTGATGTCTTAAGAGGAGTTTTTTTGTAATGCAAGATTTTCCAGGCAAGACTTCCTTTTTGATGGATTAAGGCGGCTAAAAGATGAGCCGTTGTGATATGGTCTTTATTTTCTTGATGAGCCAAGAGAGAGGCAGTCTCCAAGGCTTGTTTGAGTTGGGTAGTAAATTTATATATAATCATAGTGTTATTTCAATTTTAATAAGTTTATTATATAATAAAAGAGAGCTTTCAGCAAGAATTTCATAAAAACAAAACACCTCTTTAAAAAGAGGTATAAATTACTTAAAGGGGGTGAGTTTTTTCTCTTGATTACCCCTAGACTTTATACACAATCTATTTGGCAGATATTCTTTTTTGTGTTAAAATGAAAAGGAATTTGTTGTTGGTTTTCTAAAATAAACATCAATATTAAATTTTAGCATCAACATCAATGGGATTTTTCGGACTTAAATCTAAGAGTCGATATTTAGGTATAGATATTGGCACTTCTAATTTAAAAATCGTAGAGCTGAACAAATGGAAGGGGAGAGCTAATTTAACTACTTATGGGGCAATTGATTTGGCCGATGATATTATTAGAAGTGATTCACCTGCTGTGCAAGAAAAAATTTACAAAAGCTTGAAAAGAATTGTAAAAGAGAGTGGGGTGAAAGGTTCAAGCGCGATTGCTTCTCTGCCAGGATTTTCGGTTTTTACCACAATCTTGAATTTACCTAAAATGGGAGAGGAAGAACTGGCTTCGGCTGTAAAGTGGGAATCCAAACGTTATATTCCTTTTCCTATTGAAGAAATTATTTTAGATTGGGAAATAATTCCGCCCAAAGTTCCCCAAAAAGTAGAGCAGGACGAGACCTTAAAACCCCAAGAGGGGATAGAGATTTTTCTCACTGCTGTACCTAAGAACATTGTGAAAAGGTATGGTGACATTTTCAAGAAGGCTGCTTTAGAATTGGTGGGATTAGAGCCTGAAGCAATGGCCCTAGCGCGTGCCCTAGTGGATGCGCAAGAAGATAGAGGTGTGATGATTGTGGATATTGGAGCCACGGCTACGGAAATTTGTATTGTTGAAAATGATTTTCCTAAATTAAATTTAAGTATAGATATGGGTGGTAATGCTCTTACCCGCGCTATTGCTCATAGTCTTCAGGTAAGTTTTGAACGCGCTGAACAATTCAAGAAAGATTTTGGTGTCTCTCGCGAAAAAATGGGAGGAGAAATTCCGCGCGCCATTAAGCCTGTGATTGATGTTATTGTGGAAAAGATTCGTCATTGCTTAGACTTATTCTATAATCGTGGCGGCAGTCAAGTATCCCAAATTATTCTCTCTGGCGGAAGTGCCAAATTACCCGAATTCACAAGTTATTTATCTCCATTTTTAGACCATAATATTACTGTGGCCGATCCCTGGGGCAAAATTATTGTTCCCAAAGAGCTTAAAAAAGTTTTAGATGAATTGGGTCCTACCTTTGATGTAGCGGCTGGGTTGGCCTTGCGGGAAATGTTACCCTAAAATACAAAGCAATAATTTATGCCCCGTAGAGAAATTTTGAATGATTTTTATATATTATCATTCAAGATTCTTCCGAGAGGAAGGAGTGTTTTTTCAAAAAATACTCAAAATATTTACTCAAAATTCTTCTACGGGGTATCCCCTAGAGAAATTTTGAAATTATTTTATGTGTTATTGTTCGAAATTATCGTATAGAGGAGAAATATTTTTTCAGAAAATACTCAAAATAATTATTCACCAGTATTTAATTTTCATTGAAGAATAATAATTACTAAAATAATTATTATTCAAAATTCTTCTACAGGGTATGAAAGAAGGAAAATCATTTCAAAGTTCTCCCAAAGCTGTTTTACAAAAGATGCGGGGTAGAAAGTGGGAAGGTAAAAATTTGTTAGATATTTTAGAGCAGAAGCAACTAATCGATGATGAAAAACGAAGGTTGATTGAAAAGGAGGCTCAAAAAACCGATCTTCCATTAGAACAAATAATCCGAGATTTAGATCTTGTACCCGAGAAGTCTTTGGTTCAGGCAGTCGGCGAATTTTTGGGTGTGGAGTTTGTGGATCTAGAATCACGCCCTATCTCGCCTCAAATCTTAAAACTAATCCCTCAAGAAGTTGCTGTCTCTTATCGTATGGTTGCTTTTGAGCGCGGAGAAGATAATATTGTGAAGGTTGCAATGGCTGACCCCGCAGATTTTAAAGCCTTAGAAGCATTAGAATTTGCAACAGGAAGGCAGGGTTTTTCCACAACTATTTATATAACTAATAGAGCAAGCCTGGATTTTGCTTTTCGGCAGTACGAAAAAAGTCTCAAAGAGGAAGTGACTAAAGCATTGGAAGAAGTAGTGGAAAAGAAACATGAAGAGAAAAAAGTTTTAGAGGAACGAGAAAAAGAAATTATAAAATTAGTAGAAGCAGCTCCGATTTCTAAAATTGTGCAAGGGATTATTAAACATGCCGTAGAAGCAAGAGCATCAGATATTCACATTGAACCTGAAGATAAAATGGTAAGAGTACGTTACCGGGTTGATGGTGTAATGCGGACCGCTCTTTCCTTGCCTTCTAAAATTCGTGAAGGGATTGTTTCGCGGGTAAAAGTGCTTGCTAATCTAAAAATTGACGAAACGCGAATTCCTCAAGATGGTCGTATTCGTCTGGAATTTGGTGATCGGCCAGTGGATTTTCGTATTTCTACTTTACCTACAGTGAACGGAGAAAAAGTAGTAATGAGGATTTTGGAAACCGGAGCAAGAATGTTTTCTTTGGAAGAATTGGGTTTGACTGGTTTAAGACTAAAACATATCAAGGAAGAAATAATAAAAGCCCATGGCCTTTTATTAGTAACTGGCCCTACTGGCAGTGGTAAATCTACTACGCTTTACTCAATCCTGGGGATTTTAAACCAAGAAGATGTAAACATTGTGACCTTGGAAGATCCAGTAGAATATTTTATTCCTGGTATTGCTCAAGCCCAAGTTCATCCAGAAGTAGGACTAACCTTTGCCTCGGGCCTACGTTCAATTTTACGTCAGGACCCCGACATTATTATGGTTGGTGAGATTAGAGATCAGGAGACAGCAGAAATGGCTATTCATGCTTCTCTAACCGGGCATGTTGTTCTCTCCACTTTACATACTAACAGCGCGGTAGGTGCTGTGCCCCGTTTAATTGATATGGGTATTCAACCCTTTTTAATTAGCGCGGCAACAAATATTATAGTAGCCCAGAGGCTTGTGCGTAAACTCTGCCCAGAATGTAAGGAAAAGGTAGAAGCTAATGAAGAAATTCGTAAGATCATTCTTAAAGAATGGGAAGCTATTCCAGATTTTGAAAAAGAAGGGCTAAATATAAATAAGGATAAAATTATTATCTATCAAGGTAAGGGTTGTAAACATTGTGACAATGAAGGTTATAAGGGAAGAATTGGCATTTTTGAAACCATTCCCTTGACCCCTGATTTACAGGAATTAATTCTCTCTAAACCTTCTGAAAATCAAATTGAAGAACTTGTGGTTAAAAAAGGGCTTATTAATATGAAGCAGGATGGCATTTTAAAAGTTTTACGTGGCGAAACCAGCCTGGAAGAAGTGTTCAGGGCGACGAACATCTAAAAAGCGTAAAGCTTAAAGTGTAAAGTTAAAAGCAAGAATAAAATGAACTTTTAACTTTTCACTTTTAGTTTTTAGTTTGTATTTATGCCTTTTTACGATAATGTGCAATTAACTATTAAACGTTTTCTTCTTGCTGCTGCGCAGAGGAATGCTTCGGATCTTCATCTCTCTGTAGGAAGATACCCTACTTTAAGGATTGATGGCGACTTGATTACTATGAAAGAAGAAAAGGTACTTACCCCTAGTGACACAGAAAAAATTTGTTTAGGTTTGCTAAATGAAAAGCAAAAAGAACGTTTAACCAACGAAAAGTCAGTAGATTTATCTTATGAGTTTCAGGAAAAGGCGCGTTTTCGGATTAATGTTTTTTATCAACGTGGTTTTTTAAGCGCTGCTTTTCGTCTTATTCCGATGAAGATTAGAACACTGACAGAACTAGGTCTCCCACCGATTTTAGAGAAATTTACAGATTCGGCTCAAGGTTTAATCCTTTTTGTTGGTCCATCAGGGCACGGTAAATCAACAAGTTTGGCCGCTCTTTTGGATCTCATTAATCATAAGCGTGCCGACCATATTATTACAATTGAAGATCCTATTGAATACCTCTTTACCCAGGATAAGTCTCTCATTGATCAAAGAGAACTACATCAGGATACCAATTCTTTTCCCGATGCCTTGCGTGCAGCACTCCGTGAAGATCCAGATGTGGTGATGGTAGGGGAAATGCGGGACTTGGATACAATTGCTACAGCAGTGACTGTAGCCGAAACAGGACACTTAGTTTTTTCTACGGTTCATACTAATAATGCTCCCCAGACAATTGATCGGATTATTGATGTTTTTCCTGCGCACCAACAGAATCAAGTGCGGTTTCAGCTCGCTAACGTACTGGGCGGAATTGTCTCTCAAAGATTACTACCTCGCGTCGGTGGGGGTTTAACTGTAGCTTGCGAGATTATGATGGTTAACCCTGCGATTCGCAACCTCATTCGTGAGCAGAAGACTCATCAAATTGAGAGTGTTTTACAAACTGGAGCTGAAGAAGGGATGATTCCTTTGGATAAATCTCTTGCCTATTTAGTAAAGAAGGGGGTCATTGAATTAGCTCATGCTTTAATGTATTCTCAAGATCCTAGAAATTTTCGCTCCCTACTTAAATAAGATTTTTAAACTTTTCACCCCGCACCAAAAGCTTCGCTTTGATACGGGGCATGCTTTTCACTTTTAACTTAATCTTCGTGCCTACATTTTCTTATAAAGCAAGTAGTAAAACAGGGGAAATTCAGGAAGGGATTGTAGAGGCATCTAATAAGACCCTTGCCGAAGATACCCTGCATGAAAAAGGTTTAACGGTTATTTCTTTAGAGGCAAGGGAGAAACCTCCTGTCTTAGGAATCTCTCTAGACTTTTTTAACCGTATCACTGCTAAGGATAAGCTAATGTTTTTTCGGCAGTTTGCTACAATGATTGAAGCAACCCTGCCTGTTCTTCAGGCCTTGAAGATTTTAAGTAGCCAGACCAAAAAGACAAAATTGAAAGATATGATTGATCATATTATCCAAGAGGTAGAAGGGGGAGCCTCTCTTTCTGCGGCGCTTGCTGGGTATCCCTATATTTTTTCCGAATTCTATATTGGTATGATTCGTTCTGGGGAAACGAGTGGTAATCTAGACCAAACACTTCTGTACCTTGCTGATCAAATGGAAAAAGATTATGATTTAATGGGTAAGGTAAAGGGGGCGATGATTTATCCTGCTTTTATTGTTGTCGGTATGATTGTAGTGGGGATTTTAATGATGATTTTTGTTATTCCTCAGCTTACGAGTGTTCTTGAAGAAGCAGGACAAGGGCTGCCGATTACAACTAGAATTTTAATTGGTACTAGTAAAGTGCTAAAGGGATATTGGTGGGCTTTTTTAGGAGGATTAGTGGGGCTTACCATAGGCGGCCGTGTTTTACTACGTTATCCTTTTGGCCAACGCATAGTCGACTTTTTAAAGGTTAAAATTCCAGTAGTGAGTTTGCTTTTTCGCCGTATTTATTTAGTGAGGTTTACCCGTAATCTATCTACTCTTTTGGCTGGAGGAGTGCCCATTGGTGAAGCTTTGAAAATTGTGAGTGGTGTGATGGATAATTGGATTTATGCTGAAGCTTGCCTGCGTGTTCGGCAGGGGATTGAGAGTGGAGAATCTTTGGCCCGTATCTTTCAACGGGAAGCAGTTTTCCCTCCTATTGTGTCTCAAATGGCACGGGTTGGAGAACGTACCGGAAGATTGGTAGATGTTTTAAAAAAGCTTTCTGAATTTTATGATCGAGAAGTAAACGAAGCAGTCAAAAGTCTTGTTTCTCTTATTGAGCCAGCAATTATGGTTATTTTAGGTTTAGGTGTAGCAGTAATGGTTTCAGCAATCCTTTTGCCAATTTATAATATGGCCAATGCTGTATAGTATGAGTATGACACTCAAGAAGCGTGAAATAAAAATGCCAAACAAAAAAAAACAGATCCATCCCATTATTAGTTAAACGTAAAATCACAGGTTTTACATTAATAGAGTTGCTTATTGTAATTGCTATTATCGGATTGTTGGCCGCAATAGTAGTAGTAAGCCTAACTAATACTAAAGCGAAATCGCGAGATGCACAGAGAGTTTCCGATATGAGAAATATTAAAACTGGTTTAGAATTTTATAATAATGCTGCTGGTACTTATGTAGTAGCTGGTGATTGTGATAACAATACTTGGATTACATTGAATGGCGTGGACGATGCCTTATCCCTCGCCTTGATTGGCCAAAATCTTTTTCAAACTGGAAAGGCGCCGCATGATCCTCTGCATCCAGCTCAAGTTTATGAATATTGCTATGCAGTTTCTACTAAAAAATATCAATTGCGTTATACCTTAGAGACCGATTCCACAGCCGGCGCCAAAGGCCAGCATATAACAGGACCATAAATTCTAAATTTTTTAATTTTAATCATGAGGGGAGGTGAACAAAATAAATGCGTAAAATTTTTAGATCCAAAGGATTTACCCCATTAAATCATCGCAAAGCGAATTTAACAGGGTTTACCCTGATAGAGCTTCTTGTTGTTATTGCAGTGATTGGACTCTTAGCCGCAATCGTGATGGTTT
>Ga0172364_10005457_pt1 | contig 10125 bp, 13 predicted proteins | sample LakKivSesite10cm_FD_114545 | JGI IMG/M metagenome (GOLD analysis project Ga0172364, IMG submission 114545) | Sediment microbial communities from Lake Kivu, Rwanda - Sediment site 10cm | ecosystem: Environmental > Aquatic > Freshwater > Lake > Sediment | place: Rwanda: Western Province, Lake... | reverse complement strand
GCTGGCAAAGAATATTCTCTGCATATTTCAATAGGAACTGTTATTCTGTCTCGTGCCCAGTCCTTCAGAAGCTCTCCGCCGATAGCTGACCCGCCCATGCCTGCGATTATGATTGTCTTCGGCTTGGGATAGCTAATGGTTACATGCCTAGCTATTTTCGCAGCATCACCGTAATGTTTAGGGGCTTCAATGCAAAAGGAAAGCATGTTGCTTTTATCGATTTTTTTGATTTCATTGGGATTCTCCAAAACTGTTGGTCTGGGCAATTCCTTTCACTCTTTCCGTTTAGCTTTGAAGATCATATGATGCTTTTATCTTTTAAGCAGAATGCGCAATAAGAGTGTTTTAGGAATCAAGGCGGGAAGGCGAAGTTGGGCAAAAGGAAACTTTGCATAGCGATACCTGCTTCTGTTGCATCTGACACTCCGCATTTGCGCGAGAAAACTTCCAAGATCGGTCTGATTGGACGAGCAGCAGCCATTTTCAGGGTCAACGAAATCATAATCTATCCAGATAATCCACGTGTCAGCCAAAAAGTGGACATGGATTTATTTGCTGGCCTGCTTGCCTACATGGAGACACCGCAGTATCTTCGGAAAAGCTTGTTTAAACTTAGGCCAGAATTACAGTATGCAGGAATACTTCCGCCACTCCGGGCACCGCATCATCCGCTGAATCGCAAAGCGAAGAATCTGAAGGTTGGCGAATACCGTGAGGGGGTTGCATTATCCAAAACAGGGGAAGGCACACTCGTTGACATCGGGGTTGAACGGCCTGCACTGGCCCGAGATATAGCGTTATTGAAAGGCAAGCGGGTCACAGTGAAGATTACGAGAGTTGGCAAGCTGATAGAGGTTGAACTTTCAGATTGTGATGAGATATCCACATATTGGGGCTACACGGTTACTGTTGAAGAACACCCATTTGGAAGCCTCTTGAAAAAGAGAGGTTTCAACTTGGTTATTGCCACTTCTAAATATGGGTCACCATTTGCTGATGTTGCTGAAGAGGTTGCTGAAAAATGGAGAACGGCAAATGGAGTTCTTGTAGCTTTTGGGGCACCCACACAGGGATTAAGTGAAATAGTCAAGCATGAAGGTCTATGCCTAGATAATATTGTGGATTTTGTGGTTAATACTGTCCCTCTGCAGGGAACGGAAACCGTCAGAACCGAGGAAGCGCTTATTGCAACTTTAGCTATTTTGAACATGACTGTATCCGATAAAGGATGAATAGGTGTTTCTGAGGATAAAGGAATAAATGTTTGTTTTGTTAATGTGCGTGTATGGATTTCGATTTGGCTATGCCCTTGACGCTTTCCCTGGTTACGTTGGTGTCTTTATTTTTGAATCAAAAAACTGAGGGAAAGCTGAAGGGGGTTCTGGAAGAGAGGGAGTTTCGCGTCTGGGATGCAGTTTTGCTCGTCGGCATGATGGCGGTTATGATTACACTCATAGTCTTTGTTAGGCAAATCAGCTTGGTTCTGATGGCGCTATTTTTGTTTTCTTATTCTGTTCTTCTTTTCACGTTTGGTTACCTGTTTTCAAAAAACCGTTGGTACGTGGGCATTGCTGGACCAGCGGTTTTCATTTTGCTGTACGTGTTTCTGAGAGACACCGCTATATGGACGTTTTACTTGGCCAACATCTACGGCCTCGTCTTCGCTGTCTTGATTACTCTTTACATAGCAACTATGTTTACATGGCAAACGACAGCTGTTTTCGGGGCTCTGATAACCATCATGGACATAGTTTTGGTCTTGATAACAAAAACGATGGTTGAGGCGGCAAATGCTGCTGTCCGTCTCAGTCTTCCAGTTTTGGTTTCGGTGCCGCTTATCCCGCTTGTTATGACTGAGAGAGGCTTGTTGTTGATGAATTTAGGCTTAGGAGACTTTTTCTTTTCGGGATTGCTTGCCATACAGACGTTCAAGAAATATGGGAAACGCCTTGCGATTTTGTCGATTATTGCGATGGCGACATCGTTCTTCATTTTCGAAGCGTTGATACTCAACTATGGGGTGAAAGCTTTTCCTGGCACATTAATGATTATCTGCGGATGGATACCGCTAGTGGTTATCAAAAATCTAAAAAAGATGTTTCCTAGTTAGAAACGGTTCTCCACCTATTCCGCTGACTATTACGTTTTTGAATCCCATTTCACGAAGGCGTTTGGCAATCGTCTCCGAGTTCTCCTTGAAAGTGTTGATGAAGACTGATGGTCCGGTGTCAATTGAGTACCACCCTGGAATCTGCTCTTCTCTCATTCGGATAATTTCCTTGATGATGCGAACAGTGTCTGGTTCCCAAAGCACCATATGTGACTTGCCGGTCATTGTTATTGCGTGAAGATTTAGTGTGTCTTCTTCAGCAAGTTTGCTCAGCGTAGCGGTTTCTCCCTTCTGAATGGCTTCTTTCATCGTTTCAAGTAAGCCACCAATGTTTCTCAATCTTGCCTTGAACAAGCATGAGCTCAGCACTTCAGCGTGAGCCTCGTCAGTTTTTACATCGGAATGAACTGGCACAATCACCATTGAAAAATTCATATCCTTGGGCGCATTCAACTGTTCCGCATAAGATCTGCCCATCATGTTGGCATACCAGATTGCGAAGCCTCCTGCAAGGCTTCTTGTTGAGGATCCGGCTCCCAGCCTTACAATTTCTGAGAGAGAAACCGTGTCGAGGTTGAGGCCAACTGCCTTTGATGCTGCCAAGCCTAAGGCTGCAAAACCTGAAGCAGAGAATCCCAAGCCCTTACCTGTCTTGAGACTGTTTTCAGAGGCTACCTTAAACCCGCCGGAAAACTGTGCTAGTTCTTTCAGCCTGTTGAGGACGATTTCAACTCTTTCCCTTTCTTTTGCAGCTGGCTTCTTTCCGTTGATTGTTATCTCGTTCTTCTTTAACTCATGTAGTGCTTCTACGGTTGTTATAGTGGACACGGCTTCAATGCATACAGATATGCTGTCATGATAGGGGATTCTCTGTTTAGGCTTTTTTAAGCCATGATATTTTATCAATCCTTGTATTGGATGCGCCACAGCAGTAGCTTTCAACGCTGACCGCCTTAGAATGATCAAAATAACAACTAGGCTTTCTCAGTATTAAAATGTATAAAAAATCAGATGTGCAGAGGTTTTAGCCGAATAATGCGCCTAAGCCTTCAAGTGCTGCTTCTTCTTTTTGTTTTTCGTCTTCCTTCTTTTTCTTTTCGTCCTCTTTCGGCTTGGCTTCTGCTGCAGGGGCAGCTGTTGCCGGTGCCGGTGCTGGTGCAGCCATCATTGTTGGAGCAGATTTGATTGCTTCGTCAATTTTGACTTCGGCCAAAGAGGCTACCAGTGCTTTGACGCGTACTGCGTCAGCGTTTATACCTGCCGCTGTCAAAACCTGTGTTAAGTTTGCTTCGTTTATCTCTTTTCCTGCCTTGTGAAGGAGCATTGCAGCGTAAATGTATTCCATATCCTTTTCACCTCTCAAATCAACTATTTTAACTTTTTTCAGTTGGCGCAGTCTTTTCCCCTAAGGTGGGCAATCTGCTACTTAAACCTAACATCTCAGTATGTGCTTTCCTAATCAGATCTTCTATCGTTTCTTTGGTAGGAATGGTCGCATTTATTGAAAGCGTATAGGCTTCTCTGTGGGCGATTTGCAAAAGCGTCACCATGTTTTCCTTCATTGGATAGCCAATGCTTATTGATAATGCGAAAGAATCAGCATAAGCCCTTTCGACGTCTTGTTTGGTTCCATCAATATCCAGTTTAAGCTGTTCCTGGGTTACGATCAAGCCGTCATCAAACACAGAGCTTAATGCAAGGCCACTCTCAACTGGTTTTATCCCAAGTTTTGACAGCATGCTGGCAAGCCTTTCGTTGATCACTTCGCCCTTCTTAACAACCAGAGTATCCCTGTTTATCCAAACGCTTCCAGACTCAATTCTTGTAGGTAAACCGACGGCGTTCAACTGGCTGATTATTGGCCCTGGCGCTTGCCCTGTGTTTCCTGCTGGAACTACGACATCGAAAGCCGCTATGTCGCCTGATTTGGCTGTTGTTTTTACTTTTCCTCTTTCCAGAATTAGCGCCAGTTTAAACGGGTTCAAATCTGTGAATAAGTAAACGTTTGATCCAACCAAGTGCTCTTCAAGCTTCTTGAGATCTGGCTTTTCCTTGCAGTTCTCAATTGCTAATTTCATCAATGTGTTTTTCATGACTCTCATGAACACTTTGTCGGCCAAGTTTTTCTTGAACTCTTGCAGTTGGGCTGCTCTTACTTTCTGTAGACTGGCAATGCCGATGATCTTGTACTGATTGATCAGCTGCGTTATCTCTTCGACTTCTTTAATTTTCTGCTGCAAAACTTGTTGCGACGGCATTGGTTTTCCTCTCTTTTTATGGCTTAACTTTCACAGGCGTGCCCATGGCTGTTTTTATGTAGGCAAACTTGATGTTTTTCATTCCTCTTTTAAGTTTTCCTTCTAGAACCCTTAATACCGCCTGGATGTTGTCCGCTATGTCTTCGTCTTTCATGTTTTCCATTCCGATGCGAGACTGTATAATCGGCTGATTGCGCAGTCTCACAACCACTGTTTTACGATTCTTAGCTATCAAACCTGCTATGTCTGCTGACGGTGGAACTGGTATGGGCATTTTTCCCCTTGGACCTAAAACGGATCCTAAAGTTTTACCTACCAATGGCATTAATGGTGCTTCTGCGATGAAAAAGTCGTATTCATTGGCTATTTTCCTCATTTCCTGTTTCTTACCCGCTAGACCTTCAAGATCAGCTCTTTCAATGACGTGGTCTGCGTTAGCTTTTCTTGCTTTCAATGCCATTTCCCCAGAGGCAATGACGCATATTTTGTTAGGTTTCTCCAATGCATGTGGCAGTTCTACAATTTCCTGGATCCTGCCCTCAGGCGCCTTCATGTCAATATCTTGCAGTTTCAGGATAAGCTCTACTGATTGGTTGAATTTTCTTTTTTCCGATTTCTCCTTTGCTTCTTTCACTGCAGTCAGTATCGTTTTTTGGTCTAGGGGCATTTTTTTGGCCTCGTGCCAATGAGGGAATAGAACAGGGTTATAAAAATATTCTCTTGTCCTTAGCTTTTACCAAATATCTCGTCATACTTGCCTTCGTCAATTTCTCGTTGCACTTCACGGGGGTCCTTGCCTTCAGCGGTCACTCCCATGCTGACGCAGACTCCTAGAATCTCTTTCGTGGCCGCTTTCAAGGTTTTTGCTAACAACTCGGCGCGTTTCATCTTCGCTATGCGAACCACTTGGTCTATGGTGAGGTTTCCAACTTTCTGGGTGCTTGCCGTGCCTGAACCTTTCTCAATCTTTAGTTCGCTCACAATTAAGGCGGATGCCGTTGGTGTTCCAACGGTTACTTCAAACTGTTTGGTGTCAGGGTCAACAATGACTTTCAGTGGAACCTTCATTCCAGAGTAATCCTTTGTTAGCTCGTTTATCTTGTTCACGATCGCCATGACGTTTACGCCCAGGGGGCCAAGCGCTGGACCTAATGGCGGCCCTGCGGTTGCTTGTCCTCCGCTGACGAGTAGTTCTACAACTTTTTTATCAGCCATTTCAAGTTTCACTCCCAATTGCCGTTTTTGATTTTTCAACCAGTTTGACGTAGTCGGAGTTCACAGTTATTGGCAACGTGAAAGTTGCCTCAAGCAGCTCAAGCGTAACTTCTGCCTTGGTCTTGTCTATTCTAGTTATTTTTGCACGCATGCCCTTGAACGGGCCGCCGGTCACTTCAACTATGTCATTTTCATTTAACTCTTCAATAATGGGCTTCTTGACAATGTATCTTTCAATTTCTGCAAAACTTACGATGCCAGGGATCCTTGACCGCACGTGTTTTACGCCTGATATTGCTTCCTCCACGAAGTGCGGACCTTCAGCTTCTATGAAAACATAGCCTCTCAGGGTTTCAGGTACAAGAATGGCCTTTGTCGGTATCTTGTTCATTTCAATCTTGGCTGCAACAAGTCTTGCAACGTTTTTCTCTTGCCCAGTTGTTGTTTTTACAGCAAAGACTTTTGTCGGATATTCTTCATGTTTCTCCATAAAGTCTCTTCCTTCTAGGTTGCCGCAGCAGCGCCACCAGGCTGCAAAACAGAAGACAGTAACTTGATGATGAAGCCAATTAGTCCAACTGCGCCTATGCCTAAGAGGCATATCTTTATTGATAGCCAAAGCTCGCTTCTTCCCGGCTTAACAGCCAGCTTCAAGGTCCTTGCACACTGAGTTAGGAAATCTCTTAAGCCCATGTTTCGTCGCACTCTCAACATTCCAATTTGATATAACTCATTGCTTGAAACTTGACGATTATGTATGTTCAAGCTTCTTTTCTTACAGATGTCTTCTTTAAAAAGGACGGGGAGATATTTATGTCTTCTTAAGCCTTTCGCATGGTTATGCTGCCGTCAGCGTTTCGCTCGATCTTAGGCTTAGCTTTATCGATGCGATATCAATACTCTTCTATTCTAGAAGCTGAAGCAATAGGTTCTGTACTTAGAATAAGGCAAAGGAACACTTCATACGCTTTCTTATACTCTGCTGTGGCATATACAGGAACTCCTCTCTCGTAGAGATCATTTACCTCCTCGTTGCTTACATGAATTGTGGTTTTGATCTTTCCTGTGACATCATCATAGTCAGCAAATTGGACTTCGTTATCCCGAGAAAGCTCTTTCCCGTTTAGGTATATCGGACGAAAACTTAGTGTAGGGGCTACTCTTTTTACTTCGTCTTGAGGTAGATTGGGAAAAGTAAGTTCTACTTTGTATCTCTTTACTGATGGTTCTCCGATTTTCACTTTGATTTCATCCAAATTATATGCTTCCAAATCAAATTGTTGCCCTTTTGCAGTCAGGTAGACTCTCCCTCCTTTACCTTTAATTTCTTTATGGAAATCGTAGAGAATCTTTAAAATTGTCAACGTGGATGCAAGGACTAAGATAGCGTCTTTCAGCATTTCTGGTGGAGGAGCTGTTTCCTCTATTACATATTGACAACTTACATCCTCTTTTCTTTCCTCTGAACTCAGAATGTCGTGGAACTTCTTCCTATACTCAGGAGGATAAAACACATCGATACGAAACTTATGATATTTCATCTCTCACACCTATGGTACAAGCTAGGGTAAAATACTTACTATCCCAATATAAACAATTGTTTCGATCGATGTGGAATTAGATCGATCGATCGTTTAGGTTAGGATAATTCAAGTTCTTTCTCTAATTGGACGTGCCATATAAACGCAAAAAAAGAAGAGATTTTACGCCTTCCTTATAGTCACGCTGCCATCTGGGTTCTTGTCAATCGACAGCGGCATGTCAACGCGCCAACTCAAAGCCGCGAGCCACTTTGCCTTTAAGAAGATAAAGCCGTACGGATTAATGCGTGCGGCGAGCGGAAAAGTCACAGTCTCTTTATCTTCTTTCTTGACTTCTTTCGGCACATTTTTCTTCTGCTTGGCTTTCTTTTCTGCAGGTGGCAAAGTTTTCTCTACGGGGCCCAAGTTTTGGCTGTGATCGTTGCCTTTATTTTTCTTCGTAAGGCGATCGATCTTCGCAAGCTCTTCTTTCACAAGCTCTTCTTTAACTTGTGACGGTGTTATCTTCGGCTTAAACTTAATTTCTTGCAAATTTCTCACCTCCGTTCACCGCACTATCTCCGTAAGCGGAATGTTCTCTTTCGCCGCATATCTCACAAGTTTACGCAGATTCTTAGGCGGGTAAAGTTGATAGCAGCGTCCGCATAAACGCTTTTCACAAGTGCGACCGCGTAAAGTGTGCCCGTTCTTGGGTCCACAGGAGCATGAGACTTTATAGAGCCAAGCGAAATCTCCACAATGCTCGCAGGAGCCGAACGTTATGCCCATTTTTAGGATTAACTGCTTTGCCTGAGTTATCGTATCCTCCGTCCACATCTTGCGTTCGCGCACGTGCTCTCCGCCGCGGCCTAAGATTATGAGCGCGCAGGTCTGCGCGGGTGAGATGTAACCCTGCATCTTTATCGCTCTCCGTATTTCTGCCGCCAGATTTCGTGGGCCTGTTTAACGGTGATCTGTTTGTTGTGGACTTTTGTGCGTAATTCTTGCAAAGTTCTCTCTTGCTCCGGGGTCATTTTGGGCAGCGCAAAGATTGCATTTAAGTTTCGCATGAGTTGGTGTCGTACTTGCGTCGCTCTTTTTCGTGAACTCATCTCTCTTACCAATTAACTACAAATGCAACCCTCAATTTAAAGGTTTGAAAATCATCAGATGTAAACCCGAAGCCGAGTGACTATAAAAGAGGGTAAGACAAGTGGGCATCGCAGAAGCGCCAGTAAACATTTATACCGCGTGGGAGAATACTATTGATCAAAGCAACTGAGGGATATTAAGTGCAGTGCAATGATCTATTTATAGCAGTGGATCTTTTTGGAAACTTGAATTCCACCCATACGTATGACAGACAAGAGGAAGGCGAACTCGATCGACTTAGGTGAAATCTATGTTCGAAGAGCCACCGGAAATCTTTAGGTACGGCTTAGGATTGCTAATGGCGATGTTACTATTGCTATGGGCGACTTTGGTGATGGCGCGTTTGGAGCATAGAAAGCTAGCGTCTATGTTTAGGGTTATACCAACAAGCATGGTTAAACGCGAAAAGATAGCGCCGCTTTCGAATAAGTTCAAGGTTGGAATAATTTCAAGTTTCGTAGGCGGCGGAATCTCCCTTTTCGAGTTAGTTCAAGGTCCATCTTTTGATTTTGGCGGTTTCGTTATAGCCTTTCTAATCTTTACAGGTTGTGCAATCGCGTATAAAGGTTTCCTATCCATCGGTGTCCTAACAACATACCTGTCATCGCTAATCGCTCTGATAGGCGGCGGCATCAGATTGAGTTCAATGTTATGTATATTCGGCAGTATCCTAATGTTGCTTTCTGTTGGATGGAAACCAACAAAGAAAGGAGGTGAAAGACTGTCATGAAAGGAACAGCTAAATTGCTGATGGCAATAGCAATCATCAATATGTGCCTAATTCTCGTAAGTCCTGTCAAAGCAACCATCTTTTATGGGGAGTATGGGGGGACAGCGAGCACTGAATATGATGAGTATTTTGAACCTTGGCGCATAGAAGCGGAATACACCACACATACGCTTAAGCTCGGCGTATGGTGTGCCCTTCCAGGACAAGAAGGAACTGCAAGGGGATCTATGTATGTTTGGGGACAAACAACCTATACTGGATGGGTTACAGGCACTGTAAAATGGTATATGAAAGGTTGCATTCTCTGTTCACTTATCAATGGTGGGGGATTAAAGGCACATGTAATTGTTAAGTTCCGAGCAGTAGACACCACAGCAAACCATGGGGTCGAAAACATCGTATTCAACCAATACGTAACATGGACATACTTGGAATACAACGGAGAATATAGCGGAAGTATGAGTATTCCTCTGTATAGTGGACATTTCTATCAGTTTTTCTTAGATGTTGAGGTTCATGCAGAGAATTGGGACTCCTTTCCCTTCACAGATGCATACGCAGATTTCTGCGGGTTTCCGGGGCACCCGTCAGACAATCGGATTGAGTGGAGATACATGGACATACCTAATGTTAGTCCAATAGGTGGTGGCGGTTGCCCAACGTTATTTGTTTGGGATGGTGCGGAATACGTTGACGAAGGTGTGTTAGATATTCACGCAGAATCAGATGTTACGGTTCAGCACGAGATACAGAATACTTTAGCCTTAGAAAAGGGTGTATACAAAATTCAATTGAGAGAGCTAGACGGGTACACAAGCCACATAGACCTAGTAAAGCTCTACTCCGTTGATTACAAAGGAGAATGGCACTTATGCCCGTTAACATACGCCTATCACAGTGAACTTGGCAAGGTGAAGCAGACTCTACTACATGACGACAGCAACCGAGTGAACTTGAACCCTGCGGAGATAGTAGACCTGAGATTTGAAGAGTCAGAATGCGAAACAGCATACTTCATATTTAAATAAACCGGCAACAAAAGAAAATGGCATTGAAAGTGAAAAAACTTACATTCTCCCCCTTTTTTCTAAAAAGTCCAAGTTTTAAAAAACCCCGCCAACCACAAGTCTTACTTCCTTT
>Ga0172364_10005456_pt1 | contig 10126 bp, 13 predicted proteins | sample LakKivSesite10cm_FD_114545 | JGI IMG/M metagenome (GOLD analysis project Ga0172364, IMG submission 114545) | Sediment microbial communities from Lake Kivu, Rwanda - Sediment site 10cm | ecosystem: Environmental > Aquatic > Freshwater > Lake > Sediment | place: Rwanda: Western Province, Lake... | reverse complement strand
TGGATTGACATAAGTCCTTATGTTTTCAACTATTTTATTTCCGATTGTGTTTGCCATAGCATTAATATCCATATCAGATGCAACTGGACCTGTATGTACGTTTACACTTATACCTCCAACATCAACCCCAGTATTCATAGAACCATAACCTTGTCCTAAACCAAATGAACTTGCCGATGTGGTTCCAGTATTAGATAGTGTAGTTCCAGGGAACATACTTCCACCTATTGGAATTGGTGGAGGTGCACCAGTAACATCTGCTAACCATTCACCTATCTTTTCTCCTATTTTGTACAAAACACGACCAAAAACAAGAGTTGCACCAATTCCAATTCCCCAATGACCACCAAGAAACATAACACCTAAACCAGCCATCTCCAATGTATGGAGAATTGAATCGACGGAAAATGTACCACCCGCTATCGAATCAATTATATTGAGAGCAGCTGAAATTGATATTAAAGCTATTCCTTGTGTTGTTGATATTTTCCCCACAGCTACACCCAACATAGCAACCCCCTGTAAAGCACTTGCTAATCCTTTTAGCATTTCATCTTCGTTTATTTCTTTGAACCCTTTCATTACAAACATAAATCCTATACCTGCGGCAAGTGTGTTCTTAACTGTATCTAAAGTTCCACCTGGTTTTGAAAAATTGTCCCAATCAGAAGATACTTTCCATTCTTTCAATCCAGACAAAAACAGACCAACTGTTCCAACACCAGCCATAACAAGTCCAGTAGTCAATGCTCCAGCTATACTCCAAAAAACAACATCTGGGTTTTGTTGCACAAAATCAGCTATAGCTTCAAAAATGGGTTCGATTATAGGAAGAAGAGGTTCTAAAACAGTTGCTATAGCATGACCGATTGAAAACTTTAAATATTCCCAATTTGCGGTTAGTCTTGTAATAGCTTGTGCCTGTGTTGTTTGACCTTCTGTTATTTTCATAAATGTACTAACTGTGGACATAGCTAAACGTTCCATCATTCTTTGTAGCATCATACCAAAAAACATAACAGAAAGTAAATGCATTTTAAATTTCGGCATCATATTGATAGTATCTTTAAATGAAGCGTTCCATTTTTTCTGTTCTGCGTTCCATTTGATTGTTGACGACGAAACAACGTTTCCTTTCCTATCTATCAACGTCAATGTTTTTTCTGTATCCTTTAATTTTTGTATATCATCCCTAGACATATATGTATTCACTATAATACTGATTTCACGTTGACCCAATGCCATATTTATCTCCTACTCTTCCTTTTATTTTCTATTTCTATTTTTTTATGAATTTTTGGTAATCTTTCTTGTATAACCAACCAACGACTCGCTGGCATTTCCAATATTTCCTCAAGAGACCAATGAAAATTCATAGCCATTACGATACAACTATCTATGAAATCATTGTCTATCTGCTTTTGACTCGATATTTTCAACATTCTTTTTCGCTTCCTTTATTTGTTCTTCTGTTGCACCCATTGTAAGTGGAAGTTTTTCCATTAAGACATTGAAATTCTGCACCACAAAATCATCTCTCGATTCTTCAGACCAATTTGGATACGTCCTTCGTACACAATCTTCTATCACTCTTATAAATTTCTCAATATCTTCTTCTGTTATCTCTGAAAAATTCCTACCTGAGTATTTGTTTTGAAGGTAAAGCAGTTTAGGAATCATTTTTGCAGATGGACATTTCAATTTATATTCTTTATCTCCAATTTCAAACTCCACTTTTTTTCCTACAAACTCTTCAGTCATTCTATCATTCCCTCCTAAATGTTTTTACACTTCTTTTGTCTTTATTTTCTAAATTTGCCACTCTTTCCTCCAACATACCTATCTTTTCAGCCATGTTTCCAAGCAATAAGCTAGTCTGGTACGCCTCAATTAGCTGTTCAAACGCCCATGAGCCAGAATTGCCCATGTGCTTTCTCATTAATGAGCGAAACGCCTTAACATAGCTGTCTTTGACGTTGTAAATCACCAAACTAGGGTGGACTACTTCTTCAGCTAACTCAATCTCTTCATTCTTCTCTTCTGTCATTCTACCTATCTCCTTACGGAAGCGGGCTTCCAGTTGCATACAGTGTAGCTTCTTCCTTGTAGTTCTTTGGAAGACATTTGAAATTTACTGTCTCTTCCAAATGGTCAGTTGCGTTTAGACTTAATTCCTTGCTTACAGCAAAGACAGAAGCCATTGTTATCCTCAGTGCTGGACCGTTTGAGTTTGTCATATCGTTCCACCTGAAGACCAATAACCTGTTTTGCTTTCGTGGTGTTGTGTCTCCTGTCCATGCTCTTGGGTCGGATGTATCCGTGCCTTCAAGCATAATGCCTGCGAAATCAGCGTCTTTCTTTATGACAGTAAGGGAACATTCAATCGGTTCCATGGGTTTTTCATCAAAATAGGAGTAATTCCCAAAGCACCTTACAGCTTCTACATCCCTTCCGCCGCCTGTTATGCTGATTTCCTTCACTTCGGCACTGAAGTCCATAACTGAACCAGTTGTGTGCGTTTCAAGCCCAGAAATCCATACAGAACCTTCTTCCGCATAGAACATATTCGCTGGCATATTTCTTACGGCAACGGGTAGGTTGTCCTGTTAGCCGTAGCCTCCTCTTTATAGTTCTATGCCAGACACTTGAAATTCACTGTTTCTTCCAAGTGATCTGTCGCATTAAGGCTGAGTTCTTTGCTTACCATAAACGCTGAAGCCATTGTCACCCTGATTGCTGGTCCTGCTGAACTTGTCATGTCTGCCCAGGAGAATATCACACTTCTTGTCTGCTTTCTTGGTATGCTGTCTCCTGACCAGAGTCTTGGATCAGTCGCATCTGTTCCTTCAAGTATCATAGCAGCTAAATCCGCATCCTTCTTTATTACTGTCAGTGAACACTCGAATGGTTCCATCGGCTTCTCGTCAAAGTAAGACGTGTTTCCGAAGCATCTGACTGCTTCCACATCCCTGCCTCCGCCTGTAACGCTTATCTCCTTGACTTCTGCACTGAAATCTGTTCCATCAACTACTACACTGCCCTCTTCCGCATAAAACAAATTTGCTGGCATATTTTACCTCTGTTTTTTTATAATCTCCTCTATCAATTCGGATTTGCTTGTATCTTTTGCTCCGAATGGTTCTCCAATCTTTCTGAGCTCACTCATCTTTTTTTTATTCAATTCCTCTTTCGTCCACACTCGTTCAGCTATCTTCATGCCTTCCACTCTAACCTTTCCCATACTCAACTCCCAACTTAAATCAACATTGTCTGGTATTATCGCTGATTCCTGAGGCGGGATTGGTTTTCCATCAACTATGATTGTTCTTTTGTGTATATTTGTAACTTTCATAAGTTCTCCTCCTTGAGTATTTTGTCAAGTTCGTCTAAAACAATAACAGGGGCTTGTTGTTTTGTCCATTCAACGCCACGCTCTATGAAATGTCTTGGCTTTATAACATGTTGTCCGCCTTGAACCATGACACCTTCTCCCATTCTTCCTGCACCTTCCAAAGGCATAAAATGATGTCCTGTAATTCTGTGACCTTGATCTATGTTTATCAGTCTTTTCTCTATTATTGGGTTTTCCAGAACACCAAACATATTCTGTCTTGCTACTATCGATCGTATTGATTCCCCTGTTATCCTTCTGATGTTGGCAAACATAAAACTGTGTCTAAGGTTTGTCCTTCCTTTTAGGGCTATCTTATGTTCTATTTTTTTTGCTTCTTCAGGGAATTTTCTGGATAAGTTGCCAAATGATCTTGCCGTTTCCCTGGCACCCTTGACTTGTATCGTTATCATCTTGAAAACCCTAATTCTATATTCATTGTCTTAAAATGGAAAGCGTCTTTTCCGTAAACATCGGTTCCTTGTCCACCATCCATAATCCTCATGTTATGCAGACCAGAAACGTTCAAAGCCGATATACTTCCTTCCATTGCGGTGATAATCTTGTCTGTCATTATATCCAGATTCTTTGCGGACTTGTTGAAACAAGTGACTGGAATCGTGACAGTAGCGTCCAGATTCCTGTTTGCGGTAAACGTCTGTGGGGAATTTGAACTTGTGGCGTTTTCCAGAACTGTCATTGGAAACCCTATAAGCCCTTCTTGCGGGAATGAAGAATAAACAGAACCAACTGAGGCAGTGCCGCAACCGCTAATAATATCATAGATTAGCTTGAAACTTCCACTATGCAGGTTACTTCCTGTCATGACCATAATTCCTCACTTGGAATATCGAGGGACATCAGTCCCTCTAAAAAAAGATAAGGTTTGATTCATTTATATTACTCTTTTAAGATTTGACACATCATAGATGGGTTCAGCCCCAACCTTGTGTTTTTCGGGTTGCATAGCTTCATACCATATGCCTTCAAACTGCATTTGAGTCTGGCTTCCGACCTCAACGCAACGCAACGCATTAGGCAGAACAAAAACCCTTGCGTCCCCTACTTTTAACACCCCTTCTCTGACAAGGTTCATATTCTCATTTACAGGTCTTATCAACCCATATCCAGAAACTCCAGTTGTCCATGTTACAGAACCTTCCCCATAAGTATTCAAAGAAACAGAACCTATCTTCATAGGATACCAACTGCCAATATCTGACAAAATCTTCTCAAAGTCTCCACTGCCCAACGTTATCATACTTCTGGTTCCGTCTTTGTTGTCCTGATTGCCTTCCCAATTGCGGATAATTCAGTTTTAACCCTACTTGCCAAGAACTCCATCTGTTTGGTGGCTGATGAGTCTCCGCCTTTGGTTATACTCACATCAGCTACTCTATAGTCAAAATCCGCACCTATTCCTGTCTGCCTTCCCATCACATACAAAGCGGTTAAGTCCGTAAGAATGGGATGAAACCTGCTTCCTATATCTGTTGTGCTTATTGATTCCCCAGTATAATTAGATAAATCCTGAACATTATCCTCAACTATGGTAGCCATCATTCCGCTTGTGATTGCACTATCAACTTCTATTTTGCTTCCTACCCTTCCAACAATGCTCCATACATCTGTAGCCATGTTTTATCTTTCTCCGTATTCATTTTTATAGTTTATAACGCTTAGATATACCTTCTTTTAATATATCAGCACATTTTTGTTCAATCTTTTAATTCCATTGTTAAAATAATCTTCATCTAATTCAATCCCTATTGACTTTCTGTTTAGTTTCATGGCAACAGCAGAAGTGGTAAATGTTCCTGAGAAAGGGTCTAAGATTACATCGCCCTCTTTACTACTTGCTGTAATGATTCTATGCAATAATATTTCTGGTTTTTGTGATGGATGCTCTTCATATTCTTCCATTCTAAACCTTACTCTCGGGAAATACCAGACATTTCCAGGTACTTTCTTGCTGTTATAAACAGTCGGCACTGCTTTCCTATAATCAATTAGCTTTCGTTTTGCTCCTGTTTTCGCCTCTACCAAAATCTCTTCTGCATTAAATGTATAATTATCTTTATCTTTAACAGCAAAAAGAATTGGCTCATAAAGCGAGCCGTAAAATTTCTTAGCTTGAACTCCCGAACTATCATAATGCCATACTATTCTTGAAAGAATGTGCATTTTTTTCCTTAGAAATATATCAAAATATGGAATAAATTGGGTTGCTCCCATTAAATAAATTGCGCCATTATCTTTAAGTTTCTGTATGCACAAATCAATCCATTCATAACACCATTCTAAATATTTTTCATCAGTTTCCCATTTATCCTTATATCCATTAAAATTTTTGCCAATATTATAAGGTGGATCTACAAAAATCAGATTAACTGAATTGTCTGGAATTGATTTTAAAATTTTGAGAGCGTCTCCTCTAAATAGAATGTGGTTTCCGACTTCCTCTTTTTTTATGTATGTATCTGTCATTTTACTTCATTCTCGCTCAATTTATCTTAATACGCTTGGTGCAGTGGCTTTCCTACATATCTTTTTGTCCAATATTCCACTGAACATTTCTGATTTCCAGGAAATCTTAAAGTCATCCATAGTTTGTTAGTTTTCATTATTTGCCTCTATTATTTCCTTTATGCTTTTGCTTCTGTATTCTATGATTTCAATATCATCTCTTAGTATGCCTTCAAATATTGTAAATACCCAACAGTCGCTCCATAAATATTCATCTGGATGACATTGGTCTGGTTCATATAGTTTACATATCTTACGATAAGGGCAATCTTTAGACTCTGAAGCATGATCCTGTTGGACATCTAACATAGCAATCGACCCCCACAAGAAGTTTAGTAAAATTATATATGACATCAGTTATTGTTATGGTCCCTGAACCAAGCATTGTGATATTATTTCCACCCACATCAACACTACTTACTATGTTACAGTTGTCAGCGCAGTTAATATTCCAATTCCCTGATGTGTATGTGCAGGTATCCCCAACACTTAATGTAAACACGTGCTCTAAATTATTCTGGCTAGCTGTTACATTATATTCTTGACTTCCAGTAGTATAACTGGAATTAGTAGCATTTATTGTATAATTAGAATAATAAGTTCTTGTCCCACCATTATTCACATAATCAGTTATTGTTGTAATATTTGTCCAACCACTTGAATTTGTCATAACACTAAACTCAACATCTCCTGTTGAATTTGTTGCATTTACTTCTGCAGTAACATCATTTCCAGATGTATCATTAACATAAGCGCGATAGTACCATTTGCGTGTTAAATCAGAGCCAGCTAGGACCAATTCAGAAGTATAACTTGTATTTAGGAAAATATTATTAGTTGAAGTGGATTCTAAATAAACATCACTAACAACAGAATTAGAGATAATAGAATCAGTTATATTATTATTTGAGTTTTGGCTAAGAGCAATTCCATTATTCTCATTTGAATCTATAATATTGCCTGTTAATATATTATTTGAGCCACTAATAGACACTCCATCATACATATTTGAACTTATAGTGCTATTTGATATTGTATTATTATTTGAACTTCCAGAAAGGTCAATCCCTATATTATTTAAAGTTACAGTAACATTATTAATCTTAGAATTATTTGTGTTCAATAAGGAAATACCAGGATAACCGCCAGAATCATAAGCAAATCCTGTAATATCTGCAAAATTCTTTATAGTTATATTGTCCCTGTTGCTGGCATAAATTCCATATCCTAAAACATCTCCGCCAGTGCCTGTTATTTTGTATCCTGCTCCATCTAAAGTAATATCATCAGCAGCTATTGTAAAACATGTCTCTGTAGTCTCGACGTCACTAACAAGCGTATAACTCGCTGTAAGGGTTCCACATGTTGAAGTTTCAGGGGCTTCATACCAACTACTGAGTGTGATGTTTCCAATAGCTAACGGTGAGTAAAAATCATATGTGCTGGCATTGAAAGCAATCCTTAAACTTGTATTTGAAGCTCCTCCTGATATTGTAAGATTATTCGCTGAGCATGAAGAAAAATTAACCACAGTGCCATTATAAGTGTATCCAGTTCCGTTCCAGACACCAATCTGACCTGAAAGACCACTTCCATAATTAGTTTGACACTCGTTCAATGTTACATTTACCATGTTCTCTGTTCCATCACCAGAAAGGTTAATGTTTGGGATATCTTGTATTCCTGTTGACATGAATCTTGAGCTCTGGTTATCATAAATAGCTTGTATCTCTGGTATGGTCAGGGCGTCATAAAAAATCATAACCTCATCAACTGAACCATTGAACCCATAAGCTTGAGCACCATCTATTGAGCCTATCGCCCAATCACCACACGTGCCCCACTTTCCCGTCGGTGTTATATGTGCCCTATTAACGCCATTAACCCATATGGTCATGTTGTTTATTGAGTTATCGTACATAGCTACCACGTGATACCATGTATCTGGGTCTACTACCCCTTTAGTTGTGGACGTCCTGTCGTTTGTTGTGAAACTATTCAAAATAAACTCAATATAATCAGTATCCCCAGCACCAACTCTCCACCTTAATATACACTCTGCGGTTGAAGAAAATATCCATCCGCCACTAGACCCCGCTTGGGTTGATTTAGCATTAATCCATGCTGAAAGGGTAATGCTTGAATTTCCAACTATACTAAAAAGCCCTTCGAGGTCTAGTTGGGCGTCATCTGGGATATTAACCCCATCAAAGTTTACGCATTCCCCATATGGGCATCCAGAACTGCCTATTGTTGCTGTGCCTTTCATTGTACCATCTATTCCTCTGCCTGAAAAATCAAATATTGTCCTGTTTTGCCATGCATCCTGGGGTTGGTTGTCGAAGTTCCAATAACCCATTAAGCCGTCATATGGGCTTGTTGAAGTCATGTTTAGGTGGGTAAAGTTGCTAAAGGAGCCAGTTTCTGAGGTGATATTGATAAGATAGGCATTGGATACTATCTGGGTATCTGAGATTGTTATGGTTGGGTCAAAGGTTATGTTCCATGTCCCATCCAAGTTAGCTAAAAAGTTAGCCGCAAGGTTGCCTATAACAACATCTGTCCTGTTGATTATCGGGATAGTGAAGTTCTGCAAAAGGTCATCATGGGATATGAACACCTTTTCTTTCACTATAATAGTGTTACCCTCCCTTCTGACATCATCCATTGTCAGGTTTTCATATTCCTCTAGGTGAAGGACAACATAGTTAAGGTTGTTTTTTATTGTACTTGAAATTCCTGTGAAGTTAAAGCCGTATTTTTTCCTTATCCAGCCTGGAGTTGATAAATCAGATACCCAGGGGGTTTTGCCTATAGAAGAAGGTATAGAGCTCCAGTTATATACGAGACCGTTTTTCATAACAAAATAAACAGAATATCTGGCTGTCCAGTTGTCACCGCTTATCCTGAGACCGTTATCTATCGAAAAGCTATAATTTCCCCTGTCTGGATTGGGTATATATGGGTCTATTGTTATTCTATTAATACCATACCAAAACGGATCAACCGAACCAAAAGACCATTTTATTGTGTCTTTGGGGTTATTTTTATATCCAACCATTCTTATCTGGTAGCTTTTTCCAGACCTCCATGCAACAGAATAAGTCACTGTTCCGTTATTATCAGGAGCTCCGCACCAGGTACCTGTGCATGATTTATCCATTGGGATTGTTCTCCATCCAGAACCCCAACTTCTTTGTAAAACCCATGATTTTATTGAAGGATTGAAACCAAATGATTCGTTTCTACCCCAAGGATCGTAGTTTGTCGGATACCAGAAAATATCATCATTTGCAGTGAAATTTATGTATGCATAACAAGGATCATCTGTTGTGCCCGCACAAACAACATCTTTGGAATAACCAGTAATTGTCATCGCTCCTATGAATATGCTATAGAGGATGTAAAAAAAAATTATACTACCTAAAACTCCACTTGGTACACCTATCTGTTTTGCCCACTTTTTGACACTTTCGCTGTAAATTCTTTTAGCCATATCATATCTAACATAATTCTATTGTAGCTGTTGAACCTTCCATTATCCAACATGTTCCATTAAAGTATATGGAACCCCCTGATGTGCCTTTTATCCCTTTGTGGTCTGAAAATGTTATATTCCCTGTGCTTGTATCACCTGTATTGAGCAGGAAATCATCATCAACCACTATATCCTCGCCAGAGCATCCAAGATGGTCGCCCACTGAATCTGTGACATCTGAGCAATCGAAGCTCGGGGTTAATGTATTTGCAGCGTCGCTATAAGCGAAATCGACACCATTCCCATTTGTTGCCATAGCACCAGCAGCATCCTGAACATCTTCCGTTGTATTTGACTGCTCTGATCCAGTCTGAAAAGCCGAACATGTTAATGTATCTCCAAGCCCTGTGACAGCCTGACCAGCAGAACATGCTGCCGGATAGCTGTCATGTGTTGTCCATGTATCCCTAAGCACAAATCTGGAAGCATCATAATTTCCAAGATAGAATGACTGATTGGTATAGTTGCCACTTATATGTGATGGAACCGATAACAAGTTAGTCCAATAAGAATAATAACTCAAGTTAGTATAATTCCCTGCGAACCTACTTGGAATATTAAGAAGGTTGTTATAATCAGAATAATAAGACATGTTTGAAATATTACCAGCAAGTAATGAATAAGCCAAATTTGTATAATTTCCAGTTATATGTGTTGGTACTGATAACAAG
>Ga0172364_10005455_pt1 | contig 10126 bp, 21 predicted proteins | sample LakKivSesite10cm_FD_114545 | JGI IMG/M metagenome (GOLD analysis project Ga0172364, IMG submission 114545) | Sediment microbial communities from Lake Kivu, Rwanda - Sediment site 10cm | ecosystem: Environmental > Aquatic > Freshwater > Lake > Sediment | place: Rwanda: Western Province, Lake... | reverse complement strand
TTGCTGATTATGTAGAACAACTACAACAGTCGGAAAATGTAATTATATCTGAAAACGAAAATGTTTATTGGGATATGATTAACAAATTAAAATGGAGTGCTGTCGGTGGATATTTATACAAAGAAAAAGGCGAGTGGTTAAAAACAAATTATTCACCAGAAGAAATTAGACAATTACAAGAATTTGTAAAAAACAAACGTAGCATTCTTGTTGACAAATTAACATCCATTAAAACACAATGGGGAACTGGCGATGATGGATTTTGGGACTTGACCGCACACATAGTTGGATTGGGAAAGGATGAGTATTATAATTCATTAAACAATCCAATAATTGTATCAGAAAGAGTTACCAAAAGCGATTACAAGGAAAATTTTCAATATATCTTTCAATACAGTTTTGAAAAAACTGAGTGCGTGGGCAAAAATATTTAATTATGGTTGAACTTGCACAAACGTTACTACGAAGCACCGACAGCATTGGTTATATTTGCTGTTATAGCATCGTTTTAATGTGCTATAACTAATCGCTAACCGCTATAAAAGTATATCAAAAACCATGAAACAGCTTGTATATAAAAAACTTATAGGATTCACAGAAACACAACGACAAGCATTTGAAACACTCGAAAAATACGATGTAAATGTAAATAGATTTATTCGTGATGCCGTTAAAGAAAAAATACGTCGCGACTGGAAATCAATTAAAGAAAAAAAAGAAAGAATTAAATTACCATTTTAAAAACTATAATTTATGGCAGAAGAAAAACAAAGAATGTACCTCCTTCAACTACCGGAGAAGGATTTCAAAATGATCGACAGAGCGCTATCAAACTTCCGCTCTATGGCAGAGGATAACCACGCTAAGATTGCGTTTATGTTCGGGCCTGACAGCCCTCATACAGAAGCCGCGTGGCAAATGTTTGTAGATACAGACAACCTCCTTTGCGACTTCGTTAATGGGAAGTATGAACCGGTAGATATAATCATTAATAATTCACAGGAATAATGGGAACAATACAAAGAAGAGTTAGGTTACCAATAGATATTGGGGCTGAACTAAAAATTAAAGTGATTAGACTAAACCAGAAGGGTAGTAAAAAAACAACAGTAAGAGATTACATTGTGGCTGACCTATTAAGAGTGAACAACTCTATTCCGGAAAAACCAATTGACTTATCTGAAGGAACACTGTGTCAGCTTGAAATACCAACAGCGATTAATGACAGGCTACGAGATTCGGCAGAAAAACTAAACACAACCATTGAAGAATACACAGTAAGATTAATTTACACAAACCTTAAAAACAAATAATCATGGAACAAAAAACAGCCAAAATTATCACAGTATTAAACGCACAATCAAGCTTCCCCGCTAAAGACGGAAATGGTGTATGGTACAAACATGGAGTTATCTTCGAAGGATCATCAGACGTGTGGGAACTATTAAGCAAGGCTCCTACTTGCCAAGATTTCATTCCCGGGCAGGAGGCTACCTTCACTATTGAGCAGGGTAAAAATCAGAACGGATATGCCTTCAAAAAGATCCGACCCGTTAAGGCTGGAGCTTCTACTGGTAGTGGGGGCAAAGGCTTTGGTGGAGGTAAGTCCTTCCAAAAATCTCCTGAGACGGAGGCGATGATCGTTCTCCAGTCCTGCTTCGCAGCGGTGTGTAATCTCAATGCCCAATCATCCACAAGGGATATTAAGTCAATCATCATTGATACTAATACCGCCTTTGAGTGGATAGTAAAAAAAGCAAAAGCTCACGCAAGCAAGGGAGAGCCAACAGCGCAACCTGCCACAGCCCAACCTCAACCGGAAACGGCAGCAGCTCCGGCCCCTGTAGTTATACCACCACCACCTTCTATTGGGGCGGATGAAGATGATCTTCCTTTTTAATTAACCTTTAAATTATAATTTATGAACCGCGAAAGAATCGTTGATGAAATAGTAACCCTCGTCACGGAAGTTGAAGAGGGTAACGAAGATGCTTTAAAAGCATTAATCCATCTCAAGGGAATTGAGAAGATATTAGCTGACTCTATCAGTCAGATAAAAGAAGCTGCAGTAACTGAAGCAAAGAAGTATGAGGCTAAAGAGTTTGAGTTAGAAGGCGCGAAAGTTCAAGTAAAGGAAGGGGCTGCCCGATTCTCTTATAAGCATATCCCCCAATGGAATACTCTTGATGATAAGAGAAAGCTTATTGAAGAAGCAGCTAAGAACCGGTATAAAAACCCTTCACTCCTTGTAGCCGATGAGTCAGGAGAAGAAATCCCGATGGCTAAATGTACCTACGATAAAGAATCAATTGCGATAACCCTTAAAAATTATTAAGCATGCAGGAAGAAACTAAATTAATTAAATAAAATCTAATGAGATCAGAGTTCAAAGGAAGTATCCGTGTAAGCGAGGATGGGGCTATTAAATTCTTCCACAAGGAGGAGTTAAATAAGTTCCTATCCTCCCATCCGGGAGAGGCGTTTATCTTCCACGTCAAAAAGAATAGGACCAACCAACAGAATAGATATTTTTGGTTGGTACTTACAATGATCGGGGATGAGATTGGCATGCACAAGGACGAGGTTAAAGAGATAATGGCTTTCCGTTACCTCCGCTTTGAAACAGCGAATGAAAAAACAGGGGAGATATACGAGAGGGTTAAATCAACTAAGGAGTTATCTAAGTTAGAGTTTATATCCTTCCTCGATAATGTAATAATGTTTGCCTCTACTGAATTAGGGATGAGGATTCCTTCACCTGGAGAAGCAATTAAAATGGACTTAGATGGAGAAGTTTGATCTACCCCGCAAAGATGAGAATGGAGTAAGTTATCTAAGTGACTCCCAAATAAAAACTTTCCTAAAGGATAGGGAGGAGTATAAAAGGAGGTACATCTTAGGTGAACCATTTGAAGGTAATGCCTACACAGAATTTGGGTTAAAGGTGGGTAAAGGAATTGAGACAAATAACTTCGATGCTTTTTCTCCTTTCGAAAGGAATGTTTTAAAAACAATCCCCCGACTCGATGAGTTTGAGAAGGAAATAAAACTTGATTATCCTAAGCATGGATTCTATGTTAAGGGTTTTATCGATACCAATAAGGCTGACTACTCCGAGATTATGGACTATAAAACTGGAGGTAAAGATAAAGAGAAGCAGTATAGCGAAAGAGATTATGTTCAGTTATGCTTTTACGCATTAGGTTTACGTCAGCAATATGGTATAACACCTACCTCTGCCTCTGTTTGCTTCATTAGAAGGGGCGGTAATGCTTTTAAAAATGAAAGCCTATTTGTAAAAGTAGAGAAGCCATTGATTATCCCTGTGGATATATCGGAAGAGAGATTAAAAAATGTTTATTGGAACACGATTAAGATTGCGAAAATGATTGAAGAGTTTTACCTTAAAAATAAATAACCTATGAACCAATCAAAGAGATTAGTAACCCAAGCCTTCAAGGCTATTGAGTTAAGTGGATGCTCCCTCATCTCCTACGAGGGTAACCACAACCAAATAAAATTATATTTGGAGAGGGACTACCACAAATTTTATGTTACCCTTACCTATGGTACCGATACTACCGATATGGTATTAGATATTACCCAGGCGTGGGGGATAGTTAAAATGAATATTCGAAGCAATGCGAAAGTATAACCCCCTCCCCATCCTTCTTTATGCGTGGGATATTCTCCCAGACATTCCGGTTAATGAAGGTAAGAAATCCTACCTAAGCCAAAGGCTTTTGGATCTTGGGCACTGTACGGAGTGCGATAATACAGGAAGGGTTGAAGTAACCAAAGACTGTGGGAAGCCTAAGAGTTTTTGCTGCGGAGGGTGTACCGAAGAGGTGGATTGTGGGAGGTGTAAATAAAAATAAATTTGGAAGGGTAGTCTATTTGACTATCTTTGTTACATAAAAACACCGGCAAAGTGAGAAATCAAAACTATACTAATTTAAAATAAACCCTTTCTGTTCGGGGGATTCCTGCTCACTTGCCGGTGACTGTCCCCCGCTTTAAGGGCTATTAATGTTATGAATACAGGGCAAATAATTAAGAGTCGTACAACCGAAAGGTTTACGGTTATTACAAATGATATTTCCAGATCAAAGGAACTTACACTCGAAGAAAAGGGGTTGATGGTGTTTTTACTTTCCCTCCCAGGAGATTGGGTTCTTTATAAAACTAACTTACATGAACACTTAGGTGAACAAAAAGGAACTGTTGATAGGATTTGGAGAAATCTTCAAAAGAAGGGTTATATTGTTTCTGTTAAATCAATTTCTTCAGATGGCAGGTTTAACGGATGGAACCATGTTGTTTATGATCTTCCTGCGCCCGAAACCGAAGAACTCCGAAACCAAGAATCACCGACACCAACAAACATAGATGTCGGTAAAAGTGTGCCTATACTAAAGACTAATATTCTTACTAAGAAAGAAGGGGATACTAAGAAAGAAGAAGATGTTATTGATGTTATCGAATACTTAAACTTAAAAGCTAAAAAGAATTTTTCACCTAAAAGTAAATCTAATGTTTCCTTTATATCGGCACGCCTTAAAGACTATTCAGTTGATGATTTAAAGGAAATAATCGACATGAAGTGTAAACAATGGCTTACAGACCCAAAAATGAACCCCTACCTCCGTCCTGAAACATTATTCAATCAGTCAAAATGTGAGAGTTATTTTAATGAGCTTAGTGCACCTAAACAACAAGAAAACACTAATTCACAAGGACATAGACAAGTGCCGCCAGTCACCGTCTACCCAGGTAATTTTTATAAAAAAGACGATCAGAGCCAAAACAATAACCCACTTGATAATATAGCTAATGAGTTTGGAAAAGCATAACATAAAGAGAGATGTTTATGAGATGGGCGGTAAAATACCCCCTCAGAATATCGAAGCAGAGGAGGCTATCTTAGGGGCTATGCTTCTACAAATAGATAAGTGTGATTTTGTGATAAGTATGCTTACCCCTGAGTGTTTTTATAAAGATGGGCATGGATTGATTTATTCCTCTATTATTGAGTTGGTAGGTGAGAAGAAGAAGGTTGATATTATTACAGTTACATCGCAACTACGCAAGAATGGAAAATTAGATGTTGTAGGTGGACCATTCAGAATATCCCAACTAACAAACAGTATGGCGGGAGCAGGAAATATCGATGAACACGCGGCTCTTGTCTACCAAAGTTATATGAAGAGGGAGATGATTAGTCTCGGTAATGAGATAGTTAGTAAGGGGTATAACGATATGGAGGATGTGTTTGATATTCATACTACAGCACAGCGCTATCTTGATAATTTAATTAACTTCAGGGCAGCTATTGCCCCAATAGGATTAGGTGATTTAGATACTACTCTTCAACAAAGAAACGAGAAACTATTATCACTGAAAGGTGTCAGTGGGGTTCCTTGTGGGCTAACCTTAGTTGATACGATAACGGGAGGGTGGCAGAAAACAGACCTTATAATCCTCGCAGCCCGACCAGGTATGGGTAAGACCTCCTTGATGTTGAAATATGCTGTTACACCCGCTAAAATGGGGCTTGGTGTTATTATATTTTCTCTTGAGATGAGTAGGATGCAAATATTTTATAGATTAGCGTCCGAAGAAACAGGTATTCCTTTGGAGAAGTTTATCCGAAAAGGATTGAACCATTACGAGATGGAGCAGTACAAAGCTTTTGCTGAAGCCTCAAAATCATGGAACATAATTATTGATGATACCCCATCCTTGTCCATTCAAGACATGAGATTAAGGGTTAAACAGTTTAGTACAAAGTTTAGCATTGATTTAGTTTTAAGCGACTACCTTCAGTTACATACCTACAAAGGGTATCAAGGAACCAGCCGTAATGATGAGGTAAGTAAAATATCAGGAGGGCTTAAATCAATTGCCAAAGAGTTTGATGTTCCGGTTATCGCACTATCCCAACTTTCCCGATCTGTTGAAACGAGAGGGGGAAGTAAGGAGCCAATGCTTTCAGACCTACGTGACTCCGGATCTATCGAGCAAGATGCAGATATGGTTCAGTTCCTTTACCGTCCAGAATACTACGGGATAACGGAAGATGAGAAAGGCAATAGCCTTATTGGGTCTGCCAAGATTATTATTGCCAAACACAGAAACGGAGCCTTAGATGATGCGATGGTTAGGTTTGATGGTAAGACAGCTTCTTTTTCAAACGAGGCTTACTTTTCAGTTCCTGCACCAACAATTATTAGTCCTTCGTCAGGAATGACACCAAGCAAAGATTTTGATACCAATAATATAACACCTTTCTAATATGGAACAGGAATAACAAAAAAAGAAATAGCAGATAAATATGGCGTATCAGTATCCGTAATAAAAGTATTAGTTCAAAGAAAAACATACACTCATATTACCCCAAACAACCCAACATTCAATCATCATGTTTCTAACCCTAACCAACACCAAGTATGAACACCTCCTTCCATCAAAGACTCTTCACGAGTCTCAGATGTGGGCTGAACCATTATGGGAGCAATCAGGAGGAATATCCATATCCACAGATCAGGAGTTAATGGTTGGTGATAAAACAATATATGTAGTCACAGCCATCGTTAATAAAAACTTTGAGGGACTTGGTTACTGGTTAGTAGAGAAAGGTGAAGATAAAGTACCATTCTTTAAAACAGGATTAGAAATAGACGAGGCAATTAATAATAACAAATTAAAAATTATCTAAGATGGCAATCTACGATCCTATCGGGCCAATAATAGCCTTCTCTATTTACTTTGCCTGGTATTATTTCTCGGGACTTACGATCCTAATCGAGGAGGCGAGAAACAGAAAACGGGAACAGAATAAAAAACAATTACAAAACAATCCTTATGAGTAACATGAAAAAGTTTAAGTCAGGCGATTTTGTTGAGAGAATTGAACCAAATAAAGATGGTACACATAATGTAGAAATGGTTAATTCTGTTAGAGATAAGTTCGGTATTTATTTTGAGTTTCTCGAATGTTTTATTTTGGGTAATATTGAAGTTTATGTTTCAAAACCTATGGCAGAATACCGCCCTATTTCACCAAAAAAAGTTAAATTTAATCTAAAAAACAAGTAATATGAAATTCAATGAACCATTTATTGACATTAATATGTACCCAAATGAATTAGTGTCGAGAATAACGGAAGAATTAAATCGTAGAATAGATAGTATTTGCGAGGGTTCTATTCATAAAAACAATCTTTTATATGAATGGGATGATGAAAAAAAATATATTATAGATGGGAAACCAATTATATTCCCATTATTTCGCCTATTAAATTATCCTGATAAATATGAGTTTCGTTATAATAATAATACAAAGGAAGGTAGATTGCTTTGTGTTATTTTCAAACCTAAAAATTGTTTTGATTGGGAAAAAAATGAAATATCTTTTAAACTAAATTACGAAATATACTAACCCCTAACCAAAAGTAAGATGAGCGAAATCAACATAAACAGATTAATAGGTGAGTTCACAGGAACTCTCGAAGGTATTATGGCTTGGGAAATACCATCCGAATTAAAAGAGAAACTTCAAAAGAAGGTGGATCAATTAAAGGCTATGCCGATACATTACCCCACCGATTCAGGTATAAGTAATAAACCATTTAAACAGGCATCTGAATTTTTAGAAGAAATGGTATTAAATGAAGGTGGGAAAAAACATGAATTACCTGAATTAAGAACATCAAAAGAATACAAAATAATGGTTGAAACTATTGAAAAATATGCAGAACAATTCTCCCACCAACAGCCGAAGCCTTTGAGTTATTCCGATTTTTTAAAATTCTTTAGCGAAAACGATAAAAGTAATGGTAGAATGATGCTATTTGAATTAGACGATAAAGACTTATCCGATTTGTATGACTTAATCTTTAAAGCAAAGTAAGATGAAAACAAGATTGATAATACAATTTAGTGGATGGAACGAAAGCGGCACAAGGACTGAAAAAAAGTTCTTAATCCTAAACATTGAAGGCGATGTGACAATGAAAATAGTGAATAATGAGATTGAAAAAGCGGGTGGGCTTTCGCCATTCCGAAGAAATAAGGATATAGATATTTATTATATGCAGGCGTTTTAATTGTGCCTAACACAAATATTGACGAAACATTTAAAGCAACATGAAAGAGGTTAATCTATCCTGGTCACAATATCAATACCAACAAAAAAACGGATGGCCAATATTTAAAAAACAAAAACATGGCAGTAAAAAATTTCGAAGAACTGACAGCTCCCCTCAACCCGGAGGAGAGGGCGCTACTCCCTCTAATAATAAAAGGGATGGAGAATCACAAAAAAGAAAACCCAATAAAAGAACCTCAGATAATAAAATCTCTGAACGAAAAAAAAGAGGCGTTAGGGTTAACAAAAAAGGTAACAGGGGTAAGGTTAAGAAAAATGATTAACTTTATTCGAAGTAATGGAATGGCACCTATTATCGCGAACTCAAATGGATACTTTATGAGTTGGGACCAACAGGAAATTTTAGATCAGATAAACTCACTTAACAACAGGGCAGAGGGAATTTTATCGGCCGCTGCTGGATTAAAACGATTCTTATGACATTAGACCACTCAAAAAAACACAAGATAGCTTACCTCTACTATATGGAGAATGTTACCCACTTAGACATAGCCGAGCAAACAGGAGTACCGGCTAACACCGTTGAGTGGTGGTGTGGTGAGGTTATCAATAACCCTAACCTACGCTCTATGTATCTACCATCAAGCTACTTCAAATCAAACAAAGGTGCTTTCTTTGGAAAGTTTAATGGCTACTACGAAAACATACACGAAGATAATATCAAAACAGATCTTCCAAAGGAGTTAGAGTATAGTCCAAAAAACATTGACAACGAACGGTGCCACCCTATATTTGTAGAAGGCTCTTTCAGCGAGAGAATAAATAAGGACACCTACAAGATAGGGAGAGAATTAAATGCTGTGAAGCCGGTAATAATGCAATCTAAAATAAATAAAAAAGAATGGGAGAAACAATATCTGTTGCAGAAGCTAAGGAGTTAGCTCTATCCGGTGGATGGGCAAGCAAAAAGAAAAAGAAGGGAGACGGACAGAAGTATAATAATAACTCTGTCAAAAGGTATGGGCTTACCTTCGATTCCGAATTGGAGTTATTCGCGTACGAACTTCTCAAGAAGTTTAAGTTCGAGTTTGACTTCCAGTATAAGCACGAGCTTCAACCTACCCATATAGGATGGGATGGGGTAACCGTTAGGCGTATTAATATGTTTATTGATTTCCGTATCACTACTCCGGATGGGTATATCTATTTCGATACAAAAGGTTTTGAAACGGAAGAGTCAAAGCTTAAATACAAAATGCTTTCCTACCAAAAGATCCAGGCGGGAGAGAACCATAAAATTGTGTGGAAGCATAAAAAGGATCAGGTGATGGCGTTTATTCTTGACCTAAAGAAAAAGTGTTATGGATGAAAACAAAAAGACAGAGAAGCAAAAGTTCTTTGAGCGTAACGTAAAACAAATGAAGTTTAAGCTCCGCCCAAATATGCGGAAGTTAAAGCCTATGCACCCCGATTTAGTAGGGACATGTAATGATATTGACGAGGATAAATCAAATTACATCATCGCAGCGTGGATTAAGAATGAACATGGCTCAAGGATACTTGAGGTATCTATGTACCGGGAGAAAGACCAGAAAGCGGCTCAGGAAGCTTTTAGGAATGGTATTGATCCTTCCGTAACGATAGTACAAGGAAACAATAATTTTAAATTAGAGGATGAAGATGATTTGCCTCTGTAACGGTCGGGGCTATAAGATAGTAAAACCCCTTTTTGAGCATGGGGGATTTCATGCTCTAAATTAATAAATATAAAAATGGACGAGAAAGTAGAAATTGAAAACCAAGAAAAGCACACAGGATTTGATGAAGCGGTAAGACCTGCGATGAAGTGGCTTGCTGAAAATTGCCACCCACACATGAAAATCGTAATTGAAAGTAATGTTGCGGAGTTGGTTGAAGGGCAAAAGACACTTGTTACCGATGAGTATTTAGTGGACTAATTCGGTGCGCTAACAGGGGTTTTATTTATTATAACCCCTGTTAGCAAATCGTTTTAAT
>Ga0172364_10005454_pt1 | contig 10128 bp, 9 predicted proteins | sample LakKivSesite10cm_FD_114545 | JGI IMG/M metagenome (GOLD analysis project Ga0172364, IMG submission 114545) | Sediment microbial communities from Lake Kivu, Rwanda - Sediment site 10cm | ecosystem: Environmental > Aquatic > Freshwater > Lake > Sediment | place: Rwanda: Western Province, Lake Kivu... | reverse complement strand
TTGTTGCGATTGACTACTTCAGCCTGAAGGAATGGACCCTGAATGTAAAGAGTTTTCTTGCCGTTTTTTTCTTCGGCAATAACTTCTACTGCTTCGATCTCTTCGGAAATTAGTTTCATCCTAATTGAACCTCGTGAAGATGCATTGTTGCTCCTGATCCTGTTTCTGGTGACATTACAAACACAACAGATCTAGCAGCTGTTGCAATTCCAGTAAATGCAGTAACAATTCCAGTTGTATTTACATTCAATGTAATTGTTTGTTTATAATCATTCCATTGCTGTGGAGTAGAAATTGCTGTAATTTCTTTATGAATAATTGCATTATTATATGCAGCAACAGATGAACCTATTAAGGTAACTCTGTTACCAACTCTAAGTTTAGTATCTGGATGATTTAGAGTTAGAACTGTAGTTGATCCAGTTTGAATACCAGTTACAACTGCTTGAGCAGGATGGGCATACCTATACAATAATTCAGTACTGGGATTTACATGAAATGAACTAATTCCAGCAGGATCTGAAGTAGTATTACAAATTCCAATATGCCCACCTTTTCCAGCATCACTGCAACAAACATATAAAACACCTGTTCTAATTATAAATGGCTCACTATTTTTAGAAGTTGTATTATTGGATGTAAGTTCTCCAATATCATTTACAAGAGTTAATGGTTGTGATGCGCTCATTCTTCCTCTTCGGTTTCGATTTCATCTTCATTTTCAGTCTCAATTTCTGCCCCAAATAAACCAGCAGCGACTTCTGGTTTTAGAGCATCAACCTTTTCACTTGTTTTTGCAAACAAAAGACTTTTGATGTAATCGGAAACTTCTGATGACGGAGCATCAGAAACTACCATATCAACTAATTCTGCAGAATCCATAATTTGTAAAAATGCCTGTATTTATTTATATCTTAGCTTTTTTGATGTTTATTGATGGTGCTTCTGTTGATCCACCATCTTTCTTTTTATCAAGATCTGGTTCAGTTTGCCTCATGCCAAGATCATTTTGCATTTGACCTTGCATAATTGCATTTTGAGTTTCTAATGGAACACCAATACCCATTTCATTTTCACTTTCCATTTCCTCTTCCATTTCCATAATTTCTTCATCAGTTTGACGAAGAACTTTACGCTTTACATAATCTCTAGAGTAATATGTTCCAATATAAGGTTCAATAGCAACCATAAGATTGAGACGCTCATTCATCAATTCAGTATCTTTTAGTTCTGCAAAATGATTATCATAAAGATAATCAAATTGAATGTGCTCTGCCATTTGATCCCAATCTTCTGGCGTTACAATATTCTTTAGAATAAGTTGTGTTTTTAGAAGATCTAGGAATAGAGCACTAAAACGTTTTCTCAAACGACCAACAAACTTACTAAACATCAATTCATCACGAAGAATTTCTGATGAACGACCTAAATTGAAACCACTATCAGATCCAATTCTACTATCTGGAACATTTAGTGATCTATAAAGTTTTTTCTGGAAGTATTCAACGTCTGTCAATTCTCCAAGGTTCTGTCCACCAGGAAGTGTAGAAATTTCTGTACCACGTCCACCTTCACGTCTAGGCAACCAGAAATCTTCTAGCATTGACATAAACTTCCTATCATCCTTGATCTCACCAGTGTTTGCATCGTAAACAAGTTTGTTACGATAACGGCTCATAACATCACGAAGATATTGTTCTGCCTTTACTTTTGGAAGATTGCCAACATCAATGTAAAAGATACGGCGTTCTGGCGCACGAGACATTCTATAAATTACAAGACTATCTTCAATCATACGAAGTTGATTGAGTGCTTTGATCGCTTTATGTAAATATGAAAGTGTGAGATGCTTATTTCTATCTACAAGACCAGAAGAAACATGACAGATTGCATCCTTTGCAATTTTTATCCCCTTACCTGCAACTGATCCATATTTTTGTGCAACACCTTCTGGATAGTATGTGTAAAATTCTACTACATCAGCATCTTTAGTAGTAGTTACATCTTCATTATAAGGTCTTGCTGGCAACGCTTTTTTATCATTAGGACGAACTCGCATGAGTTTCATCTTTAGAGCATCAATATATCTTACCTCTTTGATGCCTTCATCTGGTTTTTGTAAGTCAATTACTTTGTGATAATAAAGTCTACCATCAACATACCAATTACGAAAAATTTCATGAGATTTTTTATCAAATTCTAATAAATCTTTGATATATTTGAATTCGTTTCTAATTACTTTTTTTAGCGAAGCACTTACTTGAAGATTATCAAGATCAATTTCTATTGGACTATCATTTAGGTCAGAAACAATCGCTTCATTGACAACATGCTCAATTGCAGTATCGCATTCTGGATGCAATGCCATATCACGATACTTTTTGATAATATCAAATTCTGTCTTAAAGACACCTTCGATATCTACATATTGCCCATAAAAACCAGAAGAAAGATAATAGTCAGCCCCGTCCTCATTGTTTGGAGGAACTGGACTGACTATACCTTTAGACTTCTTTTCATCATCAATCGAAAAACCAAAAAGTTTCGCCATTATTATAAAAAATCCCTTTTGTCTATTTATCAGACTACGGAATCAACGTTTGAACCTGTATATGCTTCCCACCACTGGACTTGTAGTGTTACCTGAAACTCTTCGATAACGTCAGCACTATCGTAAGAAAGTTCAATAGCACCAACTGAACTTGGCCAACATCCATACATCTTATAAACACGCTTCACTGGGAGACCAGCAGAATTTTGAGAACCAGGACCAGGAGTAGTTTCTGCACGTCCAAGTTGAGTTACAACCCAATCTGCAAAATAATCTGCAGGATTGATTGTACCAGAACCGTCAGAAACTTTGATGATGTAATTGGACCATTTTTCAAATGCTTCTCTTAGTTTAAAGTCGCCATCATTGATAACTGTAATTGTCCATGGATCAAATCTTCTATCACCAGCAACTTTGAGTTGTCTACCACGGAAAGGAACTACAACTTCAGCAATATTTGATGCTGGAAGTTGAGCACCTTTGATAAGCATTCTGTATGAAGTGTCACCAATCTCATTGAAAATTCCAACGTCTGTTGGAAAATTCATTTCTACTTCGAAAAGATTTGGTCTAGCACCACCTTGAACAAGTCTTGACTTGAAACTGTCAATTGTTCTTTCATTATTAGGAGTATTGAAGATGTTTGTGTTTTGTAATGGCATTGTTTTGTCCTCCTATTATCAAACGGTGCCGACGATTTCGGAGAACGAAACTCCCGTTCTCGTCGCTATGAACGTTAGACCGATAAAGTTAATCGATCTTGCTGGTTTTACGTAGATTTCAGCAATAAATTCATTACGATCAATCACATCAGGAGTATTATTTGTATCATCACAAACAACTAAGAAATCACTAACTCCTCGTTTCGCTTGAACATCACGTAAATATGGTTCAACAACATTTACAAAGTTAGATCTTGTTCCAGCATCGTTAAGTTCAAATAATTGTGCTCTAGCCACATTTTCAATTGCCTTTTCAATTGTAATAAATAGGCGTCTTACATTAATACGGTCAAAAGCACTCTCAAAAGTTAAACCAGTTTTATCTCCGAAGAGAATAATTCCAGAACCTGGTGTTGCAATGATAGGATTAATTCTATTGGAATACAATTTATCTCTTGCATCTTGTACTGGATTGTATGCAAGTTTTACAGCGAAATTTAGAGAACCTCTGTTTGTTCCTGCAGGTGAGAACCATGGGAACTGATTTCTATCAGTTCTTACACATAGACCCGCAACATCATTTGAGCAAGGAATATATGCAAATCTTTTATTGAAACGATCATAAACATATTGATAACCACTATCAAATAAAACGTAAGATGACGAAGTGAGTGGTGTAAAGAATGATAAAACGTTTGTTAGTTGTGTACTTGTATCTTCAATATTTACAATGCTATCTCTATTTGGCGAGATAAATGCAACACAATCTTTACGATTTTCGCAAATTGAAATTAATTTATTTGCTTTTGCTTGTTCTTCTTCCTTAGACTTATGAGCACCACCTTGAAGTAAAAATCTGATGTCGCTATTTACTGGATCAGATAACTTATCATATGCATTTAGAAGATCACCTAATGGGGCATCATAATACCCAATTCCTTGATAATCTTTACCACCAGATAATTTATATGCAGCATTACCTAGTGATGCAAATGTAACATCTTTTGCATCTTGTCCCCAAGCACCTGCTGTTGCAGTAATTGCAACAACACCACTGCTAAATCCAGATGGACGTGCTCTAGTTCCCCAATATGAATCTACAGAATTTGCTGGGGATAAACCTGCATAAATGTATTCGGAATTTGCAGCAAGATAATCTTTGTAGTAAACTAACTTCTGTGGAGAAACTTCAGCGTCTTTTGCTTTTGAAAGATTGCCAAATTTTTCTAAAATTGACCCTACAGTTCCAGTTACAGCTCCTGCAGCATCAATAACTACGAGGTTTAGACCATCATTACGTCCATTTCTTTGCGAAACGTATGAATTTGTTCCTGGTTTTGTAAGAACAGACCTCCAAGAAATTGTTACAGGATCACTTCCACCATCAGATACACTTGTTAAAATATTTTGCTGATCATACCAATCAGTTAGTGCTTTGGTTCCAGTCATGAAACCAACATCACCTAGAGTTGATGAAGAAATTCCAATTTCTGCAGATGTAAACTGATATAGTGAATTCGCCTGATAATCTACTTTAGTTTCTGTTCCGCCATTTACATAACTTACAATTTTTACATCAACAAAACTGGCACCAACTCCAGCAATAACACCCTTTAGGTATCCAGTTGCTACTGCTGTTGTTCCAATACCGATCGAAACACCGCTCAATGTTTGAGTTACTGCATAACCAACTTGAAGACCATGAGAAACAATTGTCGCTCCAACTCCAACTGCAGTTGTTAGAACTCCAGAAATTCTCTGATCTGCAGCAGCATCAATTACACATACTTTAATATTTTCTGCCCAGTTTCCTGGATTCTTCGCTGCCCAGTAGAAAGAACTATCAGAAGTATGATTGTTATCGTAATCATCAAAGCTATCAACACGTAGAGTTGTTGATGCAATACCAACTCCAGCATTTGCATTGTTTAATTCTCCACCACCTGCTCTAACCACATCTAACTGTCCACCATATGATAGGAAGTTTGATGCTGCATACCAACTTTCGTAGTGGTAATCAGTTAGACCAGCACCAGGTCCACCAAAAACTTCTACTAATTCTTTTTCATTTGTAATGCGTACAATTTCGTTTACAGGACCTTTTTTAAAAGGTGCTGCGATACCTGCAGCGACGTTTAGTGTTGCATTTACGCCGCCACGGGTTAGATCTACCTCTCTTACACGAATACCTGGAGATGCTAACTGAAGTGCCATTCTAAACTCCCTGCAGTAACCCTAATTTTAGACTAAAATTATTTATACATTTCTAAAATCAATGATACTCCCACATGTAAGATCTATCCCCATATTCGTCAACTTTCCATACATCACCATTCTTATCTAGTTCTCCTTCAAGTGCATCTAATCCATCACTTACAAATCCAAATGGTGACATGTCTTGTTCAATTTGATTTCTTTGTTCCTCATAGATACGCTTACGAACATCTTGATCTGTCATTTCTTTAAAGTAATCCTGTGCAACTAACCAAGAAAAGATAACAAGACACATTGCTAAGTCGTCATTACATCCTTCTTCAGCTTCAAATGATTGTTTTCTTTGAATGAATGTCGTCAACTCGCTGATTGTATCGTAATCTGTTATAATGAGTTTGTCATCTTCAATCAAAGTTTTTAGGTTTGAACATCCTACTTTCTTTGTAGTCGAACTCATCTTTACTCCAAGTTGAGTTTTCTTTCCAGAAAATCCAGTGCCAACAATTTGTCCAGCACGTCCACGCATTGAACACATCAACATATTTTCATATTCAAGATCAAAATTTAGAATTGAAGCAACTTGATCCCCAATGTCATTAACTTCACAAAGTATATAAGCGTTGTTATATGCTCTTGCAACTTCTTCAATAACTGATGGAAATAGCATTGGTTTGATTTCATTATTCCTATACTTAGCAACAACTTTATATGGGAATGTTGTAATATCAAATATTACAAATGCAGAATAATCTTTTGATACCCCACGAGCAACGTCAACAGTTATGATATAATCTCTAATTTCATCTGGTTCATTGTAAATACATAGACTTCCATTATTTTTTACAGGATCATCATAAACCATTGCTTTAAGTTTTGATGGTGCAATCAAAGTATCAACAGATCCTAGGAATTCACACTCAAATTCTGTTTTGAACTGTTGTTCAGAAGTATTAGCAATTGTCTGCTCTTTCCATTTAGTATCCCTACCAGGAACTTCAGACCAATGAACATCTGTAGGAACGTATTCATTTTTTTCTCTTTCTGCATCATGCCACATTCGGTAGAAGTGGTTCATACCGTGTGGAGTAGAAACAATAATTACCTTTGTAGATTGACCAGATGAAATAGTAGGATAGACAGAAGCGAAGAACTCGTCAGCAATATGATTAGGAATGAACGCAAATTCGTCCAAGAATATAATATTGTAAGAGCCACCACGTACCGCAGAGGCAGAAGTAGAAGCAGCAATAATTTTTGAGCCATTTTCTAACTCCATAGAACGTTTATTCCAGGCAATAATGCCTTGTTGCATCCACTTTGGAAGGTTCTCGTAAGCAAGTTGAAGTCTGCTTAGTAGATCTCCAGCAGTAGATGCTTTGTTTGCAAGGATTGCAATATTTACATTATCATTAAAAACTGCATAGTGAAGCAAATAAGACACTGCAGTGGTAGATTTACCAGTCTGTCTAGGCATCTTACAGATATTAAAACGATGAGCATGGAAATTTCTAATGAGTTTTTCCTGGAAAGGATACATCTCAAAAGGAACTAGACCATGATCAAGAGAAACAATTTTGATATAATTCCTAGCAAAATATACTGGATCTTGTTTACATTTAAGGAACTCAAGAATTTGTTCCTCTGTAAATTCAATTGGCGTATTTGCTTTTTTTAGATTGGGATTGCCAAGATAGATATCAGCTGCCATAATTTATCAGCAGTTCCAAGCCCTCAATGATTTATTGATACGTGAATTTGGATCGTTAGCAGTTTTTTTACTAGTAAGTTTCTTTTTCATTCCAGACATACGAGCACAGAACGATGCTCTACGTGGATTGCCAACTTTTTTAGATGGTGCTTTTAGATCTGATCCTGGATTTTCTGCTTCATAAGATTTACGACCCTTTTCGTTTAGTCCACCCTCTTTATTTTTTCCTGATTTACGCTGCCATGCTGCAACTTCATTTACAATTTCCTCCGCATTACTGAAGATATTGTTAGAGATCTGCCTAAAATTACTAAAAGAAAGTAGTTCTCTTGTTCCGTCATAACTCTCCTTTGCAGATTTTTTCCATCCGCCGCCTTTGGATTTGTACCATTTGGCAGCCCATCCATTAGCATAAGCGGATGGGTAAACATCGAACTTTGCTCTTGCTTGTGATTTTGCTTTAGACCATAGAGAAGGGTTAGTGGGAACATTTTTTTCCATAATATATTCTTCTCTTGGTTCATACATTGAAGCAAAACCCCCCACTGTAGTTTTTACTGCAGACTTTGCAGTTTCACCTGCCTTTTTTAGTCCTTTTTTCCATTCTGGTTCCTTTACTTTTTTTGATCCTAAAGGTTTTTTTTCTTTCTCATCACCAATTTCCGATGCGATTTTAGCAGCATCTTTGATTTTCGATCCTACTTTTTGCACTCCAGTGTTTACTGATTGAGCACCAGATTTTACTGCTTGTCCTACTTTTGCAACACCTTGTCCAATTCTTGACACTGCTGCAACTCCTCTTACAATAGGTGCAGCAAGTGCAATCATTTCATCAATCTCAGTTTCTTCTGGAACACAGTTAGGAACTATTTTTTTTCCCTTTTTCTTCATTCCAACTTGTTTATATCCTTTCCAGCAAGCTTCCATAAACTCTTCTGCAGTTTTTACTGGATGCGATTGCCCAGCAAGTTTTAGGAGTTTGATTTTTAGTTCTGGCGTCTTTGCAGCCATCGCTGAGGTTACTCTACGATCAAACTTTTGATATTCTTGTGCTGATTGCTCATCAATTTTGTTCGATGACATAACTGGTTTTCCTCCTTTTCCTGGACGATCTGCTACTGGGTCTTCTCTACGTTTTCTTTTGACTGAAGCAGCAATTTCATCTTTGGACATTTTTGCTGCTTTTTCTTTTGATAGACATTTTGGTTTTGGTTCACCAGGTTCACGAGCACATTTGCCAATTCTTTCACCTTTTGTATTATATCTATCCCATCCACCACCACCCACTCCACCTTCACCACCTTTACCAAACCATTTCCTAAGATCTTCGTTCATCATTGTAGTGGTTACTTATCATTATTTAGAAATCCTTGTTTCAACATCTTCTGTAAATCTGCAGTTGATCCAACAAATAGCGCGTTATTGACAGTCTTTGGACCATTACTTTGGGGTTTCTCAATGTCTTTCATTTTCTTTTGTAGTTCAAGTAACTTATCTGTTACATCGCCAACCGATTTGATTAACTGTCCAGCAACTTCAAATGCTCTTGGGTGTTGACTGTCTTGTGCTAATTCAAGTATCCCACTAACAGCTTCTTGACCCTTTTCGATAAGAGTATATAATTGCGCTCTACTATATTCATAATCCTTTTGAGGATCGTCTGGAGTTTCTACTGGTGGGTTTTCTTTGACAGTCTCCACCATCTCCGCTTTTATATCAAGCGCCTTATTAATAGCATCGAAAGGTTTTTCCATAGATTATACATCACTTCCCTGACTTGGACTGAATGGTTTGAAGTCTTGGAAGAATGTTCTAGTTTCATTGAAACCAAAGTCGTCATCAGTATCAATCAATTCATCATCTGCAATTGTAATGAGATTGACCTTATCACCAGCATAATGTTCTTGAATTGATGTTCCATATTGTCCTCTAGAAACAATAACATTCGTGCCATCAATTTCTTCAATTCTCATGACTTCATTGTTGACTTGAATGAATTTTCTAGTCTCCAATGATGCAGCACTTGTAACTTTCATCAATGTTTTAGAAGTTTCCAGTGTTGCTGTTAGTGCAGTTGTTTTATCGTTATTATAATCTTTTGTTGCAGCAGGAGTTGCAACATATCTAACTTCTCTTGGTGCTCTGATTGCAGAAGCGTAATCAATTTGAACACGTTTGATGATACCACCACTTTCATCGGTTGGTAGTTCACTATAGAAGTATGTTTTTGCAGTAAAATCTAAATCATACTGAATATATCTTCTTTTATCAAAAGATCCTTCATATTCATCTCTAAATGAAATGTTGTTTAGAGTAAATGGAATATCTCTGACTTCATCAATCTCGTCAATTAATTTTACTGAAACTGAAAATGATGGTTGAAAGAAAGGTAAAATTTGTTCTAAAATCTGAAGTGCATCATCTTGCAATTTTGATGCAAAACTCAACCTAAATCCAATATCATATGGAACAGGCATGAATACTTTTTTGATCTTATTATTTTCTACGCCACAAAATTTGGTGATTGGTGATGCTTTTCTAGATGGATCATATCGATATGATATAATTTCAAACGCAAGTCTTGGTAGTGTGATTGCAACAGTTCTTTCAAAGTTTGGTTGCTGCTCAATTCTTGCTAAGAATTTTTGAATTGGTCCATAAGCAATTGGAACTTTGATGATACTTAGTGTGTCATCATTATCATCTGCCTTATGCCTAATTTCAATATTATTGAATAGTGTACCAAAAGCAACAACTGTTTTTTTAGTAATTTCGTGATAGAAATATTGACCTAACATTTTTATACCTCACCAAATGGATTACTTTCTGAGAAATCGAGAATTTCATTTGACGCTGTTTGAATTTCTTGATTTTGCTCAAATGGATCGTCGTCATCATAGTTGATTGTATTTAGTATGTATGCAACGCTACCACTGGTGGTTCCAGCACCAAGGATCATTTCGCCAGGAGCAAATCTTCCAGTTAGATTACGC
>Ga0172364_10005453_pt1 | contig 10129 bp, 8 predicted proteins | sample LakKivSesite10cm_FD_114545 | JGI IMG/M metagenome (GOLD analysis project Ga0172364, IMG submission 114545) | Sediment microbial communities from Lake Kivu, Rwanda - Sediment site 10cm | ecosystem: Environmental > Aquatic > Freshwater > Lake > Sediment | place: Rwanda: Western Province, Lake Kivu... | reverse complement strand
GTTCTCGAGCGTGTAGTGGATCAGCCTGATGTTGCCGATCGTCGCAAGGAAGTCTATCATGGCGTAGACATCGATGTGCGGTCGGCCGCGGACGCGTGCCACTGTCGCGAGCCGTCTCTTCCTCGCGATCACTTCTGAGCCATCCCGCCCCAGCTTCAGTTTTATCTTGAGCACCTTGGCTCGCTCGCGCATGTATGGGAAATCGTAGAGGTCGGTGTTGTAGCCGAGCAGAACATCGACATCGCGCTCCTCAACAATCTGAACGAAACGCTCCAGCATCTCTCGCTCGCTCGGTACGACCTCCACGTAGTCTAGTCCAGCCTTGAAATCTTTCCATGTTATCACCTTTCTGAAGCCGCGGTTGTCAGCCAAGCTTATCATTAGGATTGGGTCCTTGTCTGGCCGAGTGGAGCCAGTGGGGTTGTAAACTTCGATGTCGAAGCTCATAATGTTGAGGTTGATATTCGACGCTTTTGTTGGAGCCGGTGGTTTATCGAGAAGCACGGTTTTCACGCCATTTTTTTCAGTGGTGTCTCCGCTGAAGCTGACGCCGCTCATCGGCTCAAGCGCGTTGTCGATGAGATAGCGCCTCGCTGGTTGGATGTCAAATTCATAAATCTCTTTGACTCCGCGGATGCTGCGTATGGCATGCCGTAGTGGAGCCATATCCCTCGGATTGTTAAATGTCACTTTGATAGCCTTTACTTCCTGCCCCAAAAAAGCTCGATCGACAATTTTTACAGATTCAGGCTTTATGGTGCGGTTTTCTTCTTTCATTTGAAGTTTGCTTATCGTTTTCATAACTTTCGTTGGTTCATTGGCGACGACGTAAAGATATGGCTTGAAATTTTGATCCACAGCAGCGATTGTTCCTTTCTCGCTCTTTATGAACAGCTTTATGCATGGTCGCTTTTCTTCCTCCGCATAGTCGCTGTCCAATAGCAAGCCTTCCAAGTGTCCACCGAATTATCATTGCTGGCTTTTCAAATAAAGTTTTTATATCCTTAAAAACAAAACGGCCGGAACTTGGCCCTTCTGCATACTCTTTCAACGAACTTCGGAATCTCGACCACTTCCGTCGCTCGTCGCTTTTTCACTTTGGGGCCTTTCTCCGGCAGTCGTTGCCTCACGCCCTTCTTCCAGGCGCTTTTCCGCGGCCTTCCCTGGTTTTTCGCCCCGGTTTTTCCGCGGTTCCCCGTTGTCCGTAGACTTCGGTTCGGCCACCTCTGCAGGCTTCTGTTCCGGCCAACTATTAGTTGACGCAAAACTCCTATAAATAGGTTGTTTACTCCAATAGAGATATCTCTATCTTTAGTAATGTGAAATGCGAAGTTCGCCCAAAATACAAAATGAGATAGGATGTTAATTATCTATTAGCATTGGTTGGCATCGCCTCTCTTTTTGATCCAAAATGTGGAGATGCGCATAGGTATATCCTCTCGGTTGCGCTTGGTAACTTTGATTGTCTTAAACTCACAGGTATCCAATTTTTTCGAAACATCATTTTTTAACGTGTCTCTGACCACGAGAATGGAATTTTTATTCATTTTTGATTTGAATGCAGATATCGCGGTATTAAATCCTTTGCCCCCAAGTTCAAGTTTACCAATTTCATCGATGATGAGCAGATCACCTTTTTTCATCAGGGCTTTTTTCCCAAATTCGATGCCTTTTTTGCTGAAGACAAAACTACACAAAGATATCCCGTTGGATATTCGCTTATCGCCGGGTCTGGCAGCTAGAAGTTTTTTCTCTCCAGTGGAGATGTCCTTCACGATGAGTTCATTTTTCTCTTGAGACGTTATTACGCCGCAGCAAGTGAGTCCTTTTTCTCTCGCTAGTTCAATAATTTTCTTGCACGCTGTTGTTTTTCCTACGCCCTTTTCACCTGTAAGAAGGATTCGCATCCTATTCCCTGCTTTTATCTTTTAAAATTATTCAAGGATAGTTCTACTATCGGTTTGTTATTTATCTCTCTAACCATCACTTCTGCGCCATACACACTTCTCAAAATATCTTCGGTCAGTACTTCGCTGGGCGTTCCTCGCCTTATTATTTCGCCGCCATTCAGTATTTCCACATTGTCTGCGACGAGGGAAGCCTCATTTGGATCATGTGTAGAAAAAATCACGGTTTTGCCGGAATCAGCTGCGGCTCTGATCACACCAAGGGCTCTAGCCTTATTTCCGATATCTAGGTGTGCGGTGGGTTCGTCCAATATCAATACCTGCGGTTCCTGAACCAATGCCCTGGCGATAAAAACCAATCGCTTTTCGCCGCCGCTTAAACTCATCGTATCTCTGTGGCCTATGTGGGATATACCCAATTCAGTGAGGATGCGGATTATTATTTTTTCATCCTCCCTAGTCGGCAAACTGAAAAACCCAAGGTGTGGTGCTCTGCCGAGTAAAAGATATTCACCCACCGTGTAAGGAAATAGCGACTCTTCTTCTTGTGGAACCCAAGCTATGATCTCGCTCAACTCGCTTCGACTCAAATATTTTGTATCCTTTCCGTCCACGTGGACGCTTCCCTCATAAGAATCGAGTACCTTGAGCAATATTTTGAACAGCGTTGTTTTGCCCGATCCATTGGCCCCAAGCAAAGCTGTGACTTTGCCGACAGGAAAATCTGATGATACGCCTTTCAAGACGTCATTTTTTTGGCCAAGATATTTGTATCTCACATCTTTCACCTGCATCTTAGTCAAAGCTTCCACCTCCTCTTCTTGAAAGCAGGAAAATTAGAAGCGGAGCACCAATTAAAGAGGTCACTATGCCAAGCGGTATTTCTCCTGCAGAAAGTGTTCTGGCGATGTCATCAAACGCTATCATAAGTACTGCGCCTATAAGCAATGAAGCGGGGATCACCCTGCTGTTGTCGACTCCGAATAGCTTCCTGGCGATATGTGGCACTATCAATCCCACCCAAGCGATGATTCCCGCTACAGATATAACGGCGGCGGTAGCCATCACGGCGAATGTAGCCACCAGCGCTCGGAGCTTTCCCGGATCAGTACCCAGAGAAAGAACGATATCATCCTTCAACGTGAGTAAATTTATCCTCCATCGAAGAATTAACAAAGCTATGATTCCGAAAATCGCTAGGGGCAACAGGTAAAAAAAATCTTTCCAAACCACGCCCGAAAGGCCACCCAGTAACCAAAAAGTCAATTCTGGGAGTTGTTTCGTGGGGTCTGCAAGTGTTTTCATGATGCCTACTCCTCCTGCGAACATGGCAGAAACAGCTATCCCCGCCAAAATTAGCTTAAGAATCTTCCCTCCATACTTCAGCGATGAAGACAGCATATAAGTCAAAAGGAGCGCCAGAAGCCCGAAAATAGTTGCCGAGATTTCGATTGCGATTGCAGAGCTGGCCAAAAAAAGTATTGCGAATGCTGCCCCAAACGCCGCCCCCTGGGTCACCCCGACGATGCTTGGCTCCACCAAAGGGTTTTTGAAAGCCGCCTGCAAGGCCGCTCCAGACGCAGACAATGCCATCCCGAGCATGGCGGCGGTCAGTATTCTGGGCAGTCTGATGTTCAAGAGAATATCCATCCCGAGACTATCGGGTATCAATCCGTGAGAGAAAATCGAATATCTACCTATAAGCAAAGAGATGAAAAATACCAACCCAAAGACTATCCCCAGTGCCAAAAAACGAGCATTATACTTCAAGACCGCCCCCTCCCTTTTATCACAGGTCTCCAGTAATTTGGTTTACTACGGTGATTGCGTTATCCTCGTTGAGACCATACCATCTCATGTAAAATTCCTTGGCTTCTTCTGCCAAATCTAGATTTGCAAATAATGACGGTTGTATCTTTTTGGCCATCCACAACTCGCCAAGTATCCAGCGTGAGCAGGGATTATCCCAGCTCCCGATAGCACCGATATTATTACAATCATGCGGAACCGCGTACACCTTGTTTTCTTTCACCGCTGTGATATTACTCCAAATCGAATTTCCCAAGAGATTGTCTTTTACGTTTGAGGCAGATGGATTACCTGAATAGGTCACCATAAATATAATGTCTGGATTCCACTGAGCTATCTGCTCAAACGATATAGTGTTCCATCCAGTTCCAGTGAGTTCGTTCGACAGAGCATAACCGCCCGCCGCATTTATCATCGATGTCTGCAGCCAACCCGCTCCCGGGGCGTTAAATGAAATTGTGCCGCTTTGGGCCTTGTAATAGAGGAGCAAAACTTTTGGTCTGTTCCCCATCGCAAGTGAAGATGTTTTCGAGAGGACGTTCTCATACTCTTCCTCATAGTATTCCGCTATCTCATCAGCTTTCGCCTCATCCCAAAATATCTTGCCCATGACCCTGGTATCTCGCACATAACTGTCTAGGTTCTCAAAATCAACGTATACTACGCTGATGCCGAGCGCCTCGAGGGGGTCGCCTATATCGTTTTTCAGGGATGTTTTGAGTATCACAACGTCGGGGTTTGCCGCAGCAATCTCCTCGACGTTGGGGCTATTCGATCCCAAATCACTCGAAGTTTTTGAATCGATGGCGGGGTCGACCATGTGGAACAATTGGATTTCGGCGGTTTGTGGGCTCAAGCCGTATAGCAGATTCTCGGCGCTCGGGAACATGTATGCAGCGCTGGTTATTGGCCAAGCGCTCTTCCCGGTTATTATCACCCGCTCTATCGGCAGATTAATTTGAACTGTTCTACCTAGGGCATCGGTGACGACGATAAAATTCTCCTCGTTTTGGGAAGGATTTCTAGTCTCGATAATAAATGCAGCGAGACCTGCAGCGGCGATGAACACTATGAGCACGGCGGAAAATATTGCAACATTTTGGTTCATTGATTTTTCACCTTTTGAGTGGCTTGATGTATTTTGAGTTGAACAAAGTTACATTTAAACTTTTTCAATTTAGCAATCATACATGGTTGCATAAACATCAAAATTAAAAGCCTAAGCAACCATATTTGATTTACAATTGAGGGGATGGCATGGTGAGAAGACGGCAGGGATTGTTGACGAAGTCTCAAATCGATGTACTCAAGCTAAGGCATGCGGGGCTGACTCAGGAGGAAATTTCCAAGAGGTTCAACACTACCAGACAAAATATTGCGATAATCGAAAAAAGAGGGAAACGAAATCTACAGCTGGCGGAAGAAACTATTCGGGAATACGAGAAAATCAAGGTCGCGGCTTACTTGAGGATAAGGCCAGGGACTCACATGGTGGACATTCCGCGGTTGGTGATAAATGCAGCGGATAAAGCCAAGGTCAAACTCAAAGCGGATTTCACCAGAATCTACAATGAAATTCGATTCAAGGCCGCTGGATGTGTGAGGGGCGCCGAGGTTGTCAGCTCTATAACGATCATGATATTGGAGGATGGCGATATCGAGGTGATTAGAGCTACGAAGCGCTGATTTTGTTCACAATCTTAATATCGGGGCGACGATTATAACTAAAATTATGAAGATTAAGCTGAGAAACGCCACAAATCTTGAAGAGCTCCGGCTCGAGAGAAATTGGGAAGTAGAGTTGCCCGAGAGTTCTACAGTTGGTGACCTCCTATCAAAGCTTGGTTTAAACAGGTTAAGAGACGGCGGGTCGATTTCTAGTTTGGTGATGTTGTTTAAAAACAAGAAATCTGTTCGCTCGGTAGAAGAAAAACTTCACGACGGAGATTATCTAGAGATCATGCCAACAATTTCCGGTGGATGAAATCTGCCTTGTTTTTAGGGGCTATGATTTCAATTCTTTGAGAATTTTTTCTGGAGTAATTGGTATTTTTCTAAACCTCTTTCCAACGGCATCATAAATGGCGTTCGCTATAGCTGGCGCCGGCGGCACGATACTGATTTCTCCAGCACTTTTTGCACCGAACGGGCCGGTCGGTTCATACGTTTTGATGAGAATATTTTCAATTTCTGGAACGTCGAGAGATGTTGGCATTTTATAATCTTTGAAATTCGGATTTTTCATGCGCCCTTCTTCATCAAATTTTATTTCCTCAAACAATGCATATCCTATCCCCATCGCTATTCCCCCCTCGAGTTGGCCTTCCACTTCCCTCGGGTTTATGGGCACACCTACGTCTGTCAAGGCAAGATATCTCTTGACCTCAACTTTGCCTGAATTTTCGTCAACTTCCACTTCGACAAAGTGTGTGGTGAATGGAGGTGGGCTATCCAAGTCCTCTGCAGACCCGAACCCCTCCAACTGTATTTTGCTCTCACCGTAAAATGCATCCTTCGCGACTTCCGCTATTTTTATGGATTCTTCAGGATTTTCTTTGACAAATACTTCACCGTCTCCAGTCTCAAGCTCTTGGACTTTTCTTTTCATCATCTTTGCGGCTTTCTCCAGGATTTTTCCCTTCAAGTCCTTGCCGGCTTTCTCCACAGCTTTCCCTTCCATATAAGTTCCGCTTGAAGCATACGTCCCCATGCTGAACATCGTTCTGTCTGTATCAGCAGATATGACTTCAACATCTTCGAGTTTGATTCCGATAGCTTCGGCAGCTATCTGAGAAACGACGGATTCCAACCCTTGCCCCATGTCAGAGGCCCCGGTGGTCACTAGCACCGTTCCATCTTCGTTTAGCTTAATGGAGGAGGAAGACAATTCGAATCCGAGGACACCGCTTCCTTTCATCGCAGACGCTATCCCGATCCCGCGCTTTTTTGGCCCACTACTTTTTTCCTTTGACCGCCTTCTTTCATCCCAACCGAATAGTTTCCTACCTTTCTCAAGCGTCTCAATAAGAGCGCAGGAATTCATCTTACGGGGGATAATTTTTCCGGCTTCGCTCAACACTTTGGAGATCGGGTCTAAATCTCCCTCTTCAATGGCGTTCTTTATGCGTAAATCTATCGGGTCGATGCCCAGCTCTTCTGCGAGTTCATCCATAGCGCATTCGATGGCAAAGCCTCCTTCGGTAGTACCGTAGCCCCTCATGGCCCCGCCCTGCGGTTTGTTTGTGTACACAACTTTTGCCGTGAATTTTAGATTTTGGCAGTGCTTGGAATACATAGGAAGGGTCATCGCGCCCATGTTGGATGTGACAGTCACCCCGTGGGTCCCGTAGGCACCGGCATCGGAAATCACATCGAGATGAATCGCGTTCAATTTGCCCTCCCTGTCCGACCCGATCCTAACCTTTAATTTCGCTGCGTGTCGCCTCCTCGAAAGATAGAATTGCTCCTCTTGAGTAAATCTGACAAGCGTGGGGCGTCGGGTTTCCCTCGCGATCAGAGCGGCATAATGCTCGATCACCATCTCCTGTTTATCCCCAAATCCACCCCCGATTTCCCAAGATTTGACCCGGATATCCTTCACAGACATATTCAAGATTCTGCCGAGTATCCTTCTAACGTGGAAAACCACTTGGTTGGTAGTCTCGACGATTAACTTTCCACGGCTATCGAATCGAGCGACACAAGCATGCGGTTCCAAATGCCCATGCTTCTGCGGCTGAGTTTCATATTCTCTTTCTAGGACAATTTCGGAATTTTTAAGTGCTTTCTCTGCATCCCCAACTTCCACATTTATTTCGTTGACTATGTTTTCCCCATCATGAATTTTTACGTCGTCTCTCTCCAGAGCTTCCTTGGGATCCAAAATAAATGGGAGCTTTTCGTATTCGACTTTTATCTTATCTTTGGCTTTTTCCGCGATTTCTTCGCTCTCGGCGGCGATTATGGCAACCGGTTCTCCAACAAACCTTACTTTTTCGCTGAGCACCTTCATGTCGTATGGAGATGGCTCTGGATAAGATTGACCTGCTGTCGTGAATTTGATATCTGGAACGTTCTTGTAGGTCAATATCTTTACTACTCCCTCCATCTTTTCCGCTTCTGAAGTGTCTATGCTCTTGATTTTGGCGTGTGCGTGCGGACTCCTCATTATCTTAGTATAGAGAAGATCTGAGAATTCTCTCATCGCTATGGTGCCGTAATCGTATCCGTAGATGGCTTCCCCTTTGACTTTTCGGCGCGCATCGGTCCTTTCGACGCTCTTTCCCACGATGCCGCCCTCGCTTTTCGCTCCAGTGTCTCTCTCGCTTCTCTGACCCCCCCTCATCTTCTCTGCTGCGAGGATTATCGCGTCTACTATTTTCTTGTAACCCGTGCACCTGCACAAGGCCCCAGAAATAGCTCGCCGTGCTTCATCCCTTGACGGGTTCGGATTCTTTTCCAAGAACGCTTTGACTCGGAGTATCATCGCAGGAGTACAATAACCACATTGGACCGCGCCTGCTTCCATGAAGGCCTGTTGTATTGGGTGGAGTCCCCCATCTTCCCCGGAGATGCCTTCGATAGTAATTATTTTCTTACCATTCACCATGGAGACAGGGATTTGACAAGATTTCACAGGGATGCCGTTTATCAAGACCGTACATACTCCACAGTCTCCAGTACCACAGCCATATTTAGTCCCAGTGAGTCTAAGATCTTCCCTTATAAAATATAGAAGTTTTTTATTGGGATCAACTTCCATCTCTTTTTCTTTCCCATTTATACTAAATTTAATTTTGACCCTACTTTTTTGATTTGGAAACATTTTCCACACCACCCAGAATGCTTACATTGTCATTAAATAAAAAGATATAGGCGACCTGAAGCTAGCTAAAAAACGGCGAGCGAAATACCGTAGTTCGAGAAGTTTTTATCTATGGGGAACTTATTGTAGATGGTTTTGATGACAAGAGCAAATCCAAGAAAAGATCTCTCCAAGGTCAAGCGAATTGTGGTAAAAGTCGGCACAAGCAGCCTCACGGATAAACGCTCTAGACTCGATCCTCGTAAGATAGGGAAGCTTGTAGAGGAGACCATGAGGCTGCGCGCTCGCGGAAAAGAAATAATAATTGTATCATCTGGCGCAATAGGGGCCGGCATAGGATGTCTTAATCTTGAACGCAGACCAAAGAAGATGCCCTCGTTGCAGGCAGCTGCTGCCGTTGGGCAAGGGATTCTGATACAACTTTATTCGAAATATTTTGGAGATTATGGGCAACCAGTAGCTCAAATGTTACTGACGGGCGAGGATTTTGCAGATTCCAAGCGCTATCTAAATTTCAGGAATGCCATGGCGATCGTGCTAAAGTGGGGCGTGGTGCCGATCGTGAACGAGAACGACAGTGTGGAGGTCGAGGAAATAAGGCTCGGCGATAACGACACCCTCTCGGCGCACGTAGCGGTAGGTTCCAGCGCCGACCTGCTCATAATACTTTCCGATGTGGATGGCTTCTACAAAGGCTCCACTAGAAAGAGAAGAAATCTTATCAGTACCGTCGAGCGTGTCACGCGAGATATCGAACGGCTCGCGAGCAGGAATTTCCGTGGCGTTGGAGGCATGCGTACAAAAATCAAAGCTGCCAAAATGGTGACAAAGGCAGGGATACCGGTTGTAATAGCAAATAGCGGCGAGAAGAATGTGCTGAGTCGCATAGTAGAAGGTGAGGAAATCGGGACACTTTTCTTATCGGAGAGGAGTAAAAGATGAGTGTAGTTTCAAAGGCCATGGCCGCTCGCAAAGCGGCACTCAAACTGGCGAATATCTCCGTTGAAACTAGGAATTCCGCACTGTTGAAAATATCCGCAGCGATTTTAGAAAATCGAAAGGCGTTGCTCGCTGCCAACTCCAAAGACTTGAAGGCTGCTAAAAGTTTAGTAAAAGGTAAAAACTTGGATGCTTTTTTACAGAGGCTCAAGCTGACGGAGAACAAGCTGCGAGATGTGGCGACGATGGTTCGGAGCGTTGCGATGCTGGACGACCCTGTGGGCAAGACGCTCTACGCGATTGAGCTTGATCATGGCTTGGAGCTTTACAAAGTCTCATGCCCCATCGGAGTGGTTGGGGCGATATTTGAGGCGAGACCGGACGTGTTACCCCAAATATCTGCGTTGTGTTTGAAGTCAGGTAACGCCGTGATCCTCAAAGGGGGCAAGGAAGCTAGATACACGAACGAGACTTTCTTCAAGATAATTCACAAGGTCAGCGAGCGAGCAGGCATACCCAGCGGTTGGATCCAGCTCATCGAGGCAAGGAGCGAGGTCAAGGAGCTGCTCAAGTTCGATGAATTTGTAGATTTGCTCGTCCCCCGCGGAAGCAAGGAGTTTGTCAAATACATTCAGGCAAACACCAGCAT
>Ga0172364_10005452_pt1 | contig 10129 bp, 7 predicted proteins | sample LakKivSesite10cm_FD_114545 | JGI IMG/M metagenome (GOLD analysis project Ga0172364, IMG submission 114545) | Sediment microbial communities from Lake Kivu, Rwanda - Sediment site 10cm | ecosystem: Environmental > Aquatic > Freshwater > Lake > Sediment | place: Rwanda: Western Province, Lake Kivu... | reverse complement strand
TTTTGCCGCTGATTGTTATCGCCGCGGCGATTGCCGGGGTGGTCTATCTGGGCCGTACGCCTTATAAGGCGATTGCGACAATCCACCAGCTTCTGGCCGAGAATAAGGAGCTTAAGCAGGCACTTACAAACCTAAGCCGTGAGGACCAGATCGGCTATGCCAAGGTAGTCGGCCAAGAAACGAAGAACGGGGAGCTTTTTACGACGATACGGTTCGTCGAGACGGCAAGAGATAATAAGCTCGAAAAGATTCTGGAGAAAGAATACACAATCGCCGGCGATATAGTCCATTTCGACGCCCTGATTGTAAAATTCGGCAGTAAAATGGTCATGGACGGCAAGTCAAGGTCGTTGTATCTGTGGAGAAGGGTCTACGGCGAGAATATGACGCCGGCGGAAGGCTTCACCATCGAAGAGCCGGGGGCCGAACCTCAAAGATACAAGGACCTGCTTGAGGCTTTGCCGATAGAGCACAGGAAAATGTTCTGGTCTGAAATCTGGGAGCTTGCGAACGACACCGAGAGGCTTGCTGAATACGATATCGACGCAATCTACGGTAACGCCGTCTATTGGAAGCTAAGAGAAGGATTGATCTACATCTTCAAAATCAACTCCACAGGCCAGGTCTATCCTGAAATCGTGCCGGACATATAACGATATCCGCCCTGTGATTCTAAACTTGCTTTCATGCTTCACATCGCATATTACTGCTTTTACACGCTTCATCAGCAAAACCGGCTCGTGGTTCTCAATTGACGCTGTTTGAAACGTCAGTTATTGTATAGACCAACGATATGACTTGGAATTTTGGGTTTTGAATTCATGAACGGAAGCACCTTGCCCGTTAGGGACGAAAATTTTGACATTATTGTAATCGGCGGCGGGATTATCGGTCTGGCGTCGGCCTACAAAATTATGCTGAGCCATCCCGATATACGCATCGCCGTGCTGGAAAAAGAAGAAAAAGTCGCCGCACATCAAACCGGCCACAACTCCGGCGTTATTCATTCCGGGCTGTATTATACGCCCGGCTCGAACAAGGCCAAAACCTGCATCGAAGGACGAAAGGAGCTTGTCGAATTTGCCAAAAAGCATAGAATCCCTTATGAAATCTGTGGAAAAATCATTGTTGCCACAAAGGCAAAAGAATTAACCAACCTTGAAACGATACTTCGGAACGGCAAAGAAAGTAACGTAGAAGGCATTGAAAAAATCGGGCCGGAGCAAATCAAAGAAATCGAGCCTTCATGCGAAGGCATTTCCGGCATCCGTGTGCCCGGCACGGGAATTATTGATTTTACCAAAGTCGCGGAAAAGCTGGCCAGGCTTATAGAGAAAAAAGGCGGCAATAAGGTCCTGACCTCGCATCGTGTTACAGCACTCGATAAGCACGACTTCTATACGAAGGTCGTCACAAATCAGGAATCTTTCAATGCAAAGTACATTATTAACTGTGCCGGTCTTCAATGCGACAGAGTGGCAAAAATGGACGGCGTCACGCCGAAAATGAGGATCGTTCCCTTTCGCGGCGATTATTACGAGCTGACGGAAAAGGCGCAGGAGAAAGTCAAAGGTCTTATCTATCCCGTCCCTGACCCCGCCCTGCCGTTTCTCGGCGTCCATTTCACGCGAACGATTGCCGGCAGCGTCGAGTGCGGGCCGAACGCCGTGTTTTCATTCAAGCGGGAAGGCTACGGCAAAACCGATTTCAGCCTAACCGATGCATGGGACGCCTTGTCTTATCCGGGGCTGTGGAAAATGTTCTTCAAATACACAAGATACGGATTGGGCGAGTACGCCAGGGCATTCTCCAGAAAGCTGTTTCTCAGGCAATTGCAGAGGCTGATTCCATTGCTGCAGGACGATGATATCAAACCCGCCAAGGCGGGCGTGCGGGCACAGGCGATTGAGCCGAACGGCCGGCCGATCGACGATTTCAAGATAGAAAGGAAAGGCAATTCCATTCACGTTCTGAACGCACCATCACCGGCGGCAACGGCATCGCTCGCCATCGGTGCGTATATTAACCAACTGGCCACGGAGCATTTTAAATTAAACAATTTGTAAAGCCGATATTATTAGAGTACACTAAAGAAAACAGTTGTATTATCAATGGGCGATTATGGAAAACGTGCATCAGAAAATTGACAAAATGGTAAAACGAATAGTCTCCGAGTTCCATCCGCTAAAAATAATTCTTTTCGGCTCACACGCCTGCGGATCGGCCGATTTAGATAGCGATGTGGATTTGCTTGTTGTTATGGACACAAAAGGTTCCAAAAGAAAACAGGCGGCAAAGATTGATGCCTCTCTGGCCGACAGAAACATTCCATTGGATCTGATAGTTGTCACGCCGCAGGAGTTCGAACAATATCGTGATATTGCCGGCCACATTTTATATCCGGCAGTCAGGCAGGGCAAAGTCCTTTATGAAAAATCGGCCTGAACAGCAAAAGCTTGTAAAACAATGGATAGAAAAAGCTGAAGAAGATTTCATGACAGCCGAGTATCTATTGGTCTTAAAAGAAGATTGCCCTTTGAATCCTGTTTGTTTTCATAGCCAGCAATGTGTAGAAAAATACATAAAAGCTCTGCTTGTGTACTGTTCGATACAATTTCCTAAAAGCCATGATGTGGTAGAGCTTTTGAATCTTGTCCCCGAAAATTATCGACCTGACTTATCAATATATGATTTAGCGATTATTAATCGCTACTCAGTTGATACTCGCTATCCAGGAGAATGGGAAATAATCACACGCCAAGAAGCAGAAGAGTCTGTGAGGATTGCAGGAGATGCCCGCCAGAAAATCAGGCAAAAGCTTGGCAAAGATATTACGGATCGATAATTTACTGCCTCCACTCCAGCGATAATATTAACAGAATCGCCGCAGAACATTGTGAGTTCAGAGATTAGAAAGCTGAAAAAATGATAAATTTGAAGAACAAAGATTATATCGTCGTAGTTCAATGTCATATTGTTAAAGAGCGCTGCTCCGGCTACAACTGCGAGAGGGCATTTAATGAACGCACCGGCGGTTTTACCGCATACCCAAAGGACAAGGCGTATCGCATGCTGAGTCTGACCTGCGGCGGCTGCTGTGGCCGGGCAGTACATCGTAAGCTGAACAATCTAATCCGCCGGATTAATAAGGCCGAAGGAATAACAAAAGACCGAATCGTAGTGCAATTGTCCTCCTGCATAACCAAAGACAACTTCCATTCGACGCCGTGCCCACACCTTGATTATCTCAAGGGCCTTATAGCAAAGCTCGGGCTGGATGTACGCGAGGACACGTTCATAGATGAGAAGTCTGAGAATCGCCGCAGACAAGGTTTGTATAACGCCGGCGGCTGAGTAAATGTAGCAAGCTTATGAGTAAACGCGCAATGGCCAGCTTGTTTGCGGAAATGGATTCCCACCTTAGTGGGAATAACACAGAGTCCTGCCATCACATTATTCGTGTCGCGTTTGAGTCAGCAGCCGATAGTGAATTCGATTACGGAGTGCCGGATAAGTTATGGCCGATTCAGGTTGGTCAGAGGGTTGAGGTACCGTTCGGCGTAAAAAACAAGCCGGAAAAGGGATTCTGTGTCGAGGCCGACGTTCCTATCGAAAAATCTTTCGCCGCACACAACAAGGGGCATAAGCTAAAAACCGTAATAAGCGTGATAGATAAAGAGCCGTTGCTGGACCCAGAGCTAATGGATTTGGCACGGTGGATCAGCGGCTATTACGTCTGCCCTCTCGGCCAGGTCCTTGCTGCGATGGTCCCGGCGGCGGTCAAGCAAGGGGCCGGCGTTAAAACACAGCAATACGTTTACCTGACAAAAGAAGCCACTGAGGTCGAAAAAACAATCAACGAGTTGAAGGGCAGCAAACAAAAGCTTATCATTAAACACCTTCTGGAACAGCAGGCCCTTAATCCGGATTCAGCCATGGAACTGCAAAACCTTTTAAGAGCAGCCGATTGTGGCAAGGAACCGCTGAAAAGACTGGTTGAAAAAAAACTGCTCAAAATCACACATAAGACAATATTAAAATCCCCGCCCGCCATCCCGAAAAGCTTGTCTATCAAGCCGGAACGGAACATCATGCTCAACGAGGACCAGCAAAAGGTGCTCGATTCGATCAAGACCCAGCTCGCCTCGGATAAATTTGGCGTCACGCTCTTACACGGCGTCACGGACAGCGGCAAAACCGAGCTTTACATAAGGGCCATCCAGAAGGTTCTGCAAAAAGGGAAAAGCGCCATAGTGCTGCTTCCCGAGATCGCCCTTACCGCACAAACAGTGCAGAGATTCAGCGAGCGGTTCGAGAAAATCGCCGTTATGCACTCGGGCCTGACCGCCGCCCAGCGCAATGTGCAGTGGCAGAAAATCAAATCGGGCCAGGCAGACGTTGTTATCGGCGCTCGCTCGGCGGTCTTTGCTCCTTTATCGAAACTTGGCTTGATTGTCGTTGATGAAGAACATGAGTCAAGCTATAAACAGGACACCGCGCCGCGGTACAACGGCAGAGACGTGGCTATCAAACGGGCACAACTGGCGAACGCACATTGCATTTTAGGCAGCGCTACTCCTTCGCTGGAAATGCTGTCCAATTGCCAGAGCAGGAAACACTTTACACTGCTGAATCTGCCAAGAAGAGTAATGGATTTGCCGATGCCCCAGATGAAACTGGTCGATTTACGGCAGGGAGAAATCACGCAGAAAGGCGTGAACCTGATAAGCGAGCCGCTGGCCAGGCACCTGAAAGAGATTATCGCGAGAAAAGAGCAGGCAATTTTGCTCCTGAACAGACGAGGTTACAGTAATTTTGTGCTCTGCCCATCATGCAGGCACACGCTGCACTGCCGCAACTGCGATGTCACGCTGACCTTCCACAAATCGACGTCGCCCCGCTACAAACGAATGCGAACTGTCACGGGCGAGCACGTCAATTACGGCTACGCAATATGCCACTATTGCCTGGCGCAGACGCTTGTGCCCGAAAAATGTCCATTGTGCGGCAAAAAATTCGCAATGATAGGTCTCGGCTCGCAGCGACTCGAAGAGGAGCTGGCTAAGAAATTTCCCGAAGCCCGCATCTCGCGTATCGACAGCGATTCGATGGCAAGCAGGGACTATTACCGGCTCCTGCAGGATTTCGGCGAGGGCAGGATCGATATTTTAGCCGGCACGCAGATGCTGGCCAAGGGCCTGCATTTTCCGAACGTCACCCTGGTCGGAATAATCAGCGCCGACACCTGCCTGTACCTGCCGGATTTCAGAGCGAACGAGCGGACGTATCAGTTGATATCGCAGGTGGCCGGGCGGGCCGGTCGCTCCGAGAAAAAGGGAACGGTCTTCGTACAGACGTTTTTAGCCAATCAGCCGGCAATAAAATTTGCCGTCGCCGGTGACTTCGACGGTTTCGTCAAAGAAGAACTGAAACATCGCAGGGCCTGCAATTTGCCGCCCTTCTGGCGACTGGCTTTGGTCGTCCTGCGGGACATGAAATTCGAAAAGCTCGAATCCGCCTGCAGGCAAATGCGGCAGCGAATTGACCGGATTGTCGAGCGCGAAGCCCTGGAAGTGACCGTCCGCGGCCCGATGCCGGCGGTAATCAGCAGAATACAGCGTTTCCATAGAATGCAGATTATCATTCAGGCCCCCGAAGCAACAACCATACAGCGGCTGTTCTGGCGCCTGCGGGCCGAGCCGCCCATCCGCCCCGCCGTCAAGGTGGCAATAGACATCGACCCGATAAATTTATTATAGCTTGCATTGCTACAATAAATTTGCTATGTTCATAGTCCTGTTCGACCGGGGAGTAGCTCAGCTTGGCTAGAGCGCTGCGTTCGGGACGCAGAGGTCGCAAGTTCAAATCTTGTCTCCCCGATTAATGCGAATCTGATTACGTTATGGACTTTTCTTTTGCATCAGGCGAAAACCGAAGCCGCAGTTCATTTGAGAGATATTAAGAATGTCGAAGCGAGATAAATCAAAGAAATTAGGACCTGTTGAGATTCTGGTTCTGGTGATGGTGTGTTTGTTTGTGCTGGCTATTTTTAAGCCGGCAGCTCGTAAATTGCGATTCTATGCCCTCCGCAACCAATGTGAAAAGAATCTATCTGAGATCGGAAAGGCAATGTTGGTATATGCCCATGATTACGAAGATAATTTCCCACGCTCCGGCGGAAGAAATAGCGTCTGGGCAGCGGCCATACCCGACTGGCAAGCTGCCGACCGATATAGAGCTTACGGCTTATCAGAGGATGGCAACGGTGGACATGGAAGCATTTCGTCCTGTTTCTATCTTCTGGTTAAACACATGAACGTAGCTCCTAAAACCTTTGTCTGCCCGTCTGATGCCGGGACTCGAGAGTTTAAGCTCGCCGATGTGGACGCTGGCGATAAAAAGCTTGTTGATCTCTGGGATTTTGGGGCAAAACCGGAGTTCCATTGCAGTTATGCATATCACATGCCCTTCGGCCTATATGTCCTAACCACATCAAGCCCTCCGAATATGGCGGTTGCTGCCGACCGGAATCCATTGAGAGATTCTCCCGCCGCAATAGCGAAACAATTCCCCGGTCTTTATAATCCTGATGGCGGCAGAGAATCTGTAAAATACGGCAACGCCATAGCTCACGAGGAGGAAGGACAGAATGTCCTGTTTGTTGACGGTCACGTCGGTTTTGAAAATAAAGCGTTCTGCGGTATCAATAACGACAACATATACACTTACTGGGACGGCGGAGATATACGAATAGGCTCTCCACCTTTTGTAGGAAGTCAATCTTCGGACAAACTTGACTCATTGCTCGTCAACGATTCCGATATATACAGGGCACAAATTACAAAACAACCCAGAGAAGTAAAGTCAGCAGATCTTGAACAGACTTGCGTTGTCGCAACGATGGATTGTCCCATGCCGGAGTACAAGAATGTCATCTGGTGCGGAACATTTCAGATTGCCTGGGACAAATTAAAAAACAACATCATTGGTGAGCCTATCCAACTCATTGGTGTCGAAGATTTGGACGACCGCTTAAATAACAATGAGTTTTCACCGGAAAATCTCGTGCCCGGTTCGTATTATGCCACGGCAGGATTTGTGAAGAACGGGATTATCGAGCAAATCCAAAAAGAGATGGCAAATCGCTTTCCATCGGAACCAACTCCGGTATTTGACATAGCATACAGAACGCTGCCGCTGGCATCCGCAGCTTATGCCTTTTTGAGTGTTAACGCCGGATTCAAATATCCATTTTACACCAATAACAAAAAATTCACTTTCCAGGATTCAAACGGAACCTTCACCGACATAATATCATTCTGTGACCGAGCAGAAATATCAAATCCAAATACTAAAAAAGTTCGTGAGCAGGTCGAGGTTCTTTATTATGAGTACGGCCAGCAAGACAGTTCTGACACATTTGCGGTTGATTTGTGTAAATATACAGATCCTTATCAGGTCGTTCTGGTCCTCATGACGCAGCGCCAGACGCTAAGCGAGACATTAAACGAGGTCCAGAAAAAAATATCTGAATTTAAGAGAGACCCGGCTTACGACGTCCTTAATAAACTCCGTCCCATCGACAGCTTGATTGTGCCTGATGTCTTATATAAACTGACGCATCACTTTACAGAGCTTGAGGACAAGTTTTTCGAAGCACGCGACTATTTCATTTTCGAGGCCATGCAGATGGTGGATTTTTCGTTGAGCCGAACCGGTGTAATCTTAAAATCTGAAGCAAGGATAGGCGCTGCCGGCGGCATACCCCCTCCCCAAATAGAGCAGCCGCGTCATTTTCATTTCGATAGGCCGTTTTTGATATATGTCAAGAAGCGCGGCCCTGACTATTCGCCCTTCTTCGTGATGTGGGTGGACAACGCCGAACTATTGGAGAAATTTTAAAACTCCATCAAAATTGAGCAAGAGCGCGAATTTTATCACTATACAAGCCCCCTATCCATTTTACTCGATTACGCTGGTGGATTAAATGTGGGTGCCGATGTTTTTGATGCGATGCCTTACGGAGACAGGCAATGCCCTCAATACCAATTGAGATATTGCCGGCACGTTCAGCGCTCCAAAAATAGAAAACTTCGTCTTATCAATAAAATTTTAATAAATATTGTTTTTATAGGACTTTTGTATTGACAAAATTTCAAGAATCAGGCATAATTATAATAACGCTTGATTTAACGGAGGAGCGGTGGGGTAGTTTTTGACCTTATATCGAGCTGATGCCGATATAAAAGAGTCTTATATTTGCAACCTTTCTAAGCCCCTGCCTTATTACCCCCCTAATCCTCCGAAAGGCAGGGGATTTTATATTCAGAGTTAACTTTCAGAACATATACGCAACGCTCACGCTGACGCCCTCGTACCTCAGGTCCTCATCAGTATCGTTAAACTCCGTCCACGTCGACCTGTATATCGCCTTCAAAAGGATGTTGTCCCTGATATCCCATCGGACGCCGGCGCCTAAATTAGCAGAAAAACTTGTATCGTTTACTTCCCCAACGCCGGTGGCCTTAGTATTAATACTGAAATCCATAAAGCCAATCCCGCCGGTTATTAACGGCGTAAAACGGCTTTTGAATATGTTGTAATCAAAGTTAATATCCCACAAGATATAGTCCATCTCTTCGGTTCCGACTGTAACATCGATTACATCATGGACTATCTTCACGTCCGTATCTGCATAACCATACAGCAAATCCATGTTTATATTCCAATGGTCAGTCAGGTTGTACCCATACCCAACGCCGTAAACAGTCGTGCTGTCTATATCAAGTTTCACCGGCAGGATCTCAGTAAATGGATACACGATCTCTTCACTGTTCATCTTTTGAATAGTGCCGAAAAGCTCGGTTTTCCCCTTCCTGCTCCATTCCTGTTCGTTCTGCGCGTTACAGAGACTTGCTGTAATTGTAAAAACTATTAAGCTTATAATTGTAATAGCCATGAGCTTTGTCGTTCTAACATTCATTCATTTTCCTTTCAAATTAAGGTTTTGTTAAAGTCATAATCGTCCATGCGTTACAGCCTGTTAAATAATTTTTCCCATTTTACCTAAAACGAGTGACCGTATCGGTCCTGTAATATTACTCCAAATTCCAATAAAATACCAACTTTTTGCCGGGAATTCAAGCTTCCTGAAGATATTAACATCCATTCTGTTAGGTTCCGGTATAAAAAACCGCAATTTCAGCATCTTTTGCCGGCATATAGCACGGCCGGGACAAGTTACTAATCCTAATCACCAATCTCTAACTCACCAATCAACTTTCTCATTCACTGACCTCGGCCCTGCCCGCTAAACACTTAACGCTGAACGATAATAAACCTGTCCCTCCAATTCCATTCAGAGCTTACCCTGAGCAAAGCCTGCACTGAGCAAGGCCGAAGTGTCGAAGGATTGGCTTTGTTTTTTCGCCGACCAAAATCGCACAAATTTTCACAACTGCCTTTCATATAGATACTTACGCTCATTATGCCCTTATAAAAATTGGCTTTGTTTTTTCAAATTACTATCAGCCACCAAGCATGCCCTGAGGTATTCGAAGGGGCACAAAGCCACAAAGGAGCATAGATACGGATGTCATTGCGAGGCCCGATGGGCCGTGGCAATCTCTGGACCACATTGACGAATTGGCTTTGTTTTTCGACGCACGAAACGGGTCATTTTCACCATAATCACCTTTATAATAAACACTTACGTAGAATTTAACCCTCCAAAAATTGGCTTTGTTTTTTCAATTTCACTTCAATTCCACTACGAACCACGAAGGAACACGAAGGAACACGAAGGAATATCAAATATTCAACTAAAATCATAAATCGAAATTCATAATTCATAAATACCAAAGGTCTCCGCCTTTTCCATTCTGTCTTCTGTACCCTGTATTCTGTATCCTATATTCAATTTAGTTAATTATTATACTAAATATTTCAAAAAAATCAAGCGGTTTCCAAAAAAATCTCCATCACACGGCGTAAATTTTGCCACAGACGCCGTCCCGAGCCCGTTCGGCTATGCTCAGAGTAAACTCCGCCGAAGGAACACACAGAGAAATAATCAATACTCTACACGGATTTACACCGATTACACGGATTTTGTTTAACCACGAAGGAC
>Ga0172364_10005450_pt1 | contig 10132 bp, 10 predicted proteins | sample LakKivSesite10cm_FD_114545 | JGI IMG/M metagenome (GOLD analysis project Ga0172364, IMG submission 114545) | Sediment microbial communities from Lake Kivu, Rwanda - Sediment site 10cm | ecosystem: Environmental > Aquatic > Freshwater > Lake > Sediment | place: Rwanda: Western Province, Lake... | reverse complement strand
GCGGTCGCAACGCCTATGGAATGCTCAACTGCTTTCTCCGACGAAATCGCAAGAAGAGCCAGCCCAATGATCAGGAGACTGATGCCTACCGTAGCTTCGAACGCAAGGATCAAGCCAACCACAAGCGTCGGAACGGCAGCGACAATAACGAATATCAGCCTTTTGTCTTTTAACATTCTCTCGGCTTTTGTACGGAAGATTGATTCACTCCCCAAAGTATTCTCCTCCTCTCATTGCATGTCACAAAAAAGGGAAGTTGGGAATTTCCTAGTGGAAAACCGTGTTCCTATTGTGTCAGATCGACGATTTCTGCTATCGAAGCGTTCGTTTTTACCGATTCAATGCCATTCTTGCAACCGTCTTTCGACTCATAAGCTTCCCCAACCGCTATGACCTCGCCGTTCGCTGCCTTCAGTCTGAATCGGAATTTCTCTGCTGTATCCTTGTAGATCTCAAACTTCGGTGTTGCGGACATTTATGTTCACCATTTAGCTATAAGTATAGCATTTGACCTTTATAAATATGCTCTCGCCGCCTTCCTTTAAGAAGCAGAACAGCATCTGTGTGCAGGTTTGCCTTTGTCTTGTATGGTATATCAATAATAGCAGAAAGCCAGCTGCTTGTAAGGACTTCGGAAGATGTCTCCACTTGATGTGGGGTGCAAATCCCATGCCCATTGTTATTGAGCCGAGAGTTTGAACTTCGGCCTGACTAGGGTATGATTGAAGACCGGATTGCTTCGAACATTCACTCAACCCACTCATCGGAACAAAAGCATATTTGGATCCAAATAGAGGGGCCTAGCACTGTTGCACGCACACACGCATTAGTAGCCCGCAATAGGTTCAAACTCCAATCAAGCATATTCTAAGCATATTTTTACTAGTAAAAACATGTTCCGATCCCGGCCGGAGCATTCAACATTAAACCCGTTTTAAGGCTATTTTAGCTAGAGAAGCTAAATTTGAGGAATTTATAAATCAGACCAAAATTAGAGCACGGGTTTGCTAGTAAAAGAACATCACGCCTTAATCATTCGGATTCGTCACTTATGATTAGATTTATTCATAAATGCGTTTGCGATGACCTACGACTAACAGGAATACTTCACTTCTTTTAATCTGATAGAGAACTCGATAGTCTCCAATTCTCAAAGAATAAACGCCTTTCCACATCCCACGTAAAGGCTTTCCTGCAAAAGGATTAGTCTTCAAACAGTTGATTTCTCGAAGTATTCGAATTTGAACTTCTCGGTCTAGAGCTTTGATTTCTTTTAAGAAATGAGGGGTAAACTTGACTTCAAATTTCGTTTTCAAGGTCCAACTCTCGAATTAGCTCATCAAGTGACCTAGTCTTACCCTCTTCAACCTCTCGTAAAGCAATCTTCAAGTCTTTAATAAGCTTTTTATCTTGAATGACCTCAAGGGTTTCCAGTAACTCATCCATCAAGTTGGCCACCTTCGCTAGCAATTCCTTCTCTTCAGTTGTTAGAAGAGTCATTTTCCTCACAACCTCTTCTGAATATAAAAGCACAGTGAATATTTTAACTCTTACTCTCAAAACACAACTCACAGATGCATGATAGAAGAAGGAATGATAACACGTTATATCTCTACAAGTTTCCGACTTTCGCTAACATAATGCAAGCATGTTTTTACTAGTAAAAACGTGTTCCGACCCCGGCCGGAGCATTTGATTACTCATTTTGGAATTTGAAAGAGTAAACTATTTTTGTGTCATGTGTTAACCCCTTCAATAGTCAAGTCAAGAAAGCTGAGCTGTTTTAATGGACAAGGCTATTGAAACATACGCTCTTACGAAAAAATTCAATGGACTTACTGCGGTGGATAAACTTGATATTAGCATTGAGAATGGTGAAGTCTTTGGTTTGCTTGGTCCTAATGGTGCAGGAAAAACCACAACGATTTCCATGCTCTGCACGATTTTGAAGCCTACTTCAGGAACGGCTAAGGTGAATGGTTTTGACATAGTTAGTCAAGCAACTCAAGTGCGAAAGTCGATTGGAATAGTGTTTCAAGACCCAAGCATCGATGATAGATTAACTGGCAGAGAAAACCTGTATATGCACGCTAACCTGTATGGTGTCCCGCAAGGTGAACAGAAAACACGTATTGACAGAGTTTTGAAATTGGTTGAGCTGGAAGACAGGGCTGATGACATTTTGCGAACATACTCCAGTGGAATGCGGCGTCGTTTAGAAATTGCCCGAGGCTTAACTCACTATCCCAAAATTCTTTTCCTTGATGAACCAACTATAGGGCTTGATCCTCAAACGAGGGAGCACATTTGGGAATACATTGAAGAGCTGAGAAAAGCCCATGACATAACCACAGTGTTGACTACACATTATATGGAAGAGGCTGAGAGGCTTTCTGATCGCGTGGCAATTATTGACTATGGTAAAATCGTTGCCTTAGATAGTCCAACAAAATTGAAAGAAACCTTGGAAGGCGACGTGATTACAGTGAAAACCCAAGATGCAGAAAAACTGCAGTCGACAGTCGCTGCGAAAATCAAAGTTCTGAAATCACATGTTATTGACAAAACTGCAGAGTTCACGGTTCGCGATGGAAAAACTCTGATGGCGAGAATAGTTGAAATAGCAGCACAAAACAACATCTACATTGACTCAATATCACTCCGAGAACCTAACCTTCAAGATGTTTTCTTACATTACACGGGAAGAGCAATTCGAGCTGATGAAGGAGGAGAACTTCATGGAATGGCAGCGATTCGCAGGAGAGCAATTAGATGAGCGAAATCAAAGGCATTTACACACTCTGGCTTCGTGAAGTTAAACGGTATCTCCGAGACAGGGTACGAATAATTAGCAGCTTTTTTCAACCGCTGTTATGGCTGGTGATCTTTGGCAGCGGGATACGATTTTCAGGAAACATAGGTGAGCTAAGTACTCAGCAGTATATTTTTCCAGGGATAATTGGACAAACACTTCTTTTCACTTCTATGTTTATGGGTATTTCAGTCATTTGGGACAAAGAATTTGGTTTTATGAAAGAAATAATGGTTGCGCCAATTTCGCGTGCGTCAATTTTTCTAGGCAAAATGCTGGGCGACAGCACTGACGCAGTTGTCCAAGGAATTATTGTTTTCATCCTAGGTTTCCTGCTGGGAATAAAGTTAGACGTGATCATTTTCATTGAAGTATTACCCATCATGTTGCTTACAACTTTCGGATTAGTCAGCATAGGGTTAACTATCGCAAGTTTTATGGAGAGCTTGGAGAGTTTCGGAGTCATTCAAAGTTTCATAAACCTGCCGCTGTTCTTCCTAAGCGGTGCATTGTTTCCCGTTAGAGGTGAATCCGTGCCAGTTTGGTTAACCACCGTCTCAAATTTTAACCCCTTAACTTACGCTGTTGATGCTCTAAGAACAATCATCCTTGGAGGAAATTGGCAACCACTGTATCCGCTATATTACAACCTTGCCATACTCTGCGCTTTCGACATAATCATGATAACCATTGGAACCTTCGCCTTCAGCAGAAGAAAATAGTACTAAAATCTCGCCCGCAACATACATCAGCATTGGCAGGCTCTGCCATCGTAAATGTGGTTGGTTGGATAAAACTTTACCCCCACGCACTTTGATACAGACGAACCTCATAGCGTCCGCTTTACATCACAGCGCTTGTCGAGGTACGGTTTGTGATTACAGCATGTGAGTCAATCTTAAATCAAACAGACCCAACTCTAAGTATTCAATCTGAAATCAGATAGATGGAATGCATGTGGAGACGTTTATGCTAAGAATTCGGAGCTTCGTCAAAGATCATGATGAGCTAGAATGGGTTCATGTGCTGAACGCAGCCTATGGGGGATTCAGAGATTGGAGAGCGATTACCGTGGAAGAATTTCTTCGAGCGGTGCAGAGAGACTCAGATTCACTGTATAGTGAAAGATGGATAGCAGAGCTTGACGGAAGTCCTGCTGGCGTAGTTCATGTTTTTGAGGAAAGAATGGAAAATGAAAGAAGAGGGGTCGTTCACGATCTTGCCATTATTCCGAAGCTACGTGGATCTGGTGTGGAAAAGGAAATTGTGAAATTCGCAGTAGATGAGCTGGAAAAACGAAAAGTGAATACGATACTTGCGCCACGATTGCGCTGGTCTGATCAAGAGGAGAACAACCGTGTCAAACTGCTAGAGGAACTGGGTTTTAGCTTAATTCGCAAAACTAGTCTTATGGAGATTGACCTAACAAGGATTCCATCTGATATTGAAGCGAACAAAAGATGCAGTATAAGACTACTTCGTGAACATGTTGAAGAAGATGTTGAGGAACTTAATTCGCTTCGCAACGAGAGTGGACAAGAGAGATGGAATTTTCAACCCAGCACCGTTGAGGAGATTCGACATCTTCTGAAAAACAATCCGTATTCTTGCTTCAAAGGTTTCTTCGCAGTGTTAGATCGAAAATGTGTTGGTTTCATCATCGTAGCCATAGATGAGAGATACAATTCAGAGAGGAATGTCAAAGCAGGCATAGTCCTAGGCTTGGGAGTCCTGAAAAACTGTAGAAAAACTGGCATCGGCACCGCATTAGTGCTTCATGGGCTTGAGTTTCTTAAAACCCAGCAGATGACCAAGGCCATGTTAGATGTTGATGATCTCAACGAGACTGGAGCCCTAAGACTCTATGAAAAGATAGGGTTCAAGGTTCTGGAGAAATACTTAACCTACGAGAAACCTCTCCATTAAGCTTTTCTAGCTTGAAAAATACTCAGCACATCGCAAGCACATTATGATGTCTGTATGCTGGTTGGCTGGATAAAGCTTTATCCCACCAACGCAAACTCTCGCTCAAACAAACATCCATATACGCACTATCCGTCTACAAACACCACGCACTAATGGACCAACTAACATATTTGGATTCAAATAGAGGGGCTCAGCGCTTTTGCACGCACACACAAAACAACTACAAGCAAAAACCTACCATAAGCTATGATGTCGGCCTTGTTCCAAGCTCAACTAGAATTATCATTGTTTCATTGTTCCTAACTATTGTCACATTAATTGTTTGATTCGGTAAAGTGTATTCTTCAAGGTAGGTTGAGAGGTCATCTAAACCTCTGATTCTCGTTCCGTTTATTGCTATTATGATGTCGCCACCGACCGTCACATAATCTCCCGCAACCAAGACTCGCTGCGTTCCACCTTGCAAGCCTGCTTCATCAGCTGGTCCACCGCTTGTAACAGTAGCGATCAGCCATCCATACGTTACATCTACGCCCATCGCTTCTGCAATTTCATAAGTCATATCTGTTCCCGCCGCACCCAGCCAAGGATGCAGATTGTAACAGCCATTCGTTACCAAGGATCCGATTTCTCGCAGTATCGTGCTAGAGGGAATTGCGAAGCCTAGTCCCTGAGAATCAGTAGCAATGGCAGTGGTGATACCAATAACTTGACCTTGATAATTCAGAAGCGGGCCACCAGAGTTGCCAGAATTTATAGGAGCACTTGTCTGTATGACGTTTGCTATTGGATAACCACCACTCATATCTTCAGTTATCGTTCTGCCAAGAGCACTTACTATGCCAGTAGTCATCGAACCTTCTAACCCATAGGGATTGCCAATCGCTATCACTGGGTCACCGACTTCTAATGTCGACGAGCTAACAACTTCAAGAGGTCTACATTCACTCTTTGGTGCATCTACCGAAAGCACTGCAAGATCTGCGTAAGGATCTGAACCCAATACTGTAGCTACGTATCCATTTCCGTTTATGAAGGTTACGGTAATGGTGACCGTGTCTTGAACCACATGGTAGTTCGTGACGACCACCACCTCTCCAGTGAAGTTATAGACGAAACCAGAGCCTTGAACTTGCGTATAGTAGTAATAGAAACCATTGGATACCAATGTCATGCCTTTAATCATGACAACAGAATCTTTAACTTGCTCGTATAACTCGGAAAGTGAAACATTTTCGTCTAGAATGTAGGTGTTGTTTTGGTTTATGACATTCTGTGTTGACTGAAGATTTGAGAGCTCATTTTCTAAGTCATTGATTCTCCCTGAAACAATTGAATAATTTAATAAATAGCCCAGCAGTCCCCCTGCAAAGAGGCTAACTGAGACAATTGCTACCATAAACATTGCGGAAAAACGCGATGCTTTTGGCTTTTGAGGAAATTCCAAACTATAACTCTCCTTATTTGCTCATATTTTTTTACCACAATGGGGACAAAACGTATGATCCGGTTGAGTTGGTTTACGGCAATGAGGACATGTGAGATCTCCCTTCTGGAGATGCATCCCTTTTTTCTCTCTTGACAGTAGCTACCCATCACTGAGAAAAAGTATTCTTCCAGCACGCGAAGCAACATGACTATCGTGGGTTACCATGATAATGGTTGTTCCTTGGGTAACGTTCAATCTGCCCAATAGCCTAATGATTTCAAACGTAGTTTTTATATCAAGGTTGCCTGTGGGCTCATCTGCCAGAAATTTCTTGAGAAAACTTTAATTCAACCACTTTTCATCAGATGAACAACACAGGAGATATAATGGCAAGACTTGCTCAGTTAAGACTTGCTATGGGAAGCGCCATATTCCTCGTAGCCTTCATTTTCGCCGCATTCCTAGCGGCAATAATGTTCATTATTCAACTGGACTTAATTTACGCTGTTATACTCACGATCCTCTTCATACTGTTTCAATACCTTATCGGACCAGCCATCGTGAGAATGTCTACACGATTAAAATATTTGGAAGCTGGAGAGAACCTATGGCTTGAATCCACCGTAAGGGAACTGGCAGATAAAAGTGGAATACCAGTACCGCGATTGGCGACAGTTCCAGACAACAGCCCAAACGCCTTTGTCTTCGGCAGAACCGCCAGCGACGCCACACTAGCAGTTCATGAAGGGCTTCTAAGAAACTTGAATGAGGACGAAGTTAAAGGTGTAATTGGTCACGAGTTAGGACACATAAAGCATAAAGATTACATTATAATGACTGTTATTTCGGCGTTACCATTAATCGCTTATATAATTGCAAGGTCAACATGGACAGTAGCAAGATTTTCAGGTTCATCACGAAAGAAAGACGAAAGCCAAATGAGAGCTGCGCTTTTCGCCATAGGAATAATCTCTTACATAGTCTACATCATCTCGCTTCTATGCGTAATGCGACTTAGCAGACTCCGAGAGCATTACGCAGATGCATACTCCGCTTATATTACAGGCTCGCCTCGAAGCCTAGAAAGCGCACTAGCAAAAATCACATACGGACTGTCTCTTTCGCCGAAACCGCCATCTGGAGCCAGAGCCTTCTACATAGGAGACCCTGCGATGGCTAAACAGGAGATTCAAACAATAATGGATAAAAAAGAAGAATACGACTTAAACAAAGATGGAGTTCTTGACGAAAGAGAATTGGAATTAGCCATGGAAAAAGAAGCCAAATCCACATGGACAAAAATAAACACTTGGTTTTCGACGCATCCTCCTACATTTAAGCGAATATTATTGCTGCATGAAATAGAAGCGGAAATGGAAAGCGGAAGATACACAAACGACCGCGTCTACGCCCATGTTTAACATCAGTCAAAACTTTTTCTAACATTCTTTTGCACAAAGCAAATTTATTACTTTGATTCTAAAGTGAAGAGTGAGGTTTAAAAGTTGAAGGTTAAGCTTCTCCGTCACACGGCAGATGCTGAGCTCTTATGCGGAGCCGCTGCTTTGACATCAACAAAAAGTGGAAGCCCCTCAGAAATTTTTGCAAAGATGGATTTGGAAATAGCTAAACGAATAATTAGACGAGTTACTGGTTATGGACATGCTTCAGTGATTGAGCATGCATCCTTCACCTTCAGCATCGAAGGTGTCTCCAGAGCTATGACACATCAACTTGTCAGGCACCGCATCGCATCATTTACACAACAAAGTCAACGCTACGTCACTTATGACACGTTAGAAAAATATGTAACACCGCCAAGCATAACAAATAACGAGGAAGCCAAGAAAATTTTTGACGAAACTTTGGGGAAAATCTCAGAAGCCTATCAGAACCTTTTGAAGTTGGGAATTAAAAAAGAAGATGCAAGATTTATTCTCCCAAACGCAGCCAAAACAAACATAATCGTGACAATGAACGCCCGCGAATTACGCCACTTTTTCAACTTGCGATGTTGCACACGTTCCCAATGGGAGATAAGAGAAGCTGCAAGAGAAATGCTTAAACAAGCAAAGAAAACTGCACCTGCCCTGTTTGAAAATGCTGGACCAACATGCGTTGAGTTAGGTTATTGCCCAGAAGGCAAGATGAAACCGCCAGAATGCAACGTTGAAGAAATAAAAAAACAATTCCGAAACATGTGAAATCATAGTTTTTTAAAAATTAACGCGATGCAAATGTCTAGATATAAAGTGTTAGCTATTACCACAAAATACTGGAGAACTGGAGAAAATTTCTTAGGAGAGATCATTAAAAGCGTTAAAGGCAAAATAGCTGACGGAGATTTCATTGTAGTGTCAGAAAAGGCAATTTCAACCGCGTCAAATAACATTGTTGACGAGAACACTGTTGAGCCGAGTTTAAGTGCAAAGCTAATTGCTAAGTATTGGATGTGCATTGTCTGGGGTTATTTCCTTGGTCCACTATGCCATTTTCAAGAAAGATTGGTCCAACGCCTCCGTGAATATCCTCATGAGGCTGGAAGCCGCCACAAACAAGTTGCTTTACAGTATGCTGGTTTTCTGCAAGCATTGATGTTTGGTTCTGAAGGTGGCATTGATGGAAGCAATTTAGCATATTCTTACGTAAGTTTACCCCTAAAAAATGCAGATGAACTGGCCAAAAAAATCCACAAGCAAATATGGTTAAGATTGCGAAAGAAAACCTTCGTAATGATTGCGGACACTGACAAAACTTATTCCTTCAGAAATTTTCACTTCACCCCACGTCCCAAACCAGTTCAGGACATTCATTCTTCAGGCGGATTTATTTTTTATGTTGTTGGGCGAATGTTTAAGCTTAAACGGAACGCGACGCCAATAGCAGTGGCTGGATGCCAAATATCGGCTGAAAAAGCCTTAGAAATCGCTCAAGTTGCAAACCATGCAAGAGGTTTTGGTGCTGGAAAAACTGTGTGGGATATGGCTGAAAAATTCAAAGTGGGATTAACCGAAGTGAGTTGGGAGATGCTTGAAACAGTAAAACATAAACCTATAGTAATTGTTAGAAGCAAAAGGTGAAAAACATATGCAAACCTCCCCTGAGCAATTGAATGCCTTTTTCAATCCTCGTTCAGTCGCTATTGTCGGGGCAACAAAAAAGGTGAATAAAGCGGGACACGTGATTTTCAAGAATTTTGTCGAAAACAAGAGAAGGGGATTTTTTAAAGGAGAAATTTTCGCAGTAAACCCAAATGAAGATTCTATTTTAGGATTCCAATGTTATCCTTCCGTTACCAAAATTCCAGGGGAATTAGACTTAGTTGTCATAGTTGTTCCCGCAAATATTGTACCAGAAATAATGCAAGATGCAGCGTCTAAAAAAGTAAAAGCCGTAGCTGTAATTAGCTCAGGTTTCGGCGAAATTGGAAATCACGAGCTCGAAAATCAAGTCGTAGCTATAGCAAAAAAAGCTGGAATACGTGTTTTAGGACCAAACTGCTTAGGGGTCTATGATTCGAGAACAGGTGTAGACATGCTATTTCTGCCAGAGACGAAAATTTTGACAACTGGAGACGAGGTTATTGCAACTCCGCGACCGATACCGGGAAGCATAGCCATAGTCACTCAGAGTGGAGCATTTGGGGTTGCGGCCCTTGATTATTTGGCTGGGCTACAAACTGGGGTCAGTAAATTTGTAAGTTTTGGCAATAAATGCGACGTGAATGAGGCGGAAATGCTGAATTATCTCTTGCATGACAAAGTAACAGAGGCAATACTACTATATGTTGAAGACATAAAATCTGGAAGAGATTTCTTGGAAGTAGCCAAGGAAGTCACAAAAACAAAACCTGTTGTTGCTCTTAAAACAGGAAAAAGAGAGGCTGGAGCAAGGGCTGCAGCTTCGCATACAGGCGCCATAGCTGGTTCAGACAAAATTTATGACGCTGTTTTCGCGCAAACTGG
>Ga0172364_10005447_pt1 | contig 10133 bp, 8 predicted proteins | sample LakKivSesite10cm_FD_114545 | JGI IMG/M metagenome (GOLD analysis project Ga0172364, IMG submission 114545) | Sediment microbial communities from Lake Kivu, Rwanda - Sediment site 10cm | ecosystem: Environmental > Aquatic > Freshwater > Lake > Sediment | place: Rwanda: Western Province, Lake Kivu... | reverse complement strand
TGAGAATGTCAACATGATACGTCTATGTGAAAAACTGGGCTTCACAATCAACAGAAGGCAGGACGAGATCATCGTAGAACTCAAGCTGAAGTGACTCCTAAGAGTCGGTATTCTTGGAACTGCGGAATAAGAGGCCGCCGTCGAGACGCTCGCGCAACGCCGCGTTTCGAACTCTAGCATCCGGCTCCACAGGCCAGGCAAGAATAGATCTAATCAGTCTGGCCATGCTCGTTTTCTTCGTCGATGGTTGCCCTTTCAACGCGCCGTGCAGGCCATCTGGAACGATGATCTGCTTGTAGCCCGGAGTGCTATTGAAATCAATAGCGGAGGTGCTATTGTTTCCGATAGCGGCCTGAAACAGGAGCCTTGCCCAGTCGTTGCCAAGTATGACGGGGAGGTCGTTCTCCTTGAAGAGACTGATCTTTCGTCTGACGCAGTGCCTGAGGTACCTGAGTTGCTGCGGCTTGGCTTGCTTCTCACCCTTCAGGAAATCAGTCTCGGCCCTGCTGAGCATTCCGTAGCGGCCTAGGTAACAAGTGGCCATAAAGGTGAGGCCAAGGGTTCAAATACGAACTGGCAAGACCGAGGATGATTTTTCGCTTTTTCGCTTCTGAGAGGGAAATCACCTTGGTGGGAAGCGTCGTTCTGGTTCCTCTCGGCGGGTCCCATAGTTATGACTCTAGTCATGCCCTTGGTCGCGCTCGACCTTGTCACGCATGTGCTCTTGAGACAGTTGTCCGGGCTTGAGTGATCACTTTGGGGAAAAGGATGCTCGATACTTAGACCCATTCCGTCAAAGAAGTCGCTCGTTGTGAGGCATCCCTCTAAACCCTGGGAAATCTATGAATCCTGTGAGTCTTCGCGGGTCGATAAAGCTTATGTATGGAAGTCGAAGGATTGAAGTGAGGTGAAGGGTTTGTGGTAGACTTTGAGACTCAGGTCAGGATTTACCCGGCAATACTGGGTGCCCTCAAGGCCACATCTGAGGACATATGCACAAGATGCATCGGGCTGGAGTCGGCGAAGATAAAAACGGAAAAGGCCTTGAAGAGGCTGAAGATGGAAATAGGGAAATCGGCGGAGACCCCTGAAGAGAAGAAGAAGGAGCTAGTGACAAAGATAGACACTCTATTGGCGATCGCTGAAGGAATCCCGCTCGCGGAGAATTGTAGCTGCCAGAAAACCGCTGAGAACTGCTTCATCTTGGGGTGCACTCCCAAGTTCATTGCAGAGGAGTTGCCGAAGGTCTTAACTACGGCTTGAAAAGACATATATCACCATTTTCGCGCTGAACACTGAAAACCCTTGGGAGTTAGTAATGTCTCTCTCTACTTTGAGAATCAATTGAGAGGTTACAACGTTGTGCTGGCTGCCTTTCAGGCTTTAAGTAGGGATATCTGTGGAAGAGGCATGAGTCTTCCAGTCGCTGTAAACAGGTGGGTCAAGAACATAGAAAAACTGAAGAAGGAGTTGGAGGACGCAGAGATTCCTGAGAAGAAGAAGAAAGACCTAGCACAAAAGATTGACTACTATTTGGAAGCCGCCGAGGGGCTACCGAGAGATCCGGGCCCGTGTCAAAAGAGTGCCGGAAACTGTAAGATCGGGCCGGGCTGCTTCGCAACAGGTGCTTTAGATTTGTTAAAGCTCATTACAGAGCCCGCGCCACAGGAACTGAGGAAGAGGTAGATGAAGAGACCTTGACTGAGCCTAAACCTCCGATGCTGAAGGTCAAACCTCCGGCTGAATATCCCCCAGAAGAAGGGCATTATGCCCGCGGAAATGATTACTCACCTGTTGCCGTCGTAGTCTTGCTGAACGCACCCTACGAAAAAATCCCGCCTGAGGTCGAGAGACTGGTAAAGGTCAGCGTCGAAGCCGGGGCGGCGTTAGCTGGAACATTACAAACAGCGAACATAGGCTTGGAGAAGATCATCGCTAACGTCGTGGCGAACCCGAACATCCGTTACATGATTCTTTGCGGAACAGAAGTGGAAGGACATAAGTCAGGTGAAGCGGTTAAGGCCCTGTTTCAGAATGGGATCGACAACAGAAGGGTGATTAAGGGAACAAGCGCGCCGACCTCATATTTGTTCAATATACCCGTGGAAGCGATCGAAAGGTTCAGGAAACAGGTACGACTCCTAGATCTAATGACGGTAGCGGATCCTGAACAAGTCAAGAAGGCAGTTAGGTCGTGCTTCCAAGAAACGCCAACCGAATTTCGGAACTATACATTATCTGATCCAGGAGCCTATCCAGAACCGCCCATATGCTGCAAAATCACCTGGAGAATCAAAAAGCCGGAACTCATAGAAGAGTGGGAGATCGAAAACATTCTCGAAGAGGAAAAATAAGCCTCAGCTTCGCCGGGTTGTTAATTCCATCTATAGATAAATTTGGCAGCTCAGTATTCAGTGGCGTTCTCATCGGGCGGCGAGAGCAGGAATCCCCTCCTTTGGTATTGGCAATCAGGCTATTCGGGGCCCCAAAGCTCAGACCGGGCCAGAGCTCTCAAACCGATCCCGCGAGCGACGTAGAGATGTTCGCGTCCATTGACCTTCTTCCTGTGAGGCCCGGATTCGGACACCCGGACGGGTGGGACGGCGGAGACACTCGAAGCCACTAGATCTAAGGGACTCGCATGCGCTGAGAAAAATCCGTTGAATACCGGCCAGAACCCGAAAGGGACAAGGAGATGGCCGGTCCTACGAGAATATAATAGGCTCCTCAATCGGTAGCGCACAAGCAAGTGGTTCTTTCTCGGCTGTGAGGGGACTCCCGCTGATGCTTCGATTGATGGTGAAGGGCACAGACCTACGAGATCTTAGGCCTTGGTTTTTCGACTCTTGGGTCTTCATCTTCTCCTCGCCTTTACGACGTCCATTCCGTCGAGGAGTAGACGGTAAACTTAAATAGCAATGTCAGGCTATCAGTGTAACAGGACTAGTTTTGATTCCCCATGTTACCCCTGTCCCTGTGGTTGCGGTTCTCACGCTACTGTTGGTGTTCGGCGCAGCGGTGATCATCGGCCTGGGGTCACATATGCCATCAACATACGTGGAACTCTTGACCGTAAGTTTGCCCGTGGAGACCAAGGTAGCCGAGCCGGTTATCATAAGTGGTTTGGTTCGAGACCCAACTAGCCCGAATGGACCGTTTGGCCTTCCAGGCGCGACGATTAGCGTCGTAATTACAGTCCCTGGAGGATTTGTGGAGAGTCTGTCTACGATCACTAGCATGAGTGGAACTTGGCAGATAATCTACACGCCAAGAAGCCTGGGAGTTCACTATGTACAGGTGAGAGCAGAATGCGTAGGACAAGAAGTGACCGGGGAGTTCGTCGCTGTGTAAGTCTTGAGGAGGCGCCCATCTCAAGGAGACTACGAATTCACACTCCAGTTTTCTTGGCCGTTCTTAGTCTTAACCTGTTGATTGTGAGCATTTGGGCTAGGCATCAGTTTCTACTCTTGTATCCGTGGAGCCTCGCCAGAAGTGAGCCGAACATAAGCTCGAGGAAAGGCTCCCTGCATATTAAGAAGAGGGTCGATGGGACGATTGTGGTACTAGGACGGGAGGCGTTGTATGCCGGCGAGGTGGATTTCTAGGTGTGACCTGCTGTCGCCGAGGGGCTTGGTGTAGGGGATTCGCCAAGCTTGAGGTTCTTCTGTTAAGCTTCTTTGCCATGTCTCTTTTCCTCCATGTAGCGGTTGCTGGAGTCACAGTAACATTCAAGACGACGCCGAGTTGGGTCGGTTCCATAACTTTCGCTGGCACAACCTATACAAATGGGCAGGCGGGTTCGTACGACCTTGGCACCTATACAGCGACCGCAAGTGTGCCAACTGGGTGGAGGTTCGAGTTCTGGGACTATGACACAACGATAAAAACGACGTCTATACATGTTCTAGATATCGTCGCAAATCCTACAACGGTCGAGGTGAATGGGGAGGGTTGGCTCGGAATATGGTTGAGTTGTGCCGTCACGTTCTACACATCTAGCGGAACTGGTTCGATAACATGTGGAAGCAACACGTACTCCAACGGCCAAACCTACTATGAGGCCAGTGTCCACAGTGGACCCAAGAGCTACTCAATTTCCGCAAACCCTCCGACGGGGCAATACTTCAGTGGTTGGTCAACTTCTGGGAGCGTTTCAGTTGCCAGCGGATCTAGTCAGTCAACCACTTTGACGATTTCGGGCCCAGGTAGCGTCACGGCTAACTTCCAACTGCAACAAACCTTTCATTGGACAGTCATGGCGTACTTGGATGGTGACAACAATCTAGAAGCCTATGCCATTGCGAAGTTTCTGAGCATGTCGCAAGTAGCAACATCTTCGGATGTCAGACTTGTGGCTGAACTGGATAGAAGGTCAGGATACGATACCAGCTATGGCGACTGGACAGGCACGAAACGATACGTGATAACGAACGGAATGACCCCGACAATTGAAAACGCGGTGCAGGACCTAGGAGAACAGAACATGGGCAATCCCAGCACCCTATCCGCGTTCATTGGATGGGCCGTTCAGAACTACCCTGCTGACCACTACTTCCTGATTCTGTTCGATCACGGCAGTGGAGTAGTTCAAATGCAAATGGCAACAAGTACCACAAGGCTCGGCATCTTGTGGGATGACACAGACTACGATTGCTTAACAACACCTGAACTGGGTCAGGCACTTAGTAACGCGGGGGTAAACTTCGAAGTCATCTATCTTGATGCTTGCAGTATGGGTACGGTCGAGGTGGGTTATCAGATTGCATCATATGGCAACGTGATGGTTGCCTCAGAAGAGGTGGGTTGGGCAAGCTATCCGGATTATACCTACAGCGACTTTCTGGGAAGCCTCATATCGAACCCGTCGATGACACCAGCAACACTGGCAACCAATGTGGTTACAGTCTATGCCAACGTATGGTCGAGCGGTTCGTGCAAGATCGCCATCGCGGCCGTCGACCTAACAAAGCTTCGTTCCACAGGACTGGTTACGGCAATAGACAGCTTTGCGCTCAATCTCAAACAGAAATATGCTTCCTGGAGCAGTCACATCCAGAGCGCTCGGAGCGGGACTGAGGGCTTTGAAGGACCCTACTTGGGCGACACCGGCTACTACATAGATCTGTATCATTTCAGCAACCTAGTATACAACTCGGTTTCGGACATAGATATCAGAAACGCGGCCTCTGATGTGGAATCCTACCTATCCGCGGCTGTGATAGCCTTTCGCCAGTACAATCATCCAAATGCTCATGGGTTATCAATCTTCTTTCCCGACAGCCAATCAAACTACAATATGTACAAGACTACTTATAAAGCAACCGCATTTGCCGCCTCAACTAACTGGGATGAATGGTTGGACGCGTACTACGTAACGCCCGCTTTTGACTTCTCGCTTTCGAATTCCGGTGGGATAGTCATTAGTCAGGGTTCCTCTGGGTCCAACGCTATCACGGTTACATTGACTGGTGGTTCCTCTCAACCCGTTAGCTTGTCTTGCACGAGTGGGCTTCCTTCTGGTGCTTCGTGCAGTTTCAATCCTCAATCTGCCAATCCAACCTTCTCCAGCAGTTTGACGATCAGCATTCCATCCCCGACGCCTCTTGGCACCTATACGATTACAGTGACCGGGACCGCAGGGGAAAAGACCCGCACGACACAATTTGGCTTGACGGTCCTCGATAGGATAAAGGTGACAAGTGGGGGAGTAAGTGACAGCAGGTTAGACGTGGGAGCCACATCCAAGATATGGTTTAGACTCGCATATGAGAGTGATGGCGTGACCTTTGACCCTAGCAAGGGGGGTGTCTACATTGATGGAAAAGCAGCCCAGTGGTCCTCCACGAGCAGTAGATGGGAGCTTTCTGAGAGTTCATCGCTTGTGCAGAAGAGGTCGTTTTCCGTGACATCAGTGACTGACACCGCCCGCGGATCCACTAACATCAATGACATGGCTGGCCCACAGGAAGTAACTTGGGACAGGATAAAGATTACAGGTATGGGGAATGATGATGACCGGCGGAATGTCCTCACAACTGGGACCTTCTGGGCGACGGCTGTGTTGGAATACGATAATCACGCCCTCGGCTTTGGAGACTCCCTGACAATCAATGGGAAACTCATGACGTGGAACACGGGTAACGGTCGGTTCGAAGCCACGGACAGCAAGAGCACAGTCCAATCTGTGACCTACAACACTTTCACTTCAGGCAATGAGGTAACCTACGGCATCACCACTGGCGCAATGAATGGCTACTCAACGACCATTACTTGGGATAGATTGATTGTCAGCTACAGGGCAACTGACGATGATAGAAGGGACGTGGGCACAGCTGGGCAGATTCGTTTCCGGTTGAGGTCAGAATTCGATAGTGCATTTGTCGCAAGTGGTTCCACTGTTTCAATTAACGGTACCGCCGCAACGTGGGATGCTACGAACTCTTGGTGGTGTATCTCAAGTATGCAGGCGGGTGTTTGTTTGAAGAAGTTCGTCGTTACTGCTGTGAACTGGGCGACCTACGGCATAACCGCTCTCAACAGCGGAGTTTCAACCAACTCAACGTCAATCGTGTGGGATCGGTTGATTGTGAACTACAAGGCGAGAGATGATGACAGAAGAGATATCAACACTCAAGGACAGGTGAGGTTCAGAATCCGCTCCGAATATGACAAGACGTTCGTCCAGTCTGGTTCTGTTTCTATCAATGGAATACCGTCGACTTGGGACGCTGGAAACTCATGGTGGGGGATCACTGACAGTCAGTCTTCTGTCTGTTGTAAGGACTTCGTTGTGACCGCTGTTAGCTGGGATGTTTACGTAATCACGGCGTTGAACCCGGGGATTGCCACAAACGGGACTTCTATTGTCTGGGACAGAATAAGGATCTCTGAAGGCGGAGCGAGCGCAAGCTTGGCGGACATTGGAACTACCCAGTTCATATGGGCCAAAGCCAGCTATGAGTACGATGGGCTCACGCTTGACTCTTCTAATGGAGTTCTATATGTCAACGGATCGGCAATGGTGTGGTCCGCCTCCAGAGCCAGATGGGAGTACAACTGCTCCTCGGCTCAACCAAAGGTGCTGGCCTTCGCGTTTACTACGGTTCAAGATAGGTTGTATGGCTTGGCGACCCTATACGACATGACCGGGCCAAAACAGATTACATGGACTGGGCTAAGGGTCGACACCATGCTCTGGGACAAAGACTTGGTCAACATCGGTGATGCCATAGAGGTGTATGTGCACCTGATTTATGCCCACAACATGAGCACAGTGGCCGGAGGAAGCATAGGCCTCAACGGGATGCCATCCCTAACGAACAATACTGGCTGGGCAATATTCAGCATCGTCTCGGATACTCCCTCGATCTCTCTCTATGTGGCGAGAGGACTCACGGATAGCCTCGGGACAATCACCGCTCCAGAAAACAACCAGAGTCACATGTTCGCCTGGACGGCGATCAGGGTCAATTACTTGAGTTCGAATGCGACAACGGTGCCGTTAGGAAGCACCGTCAGGATTACAGTCGGGGCGGCTTGGGCTCACAATGGCTCTGCCATAGCCGACGCGTTGGTCGAACTCACCGGGAACCTGACAGTACTACAGGCTAACACCAACAGCTCAGGCTATATCTGGTTTGACGTGACTGCACAGGATGTGGGTGACTATCTGTACAATCTTACTGGGAAGGAGGCACACGGCTTCACCAAGGCTTTTGAATCGAAGTCGATTAGGATCAAGTTCGGCATCGAATGCCGGGTATCGTTGACTCTAAGGAGTGGCTATAATCTCATCTCCTTGCCTGTCCTAAACGATAGTCTGACTGCTTCGTCTCTGTTAAGCCAGATTGGCAACTGTTCGCAGAGCGTGTTCATGTTCAATACGTCAAGCGGCAGGTTTGTCTCCTATGACAGGACACTGGTGGAGTTCGGAATACCGCAGCCAGACTTCAGAATAGAGCCGAACGTGGGGTACTTTGTCTTTCTGTCGAATGGCACGACAACAACAGTGGCCGGCATACGGAACTCCTTCCCAAGGACTATCCCGCTGAAAAAAGGCTACAACCTCGTGGGTTGGACCTATGTGAACTGCAGTAAGGTGCGGTCGGCGTTCATGAACTTCAGCTTCATAGATAGCGCATTTGCTTTCAATGCGACGGACCAAAGGTACATCTCTTACGATCGGTCGGTGGCAGAGTTCGGGGTCTCCCAACCGGATTTTGACGTGGTTCCAGGAGAAGGCTATTTCGTCTTTGTGAACGGGGATGAATGTCTGTATTATGGTGAAGACTGAGAGATGAGAAGGAGATTCGTAGAAAGGGACATGGGTCGTAGCATGACTGTGCAAGTGCTCGTCGTCTCTCTCCTATTGGTCTTAGGTTGCTACTGCATGGAGTCCGTAATTGCTCCGGGCGTTCCGTTCAATGTCTACGGCTATGTCAAGGACGAGCAAGGAAGCCCGGTAGCTGGAGCATCAGTGACCGTCACATCTCCCATAGACCAAGGGTCCACGGCAACGGATTCCCAAGGAAGGTATGCCGTCACGTTGTCAGTCAACGGGGCCGGAGACGCAATTACCGTGAGAGCGACATCCGGCTCAAATTCTGGGTCAGCATCTGGCACTGTCCCAAGTGGGTCCTCCAGTATGCGGATAGACGTGACTCTACATCCGCCAGCTCCCCCGCCTCCCCCACCTCCTCCGCCCACTCCAACTTCTTCTGTTTCCCTCCTGCTGACGAAGACTGCCATCACGCCCGGCGAGTCTGTGACGATAACTGGCAAGGTAAGTCCAGCGAGGGCCATAACCGTGACAATTGAACTTTCCGAAGATCAAGTCACGTGGAGTTATCTTGCGCAGGTCACATCGACATCTGCTGGGTCATATTCACATGCTTGGACGCCCTCAGGGGCCGAGCTCACCTACTACTTGAGGTCATCGATACCCGCTTCGGGTAGCCTTCCGGCTGCGACAAGTGGAGTGGTTGTCCTGCAAGTCACTATGATGCCAGGTGCAACAGTAAGGTTGTCAAACAGTACCGCCCTTCCCAACGGAGGGCCATGTAATGTGTTCGCGTGCTCAAGTTCATCCTCCTTGACCATGTCCATTGACGCGACAGAGAAGAAGATATCGATTACAATATCTGGACCAAATGGAACAACCGGAACGACTATGATCTTCTTGCCCGATGAACTGTTAGATGCATATAACATGACGGTAGACGACTTACTCTTCACAGTCGATGGGGCGGAAGTGACCCCAACAATCGTTGGGGTTCCAGGAGGATATGTTGTGACGTTGACCTACTACCACAGCAGTCATGTCATGGCAGTCTATTATGCAACCTACCGGATCGCTGTAACTGTATTGGACCATGCAGGCAGACCAGTTGTAGCTGGCATCATTGTGAACTTGGTAGGACCGGTGACCAGGAGCGTCAGCACAAATGCGTCTGGAATTGCATTGTTCACTAGGCTAATCGCGGGCAACTATGCGGTCTCGGCCTTGGAGCCGGGCACGGCTGGGAACACTTCCTTGACGGTGACCTCGTCAGGAGGATTAGTGCTTCGAACCACGATAGGGGGGTTGCAGGCTCAGTACGAGGAATTGGAAACGCAATATCAGCGGCTTCAGGAGGCCTACCAGCAGTTGCAGACAACGTATCAAGGCCTTCTAACAGAGCAACAGTCGCTGGAGAACACTTACCAACAGCTTCAAACGGAACATCAAGAACTCCAGAAGGAATACGGAGACTTAAGGATGCTCTTCGTGGCGTACGCAGGAACTTCAATAGCAGTGGTGGCAGCCCTAGGATTCCTGCTGTTGCGTCGCAGGCGACATGGTCAGCCCAAGCAAACAAAAGAGGGAGACTATCCTCCACCACCTACTCCCTAGCGCACCGGCTAGGCCAAGATCACATCTATGGCGATACTCCTTCAAGACTATCTAGGATCGAACGGCAATGCTACTATAAGGTATTGACCCCAGAGGGAATTCTCAAGTCTGTTGACTCTCGCCCACAGGTGAATCAACACTATCATGAACATCGTCTCGCTCGGGAGCAGCTTAGGCGTAGTCGGACCGGTATTAGGTTCTGTAGTCAAGGCATAAGTGGTGATCTCGGATGGGCGTTCAT
>Ga0172364_10005446_pt1 | contig 10134 bp, 9 predicted proteins | sample LakKivSesite10cm_FD_114545 | JGI IMG/M metagenome (GOLD analysis project Ga0172364, IMG submission 114545) | Sediment microbial communities from Lake Kivu, Rwanda - Sediment site 10cm | ecosystem: Environmental > Aquatic > Freshwater > Lake > Sediment | place: Rwanda: Western Province, Lake Kivu... | reverse complement strand
GAAGGCGTTCTTACGCTGCCCTGGCGGCGTCTCCTTGTTGAGGCGCCGCTTTTTCGTTGGTGCGTGTGCCTGCAGTGCAAGAAGCTAAGGAGGTTCCATGTCTCGTCGCACAAGGGTAGGGATCGTTTCGTTCGTTCTGTCATTCGTGCTCGTGATGGTGGGCTGTGCACCGCAGCCGGCAGCCACCCCCGTGCCCAAGCCTACCACAGCTCCTATGTCCGCGCCCACCGCTGTCCCTCAATCTGAGGCAACCAAGCCGACGCTGACGGTGATGGGCAAGGCTTTTACCCTCAAGGACCTGCAAGCCCTCGAACAGGTCAGCGCCGAGGTGGACGGCAAGAAGTACAGCGGCGTGTCGCTGCAGGCGGTGCTCAAGGCTGCTGATGTGCAGGTGAGCGACATCGCTCTGGCGGGCAGCGATGGCTACTCGGCGAACGTATCAGTGAAGGACATCACTGCTCAATGCCTGTTGGCCTATAATGCCAATGGCGGAGTGGATGCCGTGCTGCCCGGCCTGAAGAAGGGATCCTGGGTGCGCGACACCGTCGAAATCAGGGAGGGCAAGCCCAGCGATTCTAGCAAGTCGGGCGCAAAGCCCACGGCGGAGGGCGCGAGTAACCAGCCCGCCGGCGGGCCGCTCAAGCTCACTGACGCCGCGGGGCGCACAGTGGATCTGCCCAAGCTCCCGCAGCGCATCGTCGCGGTGGGGCGTGGCCCACATATGACGCTGCATTTGCTCTATATGTTTCCTGAGGGGCGTGAGCGCCTGGTGGGGACGGAGAAGCGCGGCGCTACCGCCAGCGACTTCTTGCCGTTTGTGGATCCCGAATTCGCCAACAAGCCCACTCTAGACGCCAATCCCAATGCCGAGCAGGTCGCCGCGCTCGAGCCGGACCTGGTGATTATGAAGGGCATCGTGGCCGACGCGCTCGCCGGGGCGTTGGCTCAAGCGGATATCCCTGTGCTCTACGTGAACCTGGAGACGCCGGCCGAGTTCTTCAGGGACCTGGCCAACCTGGGTGCCGTGTTGGGCAACCCCAAGCGCGCTGAGGAGATCGCCAGCTTCTACCAGTCGCGCCTGGAGAAGCTCCGCAAGGGCACCGAGGGGCTTGAGGATGCCGCAAAGCCGAGTGTGCTCATGCTGGAATACAGCGACCGTGGCGGCACAGTAGCGGTCCAGGTGCCCGCCAAAGTGTGGATGCAGACGATTGAGGTGCAGACCGCCGGCGGCAACCCCGTCTGGTTCGAAGCTGCCGAGGCCACCGATGGCTGGACTGTGGTGAACTTTGAGCAGATCGCCAAGTGGGATGCGGACAAGATCTTTGTCATCGTCTGGTACAGCCTTGACCCCCAGAAGGTGATCAATGATCTCAAGGCTGATCCTCAATGGGCCGTGCTCAAAGCAGTGAAGAACGGCGAGATCTATGTCTTTCCGCAGGATATCTTTGGCTGGGACCAGCCCGAGCCGCGCTGGATCCTGGGCATGATGTGGCTGGCTACGCGCCTGTATCCCGATCGCTTCAAGGACATTGACATGAATGCCGAGCTGATGGCATACTTCACTCAGCTCTATGGCATGGACAAGGCCAACATCGAGACCAACATTTTGCCCAAGGTGCGCATGGATGTCCGTTAGGGCGACACACCTGCCCCCCGAAGAGCGCCGCGCGCGCGTGCGCCTGGTGGGGCTGATGTGCATCTTGCTTGCCCTGATGCTCGTCTCGCTGTTCATGGGGCGGTACCCGGGGCCATATTTCACCGCCCCGCAGGTGCTGCGTGATAACCCTCTCGCGCAGCGCCTGGCATTGAATCTGCGCCTGCCGCGCATCCTGGCCGCGGTGCTGGTGGGCATGGTGCTCTCGGCTTCGGGCAACGTGCTACAGATGATCTTTCGCAACCCCCTCGTTGATTCGGGGTTTCTAGGCGTGTCGGCGGGGGCTTCATTTGGGGCATCGCTGGCCATCGTGGCCCTCGGTGGGCGCGCCTGGACGGTGCAGAGCTGCGCGGCGTTCTTTGGCTTGCTGGGTCTGGCTGCCTCCTATCTGCTGGGGCAGCGTATCCACTACGGCGACTGGGTGCTGCGCCTGGTGTTGGCGGGGATCGCTGTCTCGGCGCTCTACTCCTCGGGCACCAGCGTGCTCAAGTACATGGCCGACCCATTGCGCCAGTTGCCCGATATCACCTTCTGGCTGCTTGGGGGATTGTGGGGCATTACCTGGCCTGACATGCTCCAGGTGCTGCCCGTGACCATCCCTAGCCTGGTGATCCTGTACATATTGCGTTGGCGATTGAACCTGCTCTCGATGCGTGATGAGACAGCCTTCTCCCTGGGTGTGGCCGCAGGGCGCGAGCGGTTCGTGTTGTTGCTCGCGGCCGTGGCCTCCACGGCGGCGATGGTCTCCAAGGCCGGCTTGATCGGTTGGGTGGGTCTGATCGTGCCGCACATCGCTCGACGTTGGCTGGGGTCCGATGCGCAACGTGCGCTGCCCGGTTCGATGCTCCTTGGCGGAGTATTTGTCCTGGCGTGTGATGATGTGGCGCGTACACTCCTCTCCGGCGAGATTCCCCTGGGGATTCTCACCTCCTTTGTGGGCGCGGCGTTTTTCCTGGCCATCATGCTGCGCCAGGATTGGCAGGTGCGGCGGTGAGCGCTGACGGTGTAGCCATCGAGCTGCGCGATGTTTCGTTTCGCTATCGGCCGGGTGACCCCCTGGCTGTTGATAGGGTATGTGCACAGGTCTGGACTGGGACCATCACCGCGATCCTGGGACCGAATGGCTCGGGCAAGAGCACACTTTTGCACTTGCTGCTGGGGCTTCTGCCACTGCAAGATGGAACGATGTGGCTGATGGGGCGCAACCATGCCGCCTACTCGCGGCGCGAGCTGAGCCGTCTGGTGGGCCTTGTACCGCAGGATGAGCATGTCACCTTTGACTTGAGCGTGCTGGAATATGCCCTGTTGGGGCGTGCGCCGCATCTGAACTTGCTCGAACTGCCTCAACCCCGGGATCGCGAGTTGGCCCAGACGGCATTGCGGACGGCGGGGATTGCTGCCTTGGCGCGCCGGCCGGTGCCCTCGCTCAGTGGTGGCGAAAAGCAACTGGCCACCGTGGCGCGCGCATTGGCACAGGAACCGCAAATCCTGCTCCTCGACGAGCCTACCTCGCATCTCGACTTGGCTAATGCGCGGCGCATCCTGGGCGTGCTGCGCGCACTGCGCGACGCGGGCAAGACCATCGTTCTCACCACACATGACCCCAACGCCGCTGCGGCCGTCGCCGATGAGGTCATCCTGTTGCGCGAAGGGCGGGTGTTGGCCGCAGGCCCGACCAGCGACGTCTTTACCTCAGAGCATCTCAGCGCCACCTACGGTGTGCCGGTGGAGGTGATCCCGATGCGCGGGCGGCCTGTGGTGCTGAGCCACGATTAGGCATATAGCACAGACCGGGAGGAAACGTGCAGAAAGCAACTGATTGGCTGGCGCTGTGGAGTGAACTGGTGGACTTGCAGACCGGCGCCCGGCAGCAAGTCCCCAAACCCGAACAAGGTGAGGACGCCTGGCGCGACCGCGCGCGCGAATACGATAAGCGCGTCAAGGAACGCTGGACAAAGGCTGATTCGAGCCGTAAGTTGGTGGTGAACCTGCTCAAGGCCCATCCGGAGTGGACGGCGCTCGATATCGGCGGCGGTACCGGTGCCTGGGCCACGCTCATGGCCCGCCATGCGCGCCAAGTGACAGTAGTGGAACCCTCCGCCGCCATGCGTGAGGTGATGCAGGAGAACATTGCCGCCGAGGGCGCCGACAATGTGGTGGTCGTAGCTGGCAAGTGGCCGGACGTGCAGGTGCCTCCACACGATCTCGTCTTTTGCGCCCATGCCATGTATGGCTTGCGCGATTTTGCCGCCTTCGTGCGCAGTGTGGAAGCCGTCGCGCGCAATCTGGTGGTGTTGCTCATGCGCGCGCCTACCCCCGACGGGCTGATGGGCCAGGTGGCCAGGCGCGTGTGGGATCAGCCTTACGATAGCCCCAATTTCCAGATGGCGTACAATGCCCTCCTGCAGATGGGCATCTTCCCCCATGTGCATATGGAGGATACCGGCTTGTGGAGGCCGTGGACCAGCCCAAGCCTGGAAGGGGCCTTCGCCGAGGTCAAACGTAAGCTCGCCCTGCCGTACCCCAGCGAGCACGATGATTTTCTGCGCGACCTGCTGCAGCGCAGCCTGACCTACCAGGACGGCGAATACGTCTGGCCGCGTGGCATCCGTGCAGCCTTGGTGTACTGGGACGTGCAGGGCAGCGGACCGCGCACCCGTCTCGAGTGAGCCTCGTGAGCGTCAGCTCCTCTGATGCGGAGAAGATCCGCAAGCTGCCGTGGGCCGTGCTGGCCAGTATCCCCTACGCAGCCTTCAGTGCGTGGGCGCTGGGACCCGTCTTCCTCCTCTTCCTGGGCGAACTCGGTCTAGACAAGGCGAGGATCGGGGTGATCTCCTTTCTGTGGCCCTTCTGTGGCCTCCTGTCTCCCCTGGTAGCCCCTACGGTGTACCGCTTTGGTGTGAAGCGTGCAGCGCTCCTCTTCTGGACCATCCGCAAGCTGATTATCGGCCTTCTGGCGCTGACACCGCTCGTGGCGCAGCGCCTCGGCACCGAAGGCGCCTTCAGGTGGGTAGCAGGGATTATGCTGGGGTTCGGCGTCTGCCGAGCAATCGCCGAAACAGGGGAATACCCTTGGCACCAGGAAGCAGTTCCCAACACGGTGCGGGGCAGGCTGGCCGCCGTCACCAGTGTCGTCTCTACGGTCTCAGCGATCGGCGCCGTGGGCCTGGCGGCCCATGTCACCGGCCATGGCATTGGCCTACAGGGCTTCACCACGCTGTTCGTCCTCGCAGCGGCCATGGGGTTGCTCTTTGTCTGGTGCCAATCCCACCTTCTGGGAGGAGCGCCCAGCGAGAGACGGACGAGCACGTCCGCCCATCTTCGGGGGATGGCCGAGGCGCTAAGCGACCGCAACTTGCGCGTCTTCCTGGTGGCGCAGCCCCTGGTCACGCTGGCCAGTGCGTTCTCGGTGACCTTCATCCCGCTCTACGCCAAGGAGCAGGTTGGCCTGACGCTGGGGAACGCGGTGTCGCTGAGCATGGCCACGAACGCCGGGGCACTATTGTCTTCCTATCTCTGGGGGTGGAATGCCGACCGCCACGGGAGCAAACCGGTCATGCTGGGAAGCCTCCTGCTCGCGACGTTACTTCCTCCCTCCTGGTTTTTCATGCCCCGCCAGGGAGAGTGGCGACTCGCTCTGGCCATGGCGGCTTCGTTCATTCAAGGGGCCATGACGGTGGGATGGTCCATCGGCTACTCTCGCTATCTGTACGTCAAGGCCATCCCTGCCGACAAGCGCTCGGCGTATCTGTCAGTCTACTACCCCTGGACCGAGTTCGTGTCCGGACTGGGTCCGTTGCTTGCCGGCGTCTTGCTGAGCGCTTTCAGCGGCGCTCGCGGCCATATCTTCGGCTGCTCTGTAGACTCCTACTCGCCCCTATTTGCCCTCAGCCTAGCCTGCATGGTCGCCGCCATCGTGCTCGTCAGGAGGCTGCGGGGCGACAAGGCGTGAACCTGCTAGACCCGGCCAATGGCATAGGACTCGCCTCTGCCCGACCAGGGGGGTCGAATGGATAGGGAGTTAGCGACCATACCTGCCGGGGTACTCTTGCGCGTGCTGCTGCAAGCCATCCATGATCGCCTGGCAGCTTCCCTGCCCCTTCCACCACACCTTGGTTTGTCGCTCACTGCTGTGGCGTGCCCAGGCGCATGTGCTTGTGGCCAGTCTTGCCATAGCGCAAGGCCAGGATCTCGGCAGTGATGGAGACGGCAATCTCCTCCGGCGTGCTGCCTCCCAGATCGAGCCCGACCGGCGTGTAGAGGGCGCTCAGGTCAAGATCACTGCCTAGTTCCTCTCTCAGCCGCTGCACAAAGACCGTAACTTTCCTCTTGGAGCCTACCAGACCTATATATCGTGGTGCCCAGCCCGCTGTGAGGATCCTTTTCAACACTTCATAATCCATCTCATGGCCGGGCGTGGCGATCACATAGAAGCCTCCGGCAGGAACCTGCTCGTCTTGGAACGCAGCCCCATAATCGGTCGTTACCAGGCGGTTGGCGCCCTCGACCTGGGCCACCAGCTCAGGTCGAGGATCAATCACCGCGATATAGTAGTGCAAGTGTCTCAGACAGTCCACTAGAGCCTTGCCCACATGGCCAGCACCGAAAATGAATACGCGCGTCCCGTATCCCACGAATTCATAGAACAGTGCCGCTCGGCCCCCACAGACCATGCCCGTCGGCTCGCTATCAATGGGCTGGCCCTGCTCAGTAAGGTTGTAGTGAATCAACAGCGACTGGTGCTGGGCCAGCAGTTCCAGGGCCTTGGATGTGGCCAACCGTTCTAGCTCTCCGCCGCCCACCGTGCCCACGGTCTTGCCGTCGGTGCACACCAGCATCTTGGTGCCCGGCAATGCCGGCGCGGAGCCCTGTTTATCAGCTACCGTCACCAGCATAGCCTCCTGGCCGTCGCGGCGCAGCTCCAGAATCTTCTGATAGATGACATCCGAGTCGTAACCTAACATCACACTACCCTCTTGGATGTAGTCGGCAATACGAGCGAGCCACCCTGGACGCTACAGCAGGCGATCGGGCACGATCACAACCTTGAAAACCTGCCTTCGGGTCTCAACCCCCACCTACTGCTTGGAGAAAGCGCACTTCACTCTCTTCGGCAACGGGGGCGCGCAAGCCCAGCGGAGCTACTATGTTGTCTACCGCCACGGCCAACCCCGCCGCCAGCTCGCCCCCCGGCGACAGGCGGGCCTTCATTCCAGGATAGGCGGCCTCAAGAGCTTCGATGACTTGTGCCACGGTGCGCCCGGAGGCACGCACCGTGGCCTGTCCGCCGGTCAGGTCGCGCAGTAGCGACGGGATCCAGACTGATGCCATTCTCAGATGACTCCCATGCCTTGTAGGATGCGCTCCGGGGTCATCGGCAGTTCGGCGAGCCTCGTGCCGGTGGCACGATAGATCGCGTTGGCGATGGCCGCGGGAGGAGGCACGATGGGTACCTCACCCACGCCGCGCACACCGAAGGGATGCTCCGGCCAGGGGACCTCCACGATCACTGCTTCGATGGGCGGCACATCGAGCATCGTCGGTATCTTGTAGTCAAGGAAGTTGGCATTAAGCATCTGTCCTTGGGCGTCATAGGCGTAGCCCTCGTAGAGCGCCCAGCCGATGCCCTGAGCTACTGCTCCCTGGATCTGTCCCTCGATCTGGCCTGGATGAATAGCCCGGCCCACGTCCTGGACAGCAGTATAGCGCAGAATGCGCACTTTGCCCGTCTCTGGGTCCACTTCTACGTCCACGATATGTGCACCAAAGGCCCCGCCCCATTTGCGTATGTTCACGTCACTCTTCCCGCGCACTGGGCCGCCCGTTGCTGATACTTGTCCGGCCAGCTCGGCAAAGCTCATCTCCTGCATGCCGCCTGGGGTGCTGGCGCGGAATACCCCGCGTTTGTAGGTCACCTTTTCCGCCGACAGGCCCCAGAGCTGGGCCGCGCGCCCCTTCATCTGTGCGATGACATCATTGGCCGCCTCCACCACCGCTATGCCGGTGGCCATCGTCGTTCGGCTACCCCCCGTTGTATCTGAATGGCCCATCGCGTCGGTATCGCCTACCGCGGAGCGGATTCGCGTCAGGGGCAAGCCCAAGACCTCAGCGGCCTGCATGGCGAGGCTGGTGCGCGTGCCGGTGATGTCTACCGACCCGGTAACCAGAGCCAAGGTGCCGTCGTCGTTCACGTTGAGGATCGCGCTGGAGCGCGCACCCCAGTTACCCCAGTAGGCAAAGGCCACGCCCCGGCCACGATGGGGACCGCCGAGCGGCGCCTGGTAGTGTGGGTGGTTGTATGTGGCCCGCAGCACCTCCTCAGCGCCGATACTGTAATGGCGATTGCCCGTGATGAGAAGCGTCCCCTCATGGGCGACGTTGCGCAGGCGCAGCTCGATAGGGTCCATGCCCAGCTTTTCGGCCAACTCGTCCAGCAACGTCTCCATAGCGAAGGCCGTCTGGGTAGCACCGGGGGCGCGGAGGGGACCTGTCTTGGGTTTGTTTACCACCACGTCATAGCCATCTATCTGCCCATGAGGGATCTCGTAACAGGCAAAGATGCAGTAAGCTCCGGAGCCGACGGGCGAGCCAGGGTAGGCCCCTGCCTCGTAGAAAAGCTCGGCCTTGGCCGCGGTGAGCCGGCCATCCCGCTTTGCTCCTATTTTGAGGTGCATCACGCTCCCCGAGGTGGGGCCTGAGGCGAGGAGCACTTCGGCCCGCGACATGGTCACTTTCACCGGGCGGCCTGCCTTGCGGGCGAGCAAGGCCGCCGCCACATCAACATAACTGATGTTCTTACCACCAAAAGCGCCGCCCACCTCGGTGGGGATCACGCGAATCTTGGACAAAGGACAATCCAGCGGTTCGGCCACTTGCGCACGGGCATCGAAGGAGCCTTGGGTGGTGGTGTAAAGCGTCAGAAAGCCATCGGGGCTCCAGTCCGCCGTAGCAGCATGGGGTTCCAGGTAGCCCTGGTGGACGGTGGCCGTGCGGAACTCGCGCTCGACGATCACCTCGGCCTCGGCAAAGCCCTGCGCCGGGTCGCCCTTGAGGTGCTGAATGTGGCTGGCGATGTTGCTAGGTCGTTCTCCCAACCCGCCCAGTGATTTGGTGAGCATCCCCTCATGGAGTAGCGGCGCGCCCTCACGGGTCGCCTCCAGCACGTCAGTGACCGGCGGTAGCGGCTCATAGTCCACCTTGATCAGCTTGAGTGCATCCTCGGCGACGTGTGGTGAGCTGGCCGCCACCGCGGCCACGGCGTGGCCCATGTAGAGCACCTTGTCACTGGCCAGGTTATTGTCACAGAGGAACTTGAAGTTCACGCTGCTCTCACCCACCCGCCCTATGCGGTCCGCTACCTCGCTGAGGTCTTTGGCTGTGACGACGGCATATACCCCCGGCATAGCCTCAGCCTGGCGCGTATCAATGGAGCGGATGCGCGCGTGGGCGTGGGGACTGCGCAGGATCTTGCCGTAAGCCATGCGAGGCAAGGCGACATCGGGGCCATAGATGGCGTGGCCAGCCACTTTGTCCGGCGCATCTACACGAGGCGGGCGCGTGCCGACCACCGTATATCCTTCCGCGCCCTGAGTGGCACGGACCGTGTTCTTGCGACTCATCTGCTCACCTCCTCACGCGACTTTGCCAAAGCCGTGGCAGCGGAACGCACGGCGCGGATGATCCTATCATAGCCTGTGCAGCGACAAAGATTGCCGGCCAGCCAGGACCGAATCCGCTCTTCTGAGGGATTTGGCTCACGGTCGAGCAACGCCTTAGCGGCGATGATCATGCCGGGAGTGCAATAGCCGCACTGCAGGGCATCCTCGGCCACAAAGGCTTCCTGCAGCAGGCTCAAACCGTCCCAGTGCGCCAGCCCCTCGATTGTGGTCACCTCCTGGCCCTGAATCTCGACGCCGAGGACGAGGCAGGAGTGGACCAAGCGCCCGTTGAGCAGGACGCTACATGCCCCGCAGTTGCCGTCGTTGCAGCCTTCCTTGGCTCCGGTCAGCCCCAGGATGTCTCGCAGGCACTCGAGCAAGCTCTGCCTGGGCTCGCACAGAAACTCGACAGGCTCACCGTTAATGATAGCTGAGACACGCACGCGATCAGTCATGAATTGTCTCTCCTTTTGCACGCTGGACCGCGCCACGTAGGGCGCGCCGGACGAGCACTCCGACAAGATGCCGACGCTGAGCGATGCCGCCGCGCACATCGGCAATCGGTTGACACGCTTCCTGCGCCAGGCGCGCCGCCTCAGCCAGGGACCCCTCGTCGGGCGCCCGGCCCACCAGGGCCGCGCCGGCCGCATGCACGAGGAGTGGCGTTGGGGCTACAGAAGAGAGAGCAATGCGCGCCGCTTCGATGTGCTTATAGTCCTCGCTCAGGCGCACCCACGCCCCGGCGCCCGCCACAGCGATATCCATCTCGGCGCGCGGGGTAAAGCGCAGATAGCGCGCACCAGCGCGAGCTTGGGGAGGGGG
>Ga0172364_10005444_pt1 | contig 10135 bp, 20 predicted proteins | sample LakKivSesite10cm_FD_114545 | JGI IMG/M metagenome (GOLD analysis project Ga0172364, IMG submission 114545) | Sediment microbial communities from Lake Kivu, Rwanda - Sediment site 10cm | ecosystem: Environmental > Aquatic > Freshwater > Lake > Sediment | place: Rwanda: Western Province, Lake... | reverse complement strand
GTCCGAGGGGGGAAAGTAGATGACATGTGAGAAATGTAAGGAGAAGGACACCGAGATAGCCAAGAGGGACAGAATAATATCCGCTATGTGCAATGGCATATCGAGGATAGTCAATGAAAGGGACCTCGATGAAACTACGGAAGACGCTTTATATGCATTGCTCGAAATAAATCATAAGGCTCCGTGGCAAGACAGGTCCCCCGAGGCCCCGGAAATTATAGCAACCGATACAAAAGAGTATGAAATGACCGGGGGTGGCAAGGCTCGCATCACAGTGAGTATTATTAAAACCCCCGAGGCCCCGGCGCGGGAACGAGCGGAGAGTCGTGGCAGTCAAAGGGATGGGGCGACTGTGAATCCCGAGCCCCAGCGCATCTCTTCCGCCCCCGAAGAAACGATGGAATGCACATGTTGTAGGATAAACATGAAGAAGAAAAAGTATAAAGATGGCGGCGAATACTGGAACTGCCCACAATGCGATAAGGTATATGACATTGTACCAAAGTAGGAGGAAGGACGAATGACAGAAGTAATGGAGAAGTCGGATAACCCATGTGTGACATGCGATTATCCTGGAACGTGCTGGTTTTGTGACAGTGTACAGTTGGGTAGGAGAACCTGCCCACTGGAAGGGAAACAGAAGGTAACAAGGATAACAAAGAACGAGAACCCAACCGAATTGTTCCCACCAGTAATGAAGATGTCCGGCCCTGTGTTTCGGCGGCTGAAGTTCGTGGATGGGCCTATTGAAAAGGTGGAACATGGGGTAGGGGTGTCAAGGATAACCGTAATGGGCAAGGAGTTCTTTTTCTATGATAAGCACGATGCAGGGGTCGTGGAACTTGTCAAGAATGTAGTCATCGGCCAGGACCTTGGGGTGATATACGATGTGTCCACCGGTACTGGCCAGGATGGGTTGGTATACACGAAGACCATAATAGAGGATGTTCATGTGGGAAAGAGGAACTGCCTTTCGTTCATAAGGGGTAGGACAATACGTTGCCAATTCCATGACGATTGCTGGTCTGGGGGTAAGATAAAACCGAATAACAGATGTGGGTATAAGGCCCCGAAACAGGTATCCAATGAAACCAAGGGCGGCCAGACGGTTTTCGATAAGATTGCGGAGAAAAACAAGGAGGAGGAAAAGGCAGAAGCGGCAAAGGAATAGGGGTATTGTTTAACAAAACCCTTATATAGTGGTAGTCCCATATTAGATACCAATCTGATAGATACCTGGCTAAACGGAAGGGAGGGAGTTGGTAGTGCTGGACCAAAAGATTAAGGAACTGGCTTTCTTTAACGTCTCGGAACAACCTGTTTTCTATCCTGGTAAACAGGCTAAGAAGGGCAAGTATTCCATGACTGACCGGTATAAGGCCATTGTGAACATGGACCAAGATAAACTTATCTGTATCGTGTCCAAGAAGTATAAACTGATTCCGCATAAGGTTGTCTATGACACGGTCGAGAGGATACTTGGGCCATACCCACATAACGCGGATATCCGTATTGCCCAGGATGGGGCACAGATGTTCGCCCGGTTCACCCTCGAGACCAAGGGATTCGAGGTAAAGAAAGGCGACCTTGTTCTGCCAATCATCGAGGTGTGCAACTGCTATGACATGATGTTCCGTCTCGGGTTCGAACTGGCAGCCAGCCGGGTCGTATGCCTCAACGGCTTGCGCACATCCTATAAGTTGACCCAGGCGAGGAAACATATCGGGACCGTGTTGGATGAGTTCGAGGCAATCATACCAATGGCGGTGAATGAAATTAATGGTATGAAGGATACTTGGGAGGATTGGACTAAGAAGAAGTTACCCTTGGATAAGGGTAAGGAACTATTGGACAAGGTCACTACAATTCCTAAGAAGTTCCATAAATACGCCGCGTCCAAACTCGAGGAGGAGAATGGAACTGCATGGGACTTCTACAACGCCGTGGCATACGCCACCACGTACCATCTCGATACAACCGTTGACCGACAACGGGAGATAGAGATGTTATCAGCGAGGCAAGTGGAGACACTGATTAGGGCACTATGAGGTGAGCCGATGGAACCGAAGGAACTTAAGGATTATGTTGATTTAATACGCGGATTAGATAACGATTACTTAAGCTTTATAAGATACCTCATTGATTACCAAAGGGAGCACGAACACGAATGGACGGACAATTCCTTTGGTATTGAGAGTAATAAGATAAGGGGTTTAAGGCCAGCACACTTACATAAGCTATGGGACATTGGTATATTGGATAAGGTCTATGATTCCAACCGATATAAGACATACCGTATAGTTGATATTGAATTGCTTGATAAGGCCATGGCAATTCTGACCGAGGAGTTTGTTGATGGTTGTGGTATGTTCGAGTCGTTGGGTGATATCACGGATAAGATACCACCAGACCTGTTCGATTGCATCCTTGGCCTTGATGATTATAAACAGATAATTCTCCGTTCGGTCAAAGCCGACAAGCCTGTTCATGTCTTACTTACGGGGCCACCCGCTACGGCAAAGACACTGATATTGACCGAGCTGGAACGATTACCAGGGGTGACCAGGGTGGTTGGCAGTAGCGCATCGAAGAGCGGGTTACTTGATGAACTCTTCAACGCAAGGCCACGGTTCTTGATATATGATGAGATAGATAAGTGCTCACCCAAGGACCTATCCGTGCTCCTCGAGCTTCAGGAGAAGCAACGGGTCACGGAGACCAAGCACGGTAAGACCAGGACGATACCTTTGAGTTGTTGGGTATACGCGACGGCGAATGATATAACAAGGATACCGGAGGAGAACCTGTCGAGGTTCATGGTGTTACATTTCAAGGAATACTCCGAGGAGGAGTTCCTTAGGACGGCCGAGTTCGTTCTTATCAAGCGGGAGGGCGCGGAGGAGCTGTTAGCCGGGTATATCGCCAAGAAGGTATGGAACGAGCTCGATTCAGGCGACATCCGGGACGCGATAAGAATCAGTCGCCTGGCAAAAGCGGAACAAGAGGTAGATGTGATAGTCAAGGCACTGGGTAAAACAGGAGGTTGAGGTATGATAAGCGACGAGGATGTAAAGGGTATGGTTAAGGAATTGGGTGCACAGGTTTTGGAAAGGAAGAAGGTAGCGCAAGATGCCATCTATTCGTCGATGTTCTCGATAAATAAACGTTTCAAGATAGAACGCATAGCCGTATACTACGGTTCAAAGAAGAGTGATTGGGGCGCGGTCATGGGGATACCAACGGTAATAAAGGAAAGGGGTGGGGTGAAGGCGCGCGACATACCAGATATCATAGACCTGGATGAGGATGATGAAGATGATACCATAGACGGCCCGGACAAGGATTTCATAAAGGGGCGGTTGATATGACCAAGCGAGACCCGTTCGAATACACTATTTGTTCAAGGTGTCATTTGGGAGACACGAATGTAACACTGGACCAGGGTGGGGCGAGGTTAATGGCCTCGATAGACCGCATAGACAAATACGGCCCCGGCAAATACGTGTGCATAAACTGTGAGAGGGTCGAATCATATGAAAGGGGGAAGAAGTTCGATGAAATCACGAAGAAGAATGGTGGGACCACCACCGACGGCGTCAAGCCCGTTCTGCCCGAAGTGCGGGACGCTCCTGATACCGGGAAAGAAGTGCCAGGCGTGTGAGCGGGCCAAGGACCCATTCTACAAGCCTGAGCCGGAAAATAAAGGTATCAGGCCGACCTGTGTGAAATGCGGGGGTTGGTTACATATGAAGTCCAAGAGTAAATACTGTGCTAAATGTCGACAGGAATACCGTGATGATATGAAGAAGATAACGAAGGAAATGGAGGGTTGGCAATGGGGTTAAGAGGTTGTTCGGAAAATAAGAGCCAGGGGCATACGTGGGAAGGCCATGGGCCGCTCAGGAAGTGTAAGAAGTGCAAGTTGGAAGCACCGCATGTGACGGATAACATCCCGGATGGTGAGAAGAAATGGACAGAAGCCAGGAAAAAGGAACAGCAGTTACAACCCGCAAAGTAAGGGTGAAGTACCGTTGTGGCTCGTGTGGGGGGAAAACCTGTATGGGTGGGGGCTACCGTTACTGCCCGGCCTGTGGGTGGTCGGACAAACCCCCTGAGGCCCCACAGCAACCACAGGGTAACAAACTTTTACCCAACCACCAACCGCCACCACTGAGATACCCCACCCGTATTGCCGACGCAATAAGTTCAGCACGGGCTAAAAAAATTAGGAAGCAAGCTATACTTAGGGAGAAGATGGCGAAACGGAAAAATGCCCTGGAATGGCTGAGGGAACAACGGGACAAGAAACGTGTCATTAATCGGGGGGGAAAAGGTGAGTAGCGATGCCCTGCTTCATACCTTACGATTGCCAGTATTGCCAAGGGTGTAAATGCATCGATTGCGGGAAATTCGCCGGTGAGTGTAAGGTCGCGGGGTGTCTGCCGCCGTGTAAGGAAAGGAAGGGATAATATGTTGGAGAACTTAGAGAACAGTTTGGCGAAGTGGGATGAAGGGATTTGGGATTGGTTGGAGAAGGAGATGGGTAAATGAGGAAGGACTTGGTAGAGTTTGCTAACGATATGGAACTTGTGTTGAGAGACCACGACGCGATTAAAGGCGAGACGTGGAGGACGTGTGATGGCAAATACCTATACCGGCGCCTGTTCGAGGAGATAGGCGAACTGGGTATTGCCAGGGACGACCAGGAGAGGAGAAGGGAACTGATAGACATCGCCAACCTCTGTATGATGCTGTGGCACAGGCTGAGGCCAATGCCCCCCGAGGTGGAATGCAAGTGTAAGGTCCCGGCGGTTAAGGTTATCCTATACCACATAAACGGCACGGAGGCATATCATAGCGTATGTGACAAATGCGGTGGCCTCTTGACCCTGAGGATAGAACGTGGCCAGGACAGTGATGAGTATATATCCAAAGGCTACTGTCCGGTGTGTGGTAACATTAACCCAAACATAAGCCATGATGATGAAGGTAAGCAGGTAGGAATAGACTGTGACAGGTGCGGGTTCAAGGACGGTGATGTGTGATGATGCCCAATACCCAGACCCCCGTACCGAGGAAGTGCGTAACCTGTGGGAAGGTGTTGGCACAGGGAGAGACGGGAATATATCTTAACGATGTAGGGCCGTACTGCTGTGTCCATGCACCACTGTGGACCCACGGGAATGTGAACTTTGAGGATTTACCGGCCAAGTTCACGTTCGGTGACCAGGACCGGCTAAGACGGGTGGAGAAGATGCTGACCATATTTCTCCATACACTGAAAGGTAACATAGACGACATGGCAGAAAAAGACATTATCATAGCCTGTCGGGAGACTGTCGGTGACGATATCAAGATATGCGAAAATGTCAAGTGCGAACAACGGAAGGTGTGTGTAAATGACAAGAGCGGAGGAGCTGAGGGACAGGCTAAACCAACTTAAGAACCGGCCATTGTGTTGTGTTAGCCTATACACCATAAAGAAAGACTTCCCCGAGCTATACCACGACTTGACATGGATGTTCGTGGAGATAGACGAGGTCAAGATGGAATTCGACCCTAACCTTGGCCAGTGGGTAATCGTCAAGGAATTCAGCCAAGATAATGTTAGGTATATGGCAAGGAGGCGAAAGAGATGAAGGAAAAGTTCCGGGATGTGAGGTTCCGTGGGGATACACAGGTATATCTGGCTAACATACTGGAGATAATAAACAAGTATCAGAAAATGGGCTACAGGATGACCCTTAGGCAGCTGTATTACCAGCTCGTCGCCGCCGGGATGGTTGAGAACAAGACCAAGGAATACGATAAGTTATCCAGAAACTTAACGAATGCCCGTATGGGGGGTTACGTGGACTGGCAGGCGATTGAAGATAGGGTTAGGATACCGATTATGCACGCGGAGTTCGAGAACATTGCCGAGCTCGTGGAGGCGGCGTGCGCCAGCTACCGTTTACCGAGGTGGCGGGACCAGGATTATTATATAGAGTTGTGGACCGAGAAAGACGCCATATCCAGTATACTTAAGCCACTGGCGATGGAATACCACATCCACCTAATCGTGAACCGTGGTTATTCCTCCGCATCGGCGATGTATGACGCCTCCTATCGGTTCCGAACACCCGAGGCAGAAGACAAACACTGCACCATCCTATACCTTGGCGACTTCGACCCCTCCGGGCTCGACATGGACCGTGACATCAAATCAAGGTTATACGAGTTCGGGGTGGAGGTAGATTATATCCGTATAGGGTTAACGTGGGAACAAATACAGGAACATAAACCACCACCGAACCCGGCCAAGCTCCAAGACCCCCGGGCCGGTAACTACGTTGCCCAATACGGTGAATCCTCTTGGGAAGTGGACGCGTTACCCCCAGAGGTATTGCATGAGATAGTTGATAATGCCATAGCTGAACGCATGGACGAGGACAAATACCAAGCCTGGATTGAAAAGGAAGAGGAAGACATGGAAAAACTCAAGGAAGCGGCACGGGATATAATGGACGAGGATGACGATGACGATACCTGATGAGGTTTGGATTTGCTGGAACTGTCCGGTTCCCTGTATAGAGACCAAAGAGGAGGACTTGGCGGAACCGGGGGAATGTAATGCGCAATACCACATATACCGACTCGAGAGGATTGAACGAAAATGACTTGCCTGTCCAGACACAATGGCCTATACAATAGGTTATTCCTTAACTACTTCCTGACCCACGACTACGGGTCACTCCAGGAGATTGAGAACTGGTGCCGGGATGACCCATATAAAGTGGACAGTTGTGGGATGACACGTCAACGGAAGAATATACCTAACCGGCGGACCATATTCCGTGCGGCGAAGAGGAACGGGTACCGGGTCGTTCGGGTCAGGCCAAATGGGTTCTACAAAGGGGCCATTTGTTGTGACGGGTTAACAGTCGTCTTCCACCCAGCAACGGAGGATGACTTTGTAGAAACAATCATAGCCAAGGATGATATACAAACGAAGAACAGGAAATTACCCACTGGTGTAACACATTAGTTTATATACCCCTGCCACCATACTAACACCCACTGGTAATTAAATTCCAGGGAGTTGAGCAAGATGGGAATAGCAGAGGCACAGGCCAAGTGGGAGAGAAACACGTCCGGTAAGGGCGGGAAGTGGAAGGCGAACGCAACGGCAGGGTCCTCGAACTACGCCGCTGGTGTGGCGAAGTTCCTGGGCGCACAGCCGAGCTCGGCTGTTGTGGAGAGGCAGCGCGCCGGTGTGGCGGCCGTTTCGCCAGAGGCGTTCAACGCGTCCATAGCTGGCAAGGGCCAGAAGTGGGCCGAGAACTACCGGCGCGGCATGACCGGCCAGTAGTGACACCCCATTGGGGAACGTGGGGAGTCAATGACTCCCCACGAAGAATATTTTTCAATTCCGTTTAAGGTGGATTGGCCATGCCAGGTTTCGAACAGGATTTGAAGAACCGCTACGGCATTGGACAGAACGAACGGCCGGAGTTTTTCCACTACCTCGGGTTATCCTTTGACATCGCTAAGGCGAAGAAGATACTGGATAAATACCCCCACGAACAGGTAATGGTCCCCGTTGAGTCCTTACGACAGTACCTGGCGGAGACGAATTATGAAAATGGTAAGGCCATCGGGATTAAACTTGGGGTGTCGTATAATAAAGAATACGTCGAGACCTTGACAGTCGAGGACTTGAAACGGCCATTGATACTGGTTCCGTTAAAAGAAGAAATAGGCCATCTGGTTATAGATGGTTATCACCGTATAGCCGCAGCGGTGCGGTTGGGTGTCCAAGAGTTACCAGCGGTGATATTGACCCCGAAAGAGGCCCGAGGGGTAACAATCCGGGGCGAGGAATTCCTGTATCACGACTAATTTCAAGGGCTTTATATACGGTTTTGTTAAGCCTCCTTGACAGTATATAAAGGGTATATAAAGAAACCGCCAGGGCCACCAGGGGTCACCGTTTGTCACCGTGACCTCGGGGTGTCACGGTGTAGAATTACAATTCCATAACAACGTTTTACCCAAATACCCGCTTTCTCGTCATCCTAAACGCCGCCAAACCCGGAAATACAAACTTCCTCACACCCTTATCGCCAAACTTAATATCCTCTGGGTCGAGCGCGTCTTTAATATAATTAAAAGCCGGAACTGGGTCAACCGTCTTTCCACATGTATAGATATCTATACTGGCAAAACAATACTCTGGATATGTATGTATAGCAAGATGCGATTCTTGAATTAATATGATAACACTCACGCCAATAGGGTCAAACTTATTACTTATTATACCAAGGACTGTCAACCCAGCGTGACGACAGGCCTCTTGCATAATATTTCTTAAACACCCCTCCGAGTTAAGTAACTGCTCATCAACACCATAGAACTCCGCTATGATGTGCTTACCATATGGTTCAAATATCATTGTTTGCCCCCATCATACATTTCACACACACTGTATTGATGGTATGGCTTAACTGGCTTACGAAATACGATAAGGTATTCGTGTATTTTTATGGTATTCTTTCTCCTCTCAACTGTCCAGGCGGAATAAGCCATAGCGGGCTCCGAAATGGGCTTTATCAGAACTATTATATCATGTAATTCAAAGCCCGCCATCTTAAACACTTCTATTATATCACTGTGATAAGAAGTGAATATTTTATATTTACCACGGGTATGTTCTGGGTCCTTCTCGACCCGTTCCATATACCTAAAATCGCCAACTGCCATGATACAGAATTTACCGGGTTTCAAGGCCCAATAATAGTTCTCCGCGCCACGCTTCATGGCCCTTAAAAAATCAGGGTAATCCAAATGCGACAACTGCTCTTTTTCCTCGCCGTAAATCTCTACTTTATAATATGGCGGAGAGGCAAATATAATATCAACTACCGGTTCCCCAGTTCTATTAACTTCATCTACAACCCGTTTTATCTCCGTCCCGTCCTCAAGATATATCGAAGCTTTCACATCTACATACTTACCGTACTTCCTCAGCAGCACCTTTCCTCGTTCGATAGTTCTTACCTGCACATCAAAACCGATGTAATTCCTATTCATATCCAAGGAAACCAACATCTTCTCTCCCCAACCATAAAAGGGGTCTAAGAAAAGGTCGTATTCGTCACTATAATACGAAAGAACTCGTCTGACAATCTCAGGTTCAAGTATTGAATACCTATAACCAGTAGAACTATGTGTAAAATCTATTCGTTCGAGTGGAATTGTAAGGTCCACTATTTCCTGGTCACGATAAGTTCTTTCCTGTGGGCTTATTAACCATGTAGAAACAGGAATAAATCCATATTTGTCTTTCAATTCCTTGAGGAATTCACTCGTTGGGTCCTCAACTACGTCAAAAAATGGCCTCCGCTTAGCCTTACGTTCAAGTAACCGGTCAACCATTTTACCCGGATACCATCTTTCCTCATCCCTCATCCAACCACCCCATCCGATTCCTTCTTTTTCTTCTTCGACTCTTTAACCCCTTCCTTGTAGTTCTCCACCACCTCCGGGGATACCGGTTCCCCCAGAAACCCCTCCACACCATCTTTATATGCCTCCTTGTCCTTATCCATTTTATTAATCTGTGGTAATTGTTTGACCAGCTGATACAGTGGTGTCATCATTATTGCCTCAAAACCTGTTATTATATTCCTTACCACGTCAGACTTAGTCATACGGGGGTTCTTCTTTCGATATTCCTTCAATAGCATTTCAATAAAGGCATCCTGTTGTTTATCTATACGGACTTGTAGAAATACCCCCCTTAGGTCACCCCTTGCGTTATCTCTCATTAAACCAACCCCCGGGCCAATATCCTAATCTCACCTCATCATTGACCTTCTGTAGTTCCTGGCCCACTTTTTCATGGCGCCTACTTCATTATCATTAAACTCCCCTTTGTCTATGGCCTCATCTATCTCCCGGTGTATCTCAGCCCGAACCCTACTGCTGATTGGTGGGATTGTCTCATCCAAGGCTTCCTTAACAGCGGCCTTGGCAATCCGCTTCTTCTTCTTTTCTCGGAATATGTCCAGTATTGGGGTCGGCCTATCCAGTATTGGGTATATGGATTCGCGCTCTTTCATTTCTGCACCGGTGGTTGCTCTTTGGTGTCTGC
>Ga0172364_10005439_pt1 | contig 10139 bp, 6 predicted proteins | sample LakKivSesite10cm_FD_114545 | JGI IMG/M metagenome (GOLD analysis project Ga0172364, IMG submission 114545) | Sediment microbial communities from Lake Kivu, Rwanda - Sediment site 10cm | ecosystem: Environmental > Aquatic > Freshwater > Lake > Sediment | place: Rwanda: Western Province, Lake Kivu... | reverse complement strand
TGACAAAGAATGAGTATTTTCTTAAAGAGGAAAAGAAATTAATACAAACTATTGCCGAACGTATTGGTCATGTTATTCTGCATCAAGAGTGGAAGAAAGTATTTACGGATTGGGAAGGAATTAAAAAAGATCGGTCGAAGGAAGAAATCTGCAAGTGGTTAGCCATTGTGGATACCTTGAAAAGATCGGATAAAAAGCTCTTCATTCATATTTCTCAGAAGATGTTTCATTACCTGTGCTGGAACGGTGTGGAAGAGGCAAAAAAGTTGCTTCAAAAATACGGTACAACAAAGAGGATACAAGGGCAAAAGATCTCTTTTGACATGAATCGTCCCAGTCAGAAACTGACTGTAGATTATATTTTTAATCTTAGCAAGGAGATCTTTCAAATCGCTGCAAAAAATTTAAATGAGAATCAGACGATGTCCCTTATCCAGAAATGGATTCAAGAGGACAAATCGAGTTTTTTGGTACGAGCGGTTGAAAATCCCAATTCCTCACTGACAGATATTATTAACGCGATTACCCGATTCCGCTATATGGAGTCCGGGGATATTGCTCTTTCTCCCTCCATGGATAAAGGTTTGCGTGTTTCGTTGGTGCGCCGGTTTCTTTCTGACCATCTTGCATTTATAAGAATTGCCAAGGACTATATTGACGTTCATGATTATTTTGATCTCGTTCAGAAGATTATTTTTCCTGCGGACAGCCGAGGAACTTTGGGCGGCAAAGGTGCTGGTTTATTTTTAGCGACCAAGATTCTTGAAAAATTTAATAAGTCCAATGCGCTTTTGACCACGATACAGGTTCCCAATACATGGTATATTACATCCGATGGATTAACAACGTTCCTGCAATACAACAATTTCGACGAGGTGATTGAGCATAAATACAAAGAGATTGATGAGATTCGCATCGAGTATCCCAACATCATCCAAATTTTCAAGAATTCGCATTTTCCTCCTGAAATAGTCAAAGGATTGTCCGTTGCGATTGATAATTTAGGCAACCATCCGATTATTGTTCGAAGTTCGAGTCTTCTCGAAGATCGTGCTGGAGCCATTTTTTCGGGTAAGTACAAAAGTCTTTTTTTGGCGAATCAAGGCAGCAAAGAACAGAGACTGGACGCTTTGATGGACGCCATCGCAGAAGTCTATGCTTCTACTTTTGCTCCTGATCCAATCGAATATCGCGCGGAGCGAGGTTTGCTTGACATCAATGAAGAGATGGGCATTTTAATTCAACAAGTTGTTGGGAACAGGATTGGTCATTATTTTATTCCAGATTTTGCCGGCGTTGCCTTTAGCAATAATGAATTTCGGTGGTCGCCCCGCATTCGGCGGGAGGACGGATTGATCCGAATTGTTCCTGGACTTGGTACAAGGGCAGTTGACCGACTTTCCGATGACTATCCTGTTTTGATTGCGCCAGGTAAGCCTGAACTAAGAGTCAATGTGATTCTGGAGGAAATTTTACGCTATTCCACAAAAAAGGTTGATGTGATCAACCTGAAGAAGAATGCATTTGAGACCATTCCAGTGTCCGATCTGTTCAATACGTTTGGCCAAGACATGCCGAATGTTCATCACATTGTTTCTATCCTGAAGGACAACATCATTCAAAAACAATCTTCTCCTATGGGCATTCATTTTGGTAAAGACGATTTGATCGTTACGTTTGAAGGTTTGATTTCTCAGACACCCTTTGTGAAACAAATACGGACACTTCTTGATCTGCTTCAGGAAAAAATTGGAAATCCGGTAGATATTGAGTTTGCCCATGATGGACGTTCGTTGTATCTTTTACAGTGCCGTTCTCAAAGCCGTTCCATAGAAAGTTCTCCGTCTCCCATTCCGAAGAATATCCCGAAGGACAAAATCGTTTTTTCGGCCAACCGCTACATCTCTAACGGCTTTGTTCCTGACATTCACTACATCGTCTATGTGGACCCAGAAGCCTATGCTCAGCTTTCAGAGTACTCCCAGTTGCTAAAGATAGGAGAGATTGTCAGTCGGTTAAATAAAATCCTCCCCAAACGGAAGTTTATTTTGATGGGACCTGGACGTTGGGGAAGCCGGGGAGATATCAAACTGGGGGTGAATGTGACCTATTCGGACATCAACAATACAGCCATGATCGTAGAAATTGCACGGAAAAAGGGGAATTATCTTCCTGAACTTTCGTTTGGAACGCACTTTTTCCAGGATCTTGTGGAATCGTCCATCCGTTATTTGCCACTTTATCCGGATGAACCCAACATTCTTTTTAATGAACAATTTTTATCGGAAGAGAACAGCATTCTTTCGGATTTGGCACCTGAGTTTTTGCCGTTTGCCAAGACAGTTCGTGTCATCCATATTCCCAAAACGGCCGATGGATCCATCTTGCGTGTTTTGATGAATGCAGAACTTGAAAAAGCCATCGGCTATCTAACCAATGCGTCTGATCATCCGATTTCATTGGATTAAATTTTCTTACTCAAGACGGTGCCGTGAAAATGAACAGGGGACAAGCGAGGCGGGAAAATTTCAATAAAAAGAGTGATATGAAAAGCTGCTATTTTACGGATAAAACCATAGATGCGAAATCCCATGAAATGCTCCAGACCGTTCGGGATTTTGTACAGATTCAGATCCGGCCCTATCACCCAAGACGATCTGCCCTTCTCATTCTCGACATGCAGAAAATATTTTTGGAGGCGCACTCGCATGCGTTTGTCCCGAGCGCTCGGGCAGTTATGCCCAGAATCCGAGCCTTGGCAGAAGCGTATCGAGATCGAAATTTCCCTGTAATCCTTACCCGCCACATCAATTCCGATGAAAATGCCGGTCTTATGGCCCTGTGGTGGAAGGATCTTATTTATGCACACAGCGAGGTCAGTACGATGGATCCGATATTTCAGATTTCGAATGCTTTGGTGATTGAAAAATCACAATACGATGGATTTTACAAAACGGAACTGGAGAACATTTTACGCCAAAGAAATATTACCCAGATTGTGATAACCGGTGTGATGACCCATTTGTGCTGTGAATCCACAGCGCGATCGGCTTTTGTGCGCGGATTTGAAGTGTTTTTCCCCATTGACGGAACGGCCACGTACAACGAGGATTTTCATCGGGCTTCCCTCATGACTCTTTCGCACGGTTTTGTGATGCCCGTGCTGATGAAAGAACTTCAAAAACAGGTAGAGTCCTCGGATCGTGATGCGTCATAACGTTGTCATTATAGGGGCAGGACCGGCAGGAGTCGCAACAGCCATCCAACTCAAGCGATACGGTATCACTCCTTTGCTCTTTGAAAAAGAAGCAGTCGGTGGTCTATTGCGAAATGCTCAGTGGGTTGAAAACTATCCTGGCTTTCCACACGGCATCGGCGGGTTGGATCTTGTGAGGCGTTTTGCAAAACAGCTGGAAGTCGCTGAACTGCCTGTTTGTTTTGAAAACGTGCTGGAAGTGCGTTACGGAGAAGGCACGTTTTTTATCAAGACCGATCAGAGAGAGATGTTGTCTTCTGTCGTGGTACTGGCGTCAGGAACAAAACCCAAAACCCTTAAGGATTTTCCGATTTCTGACGTTGTTCAGAATCAACTGTTTTATGAGGTCTTTCCTCTGTTAAAAGTAAAAAAGAAGGACATTGCCATCGTTGGCGCAGGAGATGCGGCTTTTGATTACGCTCTCACAATGGCAAAGAAGAATCGAGTAAAAATTCTTAATCGAAGAAGCAGAGCCAGGTGCATTCCCGTGCTTCTTGAACGATGCAGCCGCACAAGGAATGTAAATCATCTACAGAATGTGCGTGTTCAGGATATTCGAAAATGTAAAGACAAATTGGCTTTTCATTGTATTTTCAATGGTACAAAAGAAGAGTTGATTTTCAGTGATTATGGAATCGTTGCCGTTGGACGGGAGCCCTGTGTGGATTTCGTGCATCCTCAAGTTCAACAGAATCTGTCCGCTTTGATAAACTCGCATAAGGTCTTCCTGGTTGGGGATGTTTGCAATCCCATGTACCGCCAGACAGCCATTGGCGTCGGAAACGGAGTTCAATCGGCCATGAAAATATCGGAAATAATTAGGAGAGAGGATTGATGAAAGTTCTTTCGAAAACAGGAAATGACACCATTGCCACGGTCTACATCGCAGAAATGGACAATGGAAAGCTGGTGGAGTTTGTGGAATCGGTTCAGCCTCCTATTCCCAGAGAAAAGAAATGGGTATTGATCATTTCGACGCTTTATGGCTGTCCGGTCGGTTGCCGCATCTGCGATGCGGGTGAAAATTATCAGGGAAAAATTTCAAAAAGCGACATGTTTTCTCAGATTGATTATCTCATCACCAGGCGCTATCCTGACAGAAGAGTGCCAGCGCCAAAGTTTAAGATCCAATTTGCCCGTATGGGTGAACCTGCGCTGAATCGAGAAGTTCTCGATGTCCTCAAAGAACTTCCGGTACGTTATCATGCGCCCGGACTCATGCCGGCCCTTTCGACCATTGCCCCAAAAGGCACGGAACGATTTTTTCAGGGTTTGCTGGATATCAAAAAGGAGCTGTACAACGATCGGTTTCAACTGCAATTTTCCATCCACTCCACAGATGAGAGCAAGAGAGATTGGCTGATGCCGGTTTCGAAATGGTCTCTGGAAAAAATTGCCAACTACGGGGAATCTTTTTTCTATAAAGCAAGTCGGAAGATCACACTGAATTTTGCACTTGCCGTAGGAGTGCCTGTAGATCCCCAAGTCCTTTTGGCTCACTTTGATCCTGAGATATTTTTTATCAAGGTGACTCCTGTAAATCCGACCTTTCGGGCAAATCGGAATGCAATAGCGTCCTATATCCTTCCTGAAAAGGACACGTACGAAATCATTGATGGATTGAGACATGCCGGGTATGAGGTTATTTTAAGCATCGGTGAATTGGAGGAAAATCTCATTGGCAGCAATTGCGGGCAGCATATCATGAATTATCTTGAAAAAAAGGAACCCATCGAGGGTGGATACACGTATCGAATGGAAGAAGTTTCCGTATCGGATAAAATTCCATGCTAAGGAAAATACGGTTCGGGAGAAAAGCGAACTATACGCGGAAGGAGAATTTCAATGGCTGAAAAAGAGAATGGTGCACAATTGGTGGTTATCGGTGCCGGACCCGGAGGATATCCTGCGGCTTTTTTGGCAGCGGACATGGGAATGCAAGTGACTCTGATTGATCCAGAGCCCAATCCTGGGGGGGTTTGTCTTTACAGGGGATGCATACCGACGAAAACATTGCTCCACATTGCCAAAGTGATTCGGGAAGCAGATGAAGCCAGAAAGTGGGGAGTTGAATTTACACACCCGAAGATTCATCTGGATCACATACGCGCCTTCAAAAACAGTGTGGTTCAAAAAATGACCGGTGGTATAGGGCAGCTCTGCAAGCTGCGAAAAATCACAGCGATCCAAGGGACGGCCCGATTTCTTGATCCTCATACACTGTCTGTTCAAAAAAAGGATGGGACTTTCGAAAAACTGCGATTCGATCACGCGATTTTAGCCACAGGTTCCCATTCGGCGTCTTTGCCCAATACATCCATTGCTTCTCCTCACATTATGGATTCCACCCAAGCCATGGAGTTGGAGTCAGTTCCTGAAACCATGCTGGTTGTCGGCGGCGGCTACATTGGATTGGAACTGGGTACGGTCTACGCCACGCTGGGAACCCGAGTATCGGTGGTTGAAATGATGCCGAGTCTCTTGCCAGGAGCGGATGAGGATTTGGTCAGGGTGTATTCCCAGAGCACGAAAAATTTTTTCCATGAGATTATGCTTCGCACCATGGTTTCCCGAATGGAAGAAACCCAAAACGGCATCAAGGTACGTTTTGAGGGAGAAGGGGCTACCGTGAAAGAGAAGATGTTCAATAAAGTGTTGATCACGGTAGGGCGAAAACCCAATTCTTCGGATTTGGGTCTTGAGCAAACAAAGATAGAATGTGATCGCTCCGGTTTTGTGCGCATCAACAAACAGTGTCAGACCGCTGAACCTTCCATTTACGCCATTGGAGATGTGGTAGGGGGTGCGCTCTTGGCTCACAAAGCAACACACGAGGGGAAGGTTGCCGTGGAAGTGATCGCCGGTAAGAATGCAACGTTTGAGCCCAGGGCAATTCCGGCTGTGTTGTTTACCGATCCTGAAATTGCCTGGTGCGGATTGACAGAGACAGAAGCGAAAAACGCAGGGCGAGAGGTGACGGTCGCCAAATTCCCGTGGGGTGCTTCAGGAAGAGCATCCACGCTTGGCCGGATGGATGGTTTGACAAAACTGCTTGTTGATGCAAAAACAGAAAAAATTCTTGGGGTTGGACTTGTGGGGCCCGGTGCGGGAGAACTCATCTCCGAAGGAGCGCTTGCAGTAGAGATGGAGGCTTCCGTTTCTGATGTGGCAAAGACCATCCATCCGCATCCGACGCTTTCGGAGACACTCATGGAGGCTGCCGAGGTGTTTTACGGACATTGCACCCATATCTACCGTCCGAAAAAATAAATAGGAATCGGCCTACAGTATAAGCGGATCGTGGATAAGAGTCTGGATGTGAAAAACGATTTTTGGAGAGTTAGTGAAAGAGATCAACATTTGTCACCAATAGGAGCCAGGCGCACATCGGCACCCAAGAATGTTTGAACAGCGGCTTCGAATTCCACAATGTCAATGACTGTATTCTTGCAGGGCCCCTCGGGTCTTCTGTTGGGGATACCGAGTACAGGAATTTTATCAATAATGTCCTGAATACCGCTCAAGAGATCCCGTTCACAGGCCACCCCAATAATAGCGGAAGGATTTGTCTTCGTGACAACTTGCCGAGCTTTTTCACCGCCTGGAACAGTATACACAGGAATTTTCCAATACTTCGAGAAGGAAATAATTTTTTTCGCGAGTGATTTTTGGAGACAACGCGGAAGAAGGATAAGCAGTTTTTCAGGTTTGATTTTCTGTGCCGTGGTTCGGATGAGCGTATTGCTGACCTTGACATAGGAATTTCCCATTCGGTCTTTGGATATGCCCAATTGGCGACCAAATCGCAGAACAAGAGGAACCAAGAAGGTGATGGAGAATTCTTTGCCCCCAAGACGCATGAAGAAGTCTTTTCCCGTTAAAATCGAGAGCATCATAAAAAAAAACCAGAGAGCCATAAAACACCAGAAACAAAGCAAAAGAATGCCAGATATTTTTGGAAGCAAGGCATGAAATTGCGATAAGCGTGGTGTGACCATATACCATACGAGGAAACTAAAAAGGCTTCCGAGAAAGATCGTCCCGAGAAGAACACCAAGGAATATGCGCTTTCCTGCGTGCGTATTTTTTTCAAAGTCTTCGATAGTTCCTTGCCAGTCGCTCCATTCATCTCCAAGTTTTCGATCTTTAACTTTGAGAAGCAAAAATTTTTGATCTGGGGGCATGATACTCCTTTCATCTGCACTGAAAACGAACCGACTTTTATACGGGTATTCTTGGCAGAAGGTTCGACAATGGCTTCAAAAAGAAAGGAGACCTTTCAGTCTCCTCTGTCCTCGTTCTTTCTTTTTTCAATAGTTATCCGCAATGGGAGTAGCCGCAGGTACGGCAGACAGTGCACCCGCCTTCCGTTTCCATTGCGTTTCCGCATTCGGGGCATTCGGGACCAGAAACAACTTTCTTGTCTTTTTTTGTAGCGCCGCGTGTTGAAACAGAAGGATGAGCGGTAGTCAATGGTCGTTCTCCTTCCCGCTTTGTTCCGAATTCAGTCAGAAGAAGTTGGCCGATCCCATCGGGAACCGATTTGATAAGTACACCATCGTTCCAAACGGGTTTTGACCCTGTAATGCCGATTAACGTTTTGCTGAGTTCTTCGATTTTTATGCCTTTTTGCAGGGAAATGGAAATGAGCCTTCCGATGGCCTCAGCCAGTGCAGCCGTGTCACCGCCGCTTTTTCCGATATTGGCAAAAACTTCGATCGGACTGTTGTTTTCATCCGTGTTGATGGTGATGTACAAAGAGCCCTGACCCGTGTTGAGTTTTGTTGTGAAACCGTTGAGTACTTTGGGACGACCTCGCGTAGCAAAAGAATCCTCTTTTCCCTTCTTGGAAGTTCCTTTGTTGAGCACCTGCGAATCACGGCTGCCATCTCGGTAAATCGTCACTCCTTTACAGCCCAGATCATGCGCCAAACGATACACTTTGGCGACGTCTTCCACGGTCGCGCTGTTGGGAAAATTCACGGTCTTGGAAACCGCATTGTCCGTGTACTCCTGAAAAGCCGCTTGCATTTGAATGTGCCATTCGGGTTGAATTTCATGGGCGGTGATGAATACTTTTTTGATCTCCTCCGGGACGTCGCTGATTCCTTCCAACGAGCCTTTTAAGCCGACCACACGAAGGAGTTCTTTGCTGTAAAAGCCTTCTCTTTTCATCCGATCGCAGAAGAGAGGATGGATTTCAGGAAGCTCGTCGTTGTCCATGACATTGCGGGTGAAGGAGAGAGCGAAAAGGGGTTCGATGCCGCTTGAGCATCCGGCAATGATGCTGATGGTCCCTGTAGGAGCGATCGTGGTTCGTGTCGCATTTCGTATCACCGGTTCCTTTTGGTGGGCGTACGTACTCTCGGCAAAAGCAGGGAATTCTCCTCTTTTCAGTGCCAGTTCTTGCGACTTCTTTTTCGCTTCGTCACTTATGAACTTCATTACTTTTTTTGCTGTTTCGACTGCTTCTTGGGAGTTGTAGGGGATGTTGAGCTGGATGAGAAGATCGGCAAAACCCATGACACCGAGACCAATTTTTCTGGTTTTTTTAGACATCTTTTCGATTTGAGGAAGTGGAAATTTGTTCACATCAATGACATTGTCTAAGAAATGAACGGCTGTACGTACGGTTTTCAGAAGTTTCTTGTAGTCAATTTCAACACGGTCTTTGCTGTGTTTGACCATTTTTGCCAGATTGATGGATCCCAAGTTGCACGATTCGAAGGGCAAGAGTGGTTGTTCGCCGCAGGGATTGGTGGATTCGATTTCGCCCAGCTGGGGTGTCATGTTGTCTTGGTTTATGCGATCAATAAAAACGATGCCAGGATCGCCATTCTTCCATGCATGGTGTACAATTTTTTGGAACACTTCCTTGGCATCAAGGGATACCACTTTTGTTTTCGAATGGGGATTGATCAGATCGAACTCTTTTTGCGCTTCAAGAGCTTTCCAGAAAGTTTCTGTGATGGCAACGGAAATGTTAAAATTGTTCAGTTTGTCGTTTTGCTCTTTGCAGTCAATGAATTCTTGAATGTCTGGATGGTCTACTCGGAGAATGGCCATGTTGGCTCCCCGTCGGGTTCCTCCTTGCTTCACGGTTTCAGTCGCAGCGTCAAACACATGGAGAAATGAGATGGGACCGGAGGCTATCCCGTGGGTGGATTGGACGATGTCGTTTTTTGGGCGAATTCGTGAAAAAGAAAATCCGGTTCCTCCACCGGATTTGTGAATCAAGGCAGTGTGCTTTACTGCTTCGAAAATGGATTCCATGGAATCTTCGATGGGCAGTACAAAACATGCGGATAGCTGTCCCAGTTCGCGGCCGGCATTCATCAATGTTGGGGAATTGGGGAGAAATTCCAGGTTGGCCATCATGGAAAAAAAGGCTTCTTCTGTCCTGTCCACATTGGCCGACGGATCGTACAGACTGTCCGCATGCGCCACAAAACGTGCTACCCGTCTGAACAGTTGAACGGGCGTTTCGATGACTTCACCCATTTCATTTTTCTTGAGGTATCTTCTTTCTAAAACCTTGAGGGCATTGTCCGTAAGAGGGATTTCTACAGACGTTGCCTTGTCCGAGGGCATGATGGTCAGATCGTTTTTTTGTCCTTCGGCCGGTTTAGGTTTTTTCGCAGTGGATACAAGCAGTTCGGCATCGGATTTGTGTCCGTTGTCATCAGGATTAAAAAGATCCTGAATCTTCCGATTTTTATTGTCAGAAGGACGTCTCATGATTTTTCTCTACGTTTGGTATAAGTAGACAGAGGGTTTTGTATGCGGATGTAACATAAAAATCATTTTAAAAAAAGTCAAGAGAAAAATGGATGGAAACGTCAATATATAGTAAAAATTTTATTTTTTTTACAAGAAGTAGTTT
>Ga0172364_10005436_pt1 | contig 10141 bp, 9 predicted proteins | sample LakKivSesite10cm_FD_114545 | JGI IMG/M metagenome (GOLD analysis project Ga0172364, IMG submission 114545) | Sediment microbial communities from Lake Kivu, Rwanda - Sediment site 10cm | ecosystem: Environmental > Aquatic > Freshwater > Lake > Sediment | place: Rwanda: Western Province, Lake Kivu... | reverse complement strand
TATTTTGGTTTTGAGAATAGTTCTTCTGGGTCTGGTATTCCTTCGTCGAGGGTAAAGAGCGGGTCTCCTTTTAGGGCTGGGGGAACGAAGTATCCTTTTTCTTGGGCGTATTTGGTTGCTTTTACTATGTATTCGTCAAGTGATGTGAGTGTTGCTCTGAATGCCTCGACGCTGCTTTCGAGTCTTTTGAATATGTTTATGATGATGATTATTTTGATGAGTTTTTTGAGAAATTCTCTGTTCTTGGCTTCTACTGCTTGAGATATAGGTGCACCGTCGGGTAGTTTCATTTGACCTGCGAGTCTGTCAACCGAGAGGTCGTAGAAGGCAAAGTTCATTTTGTCGAGCATTTCGTCGATTTTTTGGTAGTCTATGTTTGTTGTGTATTTGCAGCGTGGGTCTGGGTCTAAGACTCTTTGGGGAAAGTCTAGTTTTCCTTCCTTGTCTAGGGCTTTGGCTAGTTCTCTGGAGTGTCTCACTATAAAGCGTTCGAGGATGGGTTCCATTTCGATTTTTTGGTGTTGAAGCCAGCGTTTTTGGTTTGCTGTGAAGTAGCCTCTGAGTGTTTGGCCTGTAAGGTCATTTATGGAGTCTTCTTTTAGGTATAGGGAGAGTAAGAAGTACAGATCCATGAGGCTGTTGTTGACTGGTGTTGCTGTCGCTAATGCCACTTGGGCGTTTTGCTTGATGATTAGGTCTCTTAGTGCGGCATACCTGTTGGTCGATGGGCTGCGGAAATAGTGTGCTTCATCAACTACTATGAAGTCTCGGTCTGAAAACTGTTTGACAACGCTGTCGGGATCGCTTGAGAGTTTTTCTGAAGAGACGCGTTTGAGGTGGATGCTGGTTTTTTCCATTTCATCGTCCCAAGTGGTGTCGAGGATGCTTTTTGGGGCTATTAGGAGGACTTTTTTTCCGTCTCTTATGGCGTCTAAGGCTAGTCTTAGGGCTGTTCTTGTTTTTCCTAGGCCTGTTGCGTCGGCGATTAGGACGCCGTTGTGGGTTTGGAGTTTTGCTGAGGCGTCTCGAAATGAGAGGACTTGGTGTGCGTAGAGTGTTTTGAGTTTGAGGCTTTCGGGTGACACTTCTATGTTTGATTTGTAGGTTTCGTAGAGTGCTTTTGCCACGACCTCATAGGGGCTTCTTGTTGTGACATAGTTTTTGAGGAATGAGAGGAATGTTTCCTTGAAGTCTTGGGCGGTGTTCCATTGATTCAGAAACCATTCGATTAGTTCTTTGACTACTTCCCTGTCTGTGTTTAGCATGTTGAGTTCTTTGTTGTGTACGAGTCCTCCATAGGTGAAGTTGCTCGAGCCGACTGAGCCGATGCCGTTCTTTGCGTTTTTTAGGTTGGGGTTGGCTCCAATGTACGCTTTTCCGTGAAAGAAGGGGCCTGTTACGGTTCTTATTTGTCTTTGTGGGTCTTCAAAATATTTGATGGCATCTTGGAGAAGTTCGAAGTAGTCTCTGTCATCTTCCTTTTCCTCCAGCTCTCTTAGCACTTCTTCCTCCCACTTAATGCTTTCAGTTGGCTCACGACCTAAAAGAAACAATAGCGGCTTGCCCACTAGGGCTTCTCTTAAAGCACCATAACCTCGAATGTTAAAATAAGCAGACGCAACTGCAATTTCTGCTAATTCACGGAACTCTTTGCGCAACACAGATGCCAAGGTTTCGCGTGAATTATCGATTATTTTAGTCAATGACATTGTCACCTATCAACAGTTTCTCGTCTAGTTCTGAAGATGGCGTAGCAGCCTTGGCTAGCCGATCATCTACCACCTCGAGAAAAGCATCATACAGTTCACCACGTATTTGCTCTGGATTTTGAAAGCCCATAGCGCTCAGAATTAGCGAGTCGAGCTCCCGCCTATCAGGACAACGTAATTCCTCTCTGACAGTTGATGGTTTTCTCCCTAAAATTGTCAAGTCTTTGTCATTAATACTGATTTTTGGAATATTAATACAGGGAATATTTGCGTAGTCGCCGGTGAGCATCTGAAGGGCACCACCGCCACCTCCCATTCTCAGACCGTACAATTCCTTTGTCAGATAGAATATTGTTGAATTCAAGTAAGCCCATAATGCGATTTTGAACTCTTTCCTAGGATACACTAAGTCACACGTATGATCCGCCAAAATGGGTTCGTGACTAATAGGAGTGAAGTGTCGCAGCCTGATAAATTTGAAGGAGACTATGGGTGCGGGTTCCAAGTTAGGTATATTAAACCAGAAAGGTCGATGTGATTTCACTGAGCTTAGATTATTATAGCCCTTCACTTTCCTTCCCTTCTTGGTTCCTTTCTGTATTTCTATCACGTGACCTTCTCCCCATTTTATGTACCTTCTCGAGTATGAGCCAGGTTGTGAAGGGGGACTAGGTCTAAATAATAAGAAAGAAGGCTTCTCTATTGTGTAGGAATCGAGCTCGGTAGGACTTCTAATGGCTGGTATGACATCTTTACCGTCAATGATAAACCGTTCGCCACCACTGTTCTCTACATATATCAGTCCTTGAGTCCTCAATTCCTCACTATTCCTTGCTCTCACTCCCCAGTTTGTGAACCGACCGGAATCGCTTAGGAAATCCGTGTCATATAGATGAGTAATATCCTTCATGAAAAAAAACTCATTAGCCCCTGTCTTGACTCCAAACTTTACCACAGCAAACTCGAAGAGTTTGTGGTCAAGCTTTGGAAGGATTTTCTCAAGAAAGACTTTTGGGGCTCTAAGATAGAACCATTTTCCAGGAGTAAGTTCACTCCTCTCTATCTCAACATGTCGCCTTACTTCCTTTCCTCCATACGATTCAACGTAAGTAAAACACATCGATTTGTCTATTCTCTTCTTGGAATAGACCGAAATGACGGTGTTTATGTCAGCGCCAAAAGTCCTCTCTCGCTGACCGTATATAGCAATAAGATGGCCCTTGAGCTTTTTCTGAAGAGATACGCCATAATCTGTTTCTAGCCATTTGTCAGATGATATAACTGAAGCCACACCATCATCGACAAGCAAACTCAAATTTCTAACAAGAAAATAAGCAAAGAGATCAGATTTCTTGCTTAAAGAATACTCGCGTACATAATAATTCTTCTTTGTCTGCGGAAGAGATTCCTGTCTGACATAGGGCGGATTCATAACGATAATGTCAGCCTTTTGAGGCATGTAAGCCTCTATCACGTTCGGGTCTGTTCCTGTTCTCTTTGCAATCTCCTCTGATATCTCTTGAAGCTGGTCCTTTAGCTTTTTCTTGTTCTTTGCATCATGTTCATTGAGATACTTTGCTTTAACCTCAGCGAACGTTTCCCTCAATGCTTCCACTTTGGGATCGATTGACCTCTGAGCTTCTGGCTGACGGAGAGAATCCTTAATCGCTATTATGTTCATATCCAAATTAGGCAATGGTTCAGGTTCTTTTTGGTCGATAATCAACGAAAGCCATAACCTAAGCCTCGCGATTTCTATAGCTTCAGGCTCAATATCAAAACCGTACAAGTTTGGAAGTATTCTTTTCTTGTATACTTCTGGGTCAGATTTCCAACCAACAATTGCCTCAGCTTCTTGAATCAACCCAATAATCTCTTGCATCATGACAAGCAAAAAGCCGCCGGAGCCAACAGCAGGATCAAGAATCTTAAGAGAAAGAAGCTTCTCCCTAAAATCCCTCACCTCTTTTTCACTCTTTGTTTTTCCAAGTTCCTCAAGATACCCAACGAGACCATCATGGAAAGTCTTACCATCAGGTGAAATCTCATCCTTCAATCCAAGAAAATTGGCAAGCGCACATCTACAAATGAATGAACTTTCACCTCTCGGCGTGTAAAAAGTGCCCTTTGAACCTCTCTCATATTCTGGCAACATATTCTCAAAAACAGTACCAATCAATGCAGGGTCTATGCTAACCTCAACCTCAAGCGAGGATGTCTCATCCACCGTGAAATTATACTCATTGAAGAACTTGCGAGCATCCTTGAACAACTTGTCCATCTTTGGATACAGACGTCCCTCTAGAGCTGCACTCATGTAAGGCTCTCTCTCAAACAAAGAGCCATTAAGAAATGGTATACCTGGCGTCTCTTCCCGATTCAGACTCTCATAAAAAAGCCTATTCAGCTCCTTGTAGTCCTTGACAGTATCTATAAAACGCCTATCTTCTTTTAACCATCCCTTTCTCTGCAAAAAGTACAGGAACATAAGCCTGCCCAGAAAACGCTGAGCATAAGAAGTGCTTTCGCCTTTTAGCTCTTTGCTAACTGCCTTCTCAACCCGCTCATAAAGAGTCCTATAACCCTCAAAGAACTCATCCCTAACCTTTTCATATGGAAAGAACACTTTGTCATAATTAACGCTCAATTCCTCAGGCTTTCCTGGAAACCGCATAGAATCGAGAACCTCAAGATCAGTTCTGTACAGTCTATCCGAAAGCCCGAGGACCTTCGCCTCACCTCCAATGCCCCTTCCCGGAACAATGACTGCAAAACTATCCAATCCATTCGTGCAAATCAACAACGGCTTAATCAGCCTGTTTTCTTTCCAAGAACGCGCCGTTCTAGTGCAAACACTTCTTCTCAGCTTAACCGAACTGCTAAACTCAACCAAAGCGACTTCAACATAATCATCAAAATAAAGCCTCAAAACCTTAGAAGCCTCAAGATTAGATGGTAAAGCTTTCTGTCCCTTCAGCGTTGTACAGTCCAGCTCAGTGGGCTTAAGAGGATAACCTAATTCACGGAGCTTACTCTCCCAGAACTCGGAATCAAATTTTGAGATAGTGGATGAAAGCTCCAGTAATCCCACCAACCCATCCTTTAATAACTGTCACATTCCTAATAAGATTTCTAACAGTGCGCTCATTCCCATAGAAAACAGGCACGCGCTTCCCTTACAAGTTAGCTTTCAAGGTAATTCAACAATTGATTCATAGTCATTGCATTGGGATGATTGAAAGGCATCATATAGAAGTCAACTAATCTCCCTCCAACTCTTCTTACGCCCACAAGACTATCATCCTCTAAGTGTTCTCTTTCTGCCCAGCCGCATAGCCAAGCTTCATCACATCTCTTGTTTTTCCAGAAGACCTGAACTGTTATTTCTTTGACATTGACATTGCAAGGATGGATTATGTGTTCCTCAGCCAAGAGCTGCCGAATCCTCGTATGCTTAGAAAAAGAACTCCTAACTTCAATTTGATGTTCGTTAACGCTTAAGTCATGGGGCTTTCGCTGTGTCCTCCAGTTTTCTCGCTCATCATCCCAGTCAATGACTTCGCAATCATTTTCTTCAAGCCATGATTTAACCAATAACTTTGCCATATCTCCAGCGACACTATTCTGATATCTTCGGAACGGAGCACGGCCCCGTACAAAGGTGTCTCTTATGAAAAAATGCTTCTGAAACGATGCGGCGATAGCTTTGGCAATCTCAAACGGTTTAACTGATCGCGAAACTACATCACTAACATTGACTGGTATCTGCCCACCTCAACAAGATTTGAAGCAGTTGTACGTTTAAATCTTTAGTGCGGGGACTACTAAAGGGCGGAAAACTTTTCTTGACTAAAACCTAATTCTGTATGCTTGAGATTCAAATGGCTGAATGTCCAAACTGCAAGAAGGAAATTGCAAAGCCCCAAAAAACTTGGAAGTATGGACAGTTCACAGTACAAACCTACTCATGCAGTAACTGCAACACACAATTCAGAGAATACACCAAGGCAGGGAAGCATAGCTTTACCCTAGAACTCAAGAAAGGCTAAGGATTCATCAAAGCCTAGCTCTTCATTTCAACAGAAGAATTCAATCTAACTCTTCCAGAATATACCTTCGAGGCAATAGACGGTTAGTTTCTCTTTTTCTGGGCATTTTGATCCTAGGTCACATTTGGGGCAGAGTTGGGATATGCGAACAACAGAGAGAGTAGAGTAAAAGTGTTAAAATCTCAACGCCACAAAATACCAGATAGGTGAGGACTACGCCCTTATTCATGGTTAAGAAGGAAGTCTTCGAATGGATAAAGACAGGGCAGAAAACGATCGAGTTAAGGAGGGGCAAAGCCAAGGCTGGAGACCAAGCTGTTTTTCAATGTGGACGTAACATTCTTAGAGGGAAAATCATTAGCAAAGACGAAGGAAATCTATCGACTCTTTTGCATAATCTTAGCTTCAAAGAAATAATTCCCACAGCAAATAGCATCGAAGAAGCCACAGCTTACATTAAAAAGTTGTATGGAACAACTGATGGAACATTCACAGCTTATCGATTTGCCTTATCAAGGTGAAAACATGAAGAGAAATCTAAAAATGAAGTGTCCGTCCTGTGGACACTGGAACCGGGTCCCAGTGAACAAACTCTTTGTCGAACAGTCAAGTCCAGAGCCCAAAGTGAATGTTATGATTCCCATGTACGAACCCTTAAAAGTATCTAAGTGCAAAAAATGCGGGCGGATTATAGCTGAACCAAAAGAATTGATCAGAATTGTTAAAAGCTCCCAACTAGCTGAAAATAAAAGAATGGAGGCGTAACGGTTATGCCTTCCTCAAAATCAGATCCAAAAGCAAAGAAGAAAAAACATTGCGAAAATTGCGGACATGAGCTTGACGAAGACGCAATCTACGAACTCAACGGAATGATTCTCTGCTGGATTGCTATAACGAAGAAGAAGACCTACGAGGCATTGAAGAGGAATGGATAGAGTAATCATACTTTCCACGTAGTGCGCCCTAATCTTCAATAACAATGCAAAATGGAAACTCAAGCCTCCTGGTGGAAGCAGAGATGGATACAGAAGTCGGGAAAAACATCGAAAGAGCATATCAATTGATTAGGAAATCTGTTTCTAGTGGTATGCTAATAGATTCTTTGGAAGTTGTCAAGCAGGTTGAAGAGTATCGACAGTTCTGGAAGCCTGAAAGAACAAAGGTGGCATTGTTAGCTGAGTCACATGTCTACACCGATGAAAAGGACTTTGAAATAGAATGCGACAGATTCATCCTGCACAGGATAATCCCCAATTATCCACTACGTTTTGTTAGGTTTGTTTATTGCCTTGGTTATGGCGAAGACAAATTGCTGACTCGAAAAAGAGCTTATATGAAGAATACTGGAACACCGCAATACTGGAAAATATTCTGTTCTTGCGTTGCAGAGAATGAAGATAATTTGGGGTTCCGTAGAATTCTGTCAACCAAAACTCCATCATTTATAAAGAGACTTCATAACAAGGTCAGTGTTTTGCAAAAAATGAAAGACAAGGGCATATGGCTGCTGGACGCCAGCATAATAGGTCTTTACGGCACTGGACAAAAGAACCGTGAGAATTTTGAGAAGATTCTGGAGATATCTTGGAAGAATCACGTATCGAACCTACTCACAGAAGTTGTTCCGAAGCACATCATAGTTATTGGCAAAGGAGTAGGCGACATTTTACATTTCAATTTGCAGAATCTAGGCGTACCTTTCAAAGTAGTGCCGCAACCCCAAGCGAGAGGAACCTCTGAATGGCAGTTAGAGAACTATAAAACATACCAAAGAAACTGCGCAAAGTGTTGCTGAAACATTTTCTTCTGAAAGCTTCCTTCACACACTCTCTCAAAATATACGGTAGCGGTCGGGATTCCGAGGCTGAGTTATTGTTAATTTTCCGAAGATGTCTTAGCTGCTTCGTCAATGTCTGGGCTTTCTTTGTTCAAACATGCTCAAGAATCTCTAATGCATTTCACCTAAAGGCTCTTTCCGTTTTCTTTGGTATCAATGCAGGTTTGTCTTGAGACTTAATTTCCGCATTAAGAGCCGGCTTCATTTCATCAATCTCTTTGACTGCTTCTCTTATTCGACGTTGAAGTTCGTTTAGGCACATTTTCAGTTGAGCATCCAGTTCATCAGAGTCCTCGGTTATCTTCTTTGCGTTTGAGGCTATCTTCGTGGCTCTGACTCTGATTCTTCTCAAATACTCTTGATAGTGCATGGCGTCCTTTACAGCATCTTCAATTTTCTTCTCTTCAAGCAACCTCCGGAAGTCAGTCACATTGATTTTGAGTGGAAAGGTGGCGATAAAAGCTGACCTTAGCGCTGCATAAGCAATATTGATGTCTCTTCGGCTGGTGACGAATATTACGCCTTCATGGAAATGCTCTACCAGAAAACCTTTGGCGCCTTTGGGCATGACTTCAACGGCCAGTATGGCAAACTGGTTAGAACGAGCCTGCATGTGCTTTCGTACGCCTTCCAAGAAATCTCTGTCCCAGCCACTATCGTTCTTCTTGGATTCGATGAGTATTCTTTGATTCAAGTGAATGTCGCCATATTTAGGCGTTGCAATTATGTCTGTGTCTCCAGATCCGCCGACATGCTCATAGTCGTCTTCGGGAAAGCAATCTTTCAACTCATTCAGTAGCTCTAGCTCTCCTGCTTTTCCTTTTTCACCGGGAATCTTTTGCAACATCAACAATTGCTGAAGTAGAGCTACAACGACAGGAACCATGTTGCTTAACAATTTCATTTGTTCTGGTTCTGGAAAACCCATGTTGTTCATTGTTCCTTTGAACTCCTTGACTAGCATATCCTTTATCACTTCAATCCTCGTGTCCAAGTTCTTGTCTAATTCGAGTGGCAACTTGTAGACAAGTTCAGGAAATTTCTCAGCAAGCAATACGGCAGGTTTGAGTGCTTCATTCACTTGTGCCTCCAAGGCTTTGAGCATATTGGATGAAATGCCTTCAATAAGAAATTGAGAATTGATGTTTCTTCCAATTTCTGGAAAACTAGCCCAGGCGATACGTGAAAGTGAAATCACCTCGTTGATATTGCCCTGTTTTGCGCATGCTCTCAAGAAATCAAGATTCGCATCATCAATTGAGTATTGACTAGGAAAGCCACCGCAAACAGGGCATTTTTCATCAGTCATATTTTTCACCTTACCGACTCTTCGAACCTCGTGCACTCTGGAAGAAAATACAGCAGGAATAGGTCATCTTCCATTTCTAAGCCTGCTAGAAACCTGTAGTTTTGGCCCAGACGCAAATTTAATAACACGTTTACTTCTTCTCCCCAAAACATCATTGTTCCCATTTTGAGATGTATGCCAAACGATACCAAGAACATGGCTTTACTGAATCTAACGGAATTTTCATCTATGCATGCTTCTCTGATGCCGTCTATCGCTAACAGACGTCCTTCCACAGTCGCTAGCAGAGCCATATATCATTCACTAAATGAATGAATCACACCGCTTGTCTTATAAACTTTTTCATTTACTAAATGAGTGAGGACAAATGAGAAAAAGGTCTATAATCTTCAGCCAAGAATATGCCAAAATCCTGACAAATGCCTGGCAGAGAGACAATCTAGTTACGTCTGAGGATGCAGCGTCGGTCTTATATTATGGAGGAAAGCGCATCCCTAATAGCGAAAGATCCAGGGCGATCAGAAATGCGCTCATGACTCTAACGCGAATGGTAGACGATGGGCTGATTACAGCTGTTGTCAAAGATGAAAAGAAACGAATGAGGAGGTTCAAGGTAATAAGCAGAGAAGAGCTAAGAGTTCGAATTTCAAAAGAACTCAGAGATTTATTTGGAGAGGACTTCTAGCTTATCATAATCAGCTTTAATCGATGTCTGTGCGCGCACATTTTCCATGCACACTCATGACATGTGTTCGTGAGTATTCTTCCTCACAATATACTCACCGTCAGAGAGTTCTTTCACAAAGTCCCATCCATCCTCAAGTAGTCGAATTAGCTCATCCTTAGCCGCCACGGTCCTCACTTGATACATCATACTTTCGCGCTTATTCGCAGGTAAGCACGCCTCTGCATTTAGATAACAGAGAATATCTGGGCTCTTCCTGATTTTCTCAGTTGCAAGTGTCTTGTCTCGCTTATCGTCGTTTAGAGAATTATTGTTTGTGTCTACAGACCGCGTTTGTATCGAAACAGAGTTCAAATAGGGGCTTAAACTTTGTTGCACCTCTTGTCTTTTCTCAAGTAGCCCCTTAATTTCTTGTTCCGTCAATCTATCGAGAGGCTTTGTTTCAATCCTCTCACTTTTGCTTATTTGACCATTTGTCGTCTCGTTTGCAGTTTTCAAGCCCGCTACATCATCAGCAGGAGTCACTAACACATCGCCCGGCGGTGTCAATCT
>Ga0172364_10005435_pt1 | contig 10141 bp, 7 predicted proteins | sample LakKivSesite10cm_FD_114545 | JGI IMG/M metagenome (GOLD analysis project Ga0172364, IMG submission 114545) | Sediment microbial communities from Lake Kivu, Rwanda - Sediment site 10cm | ecosystem: Environmental > Aquatic > Freshwater > Lake > Sediment | place: Rwanda: Western Province, Lake Kivu... | reverse complement strand
GAGCTTAGCTCCTTGAGTTCATTATAATAAAAGGAGCTTAGCTCCTTTCGGTGAATGTTAAATCTTTCTAATTTTCTGAACTGATTTAAAGCCAAAACCGCTAAGGCATCGGGCATTCTTTTGGGAAAATAATCCGGCTTTTTGCCTCTTTTTTCTTTCCAGTGAACTGCTTTTGACAAAATATGAAGCCATTGAAATAGAATCAATAAATACTTTCCTAAAATTGAATAAGTCGGCAAAATCAAACAATTCATTAAAATTGGATGTAAAAGTTGCTGAGAAATCCAAAAGCCAGAAGGATAACCAATTTCTTCTTGAAATGCTCTGATTTTTCCAGCCAAATTATCATCATTAGTTAGCGCTATCCCGCCGTAGACCGAAGAGATTACTTTGTCCCGGGAAAAACTGAAAAAAGCCGCTTTGCCGAAAGTGCCAACTCTCTGACCGCGGAATTCCGCTCCTAAAGAATGGGCGCAGTCCTCAATTAAAATCAGATTATTCTGTTTAGAAATCTCTAAAATTTTATCCATATCAACCGGCAAGCCGAAAGTGTGCTGAACCATTACTACCTTGCTCTTTGGCGTGATCTTCCGTTTTAAATCCTCAATATCAATATTAAAATCGTTTTCATCGCAATCAACATAAACCGGTTTTAACCCAGCCCACAAAACCGGATTCACAGCGGCATTACAAGTAAATGCCTGAAGCAAGACCTCGCTTTCTGGCTCTAAATCAAGCGACTTCAAAATCGCCAGCAAAGCCGACCTTCCGCCGTTAAATCCAAAAACATATTTTGCCCCGTTAAATTGTTTAAATTCATTTTCTAATTCTTCAGTCGCTGCTGCTTTTCCCTGTTTCCATTTCCGCGGCTGAAAAATCAATTTCCAAGCCAACCAAACATCGTCCCATTCCGTATTCGGGCTCAAAGATATGGAAATCGGCTTAAATATCTGATACATGTTTTAATAAACTTACTAGTTCTTTCGGTAGCCGGCCTTCCAATAAAACCACGTCGTCTTCGCCGGAGAATTCTTTTAGTTTATTCAAAATTTGTTCGGGTTTTTCAATAAGTAAAACATTGGGCGCTTCTTTTTTTATTTCTTGAAAATAATCTCTGGTGGTAATTATTGCCAGGTCGCAAACCTCGGCGATTTTCCGGCTGATTCGCCGATGAACTTCTTTTGCCGCGCTTCCTAATTCAATTAGACAGGGCATCACAACAACTCTCCGACCAGAATAAAGTTTTAAATATTCTAAATCACCAATTACACCATCAGGATTAGCAGAATAAGAAGAGTCAATAATAACGGGGCCATCTTTTCTTAAAAACTTCATTCCTCCTCGTTCTGGCTTAATTTTCAAACAAGCTCTGGAAATCTCCTCTAAACTCATTCCCAATTCTTTAGCGCAGGAGATAGCCAATAAAAGATTCTGAATAATATGCCGGCCAAGTAAGTTCACTCTAAATGTAGCCGAATCTCTATCTTTGGTAAAAACCTTAAAAAAACTAAATTCTTTATAAATCTTGATATCTTCTGCCCAAGCATCAAGTTTTTCGGCGGTTGAACAGAATTTTATAATTTTGACTTTTGAATTTTGCCACCGGTCTTGAACAAGGCCGGGGCGAATTTTGCTCTGGCTTAAATTTTGAATTATCACGCTGTCTCTATTTAGAATCGCCTTTCCATCTTCGGGCAAGGATTCTATCAGCTCAAATTTAGCGTCTATGATATTTTCTAAAGAGCCAAACGTTGCCAGATGTTGTTCGTTGATTCCGGTTAAAATGCCAATTTTGGGTTTGACAATTTGGCAGGGTGAATTAATTTCTCCTCTTTTGTAAGCCGCCATTTCAACGATAAAAATTTCAATATCTTCGTTCAGCTTTTCTAAAATCAGTTTGGCTATGGCCATATCAGTATTCTGATTGGCCGGGGTTGAAAGAACCCTAAACTTAGAAGACAAAATGGTATTCAAAAATTCCTTGGTTGAGGTTTTACCGTAACTGCCGGTAATGCCAACCACAATGAGGTCTTTCATCTCCGCCCTTTTTTCTTTAGCTTTTTTAATGACCCTGCTTTGCAAATAAACCGTTAGGGGCTGAAACAGCAAAACAATTCCGGAAACAACAAGAGGGGTTAAAATGTCTAATGAAAGAAGCGAGAGGGAAAACCAATAAAACAATTTGAGTTTTTGAAACAGGATAAAAAGAAATAAAAATGCGACAATCAAACTTACCGAAATCAAAGATAGGCTTTTTTGAGTTAGAACCGGTCTCTTTAATTTTTTTTGAAAAAAATCTAAAACGGTTTTAGCGCTTTCAAAAAAATATATAACCCCTAAAATTACAATCCAGGCGGCATATAACTGCCAGGCTAATAATCTGGAATAAAAAGGTAAAGACAAGGCATAAAAAAATAAAATAATCTTAAAAATAAAAAGAGGGTTGAAAAAAAGTTTTTTCCCAATGTAGGTCCGGAAGTGGGCAAAAAAGCGGCCAAAACGATATTCTTTCAGCTGCCAGAGATAAAGCCAGAATAAAATGGCTTTGATTTGACGAATAAGCCAGAAAAAAGACAAAACTAAAAACATGGTTTTTAAGATTTAATAAATTGAATGATAGTTTGGGCCAATTTTTCCGGAGATTCCAGATGAAGATTATGGTCTACATCGGGAATAACTTCTAACTTTGAATTTTTGATTTTTTCCCTGAGAAAATAAGCATCTTTTAATGGCGTAGTTTTATCTTTCTCGCCCCAAATAATCACAGTCGGAACCTGAATTTGGGATAGAGCGTTAAAGAGATTTTCTCGAACTATTTTTAAATAAGTTTCTCTCATTGTCCCCGCTTCTAAAGGATAATCGCTTTTAATTATTTTACGGTAAATTATTTTTTTTACATAAACGGGTAAAAAAGAAAAAATTTTAGCAGTTTTTTTGATTATTTCTTTTTTAATGGTTTTTTTTCTAATTACGGCCGGAGCCACCAGAAACGTTTTTTCAATTTTCCACGGCTCTTTCAAAATAAATTTAACAGCGACTGCTCCGCCGAAAGAATGACCCAAAAGATAAAACTTATCCAGGCCTAAGGCTTTGGTAAATTCTTCAACAAAATCGCAATAATCGTCAAGGTTCCAAGCATTTTTCGGCTCCTCGCCCCCACACCAAACATTCTTGTTATGGTGTGGGGGCTCGCTCTTTCCAAGCCCCGGCAAATCAGGAATAATCACTTTCAGCCCTTTCTGTTCTAACAACTCCCCTACCCTCTGCCACTTATCAGAACAAGACCCCCAGCCATGTAAAATCAGGAAGGGTTTCCCCCCTCCTATTACCTGATAATTAATTTTTAACCTATTTATCACGCATTCCATAACTTTCTTTCTTTATATCAAATTTTTGTAATTTTGACAAAAACAATAACAAAAAAAGCCCGATTTGAAATCGGACCTATTTCAGTAATTTTTTTATTTTATGACTTCGAAGTTTAGGTACTTTTGAAGAATTTTTGGAACTTTCACGCTGCCGTCTTTTTGCCGAAAGTTTTCAATGATGGCAATAAGGGTTCTACCGATGGCAAAGGCAGTGCCATTAACTGTATGAACAAAATCTAACTTGCTTTCTTTTGTCCGATATCTGATATTTAATCTCCGGGCCTGAAAATCAGTGCAGTTGGAAGTGGAGTGAGTTTCTCTATAACGATTTTCTGACGGCAACCAGGCCTCAATATCGTATTTATTAGCGGCCGGAAAGCCCAGATCGCCAGTACATATCTGAACTACCTGATAGGGAATTTTCAAGGCCTGCATTAAATTTTCTTCTATTCCCAAGAAAAATTGATGTTCCCTGCCTGACTTTTCCGGCTGGCAAAAGCTGAACATTTCTATTTTGTCAAATTGATGAACCCGAAAAATTCCTTTGGTGTCTTTGCCCCAGGCGCCTGCTTCCCGGCGAAAACAAGTGGAAAAACCGATGTATCTTTTCGGCAGCTCCTTTTCTTCAAAAATTTCGCCAGCGTGCATAGCGCCAATTGGCTGTTCGGCAGTGCCGGCTAAAAATAAATCGTCTTTTGGCAAATAATAGGCCTCTTCCCGGTCGGTTTGCTCTATATAACCCATGCCCTTCATCATTTCAGCTTTCATCATCATCGGAGGGATTACCGGAATAAAACCTTTTTTTACAAGCTCATCAAAAGCAAAATTTATTAAAGCAAATTCTAAAAGAACAGCTTCTCTTTTTAGAAAACCGAATCTCGTTCCGGAAATTTTGGCTGCTCTTTTAATGTCTATTAAATCCAAGTTCTCGGCAAATTCAAAATAACCCCTCGGCTTGAAATCAAATTTTGGCCTCTCCCCCACTTTTCTTAAAACCACATTATCTCTTTCGTCTTTCCCCACCGGCACGCCTTCCCGGGGCAGATTTGGAAGGCAAAGCATCAACTTATCAAACTCTCTTTCTAAAAGAGCTAAGCTCCTTTTTAGCCGGTCGCTATTTTTATCTAACTCTTGCATTTTCAAAATTATTTTTTTCTTTTCTCTCTCTTCTTTTGCTTTGGCAATTTCTTCTGAGCCCTTATTTTTCTGAGCTCTCATATCTTCCAAAGCCCGCAACGTTTCTCGTCGTTTTTTATCCACCTCCAAAAACCGGTCAATATCAACCTTGACCTGTTTTACCTGACAGCCCTTTTTTACTTTACCCGGATTTTCCCTGATAAATTTTATATCTAACATAATGTATTAATAATTGTACCCCTGTACATTTATTAATATGGGTGTTTTTTGTGTTGGCGGTAAATAAGGATTAAAGCGATTATGCCGGAGATTAGCAAGATTAGGTTTAAGGGCCAGTAAATTGGGGGGCCGATTAAAATGGGATTGTATTCCAAAGGCCAGAAAGGTCTAATAGTAACATGGCTTAAACTGTCAAAAAAGATATGGAAAAGCCAGGCGACCAGAGAACTGAAAAATAAAACCGGAAAAGAAAAAGACTGGCTAATCTTATATTTTAAGGAAACAGAGTTTAATTTCTTTCTAAATCTCCGTAAAATCGCGGCTATTATCAGACTGCCGACGATCGCTCCTAAAATTGAGTGAAGGGGGCCGTGGAAGGTAACGCCTCTAATAATTACGCTTGCCACTGGTTCAATATCCATAGCCACGCTTCCCAAAATCAAAGCCCAGTAATTAAAAAAACTCGGAAACAAACTTCCTAAAAATAATGCTGGACCTGGATGTAAGGGAGTTAAAGGCATAGATTTGACTTATGACCTATGACTCGTTGTCATTGGTCATTGGTCATCTTGGTCTCATCGTCGGAAACAGTATTACCTCCCGTAAAGAATGCGAGTCAGTCAACAATGCGACTAATCTGTCAATCCCTAAGCCAAAGCCGGCAGCCGGCGGCATACCGTACTCCAGGGCTTCTAAGAAATCTTCATCCATTCTCTGGGCTTCTTCAAGGCCTTGCTTAAAAAACTTCTCTTGTTCTTCAAATCTTCTTCTTTGCTCAATTGGGTCGTTTAGTTCGGAAAAGGCATTAATTAGTTCCCAGCCGCCAACCACTAATTGAAAATTGGCTAATTTTTTAGGGTCTCTCTTTAGGGCTTTGGCCAGGGGAAAACTTCCTAGGGGATGATTAATAATAAAGGTTGGCTGTTGAACCTTTGGACGACAGATTTTTTTATATATTTCATCAGCAATTTCCGCTTTACCGGCTCCCTTGGCCGCCTCAACCCCCAATTTTTTGGCTGCCTTTTTTAAGGCTTGTAAATTAATTTCCTCAAGATTAATTTTTGTCTGTTTTCTGAAAAATTGATTAAATTCTACTCTTGGCCAGGGAGTTCTGAAATTTATTTCTTTGCCTTCATATTCTATTTCTAATTTTCCGAATATTTTTTTCATCAAATTCTCAAACATCTTCTCGGTTAATTTCATCAAATCTTTGTAACCGGCATATGCCCAATAAAACTCAAAAAGAGTGTAATCGGGATTATGATACCTATCCATTCCTTCATTACGAAAAACTCTGCCAATTTCATAGACCTTTTCAAATCCGGCCACCAATAACCTTTTTAGATAAAGCTCGGGCGCGATTCTCAAATATAAGTCCATATCTAAGGCATTTAAATAAGTTTTAAAAGGCCTAGCCTTGGCTCCTCCATAAATTGGTTGCAAAATTGGCGTTTCCACTTCCAAAAAACCTTCTTTTTCCAAAAACTCTCTAATTTCTTTGATAATCTTTGAACGCAATTCAAATTTCTTTTTAACTTCCGGGTTGAAAATTAGGTCTAAATATCTTTTGCGGTATCTTTCCTCAATATCTTGAAGTCCGTGCCATTTCTCGGGCAAAGGCAAAAGAGATTTGGCCAAGATTTTGAAGTCTGATGTCTCAATTGTTTTCTCGCCTTTTTTGGTCTTAAACAAAATTCCCCGAACCTCAATAAAATCGCCGATGTCAAAATTATTCAGAAAAAACTGATAGCCTTTCTCCCCGATTCGGTCTTTTTTGAAATAGGCTTGGACTTTTCCGGTACCATCTTCTAAATGTAAAAAAGTTGAACCGCCGTGCTCCCTCAAAGACCTGATCCGGCCAGCCAGAATTATTTCTTTTCTCAGCCGGGATAATTTAGAAAAATCCTCAACAGCTTGCCGGCAACTATGAGTTCTTTTTGTTCGTTCGGGATAAACCAAAATGCCAGCGCTTTCCATCGCCTTTAACTTCTTTATCCGATTTTCCCTGATTTCATCAATGGTTGCCATATTATTCTCATTTTACCAAAACGCCAGAATAAAAACAACCCCGCCGCTTGCGGCGGGGTTGTTTTGGAAAAACTTCGTTCTGCTATTGCCCGATTTTCTTAAGTTCTTCAATCAACTTAGCCACCGCTTCCCCAATTGAAGCCAGCTGGATTTGGATATTTTCTAAACCTAATCCTGAAACGATGGTTAAATTCAAAATCTCGTTGTTATTGGTTTCGTTTGATTCTGCGACAGCGTTGGTCTGATCAACCGAGACTTGGATTGATTTACTGCCAGTTGTTGGAAAAGTAATATCATATGCTACCTGGCAAGAACCGTTTGGTTCCAGGGTAGCGCCTTTGCAAGTATTAACGGCGGCCCGAGAAGAAGTACCATCTGGCTGATGCTTGCCGCTCCAATTAATTGGATAAGCCGACGCATTACCTATATTTTTAATAGTGAAGTTTATCCTGATTTTTTGATTCACTAAATTACCTTCCGCATAAAGATTAGAGATAGTTAAGTCCGGAAGGTTTTGCGCAGCCGCCACAATACTGAACGGCGCGTCGCTGGTATCCGAGGCTTCTGAGCTTATTATTGATATTCGATAATTATTTCCTTCTTCCCTATCAACAGCTGAGATATTTGGTATCCCTCTATTAATTGTCCAGTCGTAATAACCGCGCTCTGCTGCGACATTCAAAGAATCCTGTGACGGGAACGAAACATAGTTAGTTGAACCGCTCCCAGAAATTCGATTGTCAAAAATATAAATACTAACATTTTTTATTCCTGACGATTGCCATTTTATCCTAACAGTATCGCCTATTCTATAGACCTCCCCGCCGTTCGGCGAAAGGACGGTGATGGAGGGGGTGGTAGTTGGAGTTGGAGTTGGGACAGGAGTAATTGGGGTGGGAGTAGGCGCTAATACGAATAAGCTGTATTCGCTTTTAACCTCATCGGAACTCAATACCTTGTTCCAGATTTTCATTTCGTCCAGGTAGCCGATAAAGGCCTGGTTGCTATCCCAATCGCCGCCAATTTTATCTTGCTCTTGCCCCAACCATAAACCATTGGCGGCAATCACTAAAGATCCTTTCGGTAATTTAGCCGAACCCAACAAAATTCCATCCATATAGACGTTGTTCTGCCCACCGGAGCCATCCCTCGTCCAGATAAGATGATGCCAGCTACCATTAGTTAAACCAGGGGCCTTAAAGGTGGCCGAAGACTCTTTAATATAAATACTTATTTTATCGGCGCTGGGAATATAAAACCGATATTCGTTAGCCGAATTATTACTCTTCGCTCCAGAAATAATTGCGGCATTCGTATCTGAAGTTTTGACCCACGTTTCCAGGGTTATGCTAGTTAACCCATTAATAACTATATTTGGCAGAGAAACCGTATCGCCGGAATCTTCAAATTGAATACAGCTTCCTGATTGACAATTGTTTTCCCATAAAGGCAAATCTCCCAATACCGCCAGCTGATGAGCGTCGTCAGAAGCGATCCCTCCAATAAATTGACCATTACTCAGGGCGACATCCCAATGTTCTAAGCCATACCTATCACCATGGGCATTATAAATTTCTATCCCATGATAATTCGTAAGAGAAGCAATAGTATTCATACTAAGCCCGCTAGATTGCGGATGGTTGATAAAAACAATTCCACCAGCCGAAACTACTTTGTCAATCCTTTTTTGAAGCGAACCCGAAGGACAAGACAAACCTTCTCCTATCACCGTTAAATGTGGCTCCTCTATCGTATTCCCACCGCATTCGGCAGCTGGAAGAGTGATAAAAATACCATCTTGGTTGTATTGATCAACGGCAGTAAATTTATTATGGTCGGTCAGGGCCAAGAATTGATAGCTAAGTTCTTTATATTGAGAAATAACATCTGCTGGAGACATATTGCCATCTGATTTATTGCTATGAGTATGGGTATTGCCGCGATACCAGTTTCCAGCGGCCGCGTAAGGATTTTTTATTTGGCCACCAATATTCATTATTGGATTGGTCCAGGCCTTTTTGCCGCTAGAATCAACACATTCTGCTCTTACAAAAGCTTCATTGGTGATGGTATAAGTTGCACTTTGAACGTTCACTGTCCGGAGTATTGCCTGAGCAGAACCGACGAAATTGATTGATCGGGCCTCTGGACAGACGACAGAAAAATTTCCGTTTTGAAAAGAGATATTAGTAAACGTCGGCCCTTGAGAGGCATAAAAAGAACCGTTTTTAATTGCCTGAATAATATTTGCTCTTGTTAATGACGAAGCCTGAACAACAATCCAACCCTTTCCGGCATCTTTTAATCTGCTAATATCAGTGGGTGTTCCGTGATTTCTTCCAATCGAATCCTGAGCATTACCCTCAAATTTATAGTAAGCAACTAAGCCATTTTGGCTGCTAAGAGCAGTTCCTTGAAGTTGAGCCAATTGACGTTGGAGTTCGGCGATTTGAGCGAGCAGGGCCTGGATTTGAGTTTGAAGCTCTTCAATTGTCGCCGCTTTTACATTAGGAGCGTTTACTCCTAAAAAACAAACGAAAACTACCACAAAAGTAGCAACTAAAAAATATTTTTTCATAGTTATAGTTTTATTTATTAATTTTTATTAATATTAATTTTTCCTTTTTTTCCACCTTGCCTTGAAAAAAAATGGTCAAGCCCTAATCAACTAAATTACCTTCCGCATAAAGATTAGAGATAGTTCAATCCGGAAGATTCCCCGCCGCCACGATGGTGAAATAGTTATCGCTAGAGTTAATTTTAGCTTCGCGATAGTAAAGAGAAACTTTATAGTTACTGCTAGTTGTAAAATCAAATTTTGCAGCGGGAATGCTTGAAGGAATCGTCCAAGAAAATTTTCCTTGGCTTACGGGAATATCGGAGGCAATACCTGCACTAAAATATTTCTCAGTAGGAGGTCGCTCAATTATTATTGTAATTCTCTCAATCGGCTTTCCATCGAAACCAATCTGGGGTTCATAAGGAACTGTCCAGGTGATATTATAAGTTTTACCAACTTGCCACACCTCCCCGCCGTTCGGCGAAAGGACGGTGATGGAGGGGGTGGTAGTTGGAGTTGGAGTTGGGGGCGCAATTTCCGGCATTTTGGCTTCTTCTTTTGGAGCTGAATAGTACTGATAAGCGAAAACTCCGGCGATGGCAATGACTGTTATTACAAGAATAATTACGATTGACACTAAAGGCGAGATGCCTTTTTGAAGTACGTTTTTCATCTTCTTAATTAAAGCTAATTGATTAATTTTCGACCTTTCGCTTTTTTGTCAGATTATTTTGTTAACAATAAATTGAGTTACTTTTTTGGGGCCGTCTTCATTATTTGATTTTAGCACTTATTGTTTCAGATAGTCAACGAGGTAGCCGGCAATTAT
>Ga0172364_10005434_pt1 | contig 10144 bp, 9 predicted proteins | sample LakKivSesite10cm_FD_114545 | JGI IMG/M metagenome (GOLD analysis project Ga0172364, IMG submission 114545) | Sediment microbial communities from Lake Kivu, Rwanda - Sediment site 10cm | ecosystem: Environmental > Aquatic > Freshwater > Lake > Sediment | place: Rwanda: Western Province, Lake Kivu... | reverse complement strand
CGATCAGGGAATACTCTCGCTTTTCGTTGTAAGAGAGTCCTTTAGAGATTCTTTTCTCCTGAGCAGCAGGTTTCTTAATAGGAGTCTCCTCTTGGGATTTTTGCGATTGGACCGTTTCCCACTGCACATAGTCTGCATATAGAGAAACTTGCTCTGGATCTCCAAGGCTTAGGAAAAGGTTACATAACCTCTCTAACATGTACCTATCATGCGTGATGAGAACAACAGCTCCAGGAAACTCCTGGAGTGTCTCTTCTAAGGTTTCCAGTGTTTCGATATCAAGATCATTCGTCGGCTCATCCAAAAGAAGAAGATCAGCAGGCTGTAGCATAAGTCTAGCAATAGCTACCCTGGCCCTTTCTCCTCCTGAGAGTTTTTTAAGAGGTGTGCCTAAGATATCTGGAGAAAACAAAAACCGCCTGCACCATCCATTGACATGAATCTCTCGTCCTTGAAAAAACACATAATCTCCTCCTGGGGAAAGAGCTTCTTTAAGAGTCATGTCTAAAGGAAGTTTATCTCTATACTGATCAAAATAGACAATTTTTAGATCCTCTGCATATTTAATGGTCCCCTGTGAAGGTGTTAGCTCTTTGGCAAGGAGCTTTAAAAATGTTGTCTTACCAGATCCATTAGGTCCCATAAGACCAAGGCATGTTCCTGGAGCTAAGGTAACATTGACCTGTTTGAATAAAGGCTTAAGGCCTATCTCCATACACACATTTTTTAAGACAACAAGTTGTCTTGTCTCTCTCTCTGAAGCAGCAAAAGAAATGGCTGCTGTCTTGCTAGTATTTCTTTGCTGCACGTCTTGATGCTTTTGAAAAAGATCTAAGGCAGCATCGACTCTAGCTTGTGATTTGGTAGTTCTTGCCTTAGGAGAGCGCCTTATCCAATCGGTTTCTCTTCGCACTTTGCCAGCTATCGCTCTTTCTTGCTCTTGCTGCCCTTCTATAAACAGCGCTTTTTTTTGTAAAAAGGTATCATAGGACCCTTCCACTTGAAAAAGTCCATCAGGATACAGAGGGTTGATTTCAAGGATTTTTGTGGGAAGATGTTGGAGTACAGCTCTATCGTGACTGACGAGGACAAAAGCCTTAGCCTCTCTTAGCAAAAACTTCTCTAGCCAGAGAACACCTTCTAGATCCAAATGGTTGGTAGGTTCATCTAAAAGAAGAACATCGGGCTTATGAATAAGCCCAACAGCAAGAGAGAGCCTTTTTTTCCAGCCACCAGAAAGCTCTGTGGCCAAAATCTCTTCTCCGAAAAAGCCCAGTTTACTAAGCCACGTCTTAGCCTCTTGCTCTTTTTCATACTCAGCAAGAGCGCTTTTTTCTAGCTCTTCTACTAAAATCTGCAGCGGAGTTTTTTGAGGAAACTCTGCCACTTGAGGGACATACCCTATGACAAGTCCCTTTCTTACAGAGATCGACCCGGCATCTGCTTTTTCAAGTCCTGCTATCATTTTTAGGAGTGTTGATTTGCCACATCCATTAGGACCGATGAGTCCAATACGATCCTTAGCAAAAACGCTAAAAGAAAGACCGCGAAAAAGCTCTTGCGCCCCAAATGCTTTTTCTAAACCCTGACAATGGAAAATTAAAGACATGGCGGGAATAGTATCACAAGCTGCGAAAAACTGCTAGCACATCCTAGTGTCCATGACGCCCCCCTCCGCCATGTCCTCCTCCATGGTGATCATCATGATGGTCTCCATCATGATGGTAGCCGCCACGACGATAGCCCCTATAATAATGACGACGATACCAACGGTTGTACTCATACTCGTCATCAAACCAAACACCATAATAAAGTCCAGGTCCTATCCAAACTTGAGGGGGCTCATCATATTCATAGTAATAGTCATCGTCATCATCATCTGGGCCAATTTCAATCTCTATTTGTGCCTGAGTTGCCTCTTGAGTCTCCGCTGCATAAGCTCCCTGCAGCCCAAGCAAAGAGAGCATCACTATATACCAGTTGCTGAAAAATCTTTTACGCTCCATTTCATCCCCTCATGTGTCGCCTCAAACCCAAGCCCTTCATAAAACGCTTTTGCATCAGAGCGATTTTTACTTGTCGTCAGCTCTACAAGGCAGCATTTTTCTTGCTGCGCCATACGCATAGCCTTTTGGATCATAAGTTTTCCAAGGCCTTGGCCACGATACGATGCGTCAATGCGGACAGCTTCAAGGTGTAACCGTCTAGATCCCTGAAATGTCAAAGAAGGCATCACTGTGAGATGACACGTCCCTATGACTTTTCCTTTTTTCTCTAGTACCATGAGCCATTGATTCTGGTCCATAGATATCTCTTTAAAAGCTTTTTCATAAGCTTGTATATTTTGAGGGTTTTCTCTGTTTTTCCCCAGAGGATCGTCATAAAGAAGGTTGATGATGGATTCCAAATCTTCTCTTGCAGCTCTTCTCCATAGCAGATCCTTTCGCATAAGACACTCTCCTTAGGTTAACAAAGATAAAGAAGCAGGCTTTTAAGGTAGCTGCTTTGTGGATGAAAAAGATTGATAGGATGGTCCATAGCAAGAAAATGCTCTCCTACAATCTGCACTTCTTTACCTGAAAGCTTAGCAGCTTGAAAAATTGTTGCTCTAAAAAGCTCTTTATCTATGTGATAAGAGCAAGAGCAGGTAAGTAAAAAGCTTCCTCTTGGCATCTTGGACATAGCTACGCTGTTGAGCTCCCTGTATCCTTTAACAGCTTGCGCTACATCTTGCTTTTTCTTGGCAAAAGCTGGAGGATCTATAATAACAAGGTCATAATCAAGTCTGTTTTCTTGAAGAAATGCAAAGACATCTTGCGTGATCTCTTTGTGTCTTTCAGCTACATAGCCATTTAAGTGCATATGCTCTTTTGTCCATAGGATAGCTTTTTCTGAAATATCCACGGAATCAACACGTTTTGCCCCTCCTCGTAGGGCATATAGGGAAAAACCCCCACTGTAACAAAAGCAGTTTAAGACTAAGCGATCATCACTTAAGCGCTCTATCTGCTCTCTCATCACACGCTGATCCAGAAAAAAACCTGTCTTTTGCCCAAGTCTCCAATGGACATTCCATCGCAACCCATTTTCTAGGATAGGAAGAGCTTCTTGGAGCTCTCCATAAAGAACGCCTATTTTGTCTTGCAGCTTTTCTTCTTTTCTTGAAGATCCTGTCGATTTTTCATAGATATTTTTCCACCGTTTTTTAGACAGTAAATAGTCCACAATAGAGCTTTTGAGAAGATCCATGCCTAAGCTACCGCTTTGCAAAACCAAGGAATCTCCATACTGATCAATGATAAGGCCAGGGAGTCTATCCCCTTCTCCATTCACAAGCCTATAGGCATTGGTGACTGTAAGATCAAAAAGGGTCTCTCGAAAACTAATTGCTCTATCTAACTGCATACAGATGGTTTGCCAAGGGTCTTGAGCCCCAAAGGAAATAATACGTCCACAAAGACTTAAGCCTTGATGAAAATACCCATGCCCCAGCAGCTCTTTAGAGCTGCTCATAATAGGATAGATCTGTCCTTGATGAAACTCTTTAGGAAACGACGCAATAGCCCCTGAAAAAATCCACAGATGCTTTTGCGTAAAAATCTTTTCTCTGCCTTCTTTTAAAATAACGCTCATGATACTCCCCTAAGGCTGATAGCGCACTGGAAAGCATACACGTAACATCTCTCTAGTCCCAAGCAGAAAATCACTTGAGCGTGAGAGGTGAACTATTTCTTGGAAAAATACTATGCCCTTTCCTACACTGCGGATGTAATCTGCTGGGTAGGGATTTGTGAGTTGGCGCAAAAAAATAGGAAGAGAGATCCTTCGGGTTTTTCCAGCTTTTATCTTCTTCTTAGTCGCTTTCTATCTTATTAATATGATAGAAGGCCTTTTTCTTAAATCGCATGGCATCGCCCCTTTTAGCTTCTATGAAGTTGTCATTGCGGCAGCTCTTGTAGCGAAAATCCTACTTGTGATTAATAACCTTCCTTTCATCAATGCTTTTCCAGGAAAACCCCTTATTTGCAACGTGGTATGGAAGACATTTTTGTATGAACTAAGCACCATTATCGTTAGAGTGAGTCTGCTACTTATTCCAAAAATCTTTGCTACTAAAAGTTTTACACGCGCTTATGTTGCTACCATAGAGTCTATGGACATCGAAAGGTTTTTAGCCATCCAACTCTGTTACATTTTACTTTTTTTTACCTTTTCTAGCGCGCAAGAGCTCATCATAGCCCTCGGCGCTGAAAAAATGCGTAAAATGTTCTTTGGCAGGTAAGCCTGGATTCAAGAAAATAGCGCGCCATAACGGGACTGCAAGAGCAATGGGAAAAGCTTAACAAAAGCTAGTCTCTACAAGATCTCTGCAGCAATCGCAGCAAGCTCAGATCGTTCTGTTTTTTGGAACATCATATGTCCAAAGATAGCGCGGTCCTTAAATTTACCTACTGTATAGGTAAGGGCATTGGAATCCTTATCCAAATAAGGATTGTCTATCTGGGTTGGATCTCCCGCTAAGATCACTTTTGTTCCCTTACCAGCCCGTGAAATAATTGTTTTCATTTCATGAGGAGTGAGATTTTGCGCTTCATCAATAATGATATACATACGAGGCAGTGTTCTTCCTCGAATGTAGGTCACAGCCTCCATCTCAATTTTTTCACTTTCCATGATATAGTTCTTTGTTTCTGCTCCGTTGCCACTACCGCAGGTAGTTTCGCACAAAAACTCTAAATTATCATAGATGGGCTGCATCCAATGATACAGCTTCTCATCTTTACTACCAGGAAGATATCCAATATCTTTTCCTAAAGGCATAATAGGTCTGCTGATCAGGATGCGACTATAGACCCCTTCGTCGAACACCTTTCTTAAGCCACAGGCTAAAGCAAGCAAAGTCTTACCTGTTCCAGCTTGGCCAATAAAGCTCACAAGCTTAATATCATCTCTGAGTAAAAGATCCACAGCGCATCTTTGTTCCATATTCAGCGGCTGAATTCCCCAGATATCCTCATTAACAGCTAACAAGGGTTCTAGATTCTGTTTTTTCTTGTTGTATTTCCCAACAACTTCCTTATCTTCTCCCACCAAAACACAATATTCATTGGGATGATAATCACTAAAATCTATCTCTAAGGGCTGCCCTGTATAAAACTGCTCAATTTGTTTTTTCCCTACTTTTACCCTGCGCAATCCTGCATAAAGATTGTCATAAGAGTCTTTCAGATTGCGATAATCTTCTGCACAAATACCTATTGCTTGGGCTCTAATACGCAAGAGCGAGTCTCTTGTGATAAGAACTACTTTCTCACCTTCCTCTTTTAAACAATATGCAGCACGAAGGATACGATTCGCAGGTCCTTCTACAGCTAAAGGAAACCCATTGTTTCCGCCATTTCTCATCTCTACAAAAACACGTAGAGTAACTCCATTACCTACATTGATTCCGCTATAGAGCTGCTCAGACTTTAAACTGTCTACATACCGTAAAATCTGTCTGGCATTTTTTCCGAGCTCATCCGTATACCGTTTCATTTTATCAAGCTCTTCCAAAGAATACATCGATAGGACAACCGTATTATCGGTGAATTTTTGAATACAATCAGGATCTTGAAGAAGAATACTTGTATCTAAGACATAAGTTTTTCGCGTCATTACAGCCTCGGGTACTATTCAATGAAAACTAAATTATGGACCACCGTTGACACCACCTGTCAAAATTTCCTTTTAAAATGTTGTCATTTTTTTCTCCCCATCTTTTTTATCTCTTCTAGAAAGAAAAATTCAACTAATTCATTTGCAACATGTTAAAAGTACTATCCTGGCGTAATATCAATAAAAAACCATTATATTTCTTTAAAAACCAAAGACTTAAAGTTGTTATTCAGCAACCAAATTAGTAGATTGCTAATTTCTTGACGAACCCACTCTCAACAAGCTATAATGGTATACAAAATTAAACTACTACCTTACACTCCCCCAAGGCTTTTAGCCCGTAAGGTAATTACGTAAGTGAGGTTATCCCCATGAAAATCACTCGTCATATTCTTAGCATTCCCCCTCATATTTCTACTTCTTGGAAAAACATCGCGGCTCTGCATGTAGAAGAAGGCGTCCTTGTCGTTACCTTAACGAATCAATCCGTGATTAAAATCCCTCACCTCAGCAGCTCTTCTATTGAAGAGATTTTCCAGATGCACACAAAGTTTCTAGAGCAGCCTCCTTCTCAAGAAAAACCTTCTCCTCAAAAAGCTCCTTTTGCACTTGGTGGTGAATCAACTCTTACCTTTGGTTTTCCTCTTAAACTCGGTGAAGGGAGTGAAATGCTTGGAAGTCTTGGTGGGCTTTTACAACACTCTCAAGAGCAAGCACACTCTCCTGATCTTCCTCCAGACATGTTGAAAAAAGTAGCTGCTATTAGTAAGGCTATGGGTTTTGACAACCAACTTGAACACATGCCCAAAGCAGAACCTCATTGCAACTGCCCTTATTGCCAAGTAGCAAGAGCGCTTCATGACGAAGGGGCTGAAGAAAAGCAAGAGCGAAAAACGTCTGATGAATCCATTAGCGATGAGGAATTAACTTTTCGTGAATGGGATATCCAAGAAATCGGTGCGAAGTTGTATGAAGTTGCCAATCCTCTTGATGCTACAGAAAAATATCAAGTGTTCTTAGGTGAGCCTATTGGATGCACCTGTGGAAGTAAACATTGTGAACACATTAAAGCTGTGCTTAGCAGTTAAACTTCCTGTTTTCTCCTCTCCTCTTTTTCAAAAAAACCGTGGTGTTTAATCTAGTGAATTCCTAGAATGGCGTATAAAACGTCAAATTAATCTCCTATATATTTTTGTAGGTTAAATTAAAGATAGGCGTAAAGAGGAGTATTAAACATGTCAAAGTCTTTCTTGTTGTTAAGCAAAACTCTTTTGGTCCTTTCATCAACTTGTTTACTTGTAGAAAATGTGCCTGCTTATGCTGATGGATCGGAAACAAAAGCGGAAGTATTAAGTGCAAGCGGTGTGCACTCTACTAAGTTCACCGGAAAAGTGATTGGTAAAAACGTGCGCTTGCGAACCCATCCTGATCTAGAAGGGTACGTTGTTAAAGAGCTAGAGAAAAATGAATTGCTCGTTATTCTGGAAGAAAAAGGGGATTTCTACGCAGTAGAACCTTCTTCTGACAGCAAAGCATACATTTTTAGAAGCTTTGTTCTTGATAATGTTGTAGAAGGCAATAGAGTCAATGTTCGCTTATTTCCTGATCTAGAAGCTCCCATCATTGGCCATTTAAATGCTGGCAAACGCATTGATGGAAAAATCTGTGAGAAAAACAACAAATGGTTAGAAATTAACACACCTGCTGAAACAAGATTTTATGTAGCCAAAGAGTTTATTGAATATGCAGGAGGCCCTGAGCTTAAAGCTGTGGCTGACAAGAGAAAAGCCACCGTCTCTCAGCTACTTGAATCCACAACACTTCTTACACAAGCAGAACTACGTAAGCCTTTTGAAGAAATTGGTAAAGACCGCATTGTCAAAAACTACCAAATGATCATCAATGACTATAAAGATTTTCCAGAGATGACAGAAAAAGCTAAAGAAGCTCTTCTTAGCTTTAATGAAAAATATCTAGAAAGAAAGATTGCTTACCTAGAAGCAAGAGCTTCTCATTCTGCCCCTGCTGCTATCTCTGAAGAGATGCTCTCTCTTTCCGATGAAGAGAGATCTATAAGAATTGTAGATAGTTTAACAGACAGAATGAAAGTATGGGAGCCTATTGAAGAATCTCTCTACCTTGCTTGGGCAGCTATGCATAGAGCAAAAACCATGGATGATTTCTATGCTGACCAAAAACTGAAGTCTGTCACAATTTCAGGGATTTTAGAAGCCTATGCTGATCCTGTACACAACAAGCCGGGTGACTTTGTCATCAAAGAAAGGGATGTGCCTGTTGCCTATGTGTATAGCACACATATCGATCTACATAGTCTTGTTGGCAAACGTGTCAGTCTGGTTGCTACAGAAAGACCTAACAACAGCTTTGCTTTCCCAGCATTTTACGTCCTAGATTCAGAATAATCGCGGGAAAAATATCTGGCGCCAAGCTATAATGGCCGACTTTTGGAGGACCTTTGGAACTTCGAGAGTGGGCCATCTCTATTTTAGACGGAAAGAGTTTAGAAGAAAAACTCTATGCTCCTTCTCTTCTTACAGATGAAAACCCAGGACCTTCTCTGAGATGGGATCTACCTCAAAGACCTGCAGGGATGGGGTTTCATAGATTCTCAAAAAAAGAAAAGCTTCCTCCCTTTCATGAACACTCTGATCCTGACAAAAGAGCGATCTGTCTGCATAGATTTGCAGGGCATGAACTGCTTGCGATTGAAATGATGGCGTATGCTTTACTAGCTTTTCCTGAGGCGCCTAAAACGTTTCGCAAAGGAGTCGCTCACACTCTGCAAGAAGAGCAAGAGCATGTGCGTCTTTATCAACAAAGGCTGCAAGGACTCGGTACAAGTCTTGGAGATCATCCTCTCAACGGAAGATTTTGGACTCTCACCTCTCATCTGCGCTCTCCTTTGGAATATATTAGTGTCATGCATCTCACTCTTGAGATGGCCAATCTAGATTTTGCACCTCATTATGGAGCTTCTTTTGCAAGATATGGCGATGTAGATTCTTCTGCTCTCATGCAGCGCATTTTGCAAGATGAAATTTCTCACGTCTCTTTTGGGTACCGCTGGCTAAAAACCATGAAACCACCCCACCTTAGTGAGTGGCAAACATGGCTCACGACTCTTTCTCCTATCACATCTCCTAAGCGAGCTCGAGGATTTATCTTTCAAGAGGCTCCAAGAAAAGCAGCCTCGATTCCTCAAGAGTGGATAGACCACCTTAAAAATCGTCAGTATTAATTCTTAAAAATTTTCATGAATTTTTCTTCGAGGTTTTTTGCAATGAAAGTCTCTAGAGGATTTCTTACTGACAGTTTTTCATGCCATACGTTGTGCCTTATACAATGAAGCATCAAACCAGGATACTTCCAAGTATTGTTTCCCCACAATTTTGCAGAATCAAGGCTTACTATCTGAGAGTATTCCGGCGCAAAGACTCTATTAAAGCAAAGGTTAAACCCAATCTGTTTAGTTAACTCTTTATCTTTACTGCATACATCATGTAGCTCAGAAGAAAGCTTTGCATAGGAGGACCCCAAATCAGAACAACCTTCTACTTTTTCTACAAGCTTATAGGTATGTGTCTTCCAATCCCAATATCCACACAGCTTCATAAGCTCAGGTGGCTCTCTCCACTCATACTGCTCACCAACCTTCTCCATAATCTCCGCTTTATAAAGAAGCTCTTTATTGCCGAGAGAAATTTCATCTATTTTTCGATACAGTGAAGACATCAATATCTGAAAAATCTCCGGTTTTTTTGCAAATATCTCACCTATCTTGTTTGCTATCTCCTCAAACGTCTCATATACACGCTTTTTATAGGGATGGATTACAACGACTTTTTGACTACCTGCTTTCTTGAAGAACATTCTTTGGAGAATAGGCCAAATTGTATAGTCATAGGTAGTTCTATATGTTTCACAGGCAAGGCCAGGCAATTTTTCTTCTCTTGTAACCAAGGACCGGGTCTTCTGCAACATGTCATTCTCTAGAAGGAACTGAGTAACAGCTTGTGCTTGCCTTGTTTCGTTTAATGCACCCTGAAAATATAGCTGCACATTTGCAAAAAACCTTTGATTCTTTTTTTGCAAATCATGGAATGTTCTGTAAACGCCATCTTCTATCTCTGTAGGCATAAATTGCTCTTGAGCTATCCACTCCTTGCAATGATTGGCTGTGAAAAAGTTTAAAACCTCCGCTTTTGAGATCCAATCAGACAGCTTGGTCCCCAGTTTATAGGGATAAGGCCCTTCGTTCCACAGATGTTGCTTACAAAGCTCTAGTATTTTTGCATCAGGAGAAGAGCTCTCCTGACACACCTGACGCGCAACTAAGCAGAAATCTCTGCTGTTTTCTTTATAAAAGGCTCTAAAACGTCTCTGATATTCTTCACTGCTGATTTTCATGATTATCCAAAAAATTTTACAAGTAATAATAACAGAAAAACAGCGTTATTAAAAACAT
>Ga0172364_10005429_pt1 | contig 10146 bp, 8 predicted proteins | sample LakKivSesite10cm_FD_114545 | JGI IMG/M metagenome (GOLD analysis project Ga0172364, IMG submission 114545) | Sediment microbial communities from Lake Kivu, Rwanda - Sediment site 10cm | ecosystem: Environmental > Aquatic > Freshwater > Lake > Sediment | place: Rwanda: Western Province, Lake Kivu... | reverse complement strand
TGTGACGGCTTTTGAGAAAACCCCTATTTTGCAAGTACTTAAAGGATTTTCCGGCACAGAATATCCAGATGATTCTTCTAAGCAGTTGAAATTATTTAATTTATAATGGGACACTATTGGGACAGCATACGTAATTCACTAATTTCCGGGCGCCTTATTGGGGCAATTATGGAGACAGGTTACCCAATCTCCTAATATCAAATCGCCTGCTTTTCCGGGAAGATCGCGGTTTATAAGCACAAGTTACCCTATCCTTTACTATCGAAACACTTGTTTTACCGAGAAAGCCGCGGGTCAGGCTAATTATTTTGATATTTTACGTCAAAATAATTAATAATTTGAATTTATATATTAATAATATTAATTATTTGACTATACTATATTAAAATAATTAATCACCGGCCGGTAGAATAGTGGCTTACGTGCCGTACGTCGATTTCAGCGCTTGGACGGGAAGTAAGGTCATTGAAATGATGCAGAAGGGAAAATGCTGGCCATTGCCCGTTCTCCGCGAATGTGGTATATCCCATAGAACTCTTTTGGCCGGGAGGTAACATGACCGACGACGCCTTGAAAACAGCCTCTCAGTGCCGCCACTACTCCATGTGCAAAATCGACTTCCTGGAAACCGGCCTCTGCCCGTCCGGCCCGGTCAAACACTATGTCGCCTACTACCCCCAGGGACGCATGGACGTCTATGCGGCCCTCAAGCGCAATCTCATCCCCCTGACCGAGGGACTCATCGACATTGCCTCCACCTGCACCCTCTGCGGCATCTGCGACAAGCAGTGCCACTTCGTCACCGGCATGCGCCCCATGACCGTGATGAAAGCCCTCAAGGCCGAAGTCGAAGCCATGCAAGAAAAAGGCACTCCCATCGAGCCCCTTCCCCGGGACGATATCCTCGACGAGTTCCAGCGGATCGTCGGCCCGCTCCACGCCTCCAACGACCCGGCCATCCTCATCGCATATGCCCACGATCCCTTCCCCCTCAAAGACATGCAGATGCCCCGCTGCGTCGTGCTCCCTTCCTCCACGGCCGAAGTCTCGTCCATCATTCAACTGGCCCGCCGCCACGACATCCCCACGGTCGTCCGGGGCAACGGCGCCTCTGTCTACGGCATGGTCTTCACCTCAGGCATCGTCATCGACACCGCCCGCATGAAGGACATCCACATCGACCCCGCCAACTGGACGGCCACCATAGGCGCGGGCGTCACTGCCTTCGACCTCCAGCGCGCCGCCTCCGCCCACGGTCTCCGGGCCAACACCGCCGAACCGGCTGCCACCGTCTGTGGCAATATCATATGCACCGGCCTTTTCTCGACCTGGGGGGCCACTTACGGCACCTTTGCCGACAATTTCATCGACATGGAAATGGTCGACGACCGGGGCCGCATCTTCCACCTCTCGGATCCCTCCGCTCCCAACCTCTATGCCTATCGTCATCAGCCCACGTCACCGCCCGCCATATGCACCCGGGCCATAGTTCCCCTCTACCCCGTCACGTCCGACGAGGAAACGCTCCTCATCCCCTTCGCCTCCTTCGACGAAGCCCTCCGCCTGGCCCGCGAGCTGAACCTCCGCCGCATCGGCCTCTCTATCGCCGTGCTCGGCCCCCACTACATCGCCACCTTTCTCTCGCCCACCCTCGAGCTCTCAGTCAGGCTAAAGCAAAACCTCTCCGCCTCCTTCGGTATCGAGTACGCCGTCCTGACGATCGTCGACTCCTACGGCCGCCAGGCCGTCGAAAAAATGGCCCCGTCCGTTATCGACGGCCCTCTGCTCCGCAAGATCATGCTCGGCCTTCCCCGCTTCCTGGACGACGACTGGCTCGACCTGGTCCGCTCCTACGAAGGGGACCGGCCTCCTTACGAAATTCTATCCGATCCCTCGGCCGCCCCATTCATCGAGGCCGCCCTTCAGCCTTCCCCCGAGACCGCCTCCTCCGCCGTCGACCCGGACCTCCGTCCTTTCTACGCCTCCCTCTACGCCAGGCCCCGGTACACCGACATCCTCTGGTTGAGCATGCACCGTATCGTCTCCTGCCGGATGGGCCGCCACAAACACGTCTTCGCCTTCCTGGTCTATCTTCCAGCCGATGACATCGCCCTGTTCAACACCCTGAACGAAACCTTTGCCGCCGCCGCCGAAGACCTGGGCATCGACCACGACTTCGGCTTCGTCACCCCCATGGACCTGGGAAAGCGGGCCGTCTACGAATACGATTACTACCTCGACCAGACATCCCCCGGGGACAAAAAGAAAGCCGCAGCCGTCATGCAGCGCATCGTTCCCTGGCTCGACGACATGGCCCTCAACCATAAGGGCGTCACCTGGATAAAGACCTTCTTCTCCCAGGGATGCGCCCGCAAGGAAGGATTCTTCTACCAGGGATTCCGCAAGAGGGACGCCGGGTGAGCCCTTCCCGATCCCCGGTCACATTCCTCACCGGAAGCACCGGATTTCTGGGAAGTCACATCGGGGCCGAGCTCCTCAGAAGAGGGGAAGAGACCCTGTTTTTAGTAAGAGGAAACCGCCAGATGACGGCGGCTGAACGCCTTCGAAATATCCTGGACTGGCACGGCATCGCCCCCACCCTCAGGAGCAAAGCCCGCCTGATCGAAGGCGACCTGCAAGACCCGGATAAGGGATTGAACCGCCTCCCCCTGCCCCGCATCGACCGCATCGTCCACTGCGCCTCCGACACCTCGTTTTCAGAACGCCACCGCCGGCGCGTCTGGTCCGCCAACGTCGAGAGCCTGCCTCCGCTCCTCGATTTCGCAGCCCGCCACCGGATCCCGTCCTTCATCGACGTCTCGACCGCCTACGCAGCCGGCCGCCGCCGCTTCGACACTCCCTGCCCGGAGGAGCCTCCACCCCGCCAGGACTTCTTAAACGTCTATGAGGAATCAAAAGCCGCTGCCGAACACCTCCTCCTCTCCCGCTGCCGCGACCTCGGCATACGCCTGATCATCCTCAGGCCCTCCATCGTTTATGGCCACTCCAGAACCGGACGCACCTTCCGTTTCAACGCCCTCTATTATCCGGTCAAAATAGCCCTTTTCCTGCGCAAGATTTTCGAAGAGGATATCCGCGGGAGCGGAGGGAAGAAGGCTGCAGAAATGGGAGTCCACCTGGAACCTGACGGCACCATCCGGCTGCCCCTGCGCATTAAGGTCGCCGAAAACGGAGGAGTAAACCTGATTCCCGTCGATTTTTTCATAGACGCCTTTTTCGCCGTCCTCGACGACTCTTCCGGGGGAGGCATACACCACATCGTAAGCCCCACCCTGACCAGAGTCGAAGACATAATCTACTTTGCCGCACGCCAGTTCAAGTTCGAAGGGGTCCGCCCCTGCTGCCCCGAATCCTTCCGGGAAACGCCACCCAACTCCCTGGAGCGTCTCTTCGAGCGCTACCTGGATGCCTATTCCCCCTACATGAAGGACACCCGCACGTTCCTTACCGGAAAGACCGCCCCCATATTCGAGCGCCACGGCCTAATCTGCCCCCAATTCGACGAGCCCATGTTCCGCCGCTGCATGTCCTATGCCGTCGAGAACGAATGGCCGTCATTGCGCCCCTCCATATAAGGCTGCAGCGTATTTAGCGACTCCGTGTATCATTTGAGACGGGTCGCGGCATAGTCGTCACTGTCTCGCCAGACGAACCCTGAGACTCCGCCGGCTGCATCCGTCTGAAACAGGATGGTCGCCCAGAAAAGGCGGTCCAGGAAAGTTGACGCGGACAAGGGCAATAGCGGCGAGACGTACGACGGACTCCAGACGATCTCCAAAGTCCCGGCGTTCAATCTGATCATGACCTCAGCGTTCTCCCGGTAGAAATCAGGGCCGAAGCGATAGCGGCCTTCGAATGCCTCGAGCACGGTTGGATCTGCTCGGGCCTTCCTGTCCATGGCGAAGATTGTGTACGGCTCGCCGAACAGGATGGCCCTCAACCCGCCCGCGGCGATCCCGGGGACCGGGGCGTAATTGTTGCTCAGGATGATGATGCAGGCGTCTTCGTCGGGATAGCGTTCGAAGGAGGCCGTGTATCCCGGGCTTCGTCCGCTGTAGCGGAGGACCTTACGCCCCGATCGTTCACCAACGAACCAGCCGTAGCCCGTGCCATCGACCTGGTCCTTGAACATCTGGGCGAGGGAGTCCGGGCTGAGAAATCCCCCGGCACGAAGCGCCCGGTGCCATTTGTAGAGGTCCTCGGCTGTCGAATAGAGCGATCCGTTGCCGGTCTTAATGGTCCAGTCGAGGAAGGGGGCCCGTTCGATGTCCCAGGCGCCGGATGGCTGGTATCCGGGGGCCAGGTTACTCACGATCACGGCATCCCGACCCCGATGGGCGGTGTCGCGCATCCCGAGCGGGGCAAAGATGTTCCGTTCGAGGAAATCGCCGTAATCCTGGCCGCTGACCTTCTCGATGACGGCGGCCAGAAGGTTGTAATTCGAGTTGCTATATGCGTAGTGTGCCCCCGGTTCGAACTGGAGAGGCTCATCCTTGAACAGGGCAATCGTTTCCGCCAGGGTATGCGGAAACCGCGACTCCTGGTCGTATTCCGGAAGATCGTTGACGTTGGGCACGCCCGAGGTGTTAGTCAGGAGGTGGTGGAGAGTGATGCGCTCGGCGGAGGGGTAATCGGGCAAGAAACGAGACAAGGAATCGCCGACATTCAGCTGTCCGCGTTCCTGGAGCAGGAGAACGGCCGCCGCAGTGAAGCTCTTCGAAAGGGAAGCAATCTGGAACTTCGTGCGCGAGGTCGCGGGGACATTGAATTCCCTGTTGGCCAGGCCATATCCTTTGGCCAGGAGAACCTGTCCTGCCCGGGCCATCAGCACGGCCCCGCTAAAGGCGTTGACGTCGATGAACGGCTGAAGATAGGCGTCGACCTTCGGGCCAAGTTCGGAGTCCGCTCCGGCGGGGATATGGTTCCGGCACGATACGACGAGAAATAATACAAGGGGAAGCAAACCCGGTTTTTTCAACTCACCTTCCTTTCAATCAGTGAAACCAAAATAGATGTAGTCAAAAACATCCGCAATTTCAAGAGCGAATTCCTTACTCATCTTAAGTGAGGAAACAGTTCCCAGGATTCTAAGTAAATATGACTTTCGTTGTCAACTCTTACAAGCCGACCATACCAATCCTTAAAATATTGATATTTTATGGCAAAATAATTGATCGCAAGCACGCGTCCGAGCCATAGGAAAGTACGCCGGAAGCCAAAACGGATCTTAAGACACAATGAATCGAGCGCCAAAACACGCGAGTGAATCTGACGGCATCATCCGAAATTAGCGTCGGGCTTCACGAAGAAGAGGCGAAAAAACAAAAAGGAGGGAAATGATTATGAAAGACAAGAATGCACTAACCACTTTCAGTGCGGCAAGGATTGTCACCTCAATATTTGGCATCCTGGCCGGACTGGGTGGTCTCATCCATGGTATCGGTGAAGTCCTGCAGGGCAACGTAGCTCCAGACGGATTCTGGATATACTCCTGGACCAAAGGACCGATCGTCACCAACATGGGGGGTGAACCGGGTATAACTATTATTCCCAACCTCCTGGTAACGGGAATTCTGACACTCATTGTTTCTCTTTCTCTCATGATCTGGGCGGCTGCTTTTGTCCAGAGGAAGAACGGAGGATGGATTCTGATTCTTCTTTCGGTCATCATGCTCCTGGTGGGTGGAGGTGTTGGTCCGCCAATAATGGGTATTCTGGCAGGTGTATCTGGACTCGGGATCAATGCCCCGCTCACTTGGTGCCGCAAACATCTCTCCCTTAATCTTCGGCGCCTGCTCGCGGGATTATGGCCCTGGATTTTTGGCATCGGTGTGATAAATGGGGTGTTTTTGGTGATCGGCTCAGTCATTCTGGTGTATTTTTTTGACCTGAACAACCCGGATCTGTTCACCAACAGCTTTTTCTTTTCCATCCTATTTTTGCTATTAATGATCCTCACTGGGCGGGCTTATGATATCCAGAGACAGGCCAAATCTGATTGAATTATTATGCGATTTCGCCACCTTCTGGGCATAAGAAATGGTAGCTCATGGCGAAAAGGGTGTCAGAAAAAACTTCTTCACCGCCGGCTATGGCGGGCGCGCGGAGTACCGCCTGCCGACGAAACGCGGCTCTGCTGGGCCCGAGTTTTCAAGACATTTTCTTTGGTCAAGAGTTTCAGGCCGGCTGTGTTTTCGATAAACGGACGGACGTCTTCAATCTCCCTTCATAACGTTGATTTGACAATCAAAGGTGATAAACCTATATTTAGAGCATATTCGCCTGGCCAATGAGCATATTTTATGGGTGTGGGGGAGTCGCGAGCGCTTTATTCTTTGATTATGAACCTTTGGGATAAGGGGGACTCAAAATGATTAATAAGAGCTTTGCTTTTTTATTGCGATTCGTTCTGATTCTGTTTCTCTTTATTCCCGCCCAAGCACAATTACAGTCGCTCTGTGAATTCAAGAACGTTAAAATCCCGTTTACTTTCAAACCTGGCGACATGATTATCGAAAGCGGCCAATACGACCTGGAGTTTTTCAAACACGGCGTGGGTCAGGTGTTTCATGTCAAGATAAGAAAAGGCCGGAAAACGATCTGCGTTATTCCTGAAGGAGAGAGAATCAATTATCAAAACCAGGGCAACCTGAGTCTATTACGACAGGATCCGGAAATTCCCGAAGATTGCAGATTACAAATTAAAAGGAACCCGGCCCTGAAAATCGCCTATATCATATTCGAAACCGGGAAAAGATCCGCGTTCTATCCCTTTTATAAAATCAGATTTAAAGTCCCGTACGAAGACAAATAGGGGGACAAATAGGGGGACAGGATACGTAATTCACTAATTTCCGTCGTGATCAGGGGGACAGGTTACCCAATCCCCTAATATCAAGGCGCCTCTTTGGCCGAGAAGACTGCGGATTATAGGCACAAGTTAGCCAATGCTTTAATATCGAAGCACGCGTTTTGCTGAGAAGGCCGCGGGTCGGGGTAAATAATTTAATATTTTAGGGCAACATTATTAATAATATCAATCTATCTATTGAGAATATTAATTAATTGCCCACATTATATTAAAATAATTAATCATAGGCCCGCCCCCGCGTCATAGGAAAGCAGCAAGGTCTTCAGGTTGAACTTCGAACTCAATCGGCCGTTCCGGTTCGAGATCGAAAGGGAAGGCTGCCGGATATGCTGCGATCTGGAGGGCCCGCCTTCTATGCGCTTTTGACCTCTTCAGCCCTTTTTGCGTGTGGCCAAGAACTCCATCGACTTGAATTCCTTGCCATCGGGCATCACCATGAACATCTCGAACTTGTATTTTCCGTCCTCCATGAACGTAGTCACGTTCTTGAACTTCTGCATCTCCTTCCCTTCCGTCATCGGGTCAGGCCATTCGCCGGTCTCAGTCAAGACCTTGCCGGAGGCGTCGAGCGAGCCGGAGGATAAGACGAAGCTCGTGCCCATGCTGTCGATCCAGAAAGTGGTGTATTTGTTCTTGTAAAGATCATAGCCGATGATTTCGAGCCCCATGAACTTCATCCCGGTCGTCCCTTCGAACTGGCTCTTGATGTAGCGGCCGTCGAAGATGAGCTTGTTTACTGCAGTAGCCTTGGTGACCATGGGCTCCCCTCCGGCCATCGACCACGACTTCATCTCGACGTCCCAGTCTCCGACGAACTTCTTCAAAAGGTCATGGTTTTTGCCGGGAGTTCCGTACTTCATCATCATCTCCATCATCTTCTTGTCCTGGTCCGACACTTCCTGGGAGGAAGATGTTGCCGCTGCCGCCAAAACCGGCATGAGGAAAAATGCGATCATGGCGGCCATAAAAAGGAAACTCGCTGATCTCATGAGTTCCTCCTTAAAAAGTTGGTTGATATTTGGCGGCGATCTAACGCTGCCTTTCTATTAATTAGCAAGTTTCGTGCCGAGTAACAGTGCGCGCTTGCAACTTGAATCCTGGGGAAAAGTCCCGAATGGGATCCTAACTTCTACTAGCGCCACATCCACCTGCGTCTTGCCGAACAGGACGGAATCCTGAAGGAATGGATCCCATGATGTCAGCGCTTAACTCAAGGTGGACTGGATCGAGTCTCGTCAATAATCTAATAGATAAGGGCCACCAACCTCTTGAGCTTGAGATCCTCGGCCTTATAGACGATGCCCATGCCCCCGGCCCCGACCTCCTCGACGATCCGGTACTTGCCTGCGACAACCGTACCAGGCTTCAGGACGCGAACCGGGGGATTTCAGGATCTTAGTGAAATATACGGAGCCCAGTGTTCATAGGGAGGATACAAGGAGACCGAGATGATGCAGGAAGAAGTCCCGGCCCCACAATTTCAAGGTCTCCTGTTCCCGGAGCGGAAGGAACCGCTCGACGTCCCGCCGGGCTGTCTTCCAGTCGATCTCGAGGATCCTCTTTCTCAAGCTCGTCTCCACCCAGGCACGATCCGCCTTGACGCTCCTGCCTGCCCAAGGGCCGTGCTGGCTGACCGCGCGGCCCAGCAGGTCGAGGTCGGGAGCGATCCCTTTTTGGATATACCAGATGAAATCGTACCAATCCCGGCCTTTCGTGTAAACCCGTCCGATCATGGCTCCGATTTTCATGGCGAAGCCTGATCCCAGGCTCTGGGTCGTGATCGCCATCGTCACCGGAAAGGCGATGTAGCGGGTCTCAACGGTCGAACCCGCGGGGGGATTCACGTCGATCTCGAGCTTCACCTTGATGAGCTTCCGCGGGTCCCTGGGGTACGATAGGACAGCGCCGGCATCCCGTCCGAAAGAATCCGTCCGCAGGAACGCCTTCCTGACGGCCGTTCTCTCTCCGTGTCTGTCCTGAAAGCTGAAGCGAAGACCCTCGCCGTACCCATCACTGACGCCCTGTTCCAAGTATCTCCGCCAGCTGAAGCCCGGATTCGGCCGCCTCAGGAAAAAATCAAGGTCTTCGGAGAAGCGGTTCATCCCGTGCGCAATGCGCAGGCATGTTCCGCCGTGGAAGACGGCGCGGTCCTTCGAAAAGAGCCCGGCCCTGGACAGGCTGGCCAACACGATCTCCTGGACAATCTCCTGGAGAGCGTTCTCCTGATCGAGAGCGTTCGCAATAGCGTATTCCCCGATCCTTTGCTCCAGAACGCGAGAGATCATCGGCCCACCTCCCGGGCGAGGTTTCGAAGATAGTCGACGGTCCGGCGGTCCCAAAGACTCTCGCAGATCTCGTCGAGGCTGTCGAAAGTCATGTTCTCCAGGTCCTCATGTTCGATGCGCAAGGACTCGGTCAGGAAGGACGGACCGTCCCGCTCCCAGCTCACGTGCTTTCTCGTGTAGACGATATCGGCGATGGCTCTCAACGCCCCGGCCACAAAAACCCAGCTCCGATCGTCGATCTTGATCGCTTCGACACCGGCCCGGGGGTCGTCAGCCGGGACGCGCACAAAGGAGAAGATACCCACGGCAGTCTCAAACACCCGGCTCCGTGACGAGGTCACGCTGCCGACCTGGTAGACCGCTTCCGGGATGAGGCCGTGATGAGCCAGCGCCGACTCCAGGCTCACGTGGGACGGCGAATGCAGCATGGCTGCGATGACGAAGGGGTGTGGATCCGTCTTCCGATAAGCGGGCGCGAGCAGGAACAGGCCCGGCTTGAGCCGGATAATTTCGCCGACGGCGACGGCGCGGTGGACGAGGACCTTCCGGGCCGCCTCCGACCGGTCGTCGAGAAGATCCCGGACGACGGTTTCGTCGAAAAGCCCTCCGGGAGGCGAAAGGCGAAAAACCCGCTCCGTTAAGGTTTGCATCGTGCTCTAAGGTTACACTATTCGTAACCTAATTACAAGCTAATTAGCCGGCAGCTCCAGCTTACGCAGCAATGCCGGAAGCGGGGCCCGGCGCGCGACAGTTCGGCACACTATGCGCCCTCCGCCGGCCCCGACTTCCTCGACGATCCGGTATTTGCCGGCGATGACGGCGCCCGGCTTCAGAACGCGAACCGATGTCTCCAAAGTCTTAGTGAAGGACGCCTCTTCCGGGCCCGCTCCCACACCTGCGCCAGAGCCCGACCCCAACGGCGCTCCGCAGTTGCTGCAGAACTTCGAGTCGTCCCTATTCTCAGCGTGA
>Ga0172364_10005427_pt1 | contig 10147 bp, 19 predicted proteins | sample LakKivSesite10cm_FD_114545 | JGI IMG/M metagenome (GOLD analysis project Ga0172364, IMG submission 114545) | Sediment microbial communities from Lake Kivu, Rwanda - Sediment site 10cm | ecosystem: Environmental > Aquatic > Freshwater > Lake > Sediment | place: Rwanda: Western Province, Lake... | reverse complement strand
TTCGTGAAAATCGTGTCGGGCTTGGGACCCTTCACGGCCGTGAACATCTCACGACTATGTAGTGACCTGTCACACACAACTGACGAGCACTTTTCCTTTGTTAATTTAATGTTTTGGACATTGCATTTCCAAAGTTGGTTTTACGGATTAGGAAGGTAGCGGCCCGTCTGAAGCCAAGTCATCTTTTGAATGACCCGATACTAAACTACCCTCTGAAGTGTCCCCACCTCCATACTTTAAGTCGACTTCAAAACTAACCTCTTGGTAGAGAGAAAGTTAAGGTTCCATCAGCACCACCTGTTATGAAACTTACCTTGTTCGATGTTAAGCCAACTCTAATATTGAACTACGCAATTGTGACAGTGGATACTACCATTTCTTACATAAGTTCTACAGGTTACTCTTGTTGGTCTTCCGACCTCAACCAAACGACCCGAATCGCTTAGTCACCCCACCACGTTCCCTACAGTGTTACCCTCGGTACTAAAGGTGATGTGATATCCTGCTTGCCTACTCAAGCTCCCTTTCGGAAACCGCAGACAACCCAAAACCAGGGTTATCCACTTTATACTACTTTCGTAGTTTATTTAACGACCATAGGCGGCCAATATCTTGAATCAAAGAACTATCAAAGATTGAAGGAAACCGAAATCTCTTTACTCCGAACTTTCGGAAACGATTCCCCTCAATTGTCTTACAAAGATAAGAAATCATTTTCAGACTGTCAAATTTTATAAGAACTTTTTTTTTCAATCCATCAGTTTGGGTTTGGGTTGTACCCTTTTCAATCTGCTTTCACACCCATCACTCCTAAGAGCTGTCAGTATCAGATACCATCTGTTGGACTTGTTGCGTCGCCTTGGAATCGAACCAAGCTATGTGGGCTTATGAGACCCATGGAACACCTTGCCCCCCGCCCGCATTATTTTCTTCGTAGTGTAATTTTCTGTGACAATTTGCACAGAGAATATCACACTTTTCTATCTCTCTAACTAAACTTTCCCAACCCCAACTTCTTCCAACCGCCTGAGAAATGATAATTTCTTTTTCCTCAGGGTTTTTATGGTGAAAGTCTAATGTTGCGGGATGGTTCTCTCCACAAATTTTACAAGAGAGTGTTTTTTTGTATTCATCAAATTTTTCTTTGACTCTTTTTTTACTCTCTTTAGCTTTGGTTTTGTAATATTCTTTTTTTTGTTGATAATGTTTTTTTTGATATTCTCTATTTCTTTCTCTTTGTTTTTCTTTGTCTTTAAGTGGCATATCAATAAATATTAGCAAAAAAGGAAAAGAACTACAAACTTAGTTATGAGCCCAAAAATCTACCCAAGTCCCCGTGTCACCATCCAAGTCATGCTCTGGTTGAACCTCAGGTAGAATTATGTTAAGGAACTTCTTTTGATAATAAAGTCCCACAAAGATAAGATATTTTTTTGAAACACCAAACTTGTGGGACTTTTTTTGAGACTTTTTCTGTCTCGTATGATTCAGGTTTCTTTACCAACCTCTCGGTTGAAAACTTGAATCGGTGGGGATGTTCACCCTTTTAGGGATGAGATAATAAATATCACCATGTTGACTAAAAGTCAGAACAGGGTGAAATATTCACATATCCATTCTATCTATGTTATCCTTAATTTGTTTTTCAATGTCCCACCAAGAGTAAAGACCGAAAGCAATCGTTACAACAAATAAGATTATAACCCAAATCATTTTAATATAATTTTAGCGAGATTATAAATGTATTCTCCACAGGTTTTCGGGTCTATTTCGTCTAACGTGAAATAGTTCCAATCTGTGTGTTCTTCTCCGTCTTTCGCCGCAGCAAAATCGGGTTCGATTGGTTGGTCAGTGTCGAGTTGATATACATACATGAGTCCTTTGACTTTTTTACCATCTCTAGTATGTCTTGGAAGTAATCCAATAAATTTCAACTCTTGACCGTCGATGTTATGAGCAGTTTCCTCTACAAACTCTCTTTTTGCGCTTTCTTGAGAACTTTCTCCCTCCTCCATTTTCCCACCAGGTATTGACCACATACCAGGGAATGAACCCAAATTATTTCTTTTGCAAAGAAGGATTTTATCACCCCACTTTACCATGACTCCTGCGTATCTTTTCGATTCCATTCGTATTTATTATTGTGTTTGTCAAAATTAACAAAAATATTTTTAAAACAAAAGTTTTGATTGATAAAAAATCTCAATCAATTGGGATGATGGGAAAAACTTTTGATGAATCCTTTGACGCCCTCCTTTTTTTACTTTGTGGCAAGAGTCAGAGTTTTTGGATGAAAAATTGTATTATTCCCCTTGACATAATAATCATTAAGAACAATACAATAAATAAAATTCATCATGATTGTCTACCCTGTGAGGAGGAACCTTGTCCGAGATTCCGTGGAGAAGGAAATATTGTTCTTGAAATCGAAGGAGGACTTTGTGATGAACTCGAGATTGAAGAGGGTGATTTTGTTGAGTATATTTTTTAAACCTCTTTCGTTTCTTTCTCTGAATTATTAATTTGTTCTTTTAACTTATGGAAGAATTTGCTTCCAATTTGTTTCATAAACTTAATATACGGAACATCTGGTTTGTCAGGCTCATATCTATATGGGTCTTGAGAAGGTCTTGTCTTTCTTCCCAAGAAATTTAGGCCTGAAATGTTGGTTATACATTTGTGTCCACCTGAATTGGCTTGAATAAAATCCCAAGCGTTAATTCCTATTTTATCTAATAATTGTTTTTGTTCCTCAGTGAGTTCCGAAAAAGGTTTATCCATAACTGGTTTTACTTTTGCAAGTATTTCATCTCCACCTTCCAAAAAAGAAAATTTTCCACCAAACAGAGCATCGAAGTCTTTGAAAGTAAATCCAACACTATCAGGACCAACAGACACTTCACTTAACCATTTAAGTGTTGAAAGAGGGATAACCTTTTTTTTGAGTTGAGCCTCATATGGTTTCAGAACCTCTTGAGCAATTTCACCCAAGTTCACCCCTTTTAGTTTCCTGTCTTTTTTGAATGGATTACAAGAAACTTGTAAAAGTCCCATCGGCCACATTAAAATCATAAAATCCGCATCGGGATTTACTCTGAAAGGAGTATACCTGTCATATGAACCTGTTTTCATACTACCAGCACCATATTGAAATATAATACCACTTTCAACGTGAGTCTTTGGATATTTTTTCATTTGCTCAAAATAGTCTTCTGACCTTTTTTGTAATACATCAGGAGTTTCGGCATTGGTTTGTTTCATCCATTTCTTTATATTATTGAATATAGATAAAAGAGATGGCTCTGAGTCCATTACTAGAGATTCCATGAACCCTCTCCTATTTTTAAAAGCCAATATTAGTTTGTTGATAACAAGTCCCATCAACATTTTGTTCTTCTGTAAAGTGTTGTCTTTATCTAATCTGAAAATATAGTTAACTACTTCCTCAGGAGTAATTCCTTGTCTGATGAAGTCAGCGGAGTCTACTGTGCTAATAAGTAAAACGTCTGAAGATGGAAATAAATCTTTTGGTGAAACTATCTGAGAAATTGTTTCGACATTTGAACGAGCTTGTCTGAATGATTTCGAAGCGCCAGCCTCAGCTCCTACTTGTCTGTCATGGTGGTCAGTGTGAATTACGAACATTGGTTTACCGTGGGCAAAATCTACGAGAACCGGCATTGTGTCCCCCTCAGCATCACCCTTCTTTACGGAAAATTCTTTATCACCATATTGAATTGTGTGAGCACCAACCACTTTGATACCGTTATCTTCAAGGTATTTTCTCATGGCAATCGCCGTAGTTACACCATCCAAATCCAAATGGAAATAAATCTCAGCCTTCGGATATCTTTTCTTAAGTGCTGAAATATCTCTTAATCCGCTTTCGTTAATTAGTTTTCTCATTAATCTAAACCAATGAAATTTAAAAATCTATCAATTACTCCACCTTCTTGTGCAATTAGTTTCTTCAACAATACTCTATCTTTCTCAGGCATTTTTTCCCAAGTATCAGGACCCCAAACTCCGTCAGTAGGATAAACCCCAATTTTTTTTTGGTAATCCATAATCGCCTGTTCAGTTTTAGAGTTACGTCCTGTCTTTCCGTCAACCGCCAACTTCGCCCCTTTGGTGTTTAAAAACTGTTGTATTCCCTTTATAAAGTTTCTTTCTTCTGTTTGTTCGTTAATTACTTTTCGAACGATTTTAGTTAGTTCAGATTCAGTTAATCTTATAATTTTTTTTGTCATGATTAGTATTTTAATGTTAACAAGAATTTAGATTTATTAATCAAACCTAACATCTCATCTCTTATATTAAGAAGGTCTGTATCGTACTTTGGGTCAAGTTGTTCGGAGAATGAAACTAAAAATTCTACAATTCCATCTACGAATTCTTGAATGCTAATAGCTTTTATATCTTGGAACATTAAACCGAACTTCGGGTCGAACTCAGGTCTTCCGTATTTACCCATCATCGTCTCAACAAATTCATCAATTAATTCTCCGAGTCCATCATATATTTCTCCATATACTCTGTGTTTTGCGTCTCCAAATGTTTGCCAATGTAAGAACTTCCATTGAAGTTGCATCTGAACCAACATTTTTACCACTTCTTCCTTCATAAAAAAGATTTTTATATAAATATCAAGACAATAAAAAAAGGGGTTAAGACCCCTTTTCAAAATCAAGTTCAGGTTGATTTTTCTTATCTATAAAATGTTGTACACGTTTTCGTGCTACTTCACAATACTTTTCACTGAGTTCAATCCCAATCCATCTTCTGTCACCAATTACTGCGGCAACCAAACTTGTACCAGACCCACAGAAAGGGTCCAAAATTAAATCGTTTTTGTAAGTGAGTATCTTCATGGCTTTCATCGGAATGTCCAAGGAAAAGGTTGCTTTGGTCATCTGTTTTGTGTCTGCAAAGTATGGCCACTGCCCATACACCAAATCCATAAACTCTTTCTTCTGTTCCTCTGTATATAAAGTCTTTTTCTTTTTTGTTCCATCCTCTTGTTCCACATCCTCAATAACTCCAACCCACTCTGGTTCACCCTTGACTTTTTTGATGTGTTTGTTCTTATAAGCGAGAAGAACACACTCCTTTGGATTGTAAATATAAGGGGCTGAAGGGGACATCCATGAACCCCAAGCCGTAGTCTTACTTCTGTGAGGTGATTGTTCGTCAAGGTCAACCAATCCATAAAAATAATAACCAATCTTTTGCATTATGGACCACAATTCGGAAATCATAAAAATTCTTCCACCCTTATCTTGACGATTGATTTCATATGGTGCATTGAGAGCAATTCTTCCATCGTCTTTCAGGACTCTGTAAGCTTCTGTCAACCAAGATTTCGAGAAAGTTTTGTATTCCTCAAAATACATGTCGTCATCAAACGAGTCGTACTCAATACCTACTCCGTATGGTGGTGAGGTGACAATCAGGTCAATAGAATTTTCAGGAAAAGTCTTCATGACCTCGATACAGTCCCCATTATATATTTTGTTGGTTTCCATTATAGTTTTCCCTCAGTTTTCATTTGTTCTCTTATTTTTGTTGCAGAGATATCTCCAACCTCTTGAGGTGGTATATGTTCAATGATGTCATAACCAACACCACGACCGAAATTTACTGATTCGATGTCAGGTATAATTACAACTTTTACCGTCTCATCACCAATAAGTTGCCAAAGTTCTTTTTTTATGTTCGCTTCAACTTCCTGAGCGCTAAATGGGTTTTTTTCATCAGGTTTGATGTCTCTGATACAAATCAAAACATTTTTTCCTTCATTTAATCTTTGGTCAATCAACCACCTGTGACCTGCGTGCCAAGGTTGCCAACGGCCGATAAACATGGAATATTGTTTAGCCCCTGTGTTTTTGAGTTTGGGGTCTCCCTCAACGTGTATTTTTTGCATAATTCAAAACTTTGATGAATGAGTCTTCAACAGATTCGTCTGTTGTATCAATACTCAAATAATTTTCTGTTGGTGGTTCATAATTTTTTACAAAGAAATCCTCTCTACCTCTAGCTTCTCTTGTATGAATGTAAACCTCAAAGAGATTATCCCCCATCTTTTGTTTGAACTTATCTCTTTGGTCTTTGAAAGGGGAAACCAATGAGACAACTACATCTCTACCTTTTTTTTGAAGGTATTCGGCAATTTGTTGAGCCAATTCAATATTTTTTCTTCTACCTGCTTCTGTATAGTCTTTGTTGTCGAACAAGTCTCTGAGGTCATCACCATCAATGTGAAAGACACCGGGTTTTTCCCAAAGAATTCTTTTACAGATTGTGGTCTTACCTGACCCAGGTTGACCTGTTAACCATATAATCATTTTTCTAAATTTCTAATTTTTCTCTCCAAATAAAAAGCGGCTTTTTTCAAATCCTCAAGTTCTTTATCTGAGTGTTTTTTTCCTGCTCTCGTTACGTACTTAACAACATTAAACAAATAGGCGTCTTTATCAAGACCCCAAGCCTCACAAACTTTGATGACCTCATATGGATTGTCAGCACCACCATAATGGGACGGTCCATTCACCATTTCTTTTGTATCATCAACTACACTCATAAGATTATTTTTTCCATGAATTTTTATCATAATCTAATAAGTCAAAATATTTTTGACAAGAATAAAAAACCATGTCAGCAATAGATTGATTATAAAAGTTTTTCCAATTAAAGTTTCCTCTTCCTTTATTAACTAAGTTATTACATAATATCATCAATGTTCCATTTTTTTTCAATTCAGATTCATTTATGAATGGAATTTTACAATAATCGGTGTAAAGATTTTCAACTCTAATAAAGAAATCTGGTTTTCTTATTTCGAAATCACAACAAGAAAGATTGTTCGGTGATTGTGAGAACTCTTCCACGAAAGTTTGAAAGTCCTCGATTGTGATTTTATTGTCAGGGAAATTCATTACGAACCGTGAAAAAAGGCGGGTGTAGGGATTTCTTGCTGTAGCAATCAATAAATAATTTTCATGTCCTTGGAACAGACCACAGTAATGAAATTGAGATATGGTGTCTGATATTATTTTTTTTGGTGACTCTGAAAAATCATAAAATGAAAAATTGAAATGGGAAAATATTTCTTTAGCAAGACTGGTCCCTGTTTTATCCCACAACCACAAAAAAGATTTATACTTTTCCGAAAGGTTAACTCTGGCTTCCCCACTTTTGTTCCATATACTGGTTGTATTTGTCTCTTTTGTTTCCATTATATAAAAAGTACGCTATGTAATAGTCAAACCACCACTCGAGTTTTCTAAAAACTTTTTTCATTATTTGAAATATTTCTGAATCGCTTCAAGTTTATCATCAGCATCTACCAGCATCTGAAGAGCTTCTTCAGCGTTTTTGTAATAATCTCCTGTTGAGTGGTCACCAATTCCTGCCGCGTGATTTGATAAAAGTTCCAAACTCAAAAAAGCCTTTGCTTTTTGAGCTTCCGCTTCTAAGCGAAGCATTTCGAATAAATGATTTTTAACGTTTGCCATTATTTGTTTTTTTTCTTGTTTTTACGAATGGTTCTGTTGAAGGTTGTCCATCCATTTGTTTAGGATTTGATTTCTTTTTTGGTTCTTCACTCTCCTCTTTTGGTTTGGATTTACGAGTGGCGAGTTTCCATTCTGATTTGGGGACATAAGCCCAAGATAACCCCACCATATTATCAGCGGTTTTGTCATCAACTCTTTTGATTTCTCCTACTTCAATATTTTTTGAAGCTCGGAGTGCTTTAATACACTTCATTGGTTTTTTCCTCCATGTTTTGATTTATAATAGAAATAATTTCTTCATTAGAAAGACCTTTCTTGTATAGGTCATAAATTTTGGAACTGAGTTCGTCCTCAAATATTAGAGCATCACTTTTACCATAGTATGTTTTCAGGTCCCCATTTTCAAGAACATATAAACTTGTCTTGAAGTCGACAAATCTTTTATTGAATCCCATAAAACAAAAATATTAAATTTTTGGTGAAGAATCAAAGGATTTCATCAATTCTGTATTGATTACTTGAAATATAAAAGTAAGAATTTTTCTTTTAATCATCGGAATGAAAGTTTGTTCCATAGGAAAAATAACTTTGCTCCTGACCTCGAAGATTGGTAGTTTCGTGAAATCTGATTTCCAAGTTGACAAATTTGATATTAATTCAGTGATACTTGATTCACCAATAGTATTTTCGAAAATAAGTTTGAGAGTTGTTCTGTGTTCAGCACCCCTTTTTTTATTTCGTTTGATTTCATATTGCCAAATGAAAAGTTTTCTTGGCTCTTGGTCAACATAATAACAGAATCCTTTTCCCAAATGTAAATTATCTCTATTCTTTTTAACACTGACGTGGATGTTGTCGAAAGCCAAATTCCAAATTGACTTTCCGATGTTGAATGTGTCGAACAATTTATTTCCTGAATATGTGATAGTTTTATCAAGTTCTAACTCTTCTTCACTTGATAAATCCCTTGGTTTTTTTGGATACAGTTCTTTCAATAAGATTTCATCATCACAGGATGTAAATTTTTTGTCAGTCAACAATAATGTTTTTTCTTTTATCAAAGATTGTAAGTTGGCAAGATGTAAAGAAAGCTCTACAAAGTCAGGATAAATCTCCAACTTTTCGAATCCTTTTTCACACTTCTGTATATAATCCAAAAGGGTGTATTTGTTGAATTCGAAATCAACAGGTTCTTTAAGCATCCACTCTGGGTCCAATTTGAATTCTATCTTTTTTCGACGTGGCATGTCAAAATAATATTGTATAAAAATTATTAATCAATTCTCATTACCACAAACCTTATACCATTAACTTCAACTTCATCTGATGTTCCATCATAATTGTTGATAAAATGAGCCTCACCATCCGAATCTATAGCATCTTCAATTAACTCATCGACATCTACAAACTGTTCCCAATCCAACCCAAGTTCATTAAAGAAATACTCCGGGTCCTCAACGGCACTTTGGACCAAGTCATCAACTTTTTCTTCAATTTTTTTATCGGGGAATTCTCCATCAGGGGAATCTTCAATCTCGTCTATCTCAATCCCAAAATCATCTATCATCTCCTCCAACTCTGTAATTTTACTTTGAGTGTTTCCGAGTTCCTTGAGAATTTGTATCGTATCTTGAGCTTGACGGATTTTCTTTTTCAAAACAGAAATTTCTCCCTCTTGAGTATTTGAAAGATTTCTATCTCCATCTGATAAATATGAATCTGGATTTTGATATACATCATCCTCATAAACATCTCTTGCGTAGTCCTCTACTTTCACTTCATTAATATGTGAACGAGCAAAACTTGGATTGAATGCTTTGATTCCAACATCGTCAATAAGACTTTGACATGCATCCTTCGCACTTTCTCGAGTTTCGTCTTGTGTACCAACGGCATATCTTCGTCCACTCAACACACTTGGTACTTCGAATTCATCCATCTCATAGTGAGAACCTGATGGAATAATATCGTAAACATCTATCGCATCGTCCAACTCATCGATTTCGTATTGTAGTTCATTAACCTCATCTTCATCAGGATTTTCTGAATTTTCCAATTCCTCGAGTTTTAATTTGAGTTGTTGAAGTTGTTCCGTTTGTTCGGGTGTTCTTACTTCAACATCTCCATTATCTCTGAGCCAATCCAAGAGGGCATATGCTTTCAAACCTATTTCGGGAGTATCAGGACCTAATTCCCATTCGCGTTCTTCCCTCTTATATTCCCCTTCATCATTACTTTCTGTTAAAAATTGAAAAAATTTCACTATTTTTTTATTTAATAAATATCTTTTTAATTTTATATTTCAAACACAAATATATTTATCAAAATAAATCAAACAAAATAATTTTACTATGGGATGTGGATGTAAAAATAAAGGTCAACAACAACCTACAACTGCCGCTGAAGCCGCTGCTCAACAAAGACAAATTCAAGAACAACAAAAAGCTCAACAAGAAAGTGTAAAAGCTTCTGTAAAGAAAACTATTGAGAAATACTATCAGGCTCAGAAAACTAACAAATAAATTCGAATAAATAACATAATTCAAAAGGGACAAAATTTGTCCCTTTTTTTGTATTTATATGTAATGGATAAACTCAGGAAATATTTGGATGCTTTCAATGAGGGTGAA
>Ga0172364_10005426_pt1 | contig 10148 bp, 8 predicted proteins | sample LakKivSesite10cm_FD_114545 | JGI IMG/M metagenome (GOLD analysis project Ga0172364, IMG submission 114545) | Sediment microbial communities from Lake Kivu, Rwanda - Sediment site 10cm | ecosystem: Environmental > Aquatic > Freshwater > Lake > Sediment | place: Rwanda: Western Province, Lake Kivu... | reverse complement strand
TGGTTCTAGCTAAGCAAAAGGCGAATGCAGCTCCAGATAATGTCTCCTCCAAATAGGGCTATGACCAAACCTGCTGTCACAAATATCAGCTGAGGCAGACCTGGAGACGTCCAAATCTGGTTCTGTATAGCCCCAGCGTTGACGGCTTTTTCCAGTCTTTGAAGAATGGCTTCTCTGCCTTCGTCTTTGGGCACAATAACCAGCTTCCTTCTGAATCCTTTCTCCGAGTCTTCTTCCACGTCTTCCAGCGGGTACAAGTGCCATTTCTCCTTCAACCTCTGAAGAGGCATCTTGTAGCCAGTCAGCAAAACCAGAATTTTCTTCCAAGTTTCTTTCTCTTGACCTTTTTCAAAAAACTCCGTGTGCGTTCGTATTCGCCAAGAGATGTTGTGCAAGAGTATGATTATTACCATGCCGCCTGCCAGTATTACGGAGTTGCTGAACACGGTTATCGGAAAGAACAGTTGCATTTGCGGCGAGGTTTCTCCAGATATTGGAGTGAGCGTGTTCGATGGGTAGAACGGCAATGCAAGCGCTAGGCACATGAGTGCTTTAGAGTCTGCTCCTCCGAAGCCTCCGGCGTAGAAAAGCACGATGGCTAATGCGGCGGTTAAGCTGAAGGAAATCACGTAGGCGAATAGTCCTGAAAAGTCGCTGATGCAGATTTCCACCAAAGTCAAAATGAGAGCAACTGGTGCAAAGAGAATCCAGACGGTGTTGCTCACTTCCCTCGTTTTGTGGTCGCTCCAAGACGCATAAAGAAGGAAGGCTAACGTTATTGTTATTCTGATCCAGTCCAGTATTGCCTGCAATGTTCGCACCGTATACGACTGAGGGTTTGTTGCTGACTGTATTTAATTGTTAAGCTATTTCTAAGATTGCTGGTGTTTGAAACCAAAAATGGTTTTGGGAAATGTGGGTTTTCTAAGAGGTTGGTGCTTGTTCAGGCCATTCTATGGATTGTCCTGACGCAGAGGTTATTTTGAAATGATACGTGTTGCTGTTTACCCAGTTGTAGTCTATTGTGACTCTTCTGATTGCGCCTGCGGCAAGCGTGATTGGAAGTGCGGGAACTGTTGTCTGGTTCTGCAAGGATGCTTCTGAGGTTCCAGCGTATACCTGTATGATCTGAGTGTCTGAGGTTCCTGAATTCCCAACGTCAATGTCTATCTTCTTGGTACCGTTTGTGTAAAAGTTCACATTTGCCTTGTAAAGTATTACGCCTGCTTGGTGTCCTGCGCTGCTCATGTAGGTCATTATCCACGCATACGTCACGACTATCGCTGCAACTGCAATCACTATTAAGAGCAGCGTTGCTAGTATTGGAGATATGGCTTTTCTAGATTTTAACGGGTTTCGTGTCAAAGGGTTTTCACCTTTCTACTTGTAGGAAATCTTCAGATTGTATATTTAACTTGTATGAACACACGATTCACATTCAAGATCATTCGGAAACCGAATGGCAGCGGCTAGGCTTCAGCGTTGACCGCAATCGTCGGTGGACGTTCAACTGTTATCCATAATCCTTTGTTGCCGCCTTGCTCAACGTATATTGGAGTTGTTCCATCAAACGTCACCACTGCGCCATTCCACGTTACATCCAGCGCATACGTGAAGTTGACCGTACCATTTGCAACTGGAAGCAACTCAATCGCCTTCGTCGTACTTGAAACTTCCAAGGCTCCAACCTTGGTTCCTGCGATCTGATCAAAAGTGTAAAGTCTCTGATTGGCAACATCTGTGAACATTATTCCTGCTCCCTTCGTTCCTGAAATGAATTGGCTCCAGTGATGTTGCCAAATTGAAGAAGAATTGTAGAATGTTCCTGTGCCGTTCTGGACTATGGGGAGACCGCTTGATATTCCGTTCTCTGTTTGCAGCGAACTCAGCGACGTTGTTATCTTGATTGGACACAAGTCTGTTATAGTTCTGGGCTTCTGTGACTCCACAAACATAAGGCGCAGTTGATAAGTGTAGTAGGTTACGTTAGCGGGCAGAGTTATCACAATATTTGAATACACGTTGGGACATGTGCCAGCGCCACCAGACCATTCCGCTTCGCCCAGCACAATGTCTCTGATGACACCGTTGTATATGACGTATGCCAGTTCAGGATCAGTGTTGTCTTCCTCATTGTTTATGCGCATTAATCTTGCTGTGCTCGTCATGCTTCCCATTTTTGATGTCAGGACGAACCCAGTGGCGGAGAATTGAAGGGTCTGTCTGCCGTTGTTTAGTGTTCTGTTGGAAATTGTGTCGCTGAAGTAAATGTTAGTATACGCTAAAGGCGTTTGGACTGCCGCGTCGCTTCCATTCCACCAGATTGTAACCTTTGAAACCTTTGAGTTCACCTGGAAAACTAGCATAGTTCTGCTACTGAAGACGCTTGCGTTGTTGGTTAAGCCTAAGGGAATTCTGTAGTTTGACGCCCAATCTTCTATTTGGAACGGCACCTCACCGTCTATGTCGTTTGCTGTTTGGTTGACGTGAATTGCTTTTGCTGGAATTGGAGGAATAGGCTTGGCTTGTGTTGTCAATTGGAGATCTTGTCCCAACCACCGCATTGTGCCATTTTGCAGCAGTTCCAAAACAATTGTTGCATCGGTTGTAGCATACAGCGTGGAGTTCCATGTTAATGTGCAAGTGTAACGACTGAATGATGAGGCCACGACTATTATGCCTCTCTGATCCTCCACTTGTAGAACATAAGAATACGGGTCTACTCCCGATGGGATGTCAATCTCATATGTGCCATTCGCATACGCCACAGGTTCACTGCTTGGATTTATCAGTTCCCATGTTGAGTCTGCATATGCGTAACGATAAAACCTGAAGTTCTGCTTTCCGAGGTTTATGAGTGGTTCACCGTCATCTCTGGTTACTATAAGCTGTGTCTGGTTGGTTGCAGTGGAATTCTCAACCTGCACCATTAACTTGCAAGAAGCGTCGTATGTTATTCCGTAAATCCCAAGCCCTGTAAGGCTGTAGTTTACCGCCAAGTCTCCCATGCTGTAGCTTGAGTTTGTGAACCAGCACGTGTAAAGCGCAGAATCGTTTACGTTGAAGGATGCTCCCCATTCAGGATGCATGCTTCCAATGTTTACCAGTCCGCTGTGAAGGTATTGCAAAGCAAGGGTTTTTGCATATGAAGAGTTGCCTGTGACCTTGAGAACTGAACCGTAATAGCCTACCGTGAAACCTAAAATCTGTTTTATGGCCAAGTTCGTTTCGTCTACTGCACTTAACACTTGCGGCTGATTTTGAATCGGGCTGTTGCGTATAGTTGAGTAAGTCATCATGACTGTTGCTATTAGAATCACGGCTACAAGCAATGCCGCAATAATTGAAAACTGGCCTCTATTGTTCAAAAACTACACACCTCCAGCCTGCCCAAGCTGCAAGACAACGAGTCTGGAAGTACCAGTAGCCGTGTACTCAGACCTGTAAAGTCGCGGTTCATAATAGGAAAGAATTGCAAGTGCGGTGATGCGTATATCGGTGGTTCTTGTTAATCCTATTGGTATGAGTTTTCCTTTAATGTACCCTGTAGAGTTTCTGTGCACGAATGTTGCACCTGCAAGCCATGTTTTTCCACCTGCATTTACTGGGTCAAAAATATACGCTGTTGCGTTTAAGTTGTACCTGTTCTGAATTGTCGAGGGCACAGCTCTTGTCGCTGTTTGATATGGAGACGGATAGATTCCGTAGTAGTTCGTGAAACCTAGTGCGGATGAGGAAAGTTGTACCTGTTCCATTGCAGGAGTTGTAGGGGGATTGCCTAATGTTATCCATCCAACTGTGTCTGTAACATAACCCTCACCATTCAGCCCTCTCAAAAAAGAGTTGAGTCCAGCCGCTGCGACACATTTCATTCCAAAAACACCCCAACCGTTTTGATCGTTTGGCCCATTGAAGTACCCAGTGTTTGAAACATAATAGAAGGGGTAGCCAACTATGCTGGCCCAAGTCCAATTGTAGAGGCAAACTCTCTCTCCCAAAAAATGGCAGTAACGGGCATAGTTATCATCAGAATACGGGGTCTTACAATACTCTGATGGTATGCGCACTTCTTCTCCTACTGTGTTTATGACTGTGGCGTTTCCAAGTGATTCTCCCTGAAGTGCTGTGCCATTCAGTATTTGCCCAAGCTGAGTAGTGTTCTGCACCATTATTGTGGCTTTGAAATATGGCGAAAGTAAGTTGTAAAGGTCTTCTGCAAGGCTTTGACCCGTGTACCCTGTAATCCACCATCCGTTCGCGTCGCTGCAATTCAGTATGTACAGCGTTCCTCCACCCCCCTTTTCTCCGATTTTCTCTGGGACAACGTTGAAGGTAACGTTTGAAGAAGCAACAAGGCCTGATGCTGAATCTGATCCAACTCCTAGACTTTCAGCGTTCGAAATGGATCTTATGACAGTGTAGAGTTCCGTTCCAACTCCCACTTCATACACTGTCAAATTATACACTATGTTTGGAGGCAAGCAGGCAGAAAGTGCAACCTGCAACTGTCCCCATGCTACGTCATTATCAGGTTTGAAAACTGTGCTGCTTAAGTCATAATCTACATCTAGCGTCTGAAGGGTTGTCAAAGCTAGTCGCCGGAGGTTCAAAGGTGAAACCTGCCTTGGTGAAGGCAAAATGGTAAACAAGGAGGCAATTATGAATGCGCCTGTTATTATGATTATTACGAGGAACACTTCGATTGTTCGCATCATTTCTAGCCAATCACCCCATAACCTTCCAAACTCCACAGCGCAAGCGTAACCTGATAGGCAATCTTGTTCACAATGACCTGACGTATGTCAGTGGCAACCCACTCCTCATCTGAAAGGTCATCTCCGAAAGCCACTTTGAAAGCCATAGCACTGATGCCCCACGGCATCAGAACAATACCAGATTCTTGAGCGCTTTTTCTGTATGTGATGACAAGAATGCCCGGGTTGTACGTGGGAATAGTGATGTTTTTGTAGGGTTTTCCCTCACCATAGTTGATTTTCCCAACTTTTCCTGTCGAATTTTCCATCGGCATCTCGCGAAGAGTGAAATCTTCAGTTAGCAAAACAAAAGTTGCGTTGTAAGCTATCTCTGCGGGGTTAGAGCCACCGTGCACGTCGTAGCTGTGGGCAATTATGACTTCTCTTGTCCCAAAATCAGAAATGAATGGTATCACATAATTCGCTGTGTGCGTCACGTGCTGGTGGTACCCCACTCCTATGAGGCCTGAGAGGTGTGCATACGCAATCAGAACATACGATGTCTGCGTCCCGTCAACACTTGGGAAATCCAATATCACTTTGCCCTCATCATTTGTGTAGGAAGTGCCATAATCTACAGTGTAAGCGGGAAATGCTCCTTCGCCTCCAGTTGGCTCAACTGTAATGAAACAATAGCTTACAATTGCGTTGGAAAGAGGAAAACCAGCTCCTGCAACATCTACAGAGAGTTTTAACGGATTCAGCTGCGCGTCAGAGATTGAGACTGTTATGATAGGAGTTATTGTCAACTGGAACCCGTATGTATTGTTTATTCCAAGCAGTTTTCCTGCTGTGGAGTAGTTTATTGCTTCAGTGTAAGGCACGAGTAGAAAGTTGCCAAAACCCATCGTTACGTTGCTGTAATTTAATCCTGTCTTGGGATAATACACAGGGCTTCCAGTCAATGATTGTAATCGCATGAGCGAGAACGGACTGAGTCTGTACTGAGTGAACTCAGGGTCTTGAAGACCGAAGCTTGTTGGAGTGCAGTTGGTCTTTCCCCACTCAAGCGGGTAGCCTGGACTCAATAACATATTGTCTATCAAATCACTGCATTTGGTTGCAAGGTGCCTGTGGCGTTGGTAAAGTATCGCTGTTTGAATTGTCTGGTTGAAGAGACTTATGAAGAGCAACATGGCGGTCAAGAAGATCGTGACGGAAACTAGATGGTCTATTGTTGAGCCTGCCATTTACACTCCTCCCTGTTCCCCGAAAAACATCAATATAGTCCCGTTCGTGAACTTCTGAGCGCTTACACATGCGTGGGTTGAATTGCTCATAAACGTGGAACCTTGCCATTGAACGTTGGGACCAAGAACGACTTTGGTGGTCACGGCAATACCTGTTGTTGCCAGCTTCAGCGTTATCTCTAATATCTTGCTTGAATTTGGCTCTGAAACTACGGCGCGTAAGGTTCCGTTTGCCGTGTAATACCGATCCTCAATTAGAGGTGGGAGCCCAGGCGAATATGTCGCCTCTCCAGCCGATATTGTATCATGATTTAGCGCAAAATACAACTGTTGTATTGTGCTTCCAAGATGGTTTGCCGCGTCCTGAACTGCGAGGGTTCTGCGGGAATCCACCCAGATGTTCATGAGCCAACTTGCTGTTAACGGAAATAGAAAAATCTGAGTTATCAATAATGGAATCATAATCATATATTCAATCGTTATCTCAACCATTCACAATCCTCCAACAAGGGCTAAATGTACAGCCCTAACGAAACAACCACCTCACCCGAGTAAAACTCCACTACGGAGCCGCTTGGAATGTTCACTTCTTCTTCAATGTCCTCAAAATTGAAGAATCCCTGTGTAAATCCGAGACCGCTCTTCGGAAAGCTGACACGAATCTTGACCTTGTTGACTCCGCCTTCCATGTCAACTGAAACATTATTTCCTGCTAGAGTGACTGACTGCGACTTTCGAGGATTGGTTCCTGAAGAGAAAATTGGCAAGTAGAATTTGAAATAGTTCTTAGTCTCTCCTCCAGTCGTTATTGTTGAGTTTAACATTCGCACTGAGGGAGCTACCACGACTCTTATGAAGCTGCCATCGTTCATCGGAGCTTGCTGAACCACGAACACGTGACTTACCGGCGCGGTTGTGCCTTTCTGCAGGAATGAACGGTCTGAAGAAGGAATCACGCGTTCTTCATAGTTGTTTCCCATCGTGTACCTACTTATGGGCATGTTGAACAGGAGAATTCCAGTGCTGTAGTTAGCGAGAAAGATTGTGTCATTCACGTAAACGCTGTAGTTCAGAGCTAGCGATTCGAAATTAACTTGTCCGAACTTTGTGGCGTAGCGAATCGTCTGAGTTCTTCCAATTGTCCAAGCAACATCATCTGTCTGAAGTCCCACCGTCTGCATAAACTGCTTCATGGTGCTGAACTCGTTTTCAGCCATTCTTGCGTTCAAGAAGTTGTTTGCAAAAACAACCGTCACGAGCAACAGAACAACGACGGCAGCGGTCAAGATGACTGAGGAAATGGCTGGGCTGACCGCTCTCTTATCTCCTCTGAATCTGTACCGCCTAGTTTTTCTCCAACTCATTTATCGTTCCCAACTTAGAACTTTATGAACATGGGCACCAACTTAGCGGCCAGAACTGCAACCACTACTAGAATAGATGCGTGTTTGAAGCCAGCTGAGATAGATTCTTCGCTAATTTTTCCTGCTACCAAGCCAATTAGGTAGCTGTGGAAAATGCATGAAGTTGTGAAAGTTAAAACCATTGGGCTCAAATCCTTCGTCATTCCAGTGTTTCCGACGCCAAGAGTGCCTGCTGTGAAACCTATCATCATCGACGTTGTTGCCACAAGCAGAATTGCAGCAAAGTAAGGCATCATGATGTAAGGGCGAACAGCCATCTTCTTCTCCTTTTCAACCTCCTGAGTCAAGTTGTTGAATCTTGCCAGTGTTTCAATCATGGCAATTGTTCCACCGCCCACGTCGATTGTTTCAACGAGCAGAAACATGACGATCTGCGTCATCCAACTTCTTGTCCTCTTCACGAAGTCCATAATCACTTTTTTCACGGGGACTCCCCAAGAAATCTCTGAGCTTATTTTGCGAAGTTCTTTGCTGAATTCCCCATAATCCCGACGTGAAAGACTCTCTATGCACTTCTCGGGGGATAAGCCAGTTTTTCTGACTTCTATCAAGTCTCTTAGAAAACTGTTTATGCCCAGTTCGATGCTGTTCTTTTTCTTTGAAAGTCTCGAGTGTACCAGCGCAGCTGGTGCTGTAGCGATAAAGAGTGCTATGGCAATCGCTATGGGCAAATCAACTATTGTTTTCAATGGATCGAGAAATGGGATATCTAACATTCCCATGAAGCCTGTCAATAGCATGAATACTATGATGGCTATGATGCTGCAGGCTCCGAAAACCTTGTATGGTCGCATCTCAACCACAGGAGTTTTGGGCTGCATGCTGTGTGCCAAATAGATGAACATCATTGAAAGCATCGGCGTGAAGAGGTACGTATAGAGAATTATTCCTGAATACATTGATATGCCGACACTGTAGATGGCTTCGACGCTGAATAGAATGTAGAAACACAAGGACATCAAAACCATCACAATTATGAAGGTTTCCAGCAACATTCCGAGCCGTTCAGCCGCTGCTTTCACACGTAGCGCTCTTGTCTTGAAGATATCCTCTGCTTTTCTCTCAAGAAAGTGTCCAATGTCACCGCCAATGATGACCGTTGACGCGTAACCCGACAGGAAGTCTTTGAAGACGTCTAACGGGTTTTTCTTGGCCGCATTCTCTATTGCCGTTAACGGGTCCATTCCGAAGATTTCCACATCTTTAATTATTTCCCGCGTCTCGCCTCGCATTGCAGGCATCAATTCAACTTCTGATAGTCGTTTGAAGCTCGTGTAAGGTGCAATACCTCCTGACGCCATGACGCTGATGTAGGCAGCGGCAAATGACATTTCTCTCTCCAAGTTGCTGGCTCGATCACTGGCTCGAGACATGGGTATTAAGAGGAAACCAACCATTACGTAGAGTGGAAGTGGTATCAAGAAAATTATCGGAAGAAAACCGTAAAGATACAGAACTACTCCAGCTACTATTGAAGCTGGAAGCGTAAGCACGGCAGCGAAGAACATTAATGAAACGTACGTCTCTGGGTAAATCTTGATTTTTGCCCTTTCCAAATAGTCTTTGAACTCAAATACGTGTCTAAGGAAGGACGGCGACATTCGTCCGAAGAGGCGGAAAGCCCATGCCTCAAGTGTTTCTAGAAACGGCAACTGCTTTCACCTCTTCTCCTGCCTGTACCTTTTCGTAAATCTGCTTTGGTCTGGCATAGTACTCCGCAACTATCGCAGCCACATCTTTGTAGCTTCTTATGTTGCGCTCTCGCATCCAAACCAGCACTTCTTTGCGCCTGTTTATCTCTTCAGCCAACTCTCTCTTGCTCATTCCCGTCCGGTCAGAAATTCCTGACAGCATGATGCTCTTGTCAAATGCTTGCAGTTGCTCGTCTTTAGCTGGATCCCATTTGAAAACGTTCCTATAGTCTTCGTATTCCGCGATTTCGTTTACGTTCAACACCCGTCTATAGGCTCTCCTTTCGTTCCCTTTTGTTAGGTGAACTCTCTGAACTGACAGCACAATGTTCATGAGAGGAATGTATGCTGGTGAAATGTCCATAGGCTTAGATGTCAGACGCTTAACTGCTGAGTCAAGATTTTCAGCGTGCATTGTACACATACCTCCGTGACCCGTTGCTAGGGCTTGGAACAAGCTGTACGCTTCTTGTCCTCTTACCTCACCTACGATGAGGATGTCTGGACGGTGTCTCATCGAGGTTTTCACAAGATCAAAGAGCGTTACTTCGCCGACGCTGCTTCCCCCTAAACCATAGCTTTGTCTCGCAATTAGAGAAACCCAGTTGTCATGCGGCAGGTTAAGCTCCGCAGTTTCCTCGATAGTTATTATCTTGCTTCCAGGCTTGATTAGACAAGTCATGGAGTTCAACGCTGTTGTTTTTCCGGCAGCAGTTCCTCCTAAAACCATTATTGAAGCTCTATTCTCAAGACACATCCAGAAGTAGGCTGCCATTTCTTCTGAGAAAGTGCCCAAGTTTATCAAATCAATTATCGAGTAGGGGTCTTCCCTGAATTTCCTGATCGTGAAAGCCGTTCCGAAAGGCGTAATCTCTCGTCTGTAGCAGACTGCAAGTCTGTGTTTACCTGGCAATGAAGCATCCACTATTGGGAAGGCTGAACTTACGTGTTTTCCAGCCATGTGCACTAATTTGACGACCATGTTGTCCAGTTCTTCATCTGTTAGGAATTCGATGTTTGTTTCGATGCTTTCGTAGTTCCTATGCCAAATGTACACTGGCTTAGTGACTCCGTCGCATGAAATGTCTT
>Ga0172364_10005423_pt1 | contig 10149 bp, 12 predicted proteins | sample LakKivSesite10cm_FD_114545 | JGI IMG/M metagenome (GOLD analysis project Ga0172364, IMG submission 114545) | Sediment microbial communities from Lake Kivu, Rwanda - Sediment site 10cm | ecosystem: Environmental > Aquatic > Freshwater > Lake > Sediment | place: Rwanda: Western Province, Lake... | reverse complement strand
GCCCACCATAACGTATGGTAGACAGAACTGGCGTTTCTTCGGTCTGGAGATTCTCTGCTGGCAATGGAGGCGCGTAGGTAAGTAGGACTTCGTCGCCAGTCACTTTTATCTCCCTGACGAAACTTCTTATGAAAGCCCTTCTCTCCGCAAGTGAACTGCGGTTTAATAGACTATGCATATCGGCGACGTACGATTTTACTAACTCAGGGTCAGCGAGTTGGACTCTTCTTTCAGCCAGCATTATTTCGATCTCAGCACGTCTTCGCTGAAGGCTTTCCTGCTGTCCACGCAACTCCTTTATCCTCGGTGCAAGGTCATTGAAGCTGATCGAACCAGACTCTATGGCATCATAGAGCCGCCCAAGACGCCGATTGATAGTGGCAAACTCCTCTGAAATCATATCCATCTCGCCCTGGTAGGACTGTGCCGCGTTATCTATCTCCTCGTTGACCATCTCAACGAGCCGCCTGAGGTTCTCAGGGGTGAGGATGCGCTCTTTCACCTTGTCGACGATGAGCTTCTCAAACTTAACGCTGTTGAGATATCTCGCCTGGCACGAACCAGCCCCTTTCTTATTCAGGGTGCCGCAAACATAGTAGCTGAACTGACCTCCTTTAGCATCCTGCCCGACCAGCGCTTTGCCGCAGTAGCCACACCGGGCGAGGCCACTTAGCAGAAAACGACTGGCTGTCCTCTTAGGATGGATGCGAGCAGGAGCACGGTCCTTCATCTCCATCTGCACCCTCTCAAAAATCTGTCGGTCGATGATAACGGGGACAGCATTGTCAGCCCTTATTGGCTCGAAGCCTCGCTTGGAGTTCTTCCCCCAGATGAACACTCCCGTGTAAAGTTCGTTGGTCAGTATTTCGTAAAGCCCTGTCTTGCTCCAGCCCCTGCCTCTGGGAGCTGTAATTCCTCTTCCGTTCAAATCCCTGGTGATATCGGCAAGTCCTTTCCCGTCGAGTATGGCCTGATAAATTTCCTCCACGGTTGATGCCTGAGCGGGATCAATCTCGAGTTTGGTGCGCTCCTTGTTTCCATCCTTGACCCTGACCTTACGATAGCCGTAGGGTGTCCGGCCGGAAAGATAAAATCCCCGAGAAGCGCTCTCCCTCATGCCACGGGTAACCTCTTCTCCCAGGTTTTGGCTGTAGAACTCATCCAGGCTCTCGATGATGGCTTCCATCAGCCTGCCGGTCGGGGAGTTATCATGCGGTTCAGTAATGGAGATGACCTCCACACCAGCCTTCCTGAGCATGGCCTTATAGACGATTGAATCTTCACGGTTACGGGCAAAGCGGGAATATTTCCAGACCAGAATGCCATCAAACTGCTTCGGTTCCCTTTTGGCAAGGGAGACCATTTCCCGAAACTTTGGCCTAGCTGCCGTCCTCCCTGATTCCGCCTCATCGATGAACTCTGCTACGACCGCGTGTCCGTTCCTCTGGGCATACTCCCTGAGACCCCGGAGTTGGGCGGCAATCGATAGGTCAACGTCCTGAGCCTCCGATGAAACCCTACCGTAAAGTGCGACCCTCATCTTCGTCTCCTTTCTCTAATGCTACCTGAGACCCAGCCTGCGGCATATCTCACACAAGCCGGGGACCATTTCCAACGACCTGACCTGCTCTGCTGTTTGCCGGGCATTTTCAGTGGCGGCCTTAAGCAACTGATATGTATGAACCACCCTGGTGGCCTCCGGCGAGACCTCAAGCGCCCTGAGGGCTTCAAGTACTCCGCCACGAACTTTCTGTTCACGTCCCCGCGCCTCGGCCACAATTGTACCACGCCAGGTCACCTGGCCGCGTTTGCTGTCGACGACTAACTCAGCATTCAGTTCTGGCTCCTCCCTCCTCCCGAAAGCACGCTGTAGTGCAGTCCTGTAGACCACTTCGCCGGCAACGTGAGGACGCAGAAAAGACGCCTCGGTTCCGCTCTCGGATAGCAGCCTCAGCCCAGTCTTCTCTTCGAGGAGCTCGGCCGTCCTTATTTGGAGGGCCGCCTTTGCACGTTCGTGCTCCTCAGCCGCTCTCCCCCAGCGGGCGATAACCTTCCAGAGCCGGTCATTCTTAAGATGGTCTCTAAGGGGAGAGGCTGCAGCAAGAGGAGGCGACTTCCTGTGACCGTCTCGCAGATCTCTTGCATGAGCCAGGCCGGAGTCCTCCCAACGATCCCACTCGACGCGCAAGGAATCATCCTTCAGAAGCCTGAGCCGCGAGATTATTTCGTCCAGGTCCCTGAGAAGGGCGTCCTGATGGCGCCTGAGGGCGTCCTTGACCAGCTCCACGCGGGCGAGCTTGGCTTCCTGTCTTAGCCTTAGCTCCTGTATTGCCCTCTTAACAGTCCTGACGTCGCACCTGGCCTCACTGGCAATCTGCTTCTCCGATTTTCCCTTTTCGTATTTATCGAGCCAGCGTAACTTCTCGGATTCCTGTATAGTTCGTGGCATAGTGCCTCCGTTTTAGATGTTATGAGGCATTTTAGCGCATTTTGTAGTCAAAGTCAAGTGTCTAACACCGCAAAAATGAGATTAGGAATATTTCGCGATATGTGTTAGGCTCCTCTTGAAATGGGCACGAAACAGCGAGGCGATGACCGAAGGGAAAGCATCTACGAGACTGCTGTGGCGGTAGAGGGCTCACTGGATAGAGGTTTGAGGATCGTTGCCAAGATGATTGCTCGTGATGTGATGAGCCATCAGCCCGCGCCTTATAGCCCTGCGGCAGACAGAAAGGCCACGGTACCCGCCCGTGACGAAGACATATCTCGACCTCGAAGAAATTGAGAGATTGGAGAGCGCAGCCGCTTGCCCGAGAGATAGGCTCCTCATCCGGCTTCCGGTAAGACTCAGCTATCGCATTAGGAAGGCACTGACCTTGCAAGCAACGGATATGGCCTGCATGCAGTCTGCGTCTTATGCTGACGGCCAGCGACTGCAGCAGGCTTATCCTTGAGCGGTAACTTGTGATGAACCGTCACCTATTCAAAGTGGGGTGAGCAATTGCCACCGACAATAAAACTAAAATCCGGTATCATAGTACTCGGAATTAAACTTTGGGGCAAGCGACTCGCTGCCGTCGCTTAGAGAATAGTGTATTCCATATCTATCCTGAATTGCCTAGCGTTGACGAATGAAGACGAAGTTAAAGACGTTCGAAGTTACCTATGGCAACGGCAGATCAATCACTCTCAAGACCAGGTCAGGGCGTACGCTTGGTAGACGGGTGTCCGATAAACGACGGAACGCCTTGACAAAGGAGCTTGCATCAGCCAGCCAAGGCCGCTGGCGACGACCTGGACAGGGCCTAGCGGCAGCAACAAGGGTGCCAGGACAGCGAGTTCTTACCTGGGGGTAATCAGCGTAATGCCTAAGAGAAAAGCATTTGATTAGAGACATGACTTTTATAGCTAAAATCTTGACTGATATCATGAGTCATGATGGTATCAATGGTATCAATGGTATCAATGGTATCAGGGGGTGATAATGGTAAACAAGATTGAACAAATTGAAGAGATGTTGAAGGCTGGAAAATCAACCAGGGCAATAGCGAAAGAGCTTAAAGTCAGCCTTCGTGATATCGCCAAGGTCCGGAAGGAGATGGGTATTGACTTCGATGCTCTGTATAGACGGGAAGATATATTGAATAAAGAGATCGACAGTTTGGAGTCTATGGAAGAGAGGCTGAAGGGCTCTGTCGCCGATAAGAAAAACGAGTTATCACGCTTAGAGGCGGAGTGCGATCGCAAAAGGCGCGAAATAGCTTTGATACCGCGCTTTATATACAATGATGTTCCGCTTCCGTCAAATTATCGCTCTGTTCAGGCATGGTTTAGAGCTCTCTCACATGACCAATTGAGGTACGTGATTCGCGTTATCGGGGAAAACGTTGACAGGCTGAGCGAGGAAGACATCATACTGCGATGTCATCAGGCGCGGATGGATTTGATAAAGCAGATGTAGGTGGATTTGAGAAAGCGAAAATCAGTCTATGTTTTAACTATAAGAGCGATAAAAAATAACGGCCGCCAGGGTAACCCCACCTGTGGACGAAGCATCGATGGAATAGAAGAGACGGCTCTTGTCCCTGTTCCCGGTCGCATCAAGATGCTGAAAGCTTTCTCAGTGCCATCCTCCTTCAACTCCGTATCTTTAATTATCCACGTTGCCATGCATACCCCTCATTGACATTTGTGACACTGTAAGTCTTATGAGTCTTGTTGTGATATCTGGTCGTCTAGTTTTGGATTAAGGCCCTTTTTCGGTTTGTCAGGTCGGATAACCTGCGACTGGCTGAACGTGCTGTTCATTTCGCCATGAAAATTTTCAAACTGATACCATTGACGAGCCAGACTTTTTCGTGACTCACAGACCAAAATTCTAGACCCTCTTTGTGACTTTTAGTCTCCGATACCACTAACTTCTCAGACTTTTGTGACTCCCAGACTTTTAAAAGAATTTTAAAACTTGTACTGAAGCCGAAAGTCACTGACAAGTCACTGACTTTTAGCAATATCACAAAATCACGAAAGTCTAGAAAAAGCTGCAGACTCACACGCTTTGCCTGACGAACCGCAATAATGGGGGAAGATCAAGCCCAGGAGGAAAGTATGGACGGCTGCTGGGATAGCTTAGTGCCCTTAATCACCCACGTTCCCATTTCGACCTCCTTGGACTCCATTTGGAGTCCAGAACCATTGTCCAGTTGCTGCTCTTGGATTAAGACACTTTTCCCTGTTTTCAAATTCGGCCTACCTGAGCGATACCATTAATTTCTTCGACTTTTGGACTTTGGACCTTGGAAGAGTCCAAACGAAGCTAAAGGTCCAGACTTCCTATGCCTTATTGTCCAGCGTCTGTTGTCCAATTTATGAACCTTGACAACCGCAAAATATGAGCGACTCAGGAGGCATATATAAATGGCTGGGAATAGCTATCGGAGTCGCCAACATCTGCAGAGACTGCCTCCCGAGCGGTTCCTGCAGCGCAACCGATCCAAAGACTTCGAGAGCTTCTAGATAAGCCTTAAACAGAAGGGACTCCCGGTCGATACATCCACCCTGAGCCACCCTGCTGCAATTTCCAACGCAGTACCCGGGCATTTCGGCGGACAATAGCCTGCCCCGAGAAAACTCGTAAATAGCGTAGGGCTAGATCAAAAGACCGTATCATATCAACAGGGGCTTGCCAATGCGGAGCTTTGTCTCATTGAGTCACAGGCCAAAGAGGCTTTAAGGGATGCGCCAGCAATGTTCATTGTGGGTTAGAACATAGCTTGAACCTGGTAGCCCTGGCTGCGGCAGAGAGCGAGCCTTTTGCTTCTTGACCTCTTAAGGGGGAGCGCAGGCGCTGGCCTGGGCAGAGCCATAACCGCCAGTCATCCTCAGTTCCGCCCGCGGGAATCTCATGTGGAAGTCCTAAACCCTACCAGATTCCGAAGCTAAGTATCACAAAAAATACGATTTTCAGCTTCGATTAAAAAAGTAATTACTTCTTTTCCTAGGCAAGAGGTACTTTTGTAAAGCACAATAGTTATGCTAGCTTCGGTTTCTATTGAAAATATCAATTGGACATTTTGTGCAATCCTGAAGCTGGCAAACGAAAGCACCTTAACAAGTGAATAAGGAAAGCTAAAAGCCTGAAAGCTTGCCCTCAAAAAGGGTAAGGCACAAAAAGAGCCTCAGCCAGAAGCTACCTGACTGAGGCCGTCTAGCCTTACCCCGAAAGGGGGAAGTATGGAGCTAGACTGGGTAAAGTATATCGCAGTGGCCGAAAGGTTTCAACACAAAGCCAGGTTTCAGGACAGAGAGGACTTGAGGCAAAGTATCATACTCAGGCTCGCCGAAGTAGAGCGCAATAACGGCCATAAGCCCTTCACCGAAGCAACCATGTATCGGGTTGCCAGTTTCGTAGTGATGGAGTATTGGCGAGCGGAGAAGCGTAACGGCACTATTAGCCTCAATTCCGAGATAGACGATGGCGAAGGGGATACCACCGAGTTAATAGACACGCTTGCCGATGACAACGCCATAGACCTGGCTGAATGGATAGACGCCAAGACCTGGCTTAGAGGTTGCCCCAGGAGGCTGGTTGAGGTAGCCCATAAGAGGCTTAGAGGTATCACCTTAGACGGAGCTGAAAGAAAATACCTGTGTAAATGGCTCAGGCAAGCTAGCCGCAAGGCGCAACTTGCTTTAATCGATGGGTAACATTTTAACCCCCCGAAATCATATATATAGTGGGTGTATCCAATGCCAGCGATTGCGGATTGGGCACATCTAATATAAGCCAGCGGTTGGGACTTACCCACCTAACCGATGAGGCAAAGGGGGGATTGGTGGAACAACTGAATATAGAGGGTAAACGCTCAGGCGATGGGCTTGTTTGTCATAAGGAAAAGCTGGTCAACGCTCTGGCTAGAGTGCAATCACCCATACTCAAGGTGATAGACTTCGAGCTTGGGCGTAAGGGCTTTCTCGGCTACCTGAAGGCTTTGGGCGGGAGCAATATCGTCAAGATAGTTCCTTCCAACGGTAGTGCTAGTCCCGACCAGTCGGGACAGGCTATCAAGAGGCTCAAGGTAGTGTGCGGAAGCAACACAGGCCACCTCGACGACAAAGCTTGGATGACTAAAGGCATGGAGCACAGCGAGGCTTGCGAGCTTCGGGTGTCTCCTCACTACGCCGTAACGCCCAATTTGAGCGGAATAGAGCTTGCCGAGTCGCTGGCAAAGGTGCTGCCCTTCGTATCGCCCAAGAAAGACGAGCGGATGGCGCTCAAGTGCGTGCACCTTCGCCAGAAAGCAGGGAAACTGACCTTCACAGGCTGCAACGGCTTTGCCGTAGCGGAAGTCGAGCTTGACTTCAGCGATGGTGAGGCCGAAGCACTGCTATTGGGTGATGTGGCAAAGTCCCTGCTCCCTGCACTGCGCAAGGCGAAGCGGGTGAACCTCGGTTTCGAGAACGGCAGGCTGGTGTTTCAGACCGAAGCGGTACGCTATACGCTCAAGGGGTATGATTCCACTTACCCTGATACGGATAAGCTCTACCCTAAAGAGTTTGTGGCGGAAGCAAGGTTTGATACCAGGGAAGTTCTCAAAGCTTCGGCAAGCCTGAGTGCCCTCTCCCTCGATAAAGAGTCGGCAATCATCCTCGCCATAGGCGACGGCAAGATGAGAGCCTGCTTAAGAGAGGAGAAGGGCGAGGCTCAGATTGAGGCAGAGGCAGAGGGGGAAGCAAAGATTGCCTTTAGCCATATTATGTTGCTGAAAGCCTTGCGAGCCCTGGGCAACACAGTGGTGAGGCTACAGGTCGCCAACGGCAGTACTCCAGCCCTCTTTACCGAAGATAGCTACAGAGTGTTGCTGGCCCCGATGCTGGTAGACCAGACGAAGCCAGCAGCTAAAGCCAAAGAGGAAGCCAAAGCCCCAGCCCCAGTGATAGCGGAAGCCTTCAGACCGAGCATTCAGGCCGAGGCCGAGAAAATAGCCCGAGCCCACGAAGCCAAAAACAAGCCCCTGAGCGACAGCAGGGGCAAGCCGAAGCATAAGCACAATAGAGCAAAAGAGCCCGTTACAGTCTAGCTAGAGAGAGCGTTTACACTCACAAGACCACCACGCAAGGAAGCGGGGCATGTCCCCGCTTTTTTGCTTTTTTCAGGGGATTACTTACCCAAGGCGTGGTAAGTAATCCCCTTTTTTTGTGGCTAGAGAGGAGGAAAGCGTGAAGACCGCTCAGAGACGGCTCAAGAAGCTGAAAGTCTCCAATTTTCCCCAGGCAGGAGAGTATGTCCCCTCAGTCAGAGTAGCAGGTAAATGGCTCAAAGAGTGCGACTTCACTGTTGGGGATGAGGTGGTTCTCACTGCCACGTCAGGGAAAATCACCATCACCAAAAAGAATAAGGAAGGGGGTGAACGAGATGGAAATTGCGTGGAAGGCTCTGCCTGTGTCCGAGAGGATGGACGGTGTGGAGCGGCGCCTTTGCGAGATTGAGCCCCTGGTCGCCGAAGCCCTGGCTCAGGTCAGGCTGGCCAGGCAAGGGCAGAAGCTGCCCCAGTATCTCACGCAGAGGTTAACAAGCCTGGAGTATGAGTTAAGCAATGCGCTGCCCAAGCTCAGGAACAAGGTGAAGTCTGTCCGTGAGGCAATACCAAAGGATGCCCTTGAAGCGGAGAGAAAGCGGTTGCCCCAGGTCGAATTAGGGCTGTAGACACCAAGCAAAGCAAAATAGCCCGTTGATTCGGGAAGGTGAAACTGTGCCCAAAAAACTGAATAGAAGGGGGTGAAGAAGATGGCTAAGCTGAAGCCCGGCTCGGTCACCATTGACCTGGTGACGGGAGGCATCTACGGCGACCTTGAGCACTGCCCCGTGCAGGACCTCCTGGAGAGCGCCGAGGCTCTGCTTTCCCTGTTGCCGAAAGTAGAGCACCAGGGGCTCTGGGGCCTGCACAAGGACTTTGACGCCGACTGCTACATTCTTACCGGAGCCCAGCGATATGAGTTGGACCAGAAAGAGTACGTCCTGGAAATGGACATCTACCGGGGACCCACCGGCATAGATGGGCCATGGACGAGGCCGTTTTGTATAAGCGTGGCGCTAGGGAGCGACCGCGAAGCACATTGGCGCATCGACTGGTACTCCAGGCTTGTAGGTAGCATCAAGAATGGTCATGCCAGCCGTGACACTAAGAGAGTCCCTGACCTCACTGCGGAGAAAAGAGCAGAACATGAACGTTGGTTAGTCGAGTCCGAACGCAACAAGCCACCGCAGCAAGTAGCACTAAAACTCGGTTAGAAAGGGGGTGACAAAACGGAAGACCAAATAGAAAAGCAGATCGACGCCCTGGTGGGCACCCTGACTGACCCCATCGTTGTCTGGCCGGGTGGATGGGAGGATACTCTGCCTCAAACCCTCAAGGGAGACATACAGCTTCAGCGGTTAGTCCAGATGATGAAAGGTGAGGAAGGCGAGGCCACCGATGCCGAGGTTTGCGCCTATTTGTATACAGTCAGCATGTGCCAACCAATTGGCTCAGAGTGGGTGAGAATCTACCAGTACGTCCTCACACGATACAAGAGCGATGCTGTGCCTGCCGATATCCGACTGGAAACCCTCGGTCATGATGAGGAGCGCATGCTCAGCGAACTCAGGCAATGGATATGGAGCCAGCGACTGAAAACCAGGAAGGAGAAAGCGAGAGCAGAGAGGCGCAGGGAAAGGGAAGAGGTGGCAGCCAGGGCACCAAAACAACTCAACCTGGGCTTATAGGCTGTGGCACAAAGGAGGCATGGATTCAATCCATGCCTCCTTTTTTATTGATGGTCGGTCTGCATCGAGGCTTGCTCCGTACTGAACAAGCGAGTGTGCAATGCTAAGAATTTCGGACAATCGCGTAATGCCTACTTGCCCTGTGTAGCTCCTTGGGGTATCAGCCTCCAGTTCCAAACGCACAAGGTCTGGCTCTTGAGGTAGTATAATAATAACGAGGGCCACCTACAATATGCCTATACCCACTGAGAAGAGATTTCTCAACAAATATATAAAAGCTATATTTCAAGACGAGCACCTAGTCACGGAGTATTTTAAAAGATTTGCTCGCAAGTATGGCCAACAAACGATGTTCAATAGTCTCTGTGAAATTGTAGAGTCTTTAGGCCTTTACGGAGGTTACGAGGTACGGCGCAAGTTAATCGAAGCTATTCCAATAAGACCAGATGAATGCGTACTTGATATCGGACCACAGATGGGGATGGAGTGCTTCCTATTATCTGAAGTCTACAATAGAGTTCTCGTTGCCGAACCTGATGCTACGACAGCGGTCTTGCTCAAGAATATTGCAGAATATTATCAGACGGAAGATGGCAAGAAAGCTTCAGATGTGTTGGATATTCGCCGTGCAGGAATTATTCCAGTTGGTTCGACTGATCTCGCCGTTCTTAGCGACGAAGGCCCAATTGGTCCTGGGCTGGAATACGACGCTAGAGGTGCTGCAAATATAGAAGACACCTTTGGTAGAAACTTCGCCGACAGGATTTTTTGTAACCAGATTTGTACATTGATGCCTACAAAGCCTCGGCTATTGGTGCTGCTGAATGCATTGTCTTCATTTTGCGATGAAGGTGGAGTCATTACATGGGGTGAATACCTGTATG
>Ga0172364_10005422_pt1 | contig 10150 bp, 15 predicted proteins | sample LakKivSesite10cm_FD_114545 | JGI IMG/M metagenome (GOLD analysis project Ga0172364, IMG submission 114545) | Sediment microbial communities from Lake Kivu, Rwanda - Sediment site 10cm | ecosystem: Environmental > Aquatic > Freshwater > Lake > Sediment | place: Rwanda: Western Province, Lake... | reverse complement strand
GAATACTTCCAACCAGGATTGGGGATTCTGCTGGCTATAGGCCCTGGCTATTTTGACAAGAAGGGTAAGTATTATCCTACTCCAGAAGAACTTAAGCCAGGAGTGTTGGTAAGTTTTGATCCAAATGTTCCTTGGTTTACGGCGGTGAGAGGTGTTGATGGGCGATTTTATAAAGTTGTTGTTTGTAGGACAGGAGATATTTTAGGAATTGTTGAGGAGGAATAATGCTAAAGTATTTACAAACTTGTGAATGTGAAAGCCTATGAGCTTTAGTCATAGGTAGCTCACATTGATGACAGAGCAATAAAATACAGTGGTGATTGGTTGGATGTTGTGCGGCAGATAAAAGAAAAGAGTTAATAGATTTCCTTCCATGAGTAATGCCCTTCAAAAACAAAATTATGAAGATTACATCCGCTTCTTAATACTTCGGTACCCGAAGGATCTTAAGAGGGTTTCTAAAGAAGCCTCAGATTATTTTGGTCAAAGTATTCCTGTTAGTGAAGTGGAAAGGATTCTTCAGAGATTTGCTAAGAAGCAGAGTCGTGATGTAAATCTTTGGGTTGCTGTTAATTTGTCAAGAGAGATTTTGTTGGGTTCCCAACAAAGACAAGCTAAGTTGGAAGCTATGTACTCGATTTGGGATGGGCAAGAAAACGTAGCAAGATCTCTATGTTGCAAGGCCCCTGTAGAAAGTTTGTTAGAAGAGCAGGAGAATCACCACTTTAGGTGCCTTAAATGTAACAATCCTTGCAACGCAGAGGTGATAAGCCATTTAGAATTGGAGCGGTTAAAGATGCAGATTATTCAAGAAATGCGAGAAGAATCTTTGCACCTTATGCAATTTGCGGAAAAGATGGGATTTGTCGTGAAATCTCCCGTCCCAGTAACAAAGAACCAGAACTTCATTTTGGTGGACAACCGAGCTTCTGGGAAAGAAGCTCCAATTCCTATTGACACTCAAACTTGCCATCAAATAGAAAATATGGCCCCAATGGAACGTGAAGGGCTTATAAAGCGGTTAGAAGGTTTAGTTAGTAACGAAAGTACTGTAGAAGCAACATTTGAATCTAAGGATGGGAAGAATGCCCCCCAACAAACCAAATAGACAGCAGTTACTCCGAACATATCTGGATTATGTTTACAGCTTGGACTACAAAGAGCGGCCTCCGGATAGTGATACATTTTTGAATGACCCTGATTTTTTAGGCGATTTGACAGATAAGGGGAAGATGGTATACCCTATTTGGAGGAGAAATTTAAAGGTATCTTTCCGAGAAGATAGCAAATACTTGATAGTTTTGACTGGGGCCATTGGTACGGGAAAATCTCGTGCAGCGATATACGGGATTTTGTTGGGTATGTGTCGCATTTTGTGTCTTAAAGAACCTTGGGCAAAGTTTGGCTTAGCCCCCGGGGCACAGATGTCGGTGGTTTTCTTTAATTTGACAAAGAGCCAGAGTGAAAGTGTTAGTTACAAAACATTTCAGGAGCATCTTATAAAATCCCCCTGGTTTAGGGAACATGGTGTTATAGGAGGCTCTGAGTTAAATCCAAAAGTGGAGTTTCCCCTCTTCAAATATACATTTGCTTCTCCATATGTTCCCGGTTTTGGCGCACAGGGTGAAAATCCCATCCTTGCATTATTGGATGAGGTAGATTCTCCGGAATCTTCAGAAGTGCAACGGGAGAAAGTCCTTTCTGCGTATGAAAATAACCGGCGTCGTTTGGAATCCAGATTTGTTATTCGGGGAGAAACTTTAGGTCGGTTTTATTTGGTGGCGTCTAAGCAGAAGCGGTTGGCGTTTTTGAATGCTTTTATTGCCAAGTATAAGAATTCTAAGAATGTTATGGTAGTGGATATTCCTTTGTGGGAAGCCAAACCGGCATCTTTGTATTGTGGAAAGAAGTTTCCAGTATCAGTGGGAGATATTTATAATCCTCCAAAAGTGCTCAAAACGGAAGAAGATATTCAAAGTGTTACGAGGGCTGGGTATCAAATTTTGCAGGTTCCAATAGAGTATTTAGATGATTTTGAGAAGGACGCGATTGGGAGCCTCCGAGATTTGGGAGGCGTTTCTGTTTCCCAAATTAGGGTTTCTAAACTGTTTCCTTCAGAGAGTTTGTTATCAAAGTGTTACGAAAATGTTCCTAATCCAGTAAGACAACTAACAATCGAAGTGGGGTTGCAGGATAATATAGATTTGTTGAACTTTATTGATCTTAAGTTGCTTCGGGTACCAAGAAATGTCCCTAGATTTATTCATGTGGATTTTGCCTTTTCTGGTGATGGAGATGCTGCTGGTTTTGCGATGTCTTGTGTAGAAGGTTGGAAGAAGAAGAATGTTGAGCAGAGGGATGGGACATTCCAAACAGTGAAAGCTCCAACAGCTCACACTGATTTTGCTATGCGCATAAAGGGAAAGCCAGGAGACAAGATACCGCTACATTTGATTCGCAAGATGATCCTTGATTTGAAGGAAGTTTATAAGTATAATATTAAGGAATGCACTTTCGATTTGGCAATAGCCACAGAGAGTGACAAACAGATTTTGGAGCGTGCTGGTATTGCTTGCGATCATTTTTCCGTGGACAAAAATCCACAGTATTACAGAGATTTTAGTACCAATCTTGTTGCTGAAGGAAGATGGTCAACACCTTACCACCCGTATTTGCATTTTGAGTTGAAGAATTTGGAGGAAGATCCAGAAAAGAATAAAATAGACCACCCTAAAGAGGTTGCGGAGATAGAAATTTTGGAAGATGGGGATACAAGAGAGATAGTTTTAGTAGGCAGCAAAGATCTTGCGGACGCTACGTGCGCCTCGGTTATTAATGCTATCCAGAAAAGTACAGCTCCTCCAGATATCGAGGTTATGACAGAATTGATGTCCAAAGTTCAAAGCAAACCAACAGATTTTACCGGACTTTGGTGGGTTGACGCAAATGTAGAACACAAGGAAGAGGAAAAAACCAAACCCCAAGGAAACCCAAACGCAACTTATTTGGATATTTTAAAGAAATCTCGAAGGTTATATCAAGGTTTTTAAGGAATTCTCCGATGGACGGTAATTTAGTTGGCACGGAAGTGTTGAAGGATTTGATACTTCAATATAAACAAAGTAAAGATAATAGAGTTTTTGAGCAAATATTATCTCGTGTGGACAAGCTTATTGAGTATGAGGTGTTTTTGTTACGCCAAAAGTGTCCACATCTCCGGCGTGAAGACAAGCAAGATCTGTACCAAACTGCTATTTTAGGTTTGTATACTGCCATAAATTATGTCAATGTTATAGATCCCCCGGAAATTGTACTTGCAAAATTAGTAGTTTATATGAAAGGTGAAATTAAGAAAACCTATCTGCGGGGTATTATAACTTGTGGTTTTCCTGAAAATTTGGGGTTTTCGGAGAATGCAGATTTCAACGAAATAGAGTATAATGAAATAATGGAGGTTTTAAAGGGTTTGGTTGATCGAGGAGTTATTGAGAAGAGGGATTTGGATTTTTTGGAGATGAAGTTTTCTTTGGAATTGACTCTTAAGGAAATTTCCCAATTATCTGATCCACATGTAACGGAGGAGTGCATCCGAAAAAGGATTCAAAAGACTCTTAATAAAATAAGGTATGAGTTTCGAAGGATGGGGATTATATGAGAGGAGTTTTGGATAATACTTTGTCTTCCTTTGAGGATTTTTATAAGGAAGCTACAAAGAAATACAAAGAGGACGAGGAATTCCGAAAAGCTGCAAATGGAAGAACTTTGCTTCTTCAGAACAAAGACCCGGAAACTGTTCGTTGGTGGCAGTTTATAAGAGCTGTTTCTGTTTTAGGTATGCTGAGAAATTACTACTTGTTGGGCGTTTCAATGCCCATTGGTGTTATTCGAGGTGAGTCTTTTTACGCTGGGGTGTCTCCAGTTTCAGAGAAGGATTTGGTTTGTGCTCAGTTAGCTTTGTTGGCAGCAGAAGCTGGTTTGGATTTAAAGAAAGACCCAAAAGTAATTCTTGAAGAATTGATTGAAGTTGTTGGTAGGAAAGTGATTTAAGTGCCTACGTACGAATATTTGTGCCCGGTTTGTGGAAGAAAGTTTGAGGTGTTTCAGGGTATCAAAGCAAAACCATATGCTAAGTGTCTTGCTTGCGGAGGGTTTTCTAGGAAACGGTTGGTGGGAAAAGGTGGGGGTATAATATTCAAAGGCAATGGTTGGCCTGGTCAGGAAATTGCGAGGGAAGGTTTGAAGAAAGAGACGGTTTGAAGAAATGGGTTGGAAGAGAAAAATGCAGTCCTTGAAGCAAGCAGAGGATAACCTTGCTGATTTGTTACGTCAGGAGTTGCTTCCTAAGATAAAAATGGATTTGCAGAAGCAATGGGAAGAAGAACAACAAAAGAAGAAAAAGTCCACAAGATTGGGCAGGCTTGTTAAGAGAGTTTTTGGAGAAAGGTAAAATGGTAAAAAGAGAAGCGCACCAGAGTTGTTATCAATGAATTTACCAAAAAGGAAGTTACAACGGTTGTTGTGCAATTATTGTAGTGTTAGAGGCTCAAATTGCATTGATAAACATTCTTGGTTTTTCAGAACATTTTTTGCGTTCACATTTTTATTTCTTGGTTAAAAATTGTTTAAGACGGGATTTATAGCTTGAACAGTCCTATTACGTGGTATGGTGGTAAGGGTTTGGTGAAGTTGAAGAACCAACTGTTAAGATTCTTGTGTATGCGGCCACATAAAATATATATAGAGCCTTTTGGTGGTGGTGCCTCTATTTTGTTTGCCAAAAATCCATCAGAATTGGAAGTTTACAATGATATAAATCATGCTTTGTATGAATTCTTCATTGTTCTCTCAGATCCTGAATTGTTTGAAAAGTTCTATCGAAGGGTTTCTGTTTTACCATTGAGTAGTGAACTTTATTCTGATTGTCAAGAAACTTGGAAAAATGAGAAGGATCTTGTGGTTCGTGTTAGCAAATGGTTTGTTTTAGTTAGACAGTCTTTTGGTGGGACTCTTCGAGGATGGAAATATTCAGTTAGTAAGAATAAGGATCCAAAGGCTTGGATGAATTGTTTAGAGGGGTTGCCTCAGGTTCACAACAGGCTGCAAAATGTCCAAATAGAGTGTTTGGATTGGTCGAAGATTTTTGAAAAATATGATTCAGAAAATGCTCTGTTTTATTGTGATCCTCCGTATGTACTGGCAACAAGAAGAGGTAAGGAGGTTTATGAATATGAAATGTCCGAAGAAGATCATAAGAAGTTTGTAAGCTGCCTACTTGATATAAAGGGGCAGGCTGTTGTTAGTGGGTATGATTATGGGATATACGATAATTTGGTGAAAGGTGGTTGGGAAAAGTATAAGATCGATGTAAAGACAACCTTTCCTAGCGAAAACAAGGAAAGAGAAGAGATTGTTTGGTGTACTTCTATGAATAGAGTTAAGAACACAACCTTTTTCTAAGATAGGGAAACAGTGGAGAAAGTTTTGGGGTAAAAATGGATACCAAATTCTTAAAGGCAGGAGAATCAAATGACTGATCGAGAAAGCAATCTTCATGAAGCACTAGTAAGTAGTTTACAATTTGAGAAAGGAGATAAGGATGATAAGTGAAAGCACAATCTATTGGATTACAAGGTTAGACAGCTTCCTTTGGGTTATGGGTGTTGTTGGGTGGTTACTTATCACTGCAGGGGTGATATTGACTGTTTGTTGGTACTTTGACTGGTATCACAAAAAGGATAGAGAAACTTTTAGAAATCGAGTTAAGCATCCAATACTACCCATAGTAGCTGGTTTTTGTGTGTTGATATCTACGGCTTTCATTCCAAGTACAAAGCAGATGTGTGTTATTAAGATACTGCCTATAGTAGTTAATAATGAACATGTTCAGCAGTTGCCTAATAAAGTTGTAGAATTAGCAAATGATTGGTTAGATGAATTGAAACCTAAACAGAAAGAGTAGAAAAGTTAAAGATGTTACTTTTTTCTAATGTGGAGGAAAAATGTTTCCAGAATTTCAACCACCTGATTGGTGCACTTTGAAATATAATGGTGTTGCTGATGCTATTATTGGAGCAGCAAAGGAAGCTGATGTTAAGTTGTGCACCAGTTCAAGTCTTACGTTCGATCTTAATGAATGGGATGTTGTTAGTCGATGTTTTGAAAAGTTTGGAAAGCCTGTGATGACAAAGAAGTTTGTGGAACTTTGCAGGGAGACATTGGGAGTTGCGGGATGGAAAGATGTTGGCTCCTAAAGATCCCAAAAATCGGAAATAAATTGTTGTTGGTTAGGTACTTAATTTAGAGGAGGTGTGTTGTGCCCCGTTGCGGAAGCCAAGTCCCAATATGCGATGTGCCGGTGAGATTTGATGATTATGTGGGGTGTAGTCACAGTTGTAAGTATTGTTTTACAAGACGCAAGATGGACGAGCACATTGGGCAAGAAGCTGAGATAGAAATGGGAGAGGGAGTCCAATCTTTGGAGAACTTTATTAACGGTGACAGAAGAGGGGAAGTTTCTTGGGTAGATCCAGATTGGAAAATCCCAGTACACATAGGTGGTATGAGCGATCCATTACAGCCTCTTGAGCGGGAACAACGAAGGACTTTGAAATGTCTAAAACTTCTTGCTCGCACAAGATATCCATTTATTATTTCTACTAAAGGCATTGCTTCTATAGACAAAGAGTATTTAGATCTTTGGCCACAATGTAATGTTTGTTTCCAAGTATCTTTGGTTTCTCCTAACTATGATGTTTTAGAACCCGGAGCACCCCCATTTGCTAAGCGGTTGGAGATTATTCGAGCTATTTCTTGTGTGGTTCCGCGACTTATCGTACGGATACAACCGTACATGGTGGATCAGCTAGCCACGGTATTGCAAACAACTCTTCCAGCTATTCGGGAAGCCGGAGCATATGGTCTTGTTATTGAAGGGATGAAGTTCTTTGCTAGCAAACCCCCTGGAACGATTTCTTTGGGCAGTGATTTTGTATACCCCAAGGAAATTCTTCTTGATCATTTTTTGCAGATTAGGGAAAAGGCAAAGAGCTTGGGTTTAGCATTTTACTGCGGGGAAAATAGGCTTAGAACACTTGGAGATAGCTTAACTTGTTGTGGTTGTGGGGGGATGGAAGGATTTCGCCCCAATACATTTAATTTAAATCATATTTATGCTGGAGAGAATCCCCAGCCTACGCCAGCCCAGAAAGCTGTTGGTAATACAGTGTGCTACAAGACACTCACCCAAACTTGTTGGGCTAGCGATGTTTTGGATCAACTTACATTTGAATCTGTTATGCGAGCAATAGCAAGATCTAAATTCGGTTACAAGATTATGGGTTTGGAAACGAAGGATAAAGAAAGTTTATTTTTCTGAGATAGGAGAGTCCAAAAGATGAAATTAGAAACCATTTCTTTTGATGAAATTAAGAATCTGCCTTTATTTCCTCCAGAAAAAGCTGAAGATTTTGTAAAAGGGAAGAGATTTCTTTTTACCTTTGACATTGATTTTCTGAAGGCAGTAATTATTTTCAGGAAAGACAAGCGATGTCTTGTTGCCGACATTGTTGGGGAAACTAAAATGAGCAGAACGGTAAGATTTAAAGTTATAAAGGTTTCAGGATTGCCAGATGTCGGAGCAAAAGAATAAAGAACTTTTGGACCTCGCACAAGAGCTTACTCCTGTTCAGGAAATAGATGGTATCTATTTCAAACGTGATGATTTGTTTGCCCCCTTTGGAATAGGTAATCTGAATGGAGGTAAGCTTAGGCAGGGAATTTGCCTGCTTTCCCAAGCTAAGCAAGAAGGGTATACTAGAGCAATTACCGGATCTTCTTTAATAAGTCAGCAATCGCCCATTGTTGCAGCGGTCTCAAAATATTTGGGCATGTCTTGCAGAGTGGTTTATGGTGGGACGAAACAGAGTTTGATTTACCGGCATCATATGCCCCGTTTAGTTTCGTTTTTTGGAGGGAGTATAGAAATAATTTCAACCGGAAGATCTAATGTTTTGCAGTATTATGCTAAGCGGACTCAACTCCCAGGCGAATTTATTGTAGAATATGGAGTGAATTGCAAGAACCCAAATTATTTTGCTCCATTTTACGAGATTACTGCAAGGCAGGTGCAAAATTTGCCAGATGGGCTAGAAAACCTTGTTTTAGATTGTGGTTCAGGTATTTCAGCAACTGGTATTCTCTATGGTTTGAAAAAGTATAATAAGAAAATATGTAATGTTTGGGTGGTTGGTACAGCCCCCAACAGAAAGAAGAAGATTAAGGATCGTCTTGCCCATATATCGATTTTGACCGGTGCAGATTGTTGGAATGTTTCGTTTAATTATGTAGATTTGTTTGGAAGCGGGATTAAGTATGAAGATAGATTTGAGGCAGTACTAGGTGATGGAACGCGGCTCCATCCAAATTACGAAGGTAAGGTTTGGGCCTGGCTTAAAGAAGATCTTTCTTGTCCTATGAAACCTCCTAGGTTATCTTGGAGGGCAACCTGTTTTTGGATAGTTGGATCTGAACCAACATTTTTGGCTTAAGGAGGTATGCGATGATTACTTTACAAGAAATGCAATCTGCTAAAAGTATAAGTTGCCGAGTAAATAATCACAAAAGACATCTTAATAGATATGATGATAAAATAACGTCTGTTAGTCCTTATGGGTCAAAATATCTTTTTCGTGATAGTGGTGGGAGATGGGTTTTGGCGGGAAAGATATTGAATTCTTAGAAACACCCTCTGAACAGTAGGTTATAGTAACCTGGAAAAGAGGTGTAGTTGCGACAGAAGAGATTAAAATGAGAATCGGTGTGGTTGGTTCAAGAACCTTTGAAGATAAGCTGTTGATACTCGAAACTATTCATCTTTTCGAAGTAGCTTACGAAACTCTTTTCGATGAAAAAATAGAAATAGTTTCTGGAGGAGCTAAAGGGGCGGATTTACTGGCAGAAAAGGTTGCACTTGTTTCCAACATTCCAATTACTGTATTCAAACCAGATTGGGATAAACATGGCAAGGCTGCTGGTTTTATTCGCAATCAACAAATTGTTGATAATAGTAATATGATCATTGCTTTTTGGGACGGAAAATCTAATGGTACTAAAGATACTATTGACAAAGCCAGAAAAGCTAAGAAACCAACACTCATTGTATATTTTTAGGAGGTTTAAAAATGTATTTTGACCCAAAAGAAAATTGTACAGCACTTTTAAACTATTTAGGTATCTCTGGTTTTTGTACAGATGGTGATCACTTAGATAGTTCTATGTTAATTGGAGTAATAGTTGACAACAAATGTTTTATGATTTGTGATAAAGTTTTTGATTTGGTTCGTAAAAGTGAAAAAGTCAAGATAGTAGATGAATTTACTTTTGAAAGTATAAATAAGGTTTGTGTTATGCAACATTAAATGAGGCAATCGGCGTATTAGAATGTTGTAAACAAGAGTTGTATTGTCAAGTAGTTGCTCTATATGAAGACAGAAAGAAGCAAGAAAACGGTGCATTAAGCAATCTTGATTCTCCAAAATAATTGTTTTCTTCTTGGTTTTCAACTTACTTTTAAATGGAGTGAGAATTTTTTAGTTGATTGTTTAAGTACTTAAAGGAGTGCAAAATGGCTATAGCAATAAATCCTTTCCGCAAATTGCTGCCAGAACTTACACCCAAGAGCCCCCTAATACCAACGGAAGATTTTAGAGGAGGGTTAAAAGGTTTAGACGCAGAGATGGTTCGGCTTATTCGTAAAGCAGGTGCTACTTCGAACATGATCCGAAAGTCTTTGGAAGAAGATGTTCAGATAAGTTATGATAGATGGAATCTTTACGGAGAAATTGAGCGGTGTCTTGCTGGAGATACTAAGATCTGGCTTTTGAACGGAACAACCCCAACGATTCAGGAAATGGCAGAGAATCCAGAAAAATTTGTGGGGAAATACACCTTTAGTATTAATCCAAAAACGCTTGGGTTAGAGCCAGATAAAATAACAGCTATTAAAAAGACGCAAATGAATGCCCAACTTGTTCGTGTTTATTTGGATAATGGGAAGTATGTAAGTTGCACACCAGAACACCGTTTTATGCTGAGAGATGGTTCTTATAGAGAAGCTCAATACTTACAATCTGGAGATAGTTTAATGCCTCTT
>Ga0172364_10005421_pt1 | contig 10151 bp, 13 predicted proteins | sample LakKivSesite10cm_FD_114545 | JGI IMG/M metagenome (GOLD analysis project Ga0172364, IMG submission 114545) | Sediment microbial communities from Lake Kivu, Rwanda - Sediment site 10cm | ecosystem: Environmental > Aquatic > Freshwater > Lake > Sediment | place: Rwanda: Western Province, Lake... | reverse complement strand
AGTTGCCGCTTTTTCCTTGTGCTCCCCCTCTCGCATTCGCGGTCTCCAGACCGTTATACCATCGACACGCTCAAAGTCTGGATCATTGGTCGCAATATCGCGGATGCCATGTGTTTTCATTGTTGCCACATGGGTGGCGTCGTTGGACATCAAAAAGTACGTCTGCGCGAGTGTTACCGCAAGAAATGCAATCTCTTTCGAGTAAGGAATGATATCTAAATTAGAGAGATCGTGCATCTTTTCGATGAATTGGTAGGAATCCGAAGCCTTGGCGAGCACTTGTGGATTCTCTTTTATCAGACGTATCACATCGCCTGGTCCTACAGCCTCCTTCTCAGAAAGTTCAATGATAGTGAGACGGTGCAGGACTTCATTGATCGTAAGCGTTGAGGTAGTCCCTTTTAATTCGTTCCGTTCCACTCGATGAAGAAACGCTTTGCACGGTGGTCCATAGTTCGCATGTTCGGTTGCATCATAGATAAAGATATTCGCATCAATGTAAATGATTGTATCTTTAGGAATAGTTCGCATCTCAGGGATCATAAAATTCCTCGTTCTCCACCACCTCGTCAATAATCTCCTTTTTCGCCTTGACAATACCGGTCATCTCTTCCACAATGGTCCGCTCAATTCGAATCAGCACTTTGGTATCGTCGTCCAACTCGACCGCTTCCAGCGGTTTGAACACACGATCCTTATAGATCGCTGGAATCGCCTTCATGATTCTCACCACCTCGTACTTCTATACTTAGTCGCTTCGATGTATTATTTCAATTTTGCCATCATCCGCTGCAACTAGCGTACAGCTATTATTTCGGAAGTCCATGCCTTCGGATCCCATGGTAAAACTGACGAATGAGGAGATCAAATGGCTCATAATCCGCGTAGGTTCCGGCTTTTTCACCGTGAAGCAAGCTGCACAGGTCTATGGGGGTAACGGAGCGCCTTATGCAACAGCTGATCAAGATGCATGCGAGATGGGGGAGATTCCGAGATTGAATCCAAAGAGGTGGCCGAAGAGCGTCACCAGAAGCGATTCTCAGCCGGTTCTTGAATGGAAGAAGGAGGTGGTTATGGTAACGGCAAAAATCCACAGCGGAATAATAATCGTACGCTACAGGCGTTGCTGGAGCAACTGCAGCTAAGAGGGGGAAAATCGGTTGTGGCGAAGCCGCGCCCAACGTTGCCGCGGATTAGAGGCTCGATTCTGGTGTTGAGTTATCTTATGATCGCTCTCGCAGCTCGCTTATCGCTTCTTTAATTCGTGTCAAGAACTTCTCTGCATCACGTAGTACTGCTTCTGCTTCTTCAGTGGAAATCTCACAGATGATCGAGTAATCCGCCTCCTCTCTATCTTCCTTCGCCACATTCAATGCCATGCCATAAACTCGCTCAATAAAACCTTGATCAATAAACTCTAATCCAAACTTAGCGACGAGCCCTTTGTGCGTCTTTGGCGTAATATCTTTCGTCAATAAAAGCGCTCTCGCGGCAAAGTGCATAGAATAATATGCTCTGCTTACTGCATCATCATAATAACCCTCTTTAAGCAGTACGTTCGCAGCAGACAGTTATGATGCTGCTCGCTCAAGTAACAATTGCACTTCGTTCAATGAAAATGCCATCCCTCATTACATTACTCAAAAAAGAAGATTTCAGCCGCTTCAACGATTCGAAATCTTCCAGGGATAATGTCTTTATAGATAGATATTCGCCTGTTTCAAACAGGATATCTAATACCAGCGCGGAAAGCTCACGCCGCAACTTAAACCTATCCACGAACGTCACGATTAAAAGATCAATATCTGATTCCTCACTTGCTTCCCCCCTCGCTACGGACCCGAACAGGATAATAGTCGCGATACGGTCTCTATAGTTCATCAAAGCCCTTCTCACGAATTCATCCACTGCATACTGATGTCTCTCTCGTAGCTTCATCGCTCCAGAAGTAAATTCTCAATCCGCACTTAAATAACCGCGCCTCTCCACACCCCCCCTGCCAGAAGAGATAAGCAAGCTCCTTCAGCCATGTGGAGACTCCGCACTCAACCGCGGGAATCATCAACGGGCCAATTTAAGAGCTCAACGGGCGTGCGTGGTGAATGAAGCGTGCTCTGGTTAGGATTTCACGACGAGAAGATGCTAAATGTACGTTTCTTCACTCTTCAATCGGGAGAAGCGCGGAAAAGTTTATACGCCGGGAACGCTTTAGTACTTAATATGGGAATAGCCTCGTCTGCGGAGATCACCCGCGCGCTGAAAGAGCAGTGGGACCGGAGCAAGCAGAAAGCGGACTGGCGGGTGCTCTCCGGCCGGGATCACCGGGGTCGGTACGATATGTTCATCTCGAACCCGGAGCAGCTCTGGCAGCTCAAATTCGAGCTCACCAGCCGCACCGAGGCGGTCGGGTTCGGCATGGCCGTGGGCAAGCAGGACGAGGAGATCGAGCGGCTCATGAAGGCCGGGTCGCCAGTACCATTCGGCTTGATCTCGCCGCAACAGGCTGATCTCGCGATCATTATGGCGGGCGTTCAGCAGTACTCCTCGGATTCGACCCACACGCTCTGCAAGGACTACATCTCACAGGCACAAGCGAAACTGGATGAGCACCTGGACCGCGAACTGGAGCGACTCGGATCCGAGCCGCAGTTCAGGCGACGGTACCGCGAGCAGAAAGAGCGGGAAGAAAGCCCGTACCGGTAAGTGAGTGACTAAGTGATGGTGCTGTATGCACCTGGAGAAGAAAGGGATTCGCGTACTGGGTATCGCGGAAAGTTTTAACCGCGCACAGGAGCACTCCGTGCTCGCGGGCATCGTCATGCGGGCCGATTTGCTCATCGACGGCGTCGCCTTCAGCCACGCGACCGTGGGTGGTATGGATGCCACCGCAGCGGTACTGCGACTTGTCAGCTCACTGGAGCGCGCGGATATCAACCTGCTGCTCTTGAACGGCTGCGTCATCAGCTGGTTCAACATCATCGATCTGAACGAAGTGTATCACCAGCTCCAGCTGCCGCTCATCTGCATCACCTACGAAGCCTCTGAAGGGCTCGAAGCGCACATCGCCAAACACTTCGCGGGTGCTGAGCGCGAGAGACGGCTCGAAGCGTACCAGCAGCTCAACCAGCGCGCACCACTGCAGCTCCGCGACCAGTATACCGTCTTCATCCGCTGTCTCGGCATCCCGCTAGCGGAAGCGGAGGCGGTGCTGAACAAGTTCACGTTGCAGGGTAAATTACCCGAGCCCGTACGGGTGGCGAAGCTCGTCGCTCGGGCACAGCTCCTCGCGAATGCCGCGACAACAGGCCGGTAAGGTCAAGCGGCACGCCGTCCATCCATCTAGCACGGGGAGAAGCCTCAGCTGTAGCTGCTGCTGGAACTCCTGCTTCACAGGAGCACGTCAATATCCAGCTGCTCGGATAATTCCTTGTACCGATTCCGTATCGTGACCTCGGTCACACCGGTCACATCAGAGACTTCTTTCTGAGTACGATGCTCACCGCCGAGTATCGCGGAGATATAAATGGCCGCCGCGGCAATCCCGATAGGGCCGCGGCCGTTGGTCAGTTCCTTGTCCGACGCGCGCTTAATGATCTCGATCGCTTTAGACCGTATGTCGCCGCTCAGATTGAGCAAGGAGCAGAATCGAGGCACGAAATCGACGGGCGATGCCGGAATCATCTTCAGTTCGAGCTCGCGCAGCAGGAAGCGGTATGCACGGCTGATCTCCTTCTGCCCGACGCGTGAGATGTCCCGCACTTCTTCCAGCGTGCGCGGCACGCCGTACTGACGGCAGGTGATGTACAGGATCGCGGTCGCTATCCCTTCGATGCTCCGGCCGCGAATGAGGTGGTGCTTCATCGCTTTCCGGTACAGCATCGAGGCCGCTTCACGGATGTTCATCGGCAGCTTGAGCGCGCAGGCCATACGGTCGATCTCGGAGAGCGCGAAGATGAAGCTCCGCTCGGTCGTATTCGCGATGTGTGTCCGTTGCTGCCATTTCTTGAGCTTGTACTGACCCTGACCCGTCGGCGACCAGGTCACGAGCGTGCTCAGCCCTTTATCGTGGATCCGATAGGTCATGGGCGCGCCGACCCGGGCACGCCTCGAGACCTGCTCGAAATCAAAGGCACGCCACTCCGGCCCAAGGTCAACGATATTCTCCGCAACGACAAGGCCGCACTGCTCACAGAAAAGTTCCGCGCGCCCGTAATCGCGTATGAGGTTCTTCGAACCGCACTCCGGGCACTCCTTAAGGGTCTCGTTATAATCAGATTGACAGGTGGGGCTCTTCGCCTCGTGATGCTTCCCCTCTTCCGTATCCTTCTTAGGGGGCGACATCTCACTCACTCGTACCGCTTTGGACTATATAAATGGAGGACGGTCTTCCACGTCTTGCGGACGTACCCCGGGATATCTTCGTAGCTGCACGCGCGCAAGAGCCCCTGCAGGTATGTGACGGTTACCGGATCTGCGGGGTAGCCGCTGCCGATCTTCACGCCGAGTCTCGCTTCGAGCGCGCGTATCGAGCGATCGCGCTGGACCTTCGCCACGATCGAGGCTGCGCTCACCACCGGGTAGTGCGCATCCGCTTTACTTTCAGAGACAACCTCGATCGCGCCTCCGCATTCCTGCTCGTAGCACGCGCGGAGCTTAGCGCCGAATCGCGCAGGTATGACGTCCGCCGCATCTACAATCGCACGATCAGGTCGAAAGTGTCTGATCACTGCCGCGAAGAGCTCGACCATAAGCTCGTTCATCGTCCGGGTCGCCCGCGCTCGGTCGATCTCATCTGCAGGTATCTCGAGCACGAACACGTCCGTCGCCGCGGCTAGCCTGTCCGCGAGCACTTCGCGCTTCCCCGGGCTCAATTGCTTCGAGTCGCGCACCCCGAGCGCTTCCAAACCACGGTAGTTCACGACTCCCGCAACGAACATCGAGCCGATAACCGGCCCTTTACCCGCTTCGTCGATCCCTATCTCCCGCATCTTCACGCACGCCCTTCGCTTACCCGACGAGATCCTCGTAGGCCGAGGTAGCCGCGATAGCGCCCTCCGCACAGGCGACGACGATCTGGCGCACGCCACCGGTTACGTCGCCCGCGGCGTAGACATGCTTGACGTTGGTTCGCTGGCCCTTATCGGTACGAATAAAGCCCTCGGTATCGAGCTGCAGGCCCAGGTGCTTCGCCAGACCATTTGCCGGCTCCTCGCCGATATAGACGAAGACGCCGTCAGCCGGAATCTCGTCCTCCACGTCTCGCACGCGATCGTACCGGAGCACGCCTTTCACCCTCGTATCACCCCGTATCTCCCGCAGCTCGGAATTCCAGAGGATCTTGACGCCGGCCTTTGCCAGACCCTGTTGCACGTACTGCTCGGCCCTGAGTTGATCCCGCCGGTGGATCAGGGTGACCGCACAGCCGAGGTTCGTGAGATACAATGCGCCTCGCGCTGCCGAATTGCCGCCACCGATCACGAGCACGGCCTTATCTTTGAAGAAGAAGCCATCACAGGTGGCACAGTACGATACGCCCCGTCCGAGGAACTCCGCCTCCCCCTTCACCTCCAATTTACGCTTCTTCGTGCCCGTGGCGAGGATCAGTGCACGGCACGTATACGCCGCTTTCTCGGTACTCACCCGCAGGTCCTGCTCGGTTGCGCGGTGCTCGATCCTCTGGACGCCTTCCAGCTCTTTGATTGTCGCGTAATCCGCCGTTTGCGCTTTCAGCTGCTCGACCAGGTCGAGGCCGCTGACACGCTTAAATCCCGGGAAGTTATCAACGTACATCGCCTCGTTCGTTAAGCCGCCGCTGATTTCCCGCTCGAGCACCAGGGTCTTCAGGCCGCTGCGTGCACCGAACGTGCCCGCCATCAGCCCGGCTGGACCCGCTCCGACGATAATTAAATCGTACGCTTCTTCACGGTCCATACGCTCTATGTCCTTCATCTCCCATCGCTTTACATTGCCTCACGGTCCATACACGCGCTGTTCTCTCAAGCTTAACCGCCCCCGGTGCTGAGTGCAATCGTTTCTGATATCCGTTCGCATGGTTAGACCACCTCAGGATTTCGGGCTATGCAAGTATCGATCAGACGCCCGCAATCACCAGCACCCCCATACAGGATAGGGTGACGATCACCCCCGCACCAAGTACGCCCGCGAAGATCGATGGGAATGCGTACCGGGCGCGAATACCGAAGACGAACGCGATCGCGCAGGCCGTCCATGCGCCCGTTACGGGCAGCGGAATCGCGACGAACGGTGCGAGCGCCAGAGCGCCGTAGCGCTCCATCTTAGCACTATAGCGACGCGTACGTGCGAAGAGCCAGTCAAAGAAACGGTCGAAGAGGCGATACCGGCGCAGCCAGTTCGAGACCGGCTCGAGGAAGAGCAACAACGGTACCACCGGCAGCATGTTCCCCAGCACGGAGAGCAGGAACGCTTGAGACGCGGCCATTTCGTGCACACCCATTGCAAAGGGTATGGAAACGCGAAGCTCACCGAGCGGGATCATCGCCATTAAGACTACCTGGACGCTCTGCCAGGCGAGCGCAAAACCATTGGGCATACTCTACCGTTACAGAGGCCGGATTTATAAAAGGCTGGAGCGATTGAATAAGCGAGTGAAGATACTGAAATAGTGAGTGTGAGTACGTCATGAAATTCGATCCACGACAGATTCGCGATGAGACGAGCAAGGATTTTGAGGCCACATGGCTCGACGGCGTCCGCTATGCCACTGAGCGGAGCTTGAATGAGCGCTTTCCACGTTCGCTCCGCTCGCTCGCCACGGGTAAGCCGCACCCCGTCTTTGAGACGATCCATCAGCTGCGGCTGGCGTATCTCCGGCTCGGGTTCGAGGAAGCGATCAATCCGGTCATCATTGAGGATGAGGAGGTGAAGAAGCAGTTTGGTAAAGAGGCGATTGCCGTGCTCGACCGCTGCTTTTACCTCGCGGGACTGCCGCGGCCCGATATAGGCATCTCCGATGAACGGGTGCAGCAGCTGACCGGGTATGTCGGTAAGGAGCTCTCAAAGGGCGAGCTCGAGGCGCTCCGGGCCACGCTGCACCGGTACAAGAAGGGTGAACTCGGCGGCGATGACCTCGTCTTTGCGGTCGCCCAGAGCCTGGGCGTCCCGGACATGACGGTCACGAAGGTGCTCGATACCGTCTTCCCCGAGCTGAAAGAGCTTGCACCGGTCGCGTCGAGTGCGACGCTCCGAAGCCACATGACCTCCGGATGGTTCATCACGCTCGCGGCGCTCTGGGAGAAGAAGCCCTTACCCATCAAGCTCTTCTCCGTTGATCGCTGCTTCCGCCGTGAGCAGCGGGAGGATGAGATCCGGCTCCGCAGTTACCATTCCGCGTCCTGCGTACTCTGTACCGAGGACGGCGCGGTAGGTCTGGACGATGGTAAAGAGGTGGCAACCGGGCTGCTCACGCAATTCGGGTTCAAACGGCTGCGGTTTCGCAAGGACGAGAAACGCTCGAAATACTACATCCCGGAGACGCAGACCGAGGTCTTCTGCCATCATCCGCGCCTGGGCTGGGTCGAATTGGCCACCTTCGGCATTTACTCGCCCACGGCACTCGCGCAGTACAATATCCCCTTCCCTGTGATGAACCTCGGCCTGGGCGTGGAACGATTAGCAATGATCCTGCACGGGGCGGACGACGCACGCGCATTGGTATTTCCACAATTCTTTGCACCCGTGGAGTTGAGCGATCTTGAGCTCGCTGCACTCATCCGGCTCGAGAGAACGCCGGGCACGCAGGAAGGCCAGGCAATCGCAGCGGGCATTGTACGCGTCTGCGAGGAGCACGGGAATGTCGCCTCGCCCTGCGAATTCACCGCGTACCGCGGTACCCTCTGCGGGAGAGCGATCGAGGTGAAGGTGATCGAGCCCGAGCAGAACACGCGGCTCTGCGGCCCCGCGGTGATGAACGAGCTGGTGGTGAGTGATGGCTCAATCCTCGGTCTGCCGCGGACGGCGAAATGGGAGAAGGTATTTGAGGAGGGTGTTGCCACGCACCTACGGTTCCTCGATGCGTTCGCCGCGCTCGCCGCATCGCAGCTTGAAGAAACGGCGCTGAGCGGTGCGATCGACCGTGGTGAAGAGGTCGTCGTAAAGGTGAAGATCGTCCGAAGCGGCGCGGATATTAACCTCAAGATCGATGAGGTGGCTACCCGGTACATCACCTCAGCGAACAAGAAGATTGATATTCGGGGCCCCGTCTTCCTCACCGTGGTGGCGAAGAAGGCCTGAATGCCGTTCAGCAGCGCCGGCTTACCTTACAACACCTTCCGCATCACGAGTGCGCCTTCTCCATCCTTATAGTAGAACGGAATAAAGCCAATCTCCATAAACCCCATGCTTCGATAGAGCCGCTGCGCAACCTGGTTCCCCACGCGCACCTCCAGCCGCACAAAGCCGATCCGTAGTTTCCGCAGCGTCCTGAACGCCGCCTTTAATAACTGACGCCCCACGCCCTTACCACGGTACCGCGAGTCCACAGCGAGCGCGAAGATGCGACCTTCACCATCCAGAGTGATGACGAGCACGAGAAATCCGATAACCACGCCGTCCAGCTCCGCGACCGTGAAGCCGTCCGGCCATTCATCATGTAACTCCCTATACAGTGCTTCATCGCCGTCCAGAAACGACTCCCACTCGATCTCCATCACCCGCGTGAGGTCCGCGAGCACGAATGGTCGCAACTTGATCGTAAGCCCCTTCGTTGTGGTCACCACCGCTGCCATAGTGCCTCTCTCTATCTAGCCCTGCTCTTCCAGTTCGCTCTTGACGGTATACTCGATGACGAGCCGGGCCAGCTTCTCCAGCAGCTCCGCGCTCAGCACCTCGGTGCCCGTTCCGTCATCGTTCAGCGCACGCTCGCGCCACTTCGCGATCACTTCTGCCTGGCGCTGCTCATCTTGAATCGGCCGATTCAAGCGTACTTTCTCCCGCTTCGCCTCATGCGCCAGGTGCATTCGTCTCGCGAGGAGCGCGATGATAGCCGCGTCCAGCTCGTCAATCCGCCTCCGTATCTCTTCCAGTCGCTCCACACCCGAAGGCATTTTTATTCGACGAGCATAAAGAAGTGGTGTAGCAAGAAAAGAGCATGATCTCCATGCACGAACGAGACACCGAGACCGAGACTGATCCTGAACCCCCTGGTAGGGGCGTGAGGAGCAGAACCGACCGAGGTAGTGGCGCAACCACGAGTGACCGCAGCGCTGTGGGGCACGCGCGAGGCGGTGGAGGGCGAGCGAGGAGGAGTGGGGATGAGGACGCAGGTTCTGAAATCAGGCACGAACGTCTTGAAAGCTCCTCTCAGCCACGCTTCGTCCTTCTATAATAACTTCTCCGATTTATTCCGGCAAGCGCCCTTTTCTCTCCTCTTCTGCTCATTTACCGGCCTCCTTGCGGGTCTTGGGTTGGGTTTGATGACCGACATGCTGGAATTGCTCCCCGGGCTCATGATTCTCATTCCACCAGCCATTGACATGCGCGGCAATATTTACAGCGCGCTCGTCTCACGGTTGGGCACCTCAATGCACCTCGGGCTCTTCTCACCCTCGTTAAAACGAGGCAGCGTCCTCCATCAAAATGCGTATTCCTCTCTCTTGTTAACGCTCATTCTTTCTGTTCTCCTCAGCTTCTTAGCGAAGATCGTTGCTGATGCGTTTCGTACACCGAGTATTTCCCTGCATGAACTCCTCTTCATCTCGGTCTTCGGCGGCTTGATCTCCGGCCTCGTCTTGCTCGCGATCGCACTGCTCGTCTCCATCATCGGCTATCGCCGTAGCTGGGATCTGGACAACATGTCCTCGCCGATCATTACCTCAGCTGGCGACGTGATTACGATCCCTTCGCTCTTCTTCGCCGCCTTCTTAGTCTTAAAACTGGAGGTCTTCAGCCATCGGTGGAGCTGGGGAAGCTGGCTATCACCCCTCTTCCTCTTATCAATTCTGTTCATCGCTGCTGCGCTGGTCTCCGCGATCAAAGGTCTGAGGTCAAAGGATGCGAGGGTGAAGCGCATTATTCGAGAGAGCATCCCCATGCTCTTCATCGCGGGATTGCTCAGCACGCTCGCTGGGGTGAGCTTGAATATACGGTTGGAACGATTGATTGCCCTTCCCGCT
>Ga0172364_10005420_pt1 | contig 10151 bp, 10 predicted proteins | sample LakKivSesite10cm_FD_114545 | JGI IMG/M metagenome (GOLD analysis project Ga0172364, IMG submission 114545) | Sediment microbial communities from Lake Kivu, Rwanda - Sediment site 10cm | ecosystem: Environmental > Aquatic > Freshwater > Lake > Sediment | place: Rwanda: Western Province, Lake... | reverse complement strand
GGGATATTCTATGGAATCGCATACCTTTGCAGAGACTGGAATGTCTATCTGTTCGCACTGGCCGGATACCTGTCCTACGTGAATCTGATACTGGCCGCCTTCAACATGATACCCGGCTTCCCCCTCGACGGCGGCCGCGTGCTGCGCGCTCTGATATGGATGGCCACCGGCAACTACTCCCGGGCTACTAAGATATCGACGACGGCCGGCAGCGCGATATCAATAGCCATGATCGCGGCCGGAGTGCTTATATTCTTCCTGTGGGGATACTTCTCCGGGATATGGCTCATCTTTATAGGTTTCATCCTTAACAGCGCGGCACGGACTAACTATCAGCAGGCCTCGCTGCGCGAGAGCCTCAAGGGATACAACGCCCAGGACATCATGATCCGGGACGCGCCCCGCCTGCCCTGCTACGTAAACCTCATGGACCTCGTCGAGGGGGCATTTGCCAGGTCGCCGCACAATCTTTATCTGGTAACGGACGGCGATGATGTTGCGGGGATATTAACTATATGGCAGATAAGAAAGGTGCCGCAGCGGCAATGGAGCCTCACCACGGTGGCGCATATCATGGTCCCGGTGGAACGGATGCAAGCCGTGAGCCCGACGGAAGAAGCGTCCTCCGTGCTGGAGAGATTCGCCAGGGGGCAGGATGATGCGATCGCGGTTTCAAGCAACGGGAAGTTTGTCGGCATCATCACCCGGCAGAGCCTGTTCGATTTCGCCCGCCGGATACAGGTGCTTAAAGGTTAGTTTTTCATTTATTTATGCAAATTTACCTGAGACTGTTCTCCTGACCGTCTCAGGTTTATAATATCCGTTATGGGAACATCGGTGAACATCCAGAAAATGAAATCCACGATTACAAAGAGCGTCGACGCCCAGGGCAACAAACTCATCGCCCTGAGCAAGAAGATACACGATAACCCGGAGACGGGCTTCCACGAGGTCAAGGCCTCAAAGTGGCTCTGCGAATATCTTGAGACGAACGGATTCAGGGTCGAGCGCGGCATCTGCCGTCTGCCCACGGCCTTCCGCGCGTCATACGGCAAGGGTAAACCGGTTATCGCTTTGATGGCGGAATACGACGCCCTGCCCGAAATCGGACATGCCTGCGGTCATAACATTATCTGCACCGCCGCGGTCGGCGCCGCCGTTGCAGCCAGAGAGGCCGTCGACCGTTACGGCGGCAGCATGGCCGTCATAGGAACGCCCGCGGAGGAGATGTTCGACGGCAAGGCCATCATGGTGGAGCGCGGGGCGTTCAAAGATATCGATATCGCCATGATCGTTCATCCTTCATCTCACAACCTCTCCAGCGCCCGGGCGCTCGCCTGTGTAACGCTGGAGATTGAATTCTTCGGCAAGGCGGCCCACGCTGCGGCACGGCCAGAAGAGGGCATAAATGCCCTGGATGCCCTGATAATATCGTTTAACGGGGTTAACTCCCTGCGCCAGCATATACGGGAGCGGGCGCGGATACACGGCATAATCACCAGGGGTGGCGACGCGCCGAACGTGGTGCCGGACCATACCGCCGCAACCTTCCTGGTACGCGCTGTCGATGATGCCTATCTTGAGGAACTAAAGGGCCGGGTGCTCAAGTGCTTCCGGGCAGGCGCACTGGCCACGGGGGCGCGGCTGAAATACGCCTGGAAGGAATACTACGCTCCGCTGGTGGTCAACACCACGCTGGCCGGCGTCATGGCCGCCAATATGCGCGCCGTCGGCCGCGACCCTGAGCCGATCCCGGATAAAGCCTCCGGATCAAGCGATGTCGGAAACGTGAGCCTTGTTGTACCCGCCATCCACCCCGAGGTGGCGATAGTCCCCCGCGATATATCGCTTCATACCACGGAGTTCCGCACCGCGGCCGGCTCGGAGGCGGGCAACCGCGGGCTGCTCGACGGAGCCAAGGCGCTGGCCATGACGGCCGCCGACCTGCTGGCGGACAAAAAACTGGTAAGCAAGATTAAGAAGGAATTCACCAGTGTCAGATAATGTCTATTTAGGAATAGATGTAGGCTCGGTCAGCACGAAGTTCGCCCTGCTCAACGAGGCGGACGAACTGGTGACATCGCTCTATCTGCGCACCGGGGGACAGCCCATCGTGTCGATACAAAGGGGCTTGAAAGAGCTGTCGAAGGCCATCTCAAACGACATGCGAATCGCCGGCGTAGCGACGACCGGCAGCGCGCGCTGCCTGGCCGGAGTATTAGTGAACGCCGACCTGGTGAAGAACGAGATCTCCTGCCAGGCTGCGGCGGCTTTGCATTTCCGCTCCGACGCGGCGACGGTCATCGAGATCGGCGGGCAGGATTCCAAGATCGTCATCATCAGGGACGGAGCCGTCGCCGACATGGGGATGAACACGGTATGTGCCGCCGGCACGGGGAGCTTCCTGGACCAGCAGGCGCAGCGCATGAACCTGCATATCGAAGATTTCAGTTTAGAGGCGCTTAAGAGTACAAGGCCGGTACAGATAGCCGGAAGATGCGCCGTTTTCGCCGAAACGGACATGATACACAAACAGCAGATGGGACATAAACGCGCTGATATAATCAAAGGGCTTTGCGACGCACTGGCTCGCAACTATTTAAGCAATATAGCGACAGGAAAAGAAATCAGGCCTCCGGTAGTATTCCAGGGAGGAGTAGCATTGAACCGGGGTATGGTGCTCGCGCTGGAAGAGGCGCTGGACATGCCCGTGATAGTGCCGCCTCATCCCGGCGTCACCGGCGCCGGCGGAGCGGCGCTTATCGTACACGAAGAACTCCGTGCAAGGGAAAGAACGTCTTCATTTAACGGATTTGATATCGCGGAAGCCGACCTGAGCGCTTCATCCTTCGAATGCAGGAGGTGCGATTCACTGTGTGAGATATCGCAGGTGCTGCGCGACGACAAGGTCATAGCCAGATGGGGCGGGCAATGCGATATATGGGAAGAAGAGGATAGAATTATATGAAAATTGCTCTGGATGCCATGGGGACTGAGAACTCCCCCGCGGCTGAAATTGAAGGAGCCGTGGCCGCCGTTAAGGAACATCCGGCCGATATCGTGCTGGTTGGCAAGAAAGACCTCATAAAAGCAGAGCTTGCAAAACACCACTGTGATTTCCCGGTTGTGGAAGCAAGTCAGGTAATTGTGATGACGGATCACCCCAGCGAGGTCATGCGGGACAAACGCGATTCATCGATATCGGTCGGCATGAGGATGCTCAAGAATAAAGAGGTGGATGCCTTCGTTTCAGCAGGCAACACGGGAGCCGTTACTACTGCCGCCACATTGATACTGGGGCGCATCGAAGGGATTGAGCGCCCGGCGCTGAGCATTTTTATCACATTACCATCGAGCCCTATCCTCCTCCTCGATGTTGGCGCCAACGCCAACTGCAAGCCCGAGTACCTGGTGCAATTCGCCCAGATGGGCAGCGTATATATGGAGAAGATATTCGGCGTAGAGAAGCCCAGGGTCGGATTGCTCTCCAACGGAGAGGAAGATATCAAGGGAAACAGCCTGGTCTGCGAAGCGCATAAGATGCTCAAAGCTACCAGCTTGAACTTCGTCGGCAACATCGAGGGTAACAACCTGCCATTAAACAAAACTGATGTGGTTGTCACCGACGGCTTTACCGGCAACATATTGATCAAGGTCGGCGAAGGCATAGGTGAAGTCATTGTGCAGGGAGTAAAGCAGGCGCTGACAAGCAGGCCATACTTGAAAATGGTCGCCCTGATCCTGAAACCCGCCCTTAAAAACGCGTTCAAATCCGTTGATTACTCCGAATACGGCGGGGCCCCTCTTCTGGGTGTGAACGGGAATGTCATTATCGGACACGGGCGCAGCAACGCCAAGGCTATCAGCAGCGCCCTCTTCATCGCTAAGCGGGCCGTGGAGCAGGACATTGTCGGCGCTATTAGAAAGGGAATAACTTAAAGGAAGGATATAGCTATGACGAAACCGGTGCATATCGATGACAGCAATTTTGACGAGACGGTTATTAAATCCAAAACGCCGGTGCTCGTAGATTTCTGGGCGCCGTGGTGCGGCCCGTGCAAAGCGGTGGCCCCCATCCTCGATGAACTGGCCAAAGATTATCACGATAAGCTGGTCATTGCCAAGCTGAATGTTGACGAATCTCCTCAGAATGCAAGCAAATACGGCGTCTCCGCCATACCGACCATGCTCATCTTCAAGAACGGCGAACCGGTGCACTCGATAGTCGGCTACAAGCCCAAGCCCGAGCTTAAGAAAGCCATCGACGAGGCTATATAGCGCAGGCAAACTCTGCCCAGCAGAACTGCTATGAACAAAGAATACGACGTCATTATCATTGGCGGAGGTCCCGCGGGCCTGAGCGCGGGCATCTATGCTTCGCGCGCCAGGCTGCGCACCCTGCTCATAGAGAAAGCGATGTTCGGCGGGCTTATCGCCAATGCGGAGATGGTAGAGAACTATCCCGGCTTCCCCGAAGGCGTCTCCGGCTTTGATATAGGCGAACGGATGCACCAGCAGGCATTGAAGTTCGGCCTTGAAACACTGTCCGCCGAGGTTACCGGGGTCGACCTGCTGCATGAAATCAAGGTTATAAGGACGACGGGCGGCGATTTATCCGCCAGGGCTGTTATCATCGCCGGTGGCGCCGAGAGGAAAAGGCTGGGAGTGCCGGGGGAGGATGTCTTTGTCAACCGGGGTGTTTCATACTGCGCCACATGCGACGGAGCGCTGTTCAGAGACCGCATCGTCGCTGTAATCGGCGGAGGCGATTCGGCAGTAGAAGAGGCCCTGTTCCTGACCAGGTTCGCATCAAAGGTATATATCATCCACCGCCGTAATCAGTTGCGGGCTTCAAAGACGGCGCAGGAGAGAGCTCTCTCCCATAAAAACATCAAGCCGGTATGGGATTCCGTCGTCGAAGAGATAAGAGGGGACGCTAAGGTTTCCGAATTGCGGGTACGGAACGTTAAGACGGGAGAAACGAAAGGTATCGCTGTGGACGGTGTGTTCGTCTATGTCGGCCAGATTCCAAATACCGGTTACTTAAAAGAACAGATTCACATCGACAAAGAGGGGTATGTTATCACGGACGACAGGATGGAGACCAATATAAAAGGGGTGTATGCGGCCGGCGACATCCGGAAAAATTCAGCGCGACAGGTTATCACCGCCGCCGGCGACGGAGCTACCGCTGCTATATCCGCGGAGAAATTCCTAAATTCTTAAGAAGTTGATGAGTAAATATGATTGCTATTTATCCTCAATCCCCAAATCTTTAATATAATCTATAGCGTTCTGTACCGTCTTGATATTCTCTGCATCCTTATCCGGTATCCTTATCTGCTTGCCTCCGTCGCTGAACTCTTCCTCCATAGCCATGATCAACTCAACCAGATCCAGCGAATCGGCATTCAAATCGTCGACGAAAGAGGCCTTAGGTACTACCTGATCCTCTTCTACTCCTAACTGCTCGACTACAATCTTTTTCAGTCTCTCAAGGACTGTGGCCACTGTGTCACCTCCTCTTTTTACCCGACTGGGCGCTTACGGTTCCTAAAACCCCGTTTATGAATTTCGGCGTGTTATCGCCGCCGAACATCTTGGCGAGCTCCACCGCCTCATTGATAACCACCTTAACCGGTACTTTATTATTAAACAAAATTTCGAAGATGGCAAGCCTCAGTATGTTTCTGTCGATAAGAGCCATCTGCGCTACCGGCCAGGCCGGGGCGTAGAGCGCTATAACCCTGTCGATCTCCTCCTCATTGCCCAGAACCCCCTCCACCAGATCCCTCATAAATACGGCCGCTTCCTCTTCCAGCGGCTCTTCCTCCGTTGGCCGCCCCAGCACCTCATCACGGTCATGCCCGACAGAATCTATTTCAAAGAGCGCCTGAAGCGCCCTGACCCTTGCCTTTCTCCTTGTTCCCAACTTATTTCACCTTCGCCGCGCCTGACAGCTATATCATACCCAAGGCAAGACAAATAAATACTATTGTGAATCTGGGACTTTCAAATCCGCGCCGGCTTTCAGCTCGATACTTCGCCTGGCTATATTATTCAGCAGACATTGAAGCCTAGAGCTTCATGCTCTTCACCGAGCTGACGTCCCCTACATTCATAGTGCGCGCATCCTTGCTGATACGCTTGATAAGGCCGGCCAGAACTTGGCCGGGGCCGATTTCCACGAAGGTATCCACGCCTCCCCTTACCATGCACTCGACGCTCTTCTGCCACTGCACGCAGTTGGCTATCTGGTCTAAAAGTTCCTGTTTGATTTCATCGGCGCTGGCTACCGGCTTCGCGGTGCTGTTGACCACGATCGGGACGATGGGGTCGTTGAATCTCACATCGGTGATAGCCTTCGCCATGCCCTCAACCGCAGGTTCCATAAGATGGGAATGGAAAGCGCCGCTGACGTTGAGCGGCTTGCTGTATCGCGCCCCCATCGACAGGGAAAGGTCTATGGCCCGCACCATGGACTCGCGCGTGCCGCTTACAACTATCTGACCGGGCGAGTTGATATTGGATATCCTGGCTCCGGTTTCCTGACATACCTGCTCGACCGCGACCTCGTCCAGTCCGATGATCGCCACCATGCCTCCCGGAGCGACCTGCCCTGCATGCTGCATCAGGGCGCCCCTCTGCCGCGTAAGCCGCACGGCATCCGCGAAGTCAAGCACCCCGGCAGCAACCAGGGCCGTATATTCGCCAAGGCTGTGCCCGGCCATATACGCCGGCCGCACCAGCTCTCCGTATATCTCGGCGGCCGCCCGCAGACACGCTATGCTCATCGTGAGTATAGCGGGCTGGGCGTTAACCGTCTGACACAGTTCCTGATCCGGCCCCTCAAAGCAAAGCTTGGAAAGGTGCATACCCAGCGCTTCATCCGCCTCCTCGAAGACCTTCCGCGTAGAGCTGAACGCGTCGTAAAGGTCCCGCCCCATGCCCACTTTCTGAGAGCCCTGACCCGGGAATACGTATGCGCGATTGACTGCCTGCTTTACCGTATCGTTCATATATCTCGTCCGCCGGATTTATTCCTTCTTCTTCGTCTCTATCTTAACCACTTCCCTGCCGCCGTATGTGCCGCACGTGAGACAAACATGATGAGCCCTCTTGGGGCTGTGACACTGGGGGCAGGAATCGATGGCGGGCGCCTTCAACGCAAGGTGAGAGCGCCGCCGGCCCTGCTTCGATTTCGGAGTTTTATGTTTCGGTAACGGAACCATTTTACAACCTATCCTTTGCTAGACTCGCCAGTATAGCCAGGCGAGGGTCGATATCATTCGCGCAGCCACAGGCCCCCAGGTTGAGATTCCTGCCGCACCGGGGACACAGGCCGGAGCAGTCCTCACAGCACAGGGGTTTCATGGGCTCGGCCAGTAGCGTGTACTGCCGCGTAACCTCGCTCAAATCTATCTGCCGGTATTCATCGATAATAAAGGCCCCATCCTCGCGCTGCAGCAGAAACTCCTCGGAGTAATGAAAGGACAGCTCCTGATCGAAGTCGCACAGACATCTGCTGCAGACCGTCCCGACGACCGTCGAGAGGGTGCCCTTCGCAAGCAACCCTTTATCGGTACGTATAAGAACCACTTCCCCTCTATATGGGAAGTTCTCTTCGCCATCTACCTTATAGCTGCGAGTGGAGCCGATACGCTCCTTCAATAATTGCGATACGTTGATTAACATAGCTTGATTTACTCACGAATATGAAAGTTTGCTAATTATATGTATATTGTAATAATCTGTCAAGTAGCATTACGGCGTTGCATCCGAATCTATCCTATGCTACCATAGATTGCCGCCAAGTTTCAAGTTGGAGAACGAATCAAATGCCGCAGATCAGATTCATCGACGTCACCAACCGCGACGCGGTACAGGCATCCCGCATCATCATGGCCAAGCTGCAGAAGACCATGCTGAACCTCTATCTTTCCGAGATGGGCATATATCAATCGGAGTTCTCCTTTCCCACGGTGAAACACGAGCGGAACTATATTCAGGGCAACCTGGAGCTGAAAGAGGCCGGCGTGTTCGACGACCTGGTGCTGGAGGGATGGTGCCGCGCCATGGTCTCCGATGTTGAGGCATCGCTGGCCACGGGGATTAGAGACCTCAACGTCTCCATCTCCACCTCCGACCAGATGATACTGCACAAGTTCCACGGCAGGCTGGACCGCGATTCCGTGATCCGTGAAATGGCCGACGCCGTGCGTTTCGCCCGCAGCCATGGCGTCAGCACCGTAGGAGTGAACGCGGAGGACGCATCGCGCACCGATATCGCATATCTCATCGAATTCGCACGGGAGGCCAAGAAGGCCGGGGCCGACCGTGTCAGGTACTGCGACACCCTGGGATACGATACGCCGGCGACCATCAGCAAGCGCATAGGAGAACTGGCCGGCAAGGTCAAAATGCCCATAGAGCTGCACTGCCACAACGACCTGGGCATGGCGGTGGCCAACGCGGTCTCGGGCGCCATGGCAGCTATAGACGGCGGGGTGGACGCCTATATCAACACCTCGGTGAACGGCGTGGGCGAGCGCGCCGGCCAGACGGACCTGGTGAGCTGCATTCTGGCGATCAAGTTCGGCCGGGATATGCAGCGCTACAATATCGGCGACAGGCTGGACCTGAAAACGGCCGACAGGCTGGCCAAGTATGTTTCATACGCCTTCGGCATCCCGATACCGATAAACCAGCCCGGCGTCGGCTCCAACATCTTCGCGCACGAAGCCGGCATCCATGCCGACGGCGCGCTCAAAGACCGGCGCAACTACGAGCTTTTCGATTACGAGATACTTGGGCGCGGCGAGGACACGCGCATACCGACGGGCAGGGTCATCACGACCGGCGAGTTCGGCGGCGTCGCGGGATTCCGCTATGTCTACGAGAAGATCGGCGTGAGCTTCGCCGATAACGACAGCGCGAAGCAGATACTGGAATTAGTGCAATTCGCCAGCGCCCATACGCAGAAGCCGCTCACCGACGACGAGCTGCGCTTCATCGCCAAATTCCCGGAACAGGTGCGCAAGATACTGACCGTGGCGCCTTAAAGTCGCATCGATAGGTAACGCATCGTTTTAACCTTTCAGACATCTATCGGAAACACCCAGACTTGCGCACTTTTGCTAAAAACCACTACAATATACGCTATCAGCAATAAAGGAGAGTGCCTTGGACTATTTCCTTACCGAACAGCAGCGTTTAATCAGGGACCTGGCTCGCAGGGTGGCCGAGGAACGGATATTGCCGGCGCGGGCCGAGCTCGATGAGAAGGAGGAGTTCCCCTGGGCCATAGTCAAGGACATAGCGGCCAGCGACCTGTTCAGGGTCTTTATCCCGGCGGAATACGAAGGCCTTGGCGAGCAGGCCGTAGGGCTCTGTGTGGCCGTCGAAGAGCTGAGCCGCGCCTGCTGCGGCGTCGCGCTGACGTATGCCGCGGACGCGCTGGGCTCGATACCGATATTCCTTTATGCTAACGACGAGCAGAAACGCAGATATCTCCCTGAAGTTGCCGCGGGCAATAAACTCACCGCCTTTGCCCTGACTGAGTCCAGCGCCGGCAGCGATGCCAGCAAGATAAAGACGACCGCTGTCCTTGACGGCAATGATTATGTCATCCACGGTACAAAGCAGTTCATCACCAACGGCGGCGAGGCCGAGATATATACGATAATCGCCCTGACCGACCCGACGAGGGGGCCGCGCGGCGCCAGCGCGTTCCTCGTCGACAGGGGCACGCCCGGCTTCACCTTCGGCAAGAAGGAAAAGAAGATGGGCATACGCTGCTCGGCGACCAGGGAGCTCGTCTTTCATAATTGCCACGTGCCCAAGGAGAACCTGCTGGGCAAGGAAGGTCAGGGCTTCATAGTTGCCATGAAGACGCTGGACCTGTCGCGGCCCGGCGTCGCGGCGCTGGCGGTGGGCCTGGCCCAGGGGGCGCTCGAAGCGGCCGTCGAGCATGCCAAGAGCCGTGAGCAGTTCGGACATCCCGTAACCTCCATACAGGCCGTACAGCACATACTGGCCAACATGGCCATGGACGTGGAGGCAGGCCGGGCGCTGATGTACGCCACCGCAAAGACAATAGACAGCGGCGTGAAGAACTACTCCGAGGAGGGCGCCATGGCCAAGGTCTTCTG
>Ga0172364_10005418_pt1 | contig 10154 bp, 13 predicted proteins | sample LakKivSesite10cm_FD_114545 | JGI IMG/M metagenome (GOLD analysis project Ga0172364, IMG submission 114545) | Sediment microbial communities from Lake Kivu, Rwanda - Sediment site 10cm | ecosystem: Environmental > Aquatic > Freshwater > Lake > Sediment | place: Rwanda: Western Province, Lake... | reverse complement strand
TCGAATTCGCGGCCCGCCCGGGAGGCCTCGCGGATGCCCGCCTGGAGCTCCCCCTTGTTGGCGGCCACGAATTGACCCAACTCCTCGGTGAGAGCGCTCAAGTTCCTTAAAATGCCGGACAGATTTTTCCGGGCTTCTTCGTCGGTCATCTCCCGGATCGATCGGCTGACCGCCTTGAGCTCGTCGCCGATCGAGGCGGCCAACCCGCCGATCTGATCGAAGCTCACGGAGACGGAGGCTTCAATCGTCTCCCCGGGCTGCATAAAATCCGCCTGCTCGCTGGGGCTGATCTCGATGTAGCGCTCCCCGACGAGGCCGATCGAAGCCAGGCTCACCCGGGAGCCTCTGGGCACCTGGTACTTCGGCCAAATGGTCAGGACGACTCTGGCTTTCCTCTGCTCCAGGCGGATATCCTTGACATAACCGACTTTAACGCCGGCCAGCCTGACCGCGGCGTGTCTCTCCAGCCCGGTGGACGAGGGGAAAAGGGCAGAGAGCTCATAGCCCGGCCTCCGAAACCAGGTCGACATATCACCGGCCACAAAGATGAACACGGCGACAATCAGGAAAGTCCCGGCCAAAAAGATGCCAATCTTTGCCTCTCGTTTCATTTGCGTCCCCCGTCCTCACCAATCCTTGATCGGTCCCTCGGCCTGCCCGTGGATGAACTGCTGGATAATCGGGTTCTTCGAGCGCCGGATCTCTTCGGGCGTGCCGACCTCGATAATCTGCCCGTTGTAGAGCATGGCGATCCGGTCGGCGATCTTGTAGGAGCTGACCATGTCATGGGTGATGGCCACCGATGTAATTCCCAGGTCGCACTTCAGCTTGTTGATCAAGTCGTTGATCGCGTCCGCCCGGATGGGGTCAATCCCGGTGGAGGGCTCGTCGTAGAGCATGATCTCCGGACGGTAGGCAATGGCCCGGGCCAGGCCGACCCTCTTTTTCATCCCCCCGCTGAGCTCTGAGGGCATGAGACACTCGGCGCCGCTAAGCCCGACGAGTCCCAGGCTCTCCGCCACCCGTCTTTGTTTTTCTTCCTCACTCAGACGGGTGTAGCGCTCCAGGCCGAAACGGACATTCTGGGCAACGGTCAGGGAGTCGAACAGGGCGGCTCCTTGGAACAGCAAACCGAATTTCCGAGTCACCTGCATCAGCTCGTCGTCGCGAAGTCGGGTGATTTCAATGCCGTCGACATAAATCTTTCCGGAGTCGGGCTTGAGAAGACCAATCAGGTGCTTAATCAGCACGCTCTTCCCCGAGCCGCTCTGGCCGATCACCACCATCGTTTCGCCTCTCCTGATCTCCAGGTTGACTCCGCGCAGGACTCTCTTCGAGCCGAAAGACTTGTGGAGTTCGACGATGCGGATCATATCACCCGCCTTTGAGCGTCGCCGGAAGGAGCTTACTGATGAAAAAATTAAGGATCAGGATCGAGATGCTGGAGATGACGACCGTCCGCGTCGTCGCCCGGCCGACTCCTTCGGCTCCTCCCTCAGTCTCCATGCCCTGCCAGCAACCCACGATGGCGATGACAACGCCAAAAACGCAGGCCTTGATCAGCCCCGTGGCCACATCCCAGATCTCCAGGTAGGTCAGGGTGTTCTGGACGTAGATGATGCGGTTCACTCCCATGACGATCACATTGTAAAAATATGCGGCCAGGATGCCGATGATGTCCCCGTAGAGGACCAGGCAAGGCATCATGAAAAAGGCGGCCAGAGTCCGGGGGACGACAAGGTAGCGGATGGGATTGGCCCCCAGGCTATGCAGGGCGTCGATCTGCTCGGTGATCTTCATCGTCCCGATCTCGGCCGCCATGGCCGACCCGACCCGCCCGGATATCATCAACCCGACCAGAATGGGGATCAGCTCCTTGGCCAGCGACAGAGTGATGACCGGACCTCCGTAGGCCTCCGACCCGGGGCCGACATAACGATGGAGGCCGACGTACATCTGGAAGCCAAAGACCAGGCCCCCGAAGGCGGCGGTCAGGGAGATGACCGGAAGCGAGCGCACGCCGATCTCCTCGAGCTGCTGGAGCAGGGTCCGGTGTTCACGCGGCCTGCGGAAGAGGTTCTTCATCGTCTTGAAGAACAGCAATCCGACGGAGCCGAGCTCCTCGAACGCGCCGACGAGCAGAGCGTTCCGCTGGAAATGGGCCATCTCAGGCCTCCGGCTGGTAAAAGCTCAAGTCCGCGTTCTCGAAGCGGGCGTACTTGTTCAGGAACGCCAGTTTGATCGTGTCAGTCGGGCCGTTTCGCTGTTTGGCGACATTGATCTCGGCGAGGCCGCGCAGGGTTTCGTCCTGGGGCTGATAAACTTCGGGCCGGTAGATGAAGATGACCACGTCGGCGTCTTGTTCAATGGCCCCCGACTCCCGGAGGTCGCTGAGCTGGGGCCGCGGCTCGCGCCGCCCTTTCTCTGGGGCCCGGCTGAGCTGGGAGATTCCGACGACCGGGATCTGGAGCTCCTTGGCCATCTCCTTCAACGATCTCGAGATGAAGGCCATCTCCTGGTTCCGGTTCTCAAAACGCCCGCCCGGCCTCATCAGCTGGATGTAGTCGATGAAGGCCACGTCGAGGTTGCTCTCCATCTTCAGCCGCCGGCACTTGGCCTTCATCTCCATCACCGTTAGACCGGGCGTCTCATCGAGGAAAATCCGGGCATGGGAGAGCGCTTCGGCGCTGAGCTTGAGCTTTTCGAACTCCCGCTCACTGATGAACCCGGTCCGGACCCGCTTGATGTCAAGCTGGCTGTCCGCACAAAGCAGCCGGATGAGGATCTGCTCCTTGGCCATCTCCATCGAAAAGAACCCGACCGCATAATGGGTGTTCAAACCGACATGCTGGGAGATGTTCAGGCAGAGGGCCGTCTTGCCCATGGACGGCCGGGCTGCGACGACGACAAACTCGGACCTATGGAAGCCCGAGGTGAGGTTGTCCAGGTCTCGGAAACCCGAAGGAATCCCGGTCACTGCCTCCCGCCTCTCGGCCAACTGGGCAATCATGTTCAGGGTGGGTTCCGTCAGTTGAGCGACCGACACAAATCCCGGCTTAACCCTTTGCTCCGCCACCTCGATGATTGCCGCCTGGGCCTCATTGAGGAGCTCGTCTGCATCCTCTTTCTGCTCATAGCTCGAATTGATGATTTTGGCCGAGGACAGAATGAGCTTCCGAAGGAGGGATTTCTCCTTGATGATTCTGGCGTAGTATTCGACGTTCGGGCTCTTCGGCACCCCGTCCATGAGCGAAGACAAATAGGAAGCGCCGCCGACTTCTTCCAGGGCGCCCGCCCTCTGCAGCTCTTCGCTGAGCGTGAGCAGGTCGACCGGAAGGCCCTTGTCGACGAGGCTGACGATCCGCTCAATGATCTTGCGGTTTGCATCCTTGTAAAAATCCTCGGGCGAGATAATGGACAGAACCGTGTTGAGGTTGTCGTTGTTCACCAATATCCCCCCGAGGACCGTCTTTTCCGCCTCCAAGCTGTGCGGCGGGGTTTTCTTTAAAAACATGAGGTCGAGTTCCATGGCCAACCTCTCCTCCGGAGCGGCGGGGAAAAACCCCCGCTCCTTTTCACCGTCAGTCCTTGTCCTTCCCGGCCTCTTCGCCCTCCGGCTCTTCCTCCCGGCGAACCTCCACCCTCAGGGTGGCCTTATCCTCGTGGAAGACTTTGACCGGAATCGTGTAATTGCCCAGCCGCCGAATCGGTTCATCGAGGACAATCTTTTTTTTCTCGATGTCGAACCCCAGGCGCTCCAGAGCGTCCTTGATGTCGCCGGCACTGACGCTGCCGAAAATCATATCTTTCTCCCCGGCCTTTCTGGAAAAGGTCAGAGTCACCTCATTGAGGCGCCGGATTAGGTCCTGGAATGACTGCCGCTCGCTCTCCGCCTTCTTTTTCAGAGCCTGCCTCTCAATCTCGATCATCTTCAGGTTCGAGGGGGTGACTTCGAGGGCCAGCTTCCTGGGAATGAGATAGTTCCGGCCGTAGCCCGCGGACACATTCACGATGTCGCCCTTCCGGCCGACATTCTCCACGTCGTGTTTTAGGATGACCTTCATCGTTCCTCCCGCGATCTTCCGGCCCTCAGGCCTCTACGTAGGGGAGGAGTGCCATCAAGCGCGCCCGCTTGATCGCTGTGGCCAGCTTGCGCTGATGATAGGAACACGTTCCCGTCACGCGACGGGGAGCGATCTTACCCCGCTCGGGCACGTATTTCTTCAGGATATCGACGTTCTTATAGTCGATGTCCCGGATATTCCTCTGGCAGAAGCGGCAGAATTTTCTCTTCGGGGGAAAGAATTTCCGGTAGGTCGGCTTCTCGGGTCTCTCTTCTCTGGCCATTTCACTTCACCTCTTCTTCCGATTCCGGGCCAGCCGGCCGCGGCTCGGGTCTGCCCTTTTCTCCAGAGGCCTCCGCAATCGGCTCTCTGGACTCTGCGCCGGCAGTCTTCTTCCGCTTCCGGCGGGCGGCCTCCCGGGCCTCCTTCTGAAGGGTCAGGTAGCGGAGCACGGCATCCGTCTGCTTAAACCGCCTCTCCAGCTCGAGGGGGATATCGGGCCGTCCCTCATAGTGGAAAAAGACGTAGAAGGCCTCGCTGAATTTCTTGATCGGATAGGCTGTCCGGCGCTTTCCCCACCGGTCCTGCTTGATCAGCCTTCCCTCGCGCTGGGAAATGACGTCAGCCATCTGACCGATGAATTTCTCGGTTTCCTCTTCGGAAAGGTTGGGGGCGAGCAAGAACCCCGTTTCGTAAGTCTTCATGCGACCTCCTTATGGATATTTTAGCTCCCTCTTCTATCGAGAAGGAACAAGGAGCGTATTTTCGGCTAAGTCACGGCCCTCCGGTTGAATGTGTTCATGGCCTCATCGACGCGTCCGTCGAGAACCATCTCCAGCGCCTCCCCGGCCTTGGTCAGGGCCTCCTCGACGAGAGGAAGCTCATCCCGGGAGAAGGGCGACAGCACGAACTCGGCGGCATCCTGGCCCTCTCTGAGCGGCCCGATCCCGACCCGAAGGCGGGGGAAAGCGGTTGTCCCGATCTCGGCGACAACCGAGCGCAGGCCCCTATGCGTGCCGGCACTTCCACTCTTGCGGAGCCGGATCTGGCCCACCGGGATGTCCAGGTCATCGCTGACGACGAGAAGGCTGCGCAGCGGGACTCGGTAGGCTGCGACAATCTGCTTCACGGCCAGTCCGCTCAAATTCATACACGTCTGGGGCAGGGCGAAGATCAACCGCTCGTCATTGCGCCTGACTTCAGCCACCTTGGCCCCATATTTCCGTTGCCGGATGTCGACGCCCCAGCACCGGGCCAGTCTGCGGACAACAGAGAAACCGACGTTGTGCCTCGTCCCGGCGTAGCGGCGCCCCGGATTTCCGAGGCCAACCACGACCCACAACGGCTACTCCTTCTTCTCTTTCTTTTCTCTCTTCTCGGGCTTTTCCGCCTTTTCTTCCTCTTCCGGCTTTTCTGCGCGCTCCTTCTTGATCACCTCGGGCTCTGTGGGCTCAGCGGCGACGACCGCCTCCTCAGCCGGCTTGGCCACTTCCTCTTCCTTATGCGGCAGGCTGATGAGAACCACAACGGACGACGGGTCGCCGGTCAGCCTGACGCCTTCGGGCGGAACAATGTCGCCGATCTTGACGGACTGGTGAAGGTGAAGCCCGCTGATATCGACCTCGATGCTTTCCGGGATGTCCTTGGGAAGGCACTCAACCTCGATCTCTCGGGTCATGAAATCAACGAACCCGCCCTCGGTTTTGACCCCGATGGCTTCGCCCTTGAGCTCGACCGGCACGTTCACGCGGAGAGCCTTGTCCATGGAGATCAGAATGAGGTCGGCATGAATGAGCTCATCCGAGCTGGGGTCAACCTGGACGTCCTTGAACATCGCATTCTGGGTTTTCGAATCGTAGGTCACCTTGAAAATCGTGTTCTCACCGCTGTCCGATTTCAAAATCTGAATGATGTCCTTTTTTGCCAGGATGAGGGGCACGGCGGCTGCCCCTTCTCCGTACAGGACAGCAGGAATCCGACCTTCCCTGCGCAGCCTCCGGCAGGCATTCTTGCCGAAAGCGTCTCGTTTCTCGGCTTTGACGGTAAAGCTCATTATCTCCTCCTTATACAAACAGGGAGCTCACCGAGCTTCCTTCGTTGATCCGCCGGATGGCCTCGCCGATGAGCTCGGCCACTGACAGAGCAACAATTTTCCGGCAGGCCTGAGCCGCGGCGTTCAGCGGGATGGTGTTGGTGACGATCAGCTGCTCGATCGGGGATTTCTCGATTTTCTCGATGGCCTGTCCTGAGAGAACAGGATGGGTGGAGGCGGCCAGGATTCTGCGGGCGCCTTCTTTCCTCAGGGCCTCTCCGCTCAGGGCGAGAGTTCCGGCAGTGTCCACCATGTCATCGAAGATGACCACATCGCGGCCCTGGACGTCGCCGATGACATGGAGGACCTGGGCTACGTTTGGGGCCGGCCGCCGCTTATCGATGATGGCCAGGCCGGCCTGCATCCTCCGGGCAAAGGCCCTGGCCCGTCCGACCCCGCCCGCATCGGGCGAAACGATGGTCAGATCATTGAGCTTGAGGCCGGCGATATACCGCGCAAGAACCGGCGCAGACGTCAGGTTATCCATGGGCACCGAGAAGAAGCCTTGGATCTGGGGCGAATGGAGGTCCATGGCCAGGATCCTGTCGGCCCCGGATTTCTCCAGGAGGTCCGCGACCAGACGGGCCGAGATCGGCACCCGCGGCCGGTCCTTCCAATCCTGGCGCGCATAGCAGTAATAGGGCATGACCGCCGTGATCCGCTCAGCCGAGGCCCGCTTGGCGGCGTCGATCATCAGGAAGAGCTCCATGAGGTGGAAGTTGGCATCCGGCGAGCCCGTCTGGATGACGAAGACGTCTTCCCCGCGGACATTCTCGTCGATGTAGATGTGGATCTCCCCGTCGCTGAATCGGCTGAGGGCGATGTTTCCCAAGCCAATCCCGAGGTAAGAGGCAATCTCCTGCGCCAGCGGCAGGTTCGAAGACCCGGCAAATACTTCCATCGGCCTTTCCTTATCCGAATTCCATTCAGCGTTAAACTGGGGCGGGAGGATTCGAACCTCCGGATGACGGATCCAAAGTCCGTTGCCTTACCGCTTGGCTACACCCCAGCCGTGGCCCTTCTCCAATAGCGCTCCCTGGAAAGAGTTTCCAGAAGAAGCGCTCTCTCCATCCTTCCGATCTGGGCAAGGGCGCGCTCGGCTTTGTCGCGGCTTTCAAACAGCCCAAACACCGCCGAACCTGTCCCGCTCACCAGAGAGAGGACGGCTTCCTGGTCAAGAAAAAAACTCTTGATCGCTTTTAATCGAGGATACAGGCTAAAGATGGTTTCTTCGAGTTTATTCTCTAGTAGCCCGAACTCTCTTCGCGCGAGAAACCGGCTCATTTTACTGTCTTCATCCGGTGAAGTCAAGCGCAGCCGACCGTAGATGTCGGCCGTCAAAATAGGCCAGGCCGGCAGGGCCAGGACACAGTAGAAAACGGGCAGGTCGGGCAGGGGAGTGATCCGGTCGCCGCGGCCCTCGCCGAGGCAGAGACCGCCCTCCAAAAAATAGGGAACATCGGCGCCCAGTCGACGGCCGTATTCCTGGAGGCGCGGCCGGTCCAAACCAATGTCCCACAGATTGTTCAGGGCCAGGAGGGTGATCGCGGCGTTGCTGCTTCCCCCTCCCAGTCCTGCGCCGGCAGGAATGTTCTTGGTCACGTGGATTTCGACGCCGCCGGAGTCCGGGAAATCGAGCTGCAGGAGACGCGCCGCCCGGTGAACGAGGTTTCTTCCATCCCAGGGAATGGAGGCGTCGGTCCCACTGAGGCGGATCTCCCGCCCGGGCAGGGGGGTGAACTCCAGAAGATCGCCGAAATCGATGGTCTGGAAGAGCGTCCGGATCTCGTGGTAGCCATCGTCTCTTTTTCCCAGGACCTCAATCCCCAGGTTGATCTTGGCGAAAGAGAGGAACCGGATCACCGGGCCTTCTCCTGGAGCCATTTCTCGACCTCGTCCCACCCGACCGCCCGGTAGCCTTTCTCCTTGAGGAAGAAAAGGTCAAAAGCATTCTCTTTGAGAGGCTGGTTGAAGTTCAGCCGAAGGACCCTGAGGCTGCCCCTGTCGTGATTGCGGGACAGAATGAGAAGCTGCGGCACTGGGCTTTTCTCGAAGAACAGCCGGGTTTCAAACTCCAAATCATCGCGGCGCCCACGGACAACCCGGCCTTGGGCGTCTTTCTCCAGTGCCCAGCCGGTCAGGCGGTCTTCCCGTCCGGCAAGGATATGAACGAGGTCTGCGAGCTCGGCAGCAAAGCCGAGCAATCGGGACATGACCTCTTCGCGGCCCGATGTCCAATAGGCGCGCCGTCCCGGAAGAAGAAGATGCGCCTGCGCACCCTCGATAAACAGAAGCGATACCGACCGGCCAAGGGGATCGATGACCTCAATCCGGCCCTGGTCGGGGAGGCGGAGTATGAAGGAAATCCTGGACTTGGCCGTTTCATCGTCCCGGGTCAATCGGAAGGTGGCATAGCCCTCAACCGACTCCACGGTCGGGGGAGGAGGAGCGACGGTGGGCCGAGGGGGAAGGCAGGAAAAAAGTGCCGCGGCCGATAAGACAATAAAAGCCGGCGCGGCCCTCCTCATCACCCCTCCTTCTCTCTGCGCCGCTCCGGACGGGCGCGCGGCTATTGGTCCAACCTGAAGCCGTAATCTTCGGTCTTCTTGACCGGCTTCTTTTTTTCCGCGGGCGCCTTGACGGCGTCTTTTGCCTCTCCTTCGGTCAGGCGAAACCCGTAGTCCTCAGTCGGCAGCGCGGCCTGACTCTGCCTCCTCTTCCTGAGCAAGGGATAAAACGGCGATCGGACGCGCTTGCCGAAGCACGAAATCCTGGGGTTAAAAATTAGCAGCAGGACAAACAGCCCAAAAATAATCAGAACTCCGTATGTTCCCCAGTTCATCGTCTCTGCCTATTTTCGGTATGAAGAGCAGGCCTCAGATCTCGTCTTGAAAATTCGGGATCTTGGCCTTCTCCTTTGTCTTGCCGACCTGAAGGCCCATGATGAACGCACAGACGACTGCCGCTATGACCAGAATGCTCTTGAAGAAATCTTTCATCCGACGATGCCTCGCAATGCGCACTTATTTTCGCCGATTGAACGGCCTTTGTCAATCTCATTGACTATATTTATCGGAATAGTAGAGATTGGGGCGCACGGTTGCTTTTTGAGGATGCACCCGGTATATTTGAAAGGGGAAAAAAATGAACAAAAGGATACTTGTCCTTGTCCTGCTCATCGCCGGGTTGGCCGCCGCCGGCCTAAGGGCCCAGGGGATTCGCAAGCCTGTGGTCGCAGGGGCCTTCTATGACAGCGATCCCGCGCATCTCGCGGCCCGAATCGATGCGTATCTCAGCGCCGTCACGGAACTCCCGCACATTTCCGGCGAGGTTCGGGCCCTCATTTGCCCGCACGCCGGATATGTCTATTCGGGGCAGACGGCGGCCTACGCCTACAGACTCATTCAGGGCCAACCCTACGAATGCGTGATCATCATCGGGACATCCCACCAATACGCGCTCGACGGCGCCTCGGTTTACCTCAAGGGCGGGTTCGAAACTCCGCTCGGCATTGCGCCCGTTAACGAAGAGATCGCGGCTGCAGTCGCCAAAGCATCGGGCTTTTCCTACGTCCCTGAAGCCCATGCCAAAGAGCATTCCGTTGAGGTCCAGGTGCCGTTCATCCAGAGAGTGCTGCCAGACGCCAAGATCGTCCCCATCGTGCTCGGCTATCCGACTCGGCGAAACGTCTATTCACTGGCCGAGGGGATCGCCAAGGCCGCCGCCGGGAAAAAAGTCCTGATCGTGGCATCGACCGACCTCTCCCACTATCTGTCCAAGGCCGAAGCCAATTCCCTCGATTCAAAGACGATCGACCTCGTTAAGAATGCCCGCGCCGACACGCTCATCGCCAAGTGCGCGAGAGGCGAGAACATCATGTGCGGTGGAGGCGGGGTGGCGGCGGCGCTCATCGCCCTGAAGAAATCCGGCCAGCCCCAGGTCGAAGTCCTCCACTATGCCGATTCCTCGAAGGCCTCGGGAGACGAGAGCCACGTCGT
>Ga0172364_10005416_pt1 | contig 10156 bp, 6 predicted proteins | sample LakKivSesite10cm_FD_114545 | JGI IMG/M metagenome (GOLD analysis project Ga0172364, IMG submission 114545) | Sediment microbial communities from Lake Kivu, Rwanda - Sediment site 10cm | ecosystem: Environmental > Aquatic > Freshwater > Lake > Sediment | place: Rwanda: Western Province, Lake Kivu... | reverse complement strand
GGAAGAAGAGTTTTCCTTTTGTGTCAGCCGGGCTGCTGAATACGACCGTAAAATCCTGGTGGAAAAGGCTCTCGATGCACGGGAGCTGGAGTGCAGTGTGCTTGGGAACGACGAACCCAAAGCGTCGGCGGTGGGAGAGATCATTTCCTGCAACGAATTCTACGATTACGAAGCCAAATATATCGCCGATGGAAGCCGCACCATTGTACCGGCCGATATTCCTGCATCGCTTTCCGAAGAAGTGCGACGCATGGCCGTGGCAGCATTTAAAGCCGTGGACTGTTCGGGAATGGCGCGTGTGGATTTTTTTCTCGAACGACAAACCAATCGAATTTTTATCAACGAACTGAACACCATTCCAGGTTTCACACCCATCAGCATGTATCCCAAGCTGTGGGAAGCCAGTGGGATTTCTTATGCCCAGCTCATTGACCGGTTGATCGAACTGGCTCTGGAGCGGTACGCGGATCTCAGCCATTCCAAATTTCGGAGAGAGTGAAAAACAAACACGGTGCGGCAGTCCATTGAAGCAAAAGGCAGTTGAAATTGCTTATCGGGTTTGTTCAAAGGGTGATAGATTTTTCAAAACTTGTTCGTTCCTGTGATGACCTAAAGAAAGACGTTAAGATGCAGGGACAGATTCAATTGTACGATAAAGAAGAGAGCGAAGAAGTCTCAATTTTTAAAAAAGCATTCATAGAAACATAAAGATCGGTGTTCGCCTGTGATTGAAATCCGAAATCTCACACGACGGTTTGGTGATTTGGTTGCCGTGGATCAAATCACCCTCTCCATTCCTGCGGGTCAGATTTGTGGGTATCTCGGTCCCAACGGCGCGGGGAAAACGACAACCGTGAAGATGCTTACAGGCATGATTCAACCGACAGCAGGTTCCGCTTCCGTTGCCGGGTACGATGTTCAAAAGGAGGATCTGGAAGTCAAGCGCCGTATTGGGTATGTCCCCGAATCGGGTGCCCTTTACCAGAGTCTTACGCCTTTCGAATATCTGCAATTTGTTGGCCGACTTTACGGTATGAAGGACGAAGACATTGTCCGACGCATTCATGAATTCAGTGACTTTTTCGGTATCCGAGAAAATATAGATCAGCGGATGATCGAATTCTCCAAAGGGATGAAGCAGAAAGTGGTGATTGCATCGGCAATGATTCACAATCCTCAAGTGATTTTTTTGGACGAACCGCTGAACGGGTTGGATGCCAACGCGGCGCTTTTGCTTAAGAAGCTCCTTCGGAATTTGGCCGACGAAGGGAAGACAATTTTCTACTGTTCCCATATTCTGGAGGTGGTGGAAAATCTTTGCGACAGAGTGGTTATTCTTGACAAAGGACGCGTGGTGGCCGATGGTTCCGTGGGAGAACTCAAGGAGATGACAAAACGGTCGTCCTTGGAAGGCGTGTTCAGCGAACTGACCCATGCAGAAGATATGGGAGAACTTGCGAAGGCGTTCTCGAGGAGCATTACTGGAGTTGAGGGTTGAACGGATGATGGAGCGGATTTTTACAAGGTTCGGTGCAGACTGGCATCAGTTTCGAACGATGCTTGCCCTCAGCATTCGTTTGGATTTTCGGGAACACAGGGGAATCGGCGGACATCATCGAAGGTTGTCCCCCATTGTCTGGAGTCTGATCTTCTACAGCATCATGGGTTTTTCCTTGGCAGTCAGTCTGTTGCCCAAGGCGACTCTCTTTCTTTATTCCTTTCTTATCCTTGCCTATTCCATGGTGATGATTGTCTTTGCCGTGATTTTGGAATTCGGGAACACACTCGTTGTCCCCGAGGATACAGAAGTGCTCGCCTTTCGTCCTCTGTCTTCCAGAACCTATTTTCTGGCCAGGTTTTTCAATCTTCTTTTTTATGTGCTGTTCATGGGGACAGCTCTCTGTCTCATCCCTTCGTTGGTGGGCATGGCCGTACAGGGGTCGCGATGGATGTTCCCTTTGATCTTTTTTCCCATTGCGCTTGTTGCGGATTTGGCTTCTGCCGCTTTTGTCGTGGTTGTCTACACCGGACTTTTGAAAGCGATGCCTTACGAACGCTTCAAAGATGGTCTTGCCTACATTCAAACAGGGTTTGCTTTTTTTATGTTTTTTTCTTATCAATTCATTCCCCGTTTGAGTCGTGAGTTCATCCAGCAAGGAGCCGAGGTGTCAGGGGCATGGCTGTACGCAGTGCCCCCTGCCTGGTTTGCGGCCGGAGTTCAGATATTTTTTGGGCAGAACAGAAATCCAAACATTCTGCTGGCGTGTATGGCAGTCGTTGCTACTGGATTTTTATTTTTCTTTTCATTTCGGAAAATTTCACTGCAGTATGCCCAGCGCATTGCACAACTTCAGACGACTTCAAAGAAGCAGGATAAAAAAAAGGCATCCTCCGCTCCTTTAAAAGGGAGTTTTCAAAATCGCACGGCCTTAAAACTTTTGCGGAATCCTGAAGCGTTTGCAGGGTTTCAACTGACCTCCAGCATGATGAAGCGCGACCGCTGGGTGAAAATAAGCACCTATCCCGTTTTGGCCTTTCCTTTGGCCTTTCTGGCCGCCGCCATATTGGAGGGAGAACTTGCGGATCCTCTGAGCGCCTCTTCTTTCGAATTTTTCAATCTGTCATCCATGGTTATTTTTTTTATTTTTTTCATGATCTATTCATTGTTGATGGGAGTCTGCTGGGCCAACGATTGGGAAGCATCTTGGATTTATCATGTCGCACCTCTTGTGTCGCCCGGTCGTTTTTATCAAGGCGTAAAATGGGCATTTCTTGTGCGGTTGATACTGCCCTTTTTCGTTCTCTTGGGCGTGATCTATTGCACGCAGATTTTACTGCTCCACGGAATTCAGTACGCATTTTCTCTTTTCATATTTGGGTTGGTTGCTTTTTCTGTAGGGTCCTTTTTTATTCGCGAGTATCCCTTCTCTCAAAAACGGGAGAAAGGAGAACGGACACGCCAATTAACTTTTCTTTTATTGGTATTGCCCTTTTTTATTGTGACATGGACGATACCGCATTGGTTGTATCGAAGCAGTGCGGGATGGTGGTTGACTCAATTTGGAATGATGCTTTTGTTTCTGTACTTGGAATCTTTGGCAGTAAAAAAAATAGATCGGAGGCTGAGGCGGAAAGAATTTTTTGCGTAAGAAGAAGACATTCCCTTGATGTGCACAATGGATCTTTCGTATAGAATGGTTTTAAATTTGAGGTTCAATAGGATGAGCATCCAAAGAGGGCTTTCTTTTTTTATCAGCATATTTTTTCTCTTACTGGCCGGATGCCAGCAAAAAGGGCCCAGTGCTGATTTGGTTTTACAGAATGGGAATTTTTTTACTGTGTGTGAACGCGTTCCCAATGTCCAGGCCGTGGCAATCAAGGGGGATCGCATTTTGGCTGTCGGCAGCAATGATGAAATTGCCCGATACATCCAAGAGAAGACCCGAGTCATCAATTTGGAAGGAAAGTTTGGATGTCCCGGTTTTAACGATGCTCATGTGCATTTTGTAAGGGGCGGAATGCGCATGGGAGATGTGGATCTTAAAGGAGTGGATTCCATCCGAGAGATTCAGAGAAAGGTGTTGCAAAGCGTACGAACTCTGCCCCCCGGTTCATGGCTTACGGGAGGGGGGTGGGATCAAAGTTGTCTTCCCGATGGAAAGTGGCCCACAAGCCAAATTCTGGACGTCGTTGCTCCAGACGTTCCCATCTTCTTGCGAAGAGTGTGCGGCCATGCCGCTCTGGTCAACAGAAAAGCCATTCTTATCGCCGGTATTACAGCAGACACCCCCAATCCTCCCGGCGGAGAGATCGTGAAGAATCCGGAGACAGGCCAACCGACGGGCATTCTCAAAGAAGGCGCCATGGCTTTGGTTTCCCAGTATATTCCGTCCCCTTCGGAAGAGACACTTACGGACGCCGTCATGAAAGCTCTTGCCGAAGCGGGGAAATATGGGATCACCAGCATACAGGACAAATCCGGGGCCGGTATGCTGGAAGTATATAAAGATCTTTTGGACCGAGGAAAGCTGACCTGCCGTATTTCTTTATCCTCTTCTCTGAAAGAAAGTAGTGAAGAATCGAAAAGACTTCAGAAAAGATACCGCGGTGTGATGTTGCGTTTTGGAGGCCTTGACGGGATTCTTGACGGGAGCATAGGTGCAGAGACAGCGGCTTTTGCGAATCCCTACCTTGATGATCCGATAAACCGCGGCATGCTCCAATGGACTCAAGACGAATTGAACGGCCTTGTTCTTCTGGCCGACAAGGAAGGATTTCAAATTCAAAGCCATGCTGTGGGCGACGAGGCAAATCGTATGGCCTTAGATGCCTACGCTCTGACCAAGAAGTTCAACATTGGAGAGAACAGGCGCCATCGGATCGAACATGCCCAGGTTTTGTCTGTTGGGGATATTCCCCGTTTTCAGGCATTGGGAATAGTTGCCTCCATGCAGCCGGCACACCTTATGGATGATCTGCGCTGGCTGGAAAGAGAAATTGGACTTCAACGATGCCGTTATGCGTATGCTTTGAAATCGTTGAAAGATCGAGGGACAGTGCTTGCTTTTGGCTCGGACTGGCCCGCAGCCCCCTTGAATCCCATGCTGGGCATTTATGCCGCAGTGACGAGGAAAGATACAACAGGGTATCCTCCGAGAGGTTGGTTCCCGCAGGAGCGGATCCCAGTAGAAGAGGCCCTTGCCGCCTATACGTTGGGCTCTGCCTATGCGGAGTTTATGGAGACGGAGAAAGGATCTTTGGAACCAGGGAAATTAGCCGATATTGTGATTGTGGATCGGAATCTTCTCAAAATTCCGTCTCAGGAGATTTTAAGGGCGGAGGTGGTCTACACAATTTTGGGTGGAACGATCGTGTATCAGAGAGAGCCGTAGGTTTCGCCGAAATCGAAATACGTACTCGATTTTTATCATAGCTGCCAAAGTTCAGTTAACCATTATCAAAAAGGAGTTGTGTTATGACGAACGGTATTTTCAATGTGCCACCTCCAAAGAACGAGCCCATACTGTCCTTCGGACCCGGAAGCAAAGAAAAGAAACAATTGAAATCACAACTGGCGGAGATGAAAAACCAACAGATTGAGATTCCAGTGATCGTCGGTGGAAAAGAGATCAAAACAGGGAAGATGGCAGACTGCAGGTGCCCTCACAATCACGCCCACCTTTTGGGGCAGTATCACAAGGCAGGAGAAAAAGAAGTCCAGATGGCAATCGAAGTTGCCCTGAAAGCCAAGCCTTCTTGGGCAGCCATGCCTTGGGAGGCCAGAGCGGCCATCTTTCTCAAGGCAGCAGATCTCCTTGCCGGCCCCTATCGTGCCATCCTGAATGCGGCCAATATGTTGAACGCAAGCAAAACGGTTTATCAGGCAGAAATTGATTCGGCCTGCGAACTCATTGATTTTTACCGTTTCAATCCCTACTATATGCAGGAAGTCTACAAGCAGCAGCCGGGTTCTTCTGCAGGCTGCTGGAACTATGTGGAACAGAGACCACTGGAAGGTTTCATCTTTGCGGTGACGCCTTTTAATTTCGCATCCATTGCCGGAAATCTTCCCACCGCTCCGGCCATGATGGGGAACGTGTGTCTTTGGAAGCCGGCCTCTTCCACGGTCTATATTGCCTATTACATTATGCGACTGCTCAAAGAGGCGGGTCTGCCGGACGGCGTGATCAATTTGGTGCCTGGACCGGGCAGTTCCGTAGGGAATCCGGTCATGGCCAGCCCGTATCTGGCCGGTGTGCATTTTACAGGATCCACGTCCGTTTTCCATGGCATGTGGAAGACCATAGGGGAAAACATTTCCAGCTACCGCACCTATCCACGAATCGTTGGTGAAACCGGCGGAAAGGACTTTGTGTTCGTACACAAATCTGCGGACGCGGAAGCGTTGGCCGTTGCTTTGGTCCGGGGCGCTTTTGAATATCAGGGCCAAAAATGTTCAGCCGCATCCCGGGCGTACATTCCCAAATCGCTCTGGCCGGATGTAAAGAAACGTCTGGTGAAGATGGTGGGCGAGATCAAAATGGGCGATCCTGAAGATTTCACCAATTTCATGTGTGCGGTTATTGACAAGGCGGCTTTTGAAACCATCACAGGCTATATTGATTATGCCAAGAATTCCTCCGAGGCCGAATTTATTACCGGCGGCACCTACGACGGTTCCAAGGGATACTTTATCCATCCAACGATTATTTTGACCACCCATCCGAAATTCAAAACCATGGAAGAAGAGATCTTTGGTCCGGTGCTCACCATCTACGTCTATCCGGACGCCGATTATGAGAAAACACTTCATCTCTGCGATGAGACATCTCCGTATGCATTGACCGGGTCCATATTTGCACAGGACAGGGCCGCCATTCTTCTGGCGGGTGATATTCTTAGAAATGCTGCCGGCAATTTTTACATCAACGACAAACCGACCGGGGCTGTGGTCGGCCAGCAGCCCTTTGGAGGGTCCAGGGCTTCTGGAACCAACGACAAAGCCGGAAGCATGATCAACCTGCAGAGATGGGTTTCTCCTCGAACCATCAAAGAAAATTTTGTACCGCCTGTGGATTTTCGGTATCCCCATATGGAAGAAAAATAGTCTCTGCATGTAAAGTCCGATTAAAAAAGATCCAAGACCGGGGATGTCTGTCCTCGGTCTTGAATTTATAGAATGTGTCTTCTTGCCTTGCAATGGGGTCTTTTAAAACGAATGGAAACGGATGCGATGAAACGGCTTCTTATCACCGGGGGAAGCGGATTTGTTGGAGGGCATCTTCTTACCCAAGGAAAAACCCAAAGGCAAGTCATTGCGACATTTTGTGATCATCCTTTTTCATTTTCGGGTGCGACCGTTCTTCCCCTGAATCTTGAAAAGCCGGCCAACATTCGGAGCATTGTAGAACAGATCCATCCCGATGTGATTATTCACTGCGCCGCATGGAGCGATCTGGACGGTTGTGAAACGAATCCGGACCGGGCTTTCCGTATCAATGCGGAGGCCACGGAGATTCTGGCAAGAGTCAGTGCGAAGCAGGACTGCCGGTTGATTTATGCTTCCACAGACATGGTTTTCGATGGCGAGCAGGGCGATTATCGCGAATCGGATCCAAGCCGTCCCATCAATGTGTATGGAAAATCGAAACTCTCGGGCGAGGAGGCCATCAAAGCACAGTGTTCCAATTATGTCATTGCCAGGTTGGCTTTGGTGTACGGCCGTCCCGTTCTGGGCAGCAACTCATTTTCAGAGAAAATCCTTGAGCGTGTGCAGAGAGGCGACCCCATGCCCCTTTTTACAGATCAGTTCAGAACGCCCATTTTGGTGCAGAACGTCGCCCGGGGACTTCTGGAGTTGGCGGACAGCACGTTTATCGGAACCGTTCACCTGGGCGGCGCTGACAAAGTGGATCGCTATACCTTCGGTTTACGATTGGCAGAGATCAAAGGATTTTCACAAGATCTGCTGCGGCGGGCTCTGATGTCGGATGTTGTCACCGTTGCGAAACGACCGCGGGATGTTTCCCTTCGTATTTCGCTGGCGAAAAGCTTTCTCAAAACAGAGCTTTTAGGGTATCATGAAGGATTAAAAGAGGCGTAATAGAGTCGAACCAAAATGGTTTTCGGATTTTTATCAGAGACCTCACCTAAATCCTCTCCCTGAAAAAAGGAGAGGACATGATTGTGAAATCTGAAAACCACTGTGTGTTGAGTATAAAAGTTCGCCCTCCGGTTGAAGATGTTTATTTCTCTCCTGCTAAGACTTCGGCAATGTTGATCGAATGGTCCTTGATTCGCCTGTAGGCATTCAGCATGTCCATAAAGATTAAGCTGGCCAGAGGCGATGTCTCGTGTTTTTCCAATCGGCTTAAATGGTCGGAGCGAGTGTCTTTCACTTTGTGTGTGATCGTATCGCCCAGACTGAGCGCCTGGGGGAGAATCTCGTTGTTCCTTTCTTGAACCGCCTCATGAATCATCCGCAAATAGTCAGAGACGGCGTCGTGCAAACAGAGCATTTCTTCTGTGCCTTTTTCTGCAAAAGCCAAACCTTCGTTTCGCATCCTGCACCGAAGCTTGAGAATGGCAATGATGTAATCGCTGATGGACTCAAATTCGTCGGCCATGCGCACCTGTCTCCGTGCTTCGGTGGTCACACTGTGGCTTAAAGTTCCTGTCATCATTTTATCAATGAATTCCACGATTTCCTTCTGGATTAGATCGTAGATTTTTTCTCTGTGAAACAGTTTGTTTTCAACTGCCCGGTTGGTATGGGCATTCGCTTGCGATTCGCGGAGCCATTCCATCATTTTCTGAATCCCCTCGCTCATGAGAGCAATCTCTTGATAAGACTGCTGTATGCCGATGGCGGGTGTGTCGAACATACGAATGTCCAGATACGTGAGATGGGGTTTTTCCTTATGAAGTTTGCTCGGAGCCACAAAAGTAATAAACCGGGCAAAGAGATTCCGGAGGGGGAGAAAAATTGTAACGATAAAGATATTAAATCCGGTGTGTGCAAAGGCGATGCGGGTGGCAATGGCCACATGTGCAGGTAAGATGAGTTTCAGGAGCCCCACGTACTGAAAAAAAAGCGGTACCATCAATGTGACGCCGAGGACCTTAATCAAGATGTGAGCATAGGCCGTGCGCTTGGTATTTGTAGTTGTGCCCAGGGAAGCAAGCAGCGCCGTAACGGTGGTTCCAATGTTTTCTCCAAGAACCAGTGCAACGGCGGTCTCATACCCAATAGCTCCGGTTCTGGCAAGGGTGATGGTAATGGCCACAGTGGCCGAGGAGGATTGGATAATCGCCGTTACAAGAGATCCCACAAGAACGCATTTAATGATCCCAGTAAAATTGCCAGGCTCAAAGCGTGAAAACAAGATCAGAAAATCCGGTATGTTTTGTAACGGCTGCATGCCTTCCTTCATGAGCTGAAGACCGAAAAAGACCATGCCCAGACCGAGTACCATCATGGCTGTGTAGCGCACCCGATCGTTCTTGGTAAATAGATAAAAAAGAACGGAAATGCCCAGAATCGGGAGCCCGTATTCCGAGATTTTAAGAGCGATAAGCCAGGCAGTCATGGTGGTTCCAATATCTGCTCCTAAGATGACACCAATGGCCTGTTTGAGCGTCATCAAACCGGCATTCACCATGCCGATGATCATGACGGTCGTCGCCGAACTGGATTGGATCAGAGAAGTGACAGCAGTACCAATCCCGCAGGCAATAAACCGGTTGTCTGTTACCTTGCTGATGAGTTTCCGCAATTTTTCACCGGCAACGGCCTGCATCCCTTCGGACATTTTTTTCATGCCCAAGAGGAAGAGACCAAGTCCGCCTAAAACTCCAAAAGTGATCTGCACTGCCAATTCAGCATTCATGAAGGTTCCCAATTTTTAGAATGAATAGATTTTTTCTTGGTCGGACAAAGAGAAAATAGAACAAGCGACAGGAATGGTTTGATGGAGTTCTCATCGCCCGACACAGAAAAAGAATACGAAAGCAAAAAATTTGGGAGGCAAATAAGAATAGAGGCGTGATAGTTTGATTCATACATGGCTCTTGGAGTTGCTTTTGATAACAGAGGAATAACTGAAAGAATATATAAAAATTTGGGAAGCCAGGCAAGAAAATTTCGCACGCACAGAATTATTTTTTCTGTACCCTGGTAAAAGTCCAATGGGGACTGCGTATCACTATTGAAACATAGGCGTGTTTGGATTCCTGAAAAAAGTGTTGAAAATAGAGGAAGATTGTATTATATTTTACCGCTTATGAAAGAAAAAATAATGGCATCCAATGCGATTCCCGTTGCGAAAGTAGAACAAATCGGTTCAGGTATTGTTCGGATTACGTTGCACAAAAACAGCGATCCCAACCGTGCGATTGGTGATATGCACGAATGGTTTGAAAAAACTTTTAAAAATGGCGTTTCGCAGGTCATTTTTGACATGTCCAATGTGGAATTTCCCAATGGCAGTTTTATCGCCATGCTCATCGCGTGCACGTTAGAAGCGCGACGCAGTGGAGGAGACATTAAATTAATTAATCTGATGAATTCAGCGCGGAATAATTTTGCCATGTTTACTCCATTGACATACCTTTCCATTGCATCGGACGAAATTTCCCTGCTGGAAGATTACGATGG
>Ga0172364_10005415_pt1 | contig 10157 bp, 6 predicted proteins | sample LakKivSesite10cm_FD_114545 | JGI IMG/M metagenome (GOLD analysis project Ga0172364, IMG submission 114545) | Sediment microbial communities from Lake Kivu, Rwanda - Sediment site 10cm | ecosystem: Environmental > Aquatic > Freshwater > Lake > Sediment | place: Rwanda: Western Province, Lake Kivu... | reverse complement strand
TTAAACCCTTCTTCTAAAAGCGATGGCTCTAACAGAATGGCTTTCTGCATGTCCTCCTCGCTTGCATAAAGAGAAAATTCTCCAGAATCAACGAGGCTCAAAGCAGAAACCATAAGAACTTTGTCAAAAAACACCTTAACAGATTCAACTGGCTTTTGCCTTACAGCACGAACCTCCAAAATGTCGTCTTTAGCTTGAATTTGGAAAATGCAGCCTGGAGGTTGCCAGTTAACTGGTTCGTAGCCAACCGAACGGTGAACAAGAAGCGAGCCATCTTCCTTGATTATTAGTATGCGTTCTCCAGGTTCAAGTTTCGACTTTGCTCTGCCAAGGTAATGCACCCAACAGTTGCCAACCACAAGCAGTGTTTTGCGTTGAGAAATAGCCTCCTTAACGACCGTTTCTGCTTCTACAACAGTAGGTTTTACTAGAACACTTAGAGGCTTAAAGTTTGACAACTGGTTCTCGCCAATAGATTTAGAAGACTTGTGTATACATAAGATTTCTGAAGAGTTTACCATGAGCGACTGGAAAAAGAAACGCATCTTAATGCATCGCTACGATTTGACGGCTCACATTTATGACATGCAATATGCTGAAGAACAGACTGCAAAAATTAAGGTTGCATTAGAAGGCTTAAAAATGGAAAAGCACGGCTTGGTGTTGGATGCAGGCTGTGGAACAGGACTGCTATTTGATTACGTAGCTGACAAAGCAGAAACAACAGTTGGACTGGATATTTCTAGAAAAATTGTGCTTCAAGCGAAAAAACATGCCAAAAATTTTCTGAACATACACTTAATTCTAGCTGACGCTGACAACATACCTCTAAGAGAAAAAATTTTTAGCTCCGTTTTTAGTATTACGCTACTTCAAAACATGCCAAAACCTGTCAAAACCATGAATGAAATTGGGCGTGTTGCCAAGAAAGACGCTGTGATCATCGTTACTGGTTTGAAAAAGGCTTTCACCTTGGACGATTTTAAAAGATTACTGTATGATGCCGGCTTTAGTATTGTTGGTCTGAAAGATGAAGGCTTAAAATGTTATGTGGCAGTTTGCAACAAACTCAATCATTAAAACGATATATGAAGAAATGCTCACTGAAGAATTGATAATTCTAAGTTCTGAAGCTCTACAGAGTTGTTGCGAAGTAAAAATAGAAAAAAGATAGGAGATGTTGTGTTATTATTGGAATTAGATTTTTCTCTTGTTTAGGACGGCTCTGAAAGGCTTTCCGCAACATTCAAAGAGCCCAATTGTAAGTTCTGTTCTCTTGCCACTCTTATCTTTCCTTCCAGCCATCTTCCAAGTCTTTTTAGGAGTGCTGACTTCTCTTTTACATTTAGGGCATTTAGCCATGAAATTTCCCCTTTGAGACATTACGTCCTTAGGAGGATAAAACATTTTCCATTTGGGAAGTACCTACCTAAAGGTTAATGATGTGGAAAAGCAGGAATTTAAGTTTGTAAGATTATATTAAACTCTTTGAGTTCATGAAAGAAAGCAAGCCAAAGCACAAGCAACATTTATATGATAAATTTAACATCTCAAACTACTCCATTAGGCATTATTGAAATATAACCTGTCAAACATGACTTAATTTGGCGGTTAATTGGATGCCGTTAAAAACAACTAAAACAGATACGGCAAAGGCATTAACATTAGAATGGATTTTGCACGTTAAGAATTTCAAGTTAACTCTTGACAGAAACTTTTGTGTGGGCTGTCAAATCTGCTCTTTGGCTTGTCCAAAAGAGGCTATTAAGATTGAGAAACAGCCTAAAATTCAAGGAGAGAAAGCTAAGAAAGCAAAAATTGACGTTGATTTGACAAAATGCAACTTTTGCGGAATATGCGACGTACTGTGCCCATATGGAGCAGTAAAAGTAACAGTGAACGGAGAACATGCCCTTTCAGTAGTTGAAAAGGAAAGTTTCCCACAATTGATCCGTGACATTCAAATCGATACAAGCAAATGCCCCATAAATTGTGTGGAGTGTGAAAAAGCATGTCCCTTAGATTTAATTAAAGTGACAAGATTGACTGCTGATGGAAAAATTCTTGAAAAAGTACCCAAAAGGAAAAGGAAAGGTCTTCAAATCAAAGTTGATGTTGAAAAGGAACGGTGTCCATGTTGCAGAATCTGTGAATTCAAATGTCCAGAAGGCATCTTGCACGTACGAAAATTTATTGAAGGAAAAATCCTCATTCACCCAGAAAAATGTCCTGAAGGCTGCACAGATTGCCTAGACGTGTGTCCAATAACTGGAGCACTTTACCTTTCTGAAGAAGATAAAAAAGTGCACGTAAACGAAATGTTTTGCGTTTACTGCGGAGCGTGCAAAGTTATTTGCCCTGCTGAGGAAGCCTTAGAACTTAAGCGAACTAAAATAAGCCACACGCCTATTCGTTCTGGAGCGTGGAACAAAGCGTTGGAAAAGGTAGCCTCACCGATTGAAATGACTAAAGAGTTGAAGGCTAAAGGCTCTCAGAAACTGATGGAATCTGTAGAGAAGAGATTGGGATGGAAGGGAGCACAACATGACTGAAAAAAACATTGAAGCCGAAGAGCCTAGAATAGGCGTTTTCATATGCCACTGCGGCTTAAACATTGCAGGCGTGTTGGACATTAAAGAGCTTGTTGAATATGCAAAAACTTTGCCGAACGTTGTCTACGTGAAAGACAACCGCTATACGTGTGCAGATCCGGGGCAAGAGGAAATCAGAAAGGGCATAAAGGAGCATAAACTCAACCGCGTTGTTGTGGCAGCTTGCTCTCCACGAATGCACGAACCAACATTCCGGAGAACAGTTTCTGACGTTAACTTGAACCCGTTTCTCTTTGAAATGGCGAACATCCGCGAATTCTCATCATGGTGCCATCCAAGCACGCCAAAAGAAGCAACAGAAAAAGCCAAAGACATAATAAAAATGGCAGTTGCAAAAGCAAGGCTACTGCGACCACTTCAAACCATAGAGGTTCCAGTGACCAACAAGGCATTAGTCGTGGGTGGTGGCATAGCTGGAATGAACGCTGCTTTAGACTTGGCTGAGATGGGCTTTAAGGTGTATCTGCTTGAAAAGAGTGAAAGCATTGGGGGTCACATGGCGCAACTGGATAAAACTTTTCCAACTCTTGACTGTTCCATATGCATTGAAGGGCCAAAAATGGTTGATGTTGGGCGGCATCCCAATATTGAGATAATACCGCATGCTGATCTGTTGAGTGTGAGTGGTTTTATAGGTAATTTTAAGGTTAGGATTCGGAAGAACCCCAGGTATGTGATTCCTGAGAACTGTACTGGTTGTGGTGAATGCAAAGATGTCTGTCCAATTGAATATCCAAATGAGTGGGACATGAGTCTGGGTGTTAGAAAAGCCATATCGGCACCATTCGACCAAGCAGTTCCTCTCGATTACACTATAAACAAAGATTATTGTATCGAATGCTACAAATGTGTAGACGCTTGTGGAGCAAGACAAGCCATAAACTTTGAACAGCAACCAGAAGAAATAGAAGTGGAAGTGGGCGCAATAGTTGTGGCAACGGGCTACGACATATATTTGCCCTATGATAATCCGCTTTTAGGATATGGAAAATACGTAAACGTAATCACGTCCCTCGAGTTTGAAAGGCTCATACTTGCTGCTGGTCCCACAGGCGGAAAGGTTATTAGGACTTCAGATGGCCAGAAACCTCACAGCGTAGCCTTCATCCAATGTGTTGGGTCGCGTGACGCAAACAAGTATCCATATTGTTCAAACTTTTGCTGCATGTATACTTTGAAGCATGTGGTTCAGCTTAAAGAGAAGTATAAGAATGATGTGGAAGTCTACGTTTTCTACATGGACATGCGGAGCAACTTTAAAGGCTATGAAGAATTTTATGACCGAGCAAGAGAACTTGGCGTGAACTTTGTTCGCGGAAGAGTAAGCCGAATTTTGGAAGCCCCAGAAACAAAGAATTTGATCATACACGCTGAGGACATGACGCTTGGTCAACCCATAGAAGTTGAGGCTGACATGGCTGTTTTGGCAACTGCAGCCATACCCAAGAAGGGCACAGAGGAAACAGCACGGATACTCAATCTAACCCGTGGAGCAGACGGCTTTTTCATGGAAAGCCATCCCAAGCTCAAGCCGATAGATGCGCCTACTGATGGAATATTCTTAGCTGGGGCATGCCAAGGATTGAAGGATATTCCCTACAGCGTTTCACAAGGCAGTGGCGCAGCGTCAAGAGTAGCAACTGTGCTTTCTAAGCCAAAATGGAAAATCGAACCAATAATCGCTGTCGTAGACCCGACTAAATGTAGAAATGTTGCTACTAAGTGTGGCATTTGTGCTGAACGATGCCCATACGGAGCGATAAAGGCTGAGGAAAAACAGCCAGCGCAAGTAATAACAGCCATGTGTCATGGGTGTGGAACTTGTGTAGCAGAATGTCCCACAGATGCCATAATGCAGATGCACTTCACGGACGCTCAAGTATTTGCCCAGATAAGAGCAGCCTTGGAAACGAATCCGGAAGACAAGATTTTGGCTTTCTTATGCAATTGGTGCAGTTATGCTGGAGCCGACTTAGCGGGTACGAGCAGATTTGAATATCCGCCGACAATACGCTCTATAAGGGTTATGTGTTCTGGAAGGGTTGACCGCGATTTTGTCTTAGAGGCTTTCAGGCTAGGTGCTGGCATTGTTATGGTTGGCGCGTGCCATCTACCGTATGACTGCCATTACATAAGTGGAAACTACAAGATGAAGGCTAGGATGGATGCTTTGGGGCCGATGTTGCAGAAGCTTGGCTTAAGTCCGGAAAGGTTTCGTGTGGAATATGTTTCTGCTGCTGAAGGTGTGAAGTTTGCGGAAATTGTTAGAGAGATGACGGAGCAGATGCATGCTTTGGGCAAGGATAAGATTAAGGCTGAGAATGCGAAGCTGAAGCCAGTTTTGGAGAACATGCTGAAAAGGAAACAGCAACAATAACTCGAACAACAGAATTTTGTTAAGTTGATGATTTGATTTTTTGTTTAAAAGCATAGTAAACTGCGCCGATTAATAAGGTTACGGTGCCGATTATCCATGATTGGAATGATGCAAATAATGCAAAAACTAAAAGTGCAAGACATGTTGCTGCACCAATTGCTGGCACTATTCTTGGATATGTGCGATTTTCCTTTTTCAGTTGCAAAGCTGAAAAGTTGGCAAGCGAGTAATAGAAGAGCATTGCAAATGTGCTTATGGCCACGACCCGTGTTAAGTCTATAAATAAGGCGAGTAAAGTCATCAAAGCGCCTATAATCCATATGGAATAGTATGGCGTATCATATTTTTTATGCAGTTCGCTCAAGGCTTTTGGCAGATCATTTCTTCTCGCCATGGCGTAGGTCATGCGTGAAACTCCTAGTAAGGATGTGAGTAAGACGCTTGCAGTTGCTAACAATCCGCCGAGAGAGACCACGTAGGCAGCAGCACTGATCCCAGTTTGGCTTATCGCATCCTTCAGTGGTGAACTTGATTGTGCTAGTTGTTGAGCTCCGACAAGTCCGACGGCTACTGCGCCTACAATTATGTAGATTATTGTTGATATCGCCAATGAGAGCATTATGGCTCTGGGCACATTACGTTTTGGGTCTTTAATCTCTTCAGAAATCACGGCAACTCTTGCGAATCCACCGTAGGCGAAAAAAATGTAGAATGCACCATAAAACACTCCTGCTTCAAAAGGTGCAAAAGGTGTGAAGTTTGCTGTGTTTATATGAGTTAAGCCTAAAATGATGAAGAATGCTAGTATGAGCAACTTAGCTGTAACGAGAATGTTGTTTAGTAGGGCTGATTCACGTATGCCGTAGAAATTCAGTGCTGTAAAGGCTATGCAGATGATGGCTGCTGTCCAGTTGATTGATAATGTTGGAAATATGGCTGTTAGGTAACTGGCGAAGCCAATTGAAACAGCGGCACCTGCGAAGGTATTTGATATTATCCACATCCAGCCAGTTAGAAAGCCTGTGAATGGCGAAATTAGCTGATACGCATACTCGTATACACTTCCTTCTTTAGGTTGCCAAGCGGTTAGTTCAGCGAAGCTTAAAGCGGTGAATATGGAGATTATTGCCGCTATGAGCATTGAAACTATTAGTGCTGAGCCAGCTTCCTTTGCGGCAATGCCTGTAACAACGAATATGCCTGCGCCGATAATTGCGCCAACACTTATGGCAGTAGCATCAAACAAACTCAAAGAAGGCTTAAGACTAGGATGCACATTTTTTTCGTTGCTCATACTTAACCCAGTCAAAGAATTGCATTGAGAATACTATCAGAGTTTAATGTTTTTATAGTTGTAGGGTCAAAAACTATATTCAAAAGGCGATGTCATGCCACGAAAAGCAGAATTATTTGAAGAAGTCAATGGCAGTGTATTAGAGGGTTACTTATTATTAAGAGAAAGTGGTGCTAACATTCCTCCAGCATGGATTACTAGAGCATCACAGTCAAGACGCAATCTGCACAAAGGAGTTGCACATGTCCTTCAAAAGGGAGAATTAGATGGGCTGCTAAAGCTACGGCAATGGGAAGAACGATACAAGAAAGAGTGTTTTTACCGAGGTATTCGAGCGCTTCTAGAGTTGAAACGGGAAGGGAAGACGAAATATTAATGGTTACTTTTCCCATGATTCCCGTTTTTGCTAAATGTTCAAAAGTAAAATTCTCATACTGATTTGTTTTCCCAGTATTCTCTTGTTCTTAAGTACTGAATTTTTGCCTTTAGAAGATCCATGTAAAACTCGTCTTCTTTAGGGTGCATTTTTCCAAGAATTCTAAAAGCTGTTTCAGGACCTATACCTTTAACCTCTAACGCTACTATTGCCTTTTTGCCGTAACTCAGAATCAAATCAGCCTTCCGTCTAGCCTGAGTTAACTCTTTAAGCTCCTCCTCAGAAAGCTCCTTGCCTTCGCGTCTCTTCTTCAGGGACTCAGCCAAACGCTTCACATCCTGACTAAAATACATTAGCGCCAAAAGCTTAGAGCCACACTTTCCGCATTCTGGCTGTTCCACCAGAGCTCTGATTTTCTCTTCTGCCGTCCATTCTCCACATTGCATGCACAATAGCCTAGCCGTTCTCGCTTCAATAGCCCTCTTCATTTTCTCAATATTACTCAGCAAAACCTCTTCAGGTGCCATCAACTCTGAAACGTCACTAAACTTCTCAAGAATATGATAAGCCAAAGGCGTAGGCTTCTCAACACGATAAACTGTTGCAACCTTAATCTTCCCATCACGAATATCACGCATGATCTCTTTAACCTTATCAACATTCACCTTCTCAACCATAACTTCACGCAAAGTTTCATCATAAATCGGAGTATTACCAAACTGATGCGGCAGTCTCTCTTCTTTTTCAGGACTCATGGTTTTTCCGCGAGGCAAAGCTCCGAAACGTTGTGCAACAAACTTCATTTTGTAAGAAAAAGGAAACTTGGCCTCCATATACTCATTAAAAGCTTTCTCAACCTCCTCATCAGATAAGCCAAACATGGCTTTGCTGAGCGTTTCAAGCTCCTGCTGTCTTAGCTTATGCCTTGCTTCAATCAAAATCCTGTAGCCATCAGTCCACCAACCAATAATAATCTCGTGGTCGGAGAGCACCGAATCAAAAACCCCGCCTAAGGTGCGGTTCACAATCTCGCCAAAACAAGCATGCACAATCAAATACTTGTCAAAAGCCTCAACAACAACATGCCTATCTGTAGGCAATGGAGCACCTTGCTTAACATGCTCATCAACCTCCTTCGCGGCTTCAAGCAAATCTGCTTTGCTTATGGCCAGTTCTTTTGCAGCATTCTCCACTGCAATCTCAACATTGCCTGACTCTTTCAAAAAACTCCAAAGCTTTTCACGCATTCGCCCCGTCTGCTGCGCCAAATCAAAGGGCACTGGAATCATCTCTCCGTCCCAACCAGGAATAGCAGCTAACGGATCCTCAGAAGGTACAACATGAACTGTCCCAGTTTCCTCTTCGATCTGCACGATTCGCCAAACCTTGCCCTTCACTATCATGTTTCTGCCCACCCGTGCGTGCAGTGCCATGAATTCGTCGCCGAGCGTGCCAATTTTTCTATCTGAAATCACGTTCACTATTGGGTAGCGTCTTTCGTCAGGAATCATGCTGAGATTTTCATAATAGTATGTTCTGGTTTTTCGTGCCTTTCTCAAAACTTTACCTTCCTCATCAAACCTCAACTCGTTCAAGCTGGCTAAAAAGCCTATCACATCCAAAAGCTGTTCCTCAGTCAGAGCACGATAAGGATAAGCCCTGCGTAGAATAGCTAATAATTCATCAATTTTGATGGTTTCTTTGTCCATCAGCAGCCCAACAATTTGATGGGCTAAAACATCTAAAGCAGCCTCATGAATCACCACGGGTTCAATCTCGTTCTTATATGCACTCTGCACGGCAGCAATGCTCTCCAGCGTATCATCAGGATAGGCTGTCACGATGACGCCTTCTGAAAATCTGTCTAGGCTGTGGCCGCTACGGCCAACCCGCTGAACCAGACTCGTCACTTGTCTGGGCGAGAGATACTGCACAACCAAGTCAACATTGCCAATGTCAATGCCCAGCTCAAGCGTGCTTGTGCAAACAAGCGCTTTCAACTTTCCGGCTTTGAATTCGTCCTCAATCTGGGCACGCTCTTCTTTGGAGAGGCTGCCATGATGAACAGCAATATCTGAACGTTGGAGTTGAGTGAACTTGTAGCCCAGCATCTCTGCATTCTGCCTACTGTTCACGAAAATCAAAGTTGACTTATGGCTGTCAACAAGTTCGAGAATTCGCCTAATCCTTGCCGCTGCTTCAGGCGCAGTTCTAAGCTTTCCAGCAAAATCGTAATCTACATCAGTTGCCGCTGGAGTCTCCACCTTGTACCTGTAACCTTTAGGCAGCGAAGCCTGAACGACACCAATGTTTCTGCCTGTCCCAGCAATAAACCTTGCAATCTCATCAGGATTGCCGACAGTAGCCGACAAACCAACCCTCTGAAAATCTTTTCCAACGACTTCTCTGAGACGCTCCAAAGCAATCGTAAGCTGAACCCCACGTTTATCTCCCGCAAGTTCATGCACCTCGTCAACAATCATGTATCTCACTTTTGTCAAGTGTTGTCTCATCCGCGAACCCGAAAGAATAGCCTGCATAGTCTCAGGAGTCGTAACGAGCATCTGAGGCGGCGAAATCGCCTGCTTCCGTCTCAACTTCATTTCAGTGTCGCCATGCCTAACCTCAACCGAGATGCCGAGCCTCTCAGCCCAAAAACTCAAACGCTTCAACATGTCACGGTTCAAAGCCCTCAAAGGCGTAATGTAAACTACCGAAATGCCCTTTTTCTCTTCTTGTTGGATTAGTTTGGAGAAAATTGGCAGAAGAACAGCTTCAGTTTTTCCGCTTCCAGTAGGCGCAATTAAAAGCACATTTTCTCCCTCTAAGACCGGTGGAATAGCCATCGTTTGAGGAAGGGTTGGCTCCGCAAAGCCTAGCTCAGCTAAAGCATTGCGGATTGGTTTAGTGAGTAAATCGAAAACAGTAGAGTTTGAGGTTCTTTTGTGCATTGTGTCTGCCAAAACTATGTTGTTAAAGAAAGTTTTATCCTTTTACCCTAAAATTAACAGGAAAGGACAGTTTTAGACCTACATTTTCACGCCATGCAATTGAAACTTTCTCCTTGAACTTCCCTCGGACAAGTGTGTCATTAAACTCTTGAATTAATGGCTCTTTTCTGGAACAGAAAATAACTTCACTTCGTTCATTCGTCCAGACTGTCAACCCTCTGGTCTTTCCTTTATGAATGAGATGCAAAAACGTGTTTTCTTCGTTGATTTGTAGCATGGCGATTGCGTTAGAACCATGCAAAGCACAGAAAAGCGCATATAAGGCTTCGTCAATGTTGTCCATTTCATTCAGCAAATCTTCGAAATAATGCGGAATGACTTCTGAATCAATAAGCTCAACCCTTTCAGACTCCAAAACATGCTCCTTACCTAGTTTTTCCCGAAGTTCTTTATAGTTTTCCACTTTACCATTATGAACCGAAACAACGGTCAAGTTTGGCTCAAGTTCAACAACATAAGGTTGCGCAGTTTCCTTGAACTTTGCGGA
>Ga0172364_10005414_pt1 | contig 10157 bp, 15 predicted proteins | sample LakKivSesite10cm_FD_114545 | JGI IMG/M metagenome (GOLD analysis project Ga0172364, IMG submission 114545) | Sediment microbial communities from Lake Kivu, Rwanda - Sediment site 10cm | ecosystem: Environmental > Aquatic > Freshwater > Lake > Sediment | place: Rwanda: Western Province, Lake... | reverse complement strand
GGGTTGTTAAGAAAATGTTTCTTCGAAAAGGTTGCTATAAAAGCGACGTTGAGTTATTCGCCTTCTGAGAAACCGCGGATGGAAGAACCCTCAGAAAATCCTGAAGGAAAAGGATTCGTCTGCCTAAAAACAGTGAAAACTAGTAGCCAAGCTTAGAAAAAGATGAAGAGTTGAACCACATGACTACAAAATAGCGGGACGGCGATCAATCAAAGTTGAAAGTTTATGCGACGACCTCTAAGCCTTCCAAGCCACACCTTATACCTCTACGTTATCCGAAAAAATAAATAATCCCGCCTTATGACTAAGATGTTATTTGGAAATGGTTAATCTTGATAGATAAGAACGGAATAAAGGGGAAATACTGCATCCCGCTGGGTGAAGAAACAATATTAAAACTGCCCTATTACGCATTTTCAGCTAAATGTATACATCTTATACCTCAAAGAAAAAAGAAGACAGAAACTACGGAAATACCTACAGAAACAAAGATCGTTTTCACAGTTAACCTTTCACATTCAATAAATCAGCTTAAAAACAAAGAAATATCTGAGATCAGATATGACTGTGGGAAACCTGGCTCTATAAGGATATACATGGATGAAGAAGGAAACTTAGCAGGGGAGTACTCATGCAATACAAAGGCATCTCTACTGAGTTTCGTGAAGAAACTATCAGTTTTTTAATCAGGAGAATTACTACATAACGGAACTATTCAAGGATAGTAGATTTATGAAAAAAGATGAGGAACTGGAAAGGATAAGACAAAAGAAGCTTAGAGAGATGTTAAAGAAGCCAGAGAAGAAAGAGAAGCCGATCCTTAGTAAGCCAGTTGAATTGGCAGACAACACTTTTGAATCTGCAATAAAGGAAAATCAGCTTGTTGTAGTGGATTGCTGGGCACCCTGGTGTGCACCATGCCGCATGGTCTCACCCATCATCGAGGAGCTAGCACAAGAATACGCCGGGAAAATTCTATTCGGAAAACTGAATGTCGACGAGAACCAGAGTGTTGCCATGCAATACCAACTGATGAGTATACCCACAATGTTAGTCTTCAAAAACGGTGAACTCGTAGATAGAATAATCGGCGCCATGCCCAAGAAGATTCTGGAATCCAGGATAACACATCACATGCAATAAAAGGAAACTTTACACTGAAATCAGCCCTGCATCTGAACTGTTTCTTTCAAGTATTGGTTACATCTATGTAGATGGTATTAGCTGAAGACATCGATAACGGTGAAAGCTGAACGATTTATCCGGTGTGTACTACTTTTACTTGAGGAAGCAACAATAAATCCACTTCAATGGGCAGTAGATTCGCTATTTGAGGTGGTATAGCAACGCCTAGTTTAGGGGCGCATGAAAATATGTTCTTTTAGCGTAAGAGCTCTTCTGACTTTCTGGTGGTGTTCTTCTAGAGTCTTCATCACACAATATTCCGGAGGCATATCCAGCTCCAAGCAATCCTTCTCAAACTCTGAGTAGAAAGATTTGTCTAACATGAGCAACACAAAATCGGTGTTCCCGTACTTGTTTATCTTTAAACCGTCTATTCTCTTTGGAGGCTCCAATACCTCAGCTAATAATCCGGTTGCATGGTGTGCATCCAAACTTGCGTGGGATCGCCTTTGAGATTGCGATGGATCTTTATATTTTTCCGGAAGGTACTTCACGACCCATCGGTAACTCATCCCCGTATCTTCAGCTATCTTCTCAGCGATTTCGCCCGGTTTTAAGCCTTCTTTGAGCAGTATGGAGCCTAGCTTATCCAGCATGTCGGTTTTCTCTTGGGCTGGAACGGTTCGCCTGCACGCGTTGCCTATAAGCCTGACGATTATTTTATCTTTCTCCGTCTTGACGTTTTCTAAGCGAATCCTCGGCCAATCTTTGTCTGCTTCTAATCGGTGCTGGCCATCTATAACGTTTCCATAAAAGTCCTCCAGAACAGGATAGAGTTTTCCAACCTTCTGGGCTGAGGACTTGTAGTCCTCAATTTGATCCTCTGGATTCTTCTTTTTTCCCAAACTAAACAATCCCCTTCAATACTGTCTGATTATATTGCTTTGTGGCCTAAAAGCTACTAGGTGAAGGAATTTCCTTTGAACTATGACTTTTTGCTCGAATGTTCAAAACTCTTTTAACGGCTTCCTTCACGGTTATTTCTGTTTTAACCTTGGTCTTTTCTATTTTGTTCTGCTCTAACAGAGTTGAAACTCCTAGCCCAAACTCCCTGCCGGCTACTGCATCAACTTTCATGTCTGTGAGCATCTTGACTGCTATGGGTCCTGATCCGTGTTTGTAGCTTGCTGCAGGGTTTTTCACAACTTTTACGTCTATAATTGATCCGTTCTCGACTTCTACTATTACGAAGTTCTGGGCTTTGCCAAACACATCGGATACTGAATCCTCTAATCCTTTATCCTCTTTTGTGGGGATCGCTATCTTAATTCTATTCATTCTCTTTCAACTCTTTCTAAACAATTGTGGAATTCTATTCTTCTTTTTTCAGTTCTTCCAGTCTGCTGTTTATCCTGTTGAGGGCTTCTTCAAGAAACTTCTTTTGGTCTTCCAGTATCGCTATCTCTTGCTCTTTTGGTATGTGGGTATATGTGGGGTATAGAGTATACGGTGTTACAGGCCCGTATGCACCTGTCCACCAAGGAAACCAAGGTAACAACCTGTACCGCCAGAACCAGTAAACATAAGGATTCCAATACGGAGCTGTCACTATTATCGTAGAACCTCCTTACCTGCCAATTTTAACTTTGGATTGGAATTAATATGGTGTGTAGGGGTAAGGCATCATGTATGGGCGTGGCAAGTACTGGTAGTAGTATGGTGGGTAGTAACTGGTGTATGGAAGTCCGTAGGCTGGGTACGCCCACCACCATCTTGGTAGCCATGGGAACCATCTGCAGAACGGGTAAGGGTTGCCGAAACCTCTACCCCAGCCATAGTATCCAAACCCTCGGCCGAAGAATCCGTATCCTCCGCCGAATCCTCCTCTTCCTCTTGGCAATTTTTTTACCTCTTATTGCTCGCTTAACTCTTCAATTCTCTTTCGTATAGCTTCCAGCTGTGACTCTAACATCTGAACTTGTTGCTCTAATACTTGTTTCTCCTGTTCTTTGGTGTAGGTCGGTGGAAAGGGCGTTGCGAAAGGCGTTGGAGCGGTTCCGCCAGGTGGAACCTGAGGCTGCGGTACTGGGGGAACCATTGAAGGAGCTTGCGACTGCAGCCACTGCATATATTGTGGTAGAAGCCCGCTTTGCATCAGCCACTGAGCTGTAGGGGGTAGTCCTGTTGGTGATCTGCCTATCCAGCCTGGTGAGAAACCGAATCTCATCCATCCTGGAAGACCGGTCATGTAGTACATGTATCTATGTCTATAACCCATCTTTTCATTCACCTTTTTTGTGATTATTCACACAATCAAATATGTGTATATGCACAAAAACTATTTAAGGGTTACGGTGTCACATATAAAAGGGAACGAATATGTGGAGAGGAAGACATAGACGAGGACAAAAGGGAAGAAAACCGAAACCAGTACGTCTCCAAGGACCCCCACAGGTTAACGGGTTTAACCCTTTCCCAACAATGAATCGAACACCCATATATTTAGAGGTAGCAGAGCTGGAAGCCTTAAGACTAGTAGACTTGCAAGGGTTGTCACAGGACGAGGCTGGAGAAAAGATGGGTGTGTCTAGGGGAACAATATGGAGGTTTCTACAGAGTGCGAGAAGTAAGGTAGCGCAGGCTTTGACGGAAGGAAGGCAAATCTTGATCGCTCCGTAACTAACTATTTCAATTAATAATCTTTATATTAATTTGTGGATATACACGTAAATAGATGGAAGTGATTATGGTTTGAAGGTTGCTGTCTCATCAAGCGGCCCCTCCTTAGATGCTGCTGTTGACCCCCGCTTTGGACGATGCGATTATTTCGTAATTGTGGAAACAGACACAATGCAGTTCGAGTCTCTTCAGAATGTCAGTCAATACGCAGCACACGGAGCGGGAATACAATCTGCTCAAACTATAGCTGGCAAGGGCGTAAAGGCAGTTTTGACAGGAAACGTTGGGCCTAACGCCTACCAAGCTCTATCCTCCGCAGAGATACAAATCGTGACAGGAGCATTTGGCACAGTAAGAGAAGCAGTACAACAATTCAAGAAAGGAGAGTTGGAAAGCACAACCAACCCCACAGCCCCAATGCATTATGGTACAGGAGGAGGCGGATACGGCATGGGCATGGGTAGGGGTGGAGGACGGGGAATGGGTCGAGGTATGGGTATGGGACGCGGCATGATGCCTTATCCTCAACAACAATATCCTGGAACCCAAACCCCAACGCCTACAACTTCGCCTCAGTTGACCAAGGAACAAGAAGTACAAATTCTGAAGGACCAGATGAAACTCCTGCAAGATCAGCTGGAGCAGATGAAAAAGAGACTGGAAGACTTGGAGAAGTAGGGTTTGATACTAGAAGATTTCCTTCTGCTTTGAAGTGAATTGGATGATAGCTTTTGGTCCAATTCCTTCCCGCCGTTTAGGCAAAAGCTTGGGTGTAAACAATATTCCAGCGAAGATCTGTTCCTATTCCTGTGTTTACTGCCAGCTGGGAAACACGATAAAACTAAGCGTAGAAAGACAAGGCTTCTATAAACCTGAAAAAATCTTCAAAGAAGCTGAGCAAAAGTATGAAAAAGCCAAATCGAGAAATGAGAAGATAGACTACTTAACCTTCGTTCCAGACGGGGAACCAACGTTAGATCTGAATATAAAAGAAGAAATCAATCTTCTCCGTCAGCTACAGACGCCAATAGCTGTACTAACAAATGCCTCCTTAATTTGGAGCGAAGAGGTGAAGGAATCTCTTCTAGACGTAGATTTCGTATCTGTTAAGGTTGATGCTGTCAATGAAAGATTGTGGAAAAGAATCGATAGGCCACATGAATCGCTTATAATAAGCCAGATTACCGATGGGATAGTCGAATTCTCTAAAGATTTCAAGGGAACCTTGGTTACGGAGACTATGCTTGTACAGGGCATCGATTACACTGATGAACTGAAAAAAATAGCTGACTTTTTGGCTGAAGTAGAACCCGATAAAGCCTACATAGCCATACCAACTAGACCTCCAGCAGAAGAATGGGTTAAACCAGCGACAGAGAAGATCATAAATGAAGCCTATCAAGTATTCGCTGAGACGCTGGGAACCAAAAAAGTGGAATACCTCATAGGTTATGAGGGAAACGCTTTTGCCTTCACTGGAAACATAGAGGAAGACTTGCTAAGCATAACCTCAGTCCATCCCATGCGGGAAGAAGCCATTAGAAAACTTTTAGCAAAGGCGAATTGTGAATGGACGGTGGTTGAAAACCTTTTAAACAGAGGAAGTCTGATCGAGATCGAATACGAGAATCACACATATTACATGAGAAAACTGCCGAGTAGAATGAGACGTTAACAAATTTAAGTAGCCATGAAATTAAAGGCATTCATTGAAAGGAACTCAGATTCACCTCTATTTGGCTTTTATTAAGTATTTATGTAAAAATGTTTTATATGATTATTGAGTATACCGAAAAGTGTAACAGTATACTGATCGTTAAACAAAACTATACTCTAAAAGTATACCTATTAAATTATGACCAAAATGGCAAAAGAACCGTGAATTAGGTTTTTCCAAATAATGACTAAGGTGAATTAGTCTAAAAGCAGACATTTTAGGGTAAAGTTACATAATTGTTACATCTCAGACCCCTATTTTAGATACAAAAGTGTAACAGTTTTGCTTTTCTAGACTGAGCAGCAGCTCCCCACGCTTAACAAGCCTCCCATCAACACTATTCCGGTCCACAGGCAGTCTTCCCTCAATCCACCACTTCAGAATAATGGAGAAAAGACAAAAAAGTTAATTACTCCACAAAGCAAAATTTTTTTTATATTTATATGCATTATTACTAATGGTTTAAGAATGCTAGAGCTGCTCGCCAGAAAGCAGAAAGAAAAACACAAGCATTAACTGAAGGGAGCACTTTAATACACGATAGCTAAAAAAATAAAGAGAAAACTAAGCGGTTTAATTTGATTTTGTTATAATCAGTATATGAGTTAGAAAATCAAACAAAGGGAAAATTCCATGAAAGATGATCTGGTTCTGAGAGTGAAGGAATTAAACGTGGAATTGGAAGGAGAGACGGTCATCAATAACCTATCTTTTGAGCTAAGAAAAGGAGACGCTGTAACTATCATTGGACCTAATGGAGCGGGAAAAACCGTCTTGTTAAAAACGTTGTTAGGGCTTCTGCCATATAAAGGAGAAATAATCTGGAAAAAAAATATTAGAATAGGTTATGTTCCTCAAAGGCTGCCTTTCATAAAAGACATCCCTTTAAGCGTGAAAGACTTTTTAAAACTAAAGAGACCTTCTGAGAAAGAGCTGGAAGAAACTCTAAATTCCGTAGGATTTAAGCAAAATCTCTTGGATAAAAAGACAGGTGATTTGTCTTCTGGACAGTTTCAAAGACTTTTGATAGCGTGGAGCTTAATTAAGGATCCTCAAGTTCTACTTTTCGACGAGCCAACTACCGGCATCGACATTGAAGGCGAAGAAACCGTTTACAGGCTTTTAGAAAGACTGAAAGAATCTAGAGAATTAACAGTCTTATTGGTTACCCATGACTTAAGCGTCGTATACACCTTTTCTAATAATGTCATTTGTTTGAATAAACAACCGATATGTCATGGTCTTCCCCAAAAAGTATTAACTCCTGAAAACCTGAAAAGGCTTTATGGCGAAGAAGTAAAGTATTATCGCCACAAGCACCTAAACGCGAGTTAAAGCATATGAGTAGCCTTTTGCTGAGTTTAACTGTGGGAACTTTTGTTGGAGGAGTAGCTGGCTATCTGGGAACTCTGATGTTAGGCAGAAGGATGGCATTAGTAGCTGGTCCTCTAGGTCATTTAACCCTGCCAGGAATAGCATTAGCCTTAATTTATGGATTTGATATATCTCTAGGTGCTTTTCCCTTTGTCGTTTTGGGAATAGTCTCGATCTGGTTGTTCGAAATGAGAACAAAACTGCCGATGGAGGCTTTGACAGCTGTAGTTTTTGCTTCCGGGGTGGCTATTGCCTTTCTGTTTCTACCTATTGGACAAGCAGAAGCCGCTTTGGTTGGAGACGTCTCAACAGTAAATCTTTTGGATGCGACAATTTCTGTTGTTTTAATGACTTTAGTTTTTTTAACAATCTTGAAAATTTATCCGACGATGACTCTGATCAACGTCTCTGAAGATTTGGCTAAATCTCAAGGAATAAAAGTCAAAAAATATAATTTTATCTATTTGCTTTTAATCGCCATCATCGTAGCATTGGGAGTAAAGGTAGTTGGGAGCCTTTTGACCGCAGCTTTAGTAGCAATTCCAGCTTGCAGCACTAGAAACCTGAGTAAAAATATGCTTCAATATGTTCTTGGTGCAATAATCGTCGGGATAGTATCTTCTTTCTCAGGGATTCTCCTTTCCGAATTTTCAGGCTTTCCGGCAGGTCCTCTAATTATTTTGGTAAACTCAGTAATCTTCTTAACATCAACAATTCTAAAAAGATAACAGATCAAAGCAACTTCTGAACGCCGAGCCTTGTTGAAAACCAAGAAGACCATTACTATTGATACTGGGCAGTTATAGGATTGAGAATCGTAACCTATATGGTCTTATTGACTAAAATTGCTAGAGCATAAGGAATAATACTTTTTTGCTTTGTGGACTTCTATGTGAATTCTCCTCCCCCACACATAATCAACCAATCATCCTTTATCCTTTTCCCTCCTCCCTAAGATGGCTCATCAATGACGGCACACTCCTATACGTGGTTCCTAACCGCACCATGGCACTCCGCCAGAGAACCAATCTAACTAACGCGGTCAACCCGCAATCCACAAAACAGGGTCCAGTCATTCCTCTTCCAAAGAATGAAACTCCTCTCGATTCTTCAACATCCAATAAATCGCCTTCAACATCTTCCTCCCAGCAGCCACAGCAGCAACCTGCTTCCTCTTCCTCTTAGCCAGCCCATGATAAAACCTAGAGAGCCGAGTATCATAGCAAACATGAGCATCAACAGACTGAGTCAAAGCCCAACGGATCCACCGACTACCCTCTTTAGTGATAGGCCCATAAACCGTCTTTTCACCGCTCCTATAGACGGAAGGAACCAACCCTGCGTACGCGCAAAGCTTCTCAGAATAGGAAATCTACTCACGTCACAAATCCCAGCCAATAACAGTAAAGCATTATAATATCCGACCCCAGGAATAGTCGTCAGCAACACAGCATCTTCATTCATCCGAGCTAAGTCCCTTATCTTCTTTGAAACTTCAAGTATCTGTTTGTCAAGAACATCAATTACCGCTGTAAGCTGATTGATGGATTCTATCCCTAAACACTTCAGTTCACATCCACTTCTAGTGGATAATGGAACATGGAGGTCAATGTCCCTCCCGTCCAATTCAGCGTGAACCCGGTTCTTCAACCGTGTCCTCATCCTAACAAGGAAAGCCTTATGCTTAACAAGACTCCTTAACTCTCGAATCTGCTGTGGTGGAGCCCAAGATTCCGGAACCAAATCGCACCTCAACAAATGGGTCAGAATCTTTGAGTCGATCTTGTCAGTCTTCACTTTTGCCTTAGCAATCGCCTTAGTCTCTGTAGGATGAGCAAGCTTCACCTTGTAGCCATCCTTCTCCAACCATTCGTAGACAGGCTGCCAACATAACACCAGCCGAAAATCCTAGCATGACATCCAACAACTTATCTGAAACCTTTTTGGTAAACAGTACCGGTAAAGCTCCAGCACCAGTAGATAAACCCGCAACTAAACTGGCAGCGAAACCAAGCCAAATCGTCCCATCGATCATACACAACACATAACCTATATGCATTATCTGTGAGACGGAAAGAAGGGGAAACATTCTTCTCCAAAAGATTACTTCATCATTTCCAAGGATTTTTCGAGAATATTTCTGGATTTTTCTTCAACTTTCTTCTTTATGATGACCTTTGGTTCTAGTGTTTCTAAGCTCTTTATGATGCTTAACATGGTTATCTTTTTCATATCTGCGCATACAGCCTTTGGGTTAACTGGGTGTATGTCCTTGTTTGGATAGAGCCTAGTTGCTCTGTAAGAAAATCCTTCTTCCGTTCCGAGAAGAAACTTGCTTCTTCTTGACTCGCCAATCTCTCTTAATATTTGGCTTGCGCTTCCGATGTAATCAGCGATCTCTTGGATTTCAGGAGATACCTCTGGATGTACTAGTAGTTCAGCGTCAGGATGTTCACCCTTCGCTTTTTCAGTTTGATAACGGTTAATTAGCTGTTCATGTACGTAGCAGTAACCATTAGATGGTACAGGAACTATCTTTTTGCCAGTTCTTTTTGCCACATATGAGCATAGATTCTGTCTGGACCGAAGAGAATCTCATCGGCGTCAAGTTTAGAGATTAGCTTTAGTGCTGAGGCGCTTGTGACAATATAGTCAGCATACATTTTTGCATCCGCAGAAGTGTTTATATACAAAACTAGCGGCGCGTCTGGATTTTTCTCTTTAAACTTCTTGACAGTTTCAACATCCAAGAAATCTGCAAGTGGGCAAACTGCTTTCGGCACTGATTGTAGTATAATCCTATCCTTGTTTAGGATAGCTGCAACTTCAGCCATAAACGAAACACCCGCAAACACTATTACTTCCACATCTGTATTCAGAGCCTTCACTGCAAGTTCCAAACTATCCCCAACGAAATCGGCAACATCCTGAACCTGTAGAGACTGGTAGTTATGCGCCAATATTACGGCATTACGTTTTTCACAAAGAATCTTAACTTCTTCCTCAAGCCTTTCTACACAATTTTTGCAGTTCAATGATACCACATCATGTCGAGATACGTAGACGAAATGGAGAAGGTAATAATCCGCTTCCCGCAATTAAAGATTATCAATTCTTGCTAAGTTTTTGCAGCCTTTATGCAGACGAATCCTTTTCCTTCAGGATTTTCTGAGGGTTCTTCCATCCGCGGTTTCTCAGAAGGCGAATAACTCAACGTCGCTTTTATAGCAACCTTTTCGAAGAAACATTTTCTTAACAACCC
>Ga0172364_10005412_pt1 | contig 10158 bp, 5 predicted proteins | sample LakKivSesite10cm_FD_114545 | JGI IMG/M metagenome (GOLD analysis project Ga0172364, IMG submission 114545) | Sediment microbial communities from Lake Kivu, Rwanda - Sediment site 10cm | ecosystem: Environmental > Aquatic > Freshwater > Lake > Sediment | place: Rwanda: Western Province, Lake Kivu... | reverse complement strand
GTGCGTCATAGCGAACACTAGGATGCTCGAGCCGAGCCTCCGCGCGTCCGCAGCGACGACGCCCCTGCAGAACGGGCACTCCTCGCCCTCCCAGCCGCAGCCGAGGCCGAAGCGATTGTATATGACGGCCAGGCTCCCGTCCAGAGTCACGCCCTCGATCACCGGCACGGCGAGCTCTGGGTCGGTCGCGCGGACGGCCGGCGCGTACTCGACCTGGCGGATGCGCTCGCCGGCGGCGTTGAGTATCTCGTGGTCAAGTGGCAGGACCTCGAGCTTCGCTTCGGGCAGCACGCGCGCGATCTCGCGCCTGAAGGCCGCGTCGAACGTCTTGCGGCCACAGCACGCGTCGGCTATGAGCACGCCGCCCTTCCGGAGGTAGTCGCGCAGGCGCAGGGCCTCCGTCTCCGAGAAGACAAAGTCGTCGTGCCCGGTCATGTAGAGGACCGGGTGGGCCACGGTCTGGTTCGTGCGGAGGTCCACCGCCTCGCGGCTCATGCGCACGCCAAGCGTCGTGTGCTCCTGGACGTAGCGCAGAAGGTTCGCCGGACCCGATGGGTTCGGGTCCCAGTCGCCGCCGTGGACGAGCTGGCCGAAGGCGAGGCGCTGGCCGGCGGTCTCGTCCGCCTCGTGATAGACCTTGGTCGTGGCCAGGAACCTCCCCAGGCCGTAGAAGGCCTGGGCGTAGGCCAGGATGTTCACGCCCATCCGCACGGCCTCCTCCGGGCCGTCCTGCTCGGACCAGACGCGCTTGCCCTGCTCGTGCGTGTGGCCCGACCACGCGCACGAGAGGTCGTACGGCGTCAGGAACACCGCGGTCCGGCAGCCGATGCCTATACCCAGGAGTGTGGGCTCCGCGCGAAAGGGGGCCTTGCCCTCGACCCTGTAGCCCACCTCCTTGATATCATAGACCGTGTGGAACACCGGGTGGTCCGGCGCGAGCTTCACCTCGCGCCGGCGGGGGAATATCTCGTGCATCTCGCGCACCCATGCGCGCAGGAAGTCGTCCGACCCGCAACAGGCGTCGCAGATGAGCGTCCCGCCGTCCTGGAGGTACCAGCGGAGCTTCTTGCGGACCTCGTCGGAGAGGGTGTAGCCCTCGTGGCCGGTGAGGTACAGGACCGGTATCTCCGCCGGGTCGAAGCTGAACTCGTCGAACGAGACCTCGATCGAGCGGCGGTTGATGCCGACATCCCGCGAGAAGCGTTCCATGAGCCGCTGGATGTCGTCCGGGTCGGTGGTCCAGTCGAGATACCTGAAGGGACGGCCGGCCGCGTCGGTGCCCTCGACGACGTTGCCGTAGCGGACCTTGGCGACCAGCGCCGGCGGCGCGGGCGGGCGCTTCTTCTCGGTCCGCCTGAGCGGCGTCGCCGGAAGCGGCAGTGGCGGGAAGGACTCGCCGCCGGTCCTGCGCTGGGGCGCCGCCTTGGGCGGAGGCCCGCAGCTTCCGGCCTGGGCGGCGCCCGTCCAGACGGCCGCCGCGGCCGCGAGGACGACGAGGCGGCTTGCCGTTCCGCGAGCCAACGCGCCCATCCCTTCGAGCCGGCGGGGCCGCTACTTGCCCTTGCCCTGGTTGGCGACCGCCTGGGCCTTCCTCTGGATCTCCTCCGGGTCGCCGAGGTAGTAGTGCTTTATGGGCATGAGCCCGCCGCTGGCGTCCTCCTCGAGCTCGTACACGAGCGGGACCCCCGTCGGGATGTTGAGCTTGACGATCTCGTCGTCGGAGATGCCGTCCAGGTACTTCACGAGCGCCCGCAGGCTGTTCCCGTGGGCGGCGACGAGGACGCGCTTGCCCGCCTTGATCGCCGGCGCGATGTCGCTGTGCCAGTAGGGCAGGAAGCGCTCGACCGTGTCTTTCAGGCACTCGGTGACCGGCAGCTCGTCCTCGGCGAGCGAGGCGTACCGCGGGTCGCGACCTGGGTACCTCTCGTCGTCCTTCTCGAGCGCCGGCGGCGGGGTGTCATAGCTCCGCCGCCAGACGAGCACCTGCTCGTCTCCATACTTCTGGGCGGTCTCGGACTTGTTGAGGCCCTGCAGCGCCCCGTACATCCGCTCGTTCAACCGCCACGAGCGGTGGACGGGTATCCACATGAGGTCGAGCTCGTCCAGGACGATCCAGAGCGTCCTTATGGCGCGCTTCTGGACGGACGCGAAGGCGACGTCGAAGACGTAGCCCTCGCGCCTGAGGATGCGCCCGCTCTCCTTGGCCTCCTCGATGCCCCTGTCGGAGAGGTCCACGTCCGTCCAGCCCGTGAAGCGGTTCTCCCTGTTCCATGTGCTCTCGCCGTGCCGCAAGAGGACGACCCTGTGCATGTAGCGATCCTCCCGGAATATCCCCGCGTCGCCCGCTCCCAGCCGACCGGGCGGATGTTAGCATCCGCCCGCCGGTAAGTAAAGGAGCGTGTCACTGGAGCCGGACGTCCGGAACTGCCGCTCACCACGCAGGGCGGTGCTTCAGCTACTACAAGCGCCAGACGATCTTGCCCCCCACCGCCGCGACAAGAGGAGCGCGGCAGAGGCGAAAGGAAGCGTCCCTCCGGCGGCGTTAGTCCTCCGACGGCCCGGCGACCCTGGCGAAGAGCTCGCCCAGGAGCGCCGGGACGCCCTCGCCCGTCGCCGCGGAGATGGCGACGATTCCGCCGTATGCCTCGCGCAGGCGCACGAGGCCCTCGACGGCGTCGGGCAGGTCCATCTTGTTCGCCACGAGGACCTCCGGCCGGCGGGCGAGCTCCTCGGAGTGGCCGGCGAGCTCGCGTCTTATGATCTTCACGTTCTCGACCGGATCGGACCCATCCAGCGGCGCGGCGTCGACGATGTGGACGATGAGCCGCGTGCGCTCGACGTGGCGCAGGAACTCGTGGCCGAGCCCCGCGCCTCGGCTGGCGTCCTCGATGAGGCCGGGCAGGTCGGCGATCACCATCTCCTTCCAGTCGCCGGTGGTCACGATCCCGACCACCGGCGAGGTGGTCGTGAAAGGATACGGCGCGACCTTCGGATGCGCCGCCGAGACGCGCGAGAGGAACGTCGACTTGCCCGCGTTGGGGAGCCCCACGAGCCCGGCGTCGGCTATGAGCCTGAGCTCTATGTCGAGCTCGCGCGACTCGCCCTCCCCGCCCGGCTCGGCTCGGCGCGGGGCCTGGTCGGTCGGCGTGGCGAAGTGCTGGTTGCCCCGCCCGCCGGCGCCGCCGCGGGCGACGACGGCACGCTCGCCCTCCCTCGTCAGGTCAAAAAGCATCTCGCCCGTCGCGGCGTCCCTTACGACGGTGCCCGGCGGCACGCGCACCACCAGATCCTCGCCGCGGCGGCCGGAGCAGTTCTTGCCCCCCCCTGGGGAGCCGCTGGCCGCCGAGAGCCGCTTCCTCCGGTAGAGCTCCAGGAGCGTGACGGCCTGGCGGGTCACCTCGAAGACGACATCGCCTCCCCGCCCGCCGTCGCCCCCGGCCGGGCCGCCCTTGGGGCGGTACTTCTCGCGCAGGAAGGCGACCTTGCCGTCGCCCCCGCGGCCGCCGCGGACCTGGACGTGCGCCTCATCGATGAACACGTTGAACCTTTCTCGGCCGGCGAGTCGCCAGCGGCGCGGCGCCAAGGATTCCGCATTTTGCGAGCCTGTCTGCGTGCGTGCGGCAGCACGCACAGGCAGGCCGCCAAGCGAACGAGTCCGCGCCAGGGGCGTAAGACACACTCGGTGACGCCGCGCGAAAGGAGGGACGCCTTACGGCGCGACGCCCGTCAGGCCCGCTCCCCGTTGCGCCCGCCCGACCCGCGCGCTCTCTCGATCGCCTCGCGCACCGCGGGCAGGAGGAAGAGGCCCTCCGTGTCGACCGCCGCCAGCGCGCGCGCGACGATCTCGACCTTCCTCGCCGGCAGCGCCCCTTCGGGGACGAAGACGATCCACTTGCCGCGGAGCACCACGACGGCGCCCTCCGAGTCCGCCGGGCACGTGCGGACCTCGAAGCCGAGCGACTCGGCCACCTCGGCCAGCCGGCCGGCGAGCACTTCCGGATCCATGGCACGACCTCCGCGGCAGTAGGCCGCGCCTACGCCGCCGCGTCAACCGCGTATCGGCAGTTCCGCTCCGTCCTTGAGGAAGAGCGGTATCCGTTCGAGCGGCGCGGCGGCGTCGAAACGCTGTCCGCCCTGACGCCGCTCGCCAGTCCACGCATCGGTCCACTCGGCGCCCGCGGGGAGGTAGACGCTGCGCGAGGCGGCTCCCGGTTCAAGCACGGGCGCCACCAGGATGTCCGGGCCGAAGAGGAACTCGTCGTCCGCCCCGTAGCACTCCTCGTCATCCGCGAAGTCGAAGAAGACCGGCCGCATGGGCGGGGTCCCGTTCGCGCTGGCGAGGCGCATCTGCCGCATCACGTAAGGCCGGAGCCGCTCGCGCACGAAGAGGTACTCCTTCAGGATGGCGTAGACGCTCTCGCCGAAGGACCACACCTCGTTCGGCGCCCCGACCGTCCCCCCGCCCGGGCTGCGGAAGCCGTGGAGCCGGAACAACGGGCAGAACGCGCCGTACTGGAACCACCTGACCAGGAGCTCGTGGAACTCCGGCGACCCGATGTCGCCGCCGAAGAAGCCGCCTATGTCGGTAGTCCACCAGGGGATGCCGCTCATGCCGATGTTCAGCCCCGCGCGCACCTGATCGCGCAGCGCCTCCCACGTCGAGGGGATGTCGCCCGACCAGACGGCCGCTCCGAAGCGCTGGCTCCCGGCCCAGGCCGACCGGCACAGGTTGAGAACCGCCACCTGCCCGGCCGCGCGCATCCCATCGTAGAAGCCGCGCTGGTGCAGCATCGGGTAGATGCAGCCGACCTCCAGGCCGTTGCCCAGGTGGTAGCGCATGTTCTCGTGGTCGGCCGGCTGGATCTCAGGCTCGCACGCGTCGAGCCAGAAGACCTCGATCCCGATCGAGTGGTAGCCCTCGCGGACCTTCGACCATATGAACTCGCGCGCGGCGGGGTTCGTCGGGTCATAGTAGTGGACGTATGCCCCGCGGCCCCACTTGTCAATGAAGCCCATCTGGGGGCCGACGCCGCGCTCGGTGCCGGCGAGAAGGCCGCGGCTGGCCATCTCCCCGAAGTTCCCGCTGGCCTGCTCCACCGTCGGCCAGATCGACACCATGACCTTTGCGCCAAGCGAGGCGATCTCCTTCACCATCGCCTCGGGGTCCGGCCAGCACTCGGGGTCGAACTTCCAGTCGCCCTGCGCGCTCCAGTGGAAGAAGTCGACGACGATCACCGACAGCGGAAGCCCTCTTCTGTTGTACTCGCGCGCGATGCCGAGGAACTCCTCCTGCGTGACGTAGCGCGCCTTGCACTGCCAGAAGCCCGAGGCCCATTCTGGGAACTCCGGCGCGTGGCCGGTGAGGTCTGCGTAGCGGCCCATGAGGCCGGCGTATGACCCGGCCGCGACCACCACGTAGTCGATCTCTCGCGCGGCCTCGGCCACCCAGCGCGTCGACTCGCGGCCGAGCTCGACGCGCCCGATGGAGGGATTGTTCCAAAGGAAGCCGTACCCGAGGCTCGATACCAGGAACGGGATCGCGACCTCGGTATTGAGCTGCACCAGGTCCACGACCAGGCCCTTCTGGTCGAGCCTCCCGTGCTGGTGCTGGCCGAGGCCGAAGATGCGTTCGTCGTCGCGCGCCTTGAAGCGCTGCATGACCCGGTACGTCCCGCCGCCGCGCGAGGCGTGGTGCCTGTTGGGGCGATGGATGGGCCTGTATTCCTCGAGAAGGGTCTGGCCATCGGAGGCGCGGTAGAACCTGACCAGCCCGTGCCGGGAAACCTCCGCGGCCAGAAGGCCGTTCGTCACGGTCGCCTTCTCCTCGCCGACCTCCGTCGTGACCTGCGCGAGCTCCGGCTCGACGAGCGCCCAGTCCTCTTCCGTGAACGTGGCGTTCCGCGTGGCCCGGACGCGCAGCGCGTCCGGCCCCCACGGCTCGACCATGAAGGTCTCGTCGCCCATGCGCCAAGCGATCCTGTCTTCCTCGACGGCGAACGGATTCATGCGCTTCCTTTCACTTCGCCGCGCGCGGGGCGCGTCGGCTCCTGCGGCGACGGCCCGCGCGCGGCCGGCGCGATCCACGGCCGGTAGTCGATCCTCTCGACCTCGATGGTGCCATGCCTTGCTTCGACGAACGGGCGGCCGTCCCTGACGCCGACCGTGCCGAAGCCGGAGGCCGTCGAGAGGAAGCTCCGGAAGTCGCCCTCGATCCGCGGGGCGACGTGGAGCGTCTTCTCGACGGCGTCGTACCGGACGCCTGCCAGGCCCTGTATGAGCGCGTAAGAGGACATTGCCCGCGCGTACCAGTGGCCGCACTCGTACTCGTCGAAGGGGTTGCGCACGCGGCCGTCGTAGCGGTCGCGCGCCGCCCGGACGATGCGAAGCGCCTCCGCGACGTGCCCGGTCATCGCCAGGTGCGAGGCGACCTGGTACTCGAACCCGGTCCAAACCTCGTTGCTATAAGGGAACGGGAGCGACGGCTCGCCGCCCCTCGGCCACGTACACAGCAGCAGCCCGCCCTCGTCGCCCAGGGCGAAGCCGGGCCGCTGCGGATTCGCGTGCTCGGAGGGGTCTTCCCGGAAGTTGTGGCGAAAGACGGAAAGGAGGTGGCTTTCGACCTTCGCCGGGTCGAGCGCCGGTGCCAGGCCGCAGCAGGCCGCCATCCACTCACCGAGAACGCCGTCTGCGAGGCACCCCGTGCCATACTGGTACTTCGGCCCCTCGCGCCGGACGATCTCGAAGGCCTCCGGCGGGAGGTCCTTGCCGGCCTGCTCCAGGGGCGACGGGGCTCTCAGGTCGGTCCACTCGACGCGCTGGACGAAGTACTCGCCGTTGAACAGCTCGCGCTCGGCGAAGGCGCGGCCCTTCTCGCGGAGCGCCTCGTAGCGGGCGACATCCTCGCCGAGCGCGCGGCCCATCGCGGCCGCGGCCCCGAGCGCCCCGAGGTAGAAGCTCGTACACATGCCGTCCGGTCCCCAGAACTCTATGTCGTAGGTGTTGTGGTGCGGCTCCTTCACGACGCCCTCGCCGTCCGGGTCCCACGTCTCGATGCAGTAGTCGAGGCTGCGCCTGACGCTCGGCCACATCGCGCCGAGCCAGGCGGCGGCGCCTGCCTGCGCGTCGGCAGACACCCCGCCGATGCGCCAGTCGCGGTGGACCTTCATGATGCCGCCGAGCTGCCCGTCGGCCGCCGCGTGGAAGCCGTGGTCCGCCGGGCGGATGGGGAGGTACGCGCGGAAGTTCTGGTGGCCGCGCTCGTCCTGGCACTCGCCGAACTCCGTCTGACGCAGCGAGCGTTCGAGCTCCGGGAAGAGGTGCGGCAGCGCCTGGGCGTAGTTCCACACGTGCGTGCACGACCCGTGGCAGCAACCGGCCTCGTCGCAGCAGCCCTCCCACGCCCAGAGCCGGCCGTCCGCCTGCCTGAGGACGGTCGGCGACTTGAGTATCGTGAGGTTCGCCGCGACGGCCTCGACGACCTCGTCCGGGAGCGTAGTGTCCTGAAAGCAGTCGGCGAAGGCCAGGCTCCGCTCACGGAGGTCGTCGCAGCGCTCGCGCCAGTGCCTGTCGACGGCCTCCACGTCCGCGAAGCGCCCGGCGTACCACGGGACGTAGGTCTCCCTCGACCCCGGGCGCGCGCGGCAGCATTCGCCGCCGACGCAGCCGTCGTCCGGGTCCTTGCCGATCCTGAGGTCGGAGACCGGGACATGCCAGGCGAGCCGGAGCCTGATCGTCCTCGCCTCGCCTGGCCGGAGGCCGATCGGCACATAAAGGCTGCCGCCGGGGCTCGGCCCGCCGTCCGCGAAGGACGGCGCCTGACGCGCCCGTCCGCCGCCAGGCACGGCCTCGCCGCGGGCGATGGCCTTCCAGACCATCGTCAATGGATCGAACCATCCGCCGCGGAACCAGGCACAGTCCACGCGGACCGCCGCGTCGTCCGCGGCGGCGAGGAAGGCCCCGCAGTCCCAGGGCTTGTCTTCCGAGGGCGGCTGCCAGAGGACGAAGCCGTCCCCGGCGGCGGACGGGCGTACCTCCTGGCCGCCGGATCCCGTGGCCATGAAGTTCGTCGCGTGGAAGGACCAGACCGCTTCGACTGGATGGCCCGAACGGTTGGCGAGGCGGTACTCCAGCGCCGCCGCCGGCAGGCTCGATGCGTCCGCGTCGCCCGGGACGAACGGGCTCCAGCCGGTGACCTCGACCACCAGCGGAACCTTCGGATCGGCGAGGTCGACGCGGCCGAAGGGGAAGCGCGCGGAGAACTCCGCGTGCGCGAAGCGGGGCAGGCCGTAGCTCTTACCGCCGCAGCCGTTCCCGGCGCCGCCCTGCCCCTTGCCCCAGGGGAAGAACACCTTCCACCCGGGCACGGGGCCCTCGATGACCCGCGCGACGTTCGGCTCGCCCTTTACGCAAAGCGCCGAGAAAACGAGTGGTTCGTTCAGAACCTCCGGCCGGTGGCGCAGCGAGACGTGCGAGAGCGCCCCGGTCCCCTCCAGGCAGACCATCCCAGCGCCGATGCCGCCGAGCGGGAAGGCGACATGGTTGAGGTGCTCGCCCGCCCACGGCCCGTTGTACCGCCGCGCGCCTGGGGCCATGTCGCTCCCGTGCCGCCGCCTGCCGCGCTGCCGGCAAGGGGCCCGGCCATGTCCGGCCTGCCTGGCGTCAGACAGGCCGACAGGCAGGCAGACTGGCGCTTGCGTCTGCTGGATGCCGGCCTTGCCGAAGTCGACTTTCTTCGGCGCGATCTTTTCGATCGCCTCGACGTGGGGCGCCTTGTCGGTCGCAAGCATGACCCTCGGCTTCGCCCACCGGACGGCGTTCGTGATGACCTTGATGATCTGCGGGTTATGGAAGATCGGATACGTCTCGTGCCCGGGGCGGAAGTAGAATATCCGGCCGTTGCCGCGCTCCCAGCAGCAGCCGGACCGGAAGACCTCGCCGCCCTCGAACCACGAGATGAACACGAGCTTGTCAGGCGTCGGGATGTCGAACCGCTCGCCGTACATCTCGGCGTTCGGCAGCTCGATGTACTCGCCTATGCCCTGCGTGATCGGGTGGCCGGGCTCGATGTTCCAGAGGCGCTCCTTCTCCGCGGCCTCGCGCCACTTGAGCGAGCAGTTCGTCCCCATGAGGGACCTGAATATCTTCGAGTAGTGCCCGGAGTGGAGCACGATGAGGCCCATGCCCGTCAGTACTCGGGCCTTGACGCGCTCTACGATCTTGTCGGCGACCTCTCCGTGCGCGGCGTGGCCCCACCAGGTGAGCACATCGGTGGAGTCCAGCACGGCCTCGGTGAGGCCGTGCTCGGGCTCGTCGAGCGTTGCCGTGCGGACCTCGATGTCGCCGGCGGCCTTGAGGCCCTTCGCTATCGTCGCGTGCATGCCGTCTGGATAGAGCTTCTTGACCGCCTCGTTGGACTTCTCGTGCCGGAACTCGCCCCAGACCGTCACCTTGATCTTCTCGCCCATGCTGTTTGCTCCTATGGATGGGACTTCAGCCGACGGCGGACGCCCCGCGCGCCCGCCACGCGGCGGGAAGATGCTCCCCACGGGCCGGCAGGTCAAGCTCGTGCGACGCTCAGGCGCCCCGGTTCCGCCTCCAGGTCGGGCTCGAGCGCTCCGGTGCCGCCTGCACGCCACGGACGCACGGTTCGTCGAGCCTGCCCGAGGCGCATGCCGGCTTGCGCGGACCGCCGCGCGCCGGTATCATCCGACTTGTCTGGGGCCGCCCGCCAGTCGGCCACCAAGGAGTCTCGCGGCCCTGGTGCGCCTCCGGGCGCGGCGCGAGGGCTCGGGTGAACGATGAACGTGCAGTGCGAGCTGTGTCCGAAGGCGTGCGTCATCGAGCCGGGCCACAGCGGCGAATGCCGCATCAGGGTCAACCTCGACGGGAGGCTGCTGGCCGTCACGTACGGCCACCCGTGCGCCATAAACGACGACCCGGTGGAGAAGAAGCCGCTCTTCCACTTCCTCCCCGGCACGCGGATCCTCTCCCTGGCGACCGTCGGCTGCAACCTGCACTGCCTGAACTGCCAGAACTCGGATATCTCCCAGGAGAACCCGGAAAACATCGCCGCAGACTACGTTCCTCCCGAGCGCGTCGTCGGGGCCGCCAGGCGCTGGGGGTGCCCGTCGGTGGCCTACACCTATACCGACCCGGTCG
>Ga0172364_10005411_pt1 | contig 10159 bp, 6 predicted proteins | sample LakKivSesite10cm_FD_114545 | JGI IMG/M metagenome (GOLD analysis project Ga0172364, IMG submission 114545) | Sediment microbial communities from Lake Kivu, Rwanda - Sediment site 10cm | ecosystem: Environmental > Aquatic > Freshwater > Lake > Sediment | place: Rwanda: Western Province, Lake Kivu... | reverse complement strand
TGATAAGCTCGAGAGCATGCGTTATGAGGAACTCCATCCCTTCCCCATGGATGACATTGAACCCTACATCTACGAAGCTGTCAAGCAAGAAGATTACCTGCCTACCGAGACTGAACGTGAATACCACGTGAGACAGAAGCATTACCGGCAGATAAAGGCCGACTTTGCCGACGGCAAAATCACGAACATAAATGACCTGATAACTTATAATCTTGACATTCGCAAGTTTACCGAAGACTGGACACGAGGAATCAAAAACCCGGTTACCCTGCGCGCCTTCTACTTTAACTGCCTTACTAAAGTGACCATTCTTGACCCGGCGGTGGGTAGCGGTGCCTTTCTCTTCGCTGCTCTAAATATGCTGGAACCTCTCTACGAAATCTGCCTTGATAAGATGGAAGAACTAGGCGGACCCAATTATTCCGACTTTACTGAAGAATTGGCAAGAATTCGCCAACATCCCAACCGCAAGTATTTTGTGCTCAAAAGTATCATCGTCAATAACCTGTTTGGCGTGGACATCATGGAAGAGGCAGTGGAAATCTGCAAACTGCGCCTCTTCCTAAAACTTGTCTCCCAGGTTGATGATGTGGACAAGATTGAACCCTTGCCAGACATAGACTTCAATATCCGCGCTGGAAACACGCTGGTGGGATACACTAATCTAGAGCAGATTCGGGCGGTAACCAAAGTAGGGGGTGCCCAGGGAAAAATGGACCTGGGTGGTGAAATAGAAAGGATTGACCGGAGCGCCCAGGCAGTGGACCGCGTCTTCCAGTCCTTTCGTGCCCTGCAGACCTGGATCAGTGTTGACTCCCGGGAATTGGCCCGCGCTAAAGCAGGGCTAAAGCAGGACCTGGGCAAGCTACAGGACGAGCTGAACCGTTATCTGGCAGGGGAATACGGCATTGATGTTAAAAACAATGCCACTTACCACAGGTGGCTTTCCACAAACCAACCATTTCATTGGTTTGTCGAGTTCTATAGCATCATGAAGAGCGGCGGATTTGATGTGATTATTGGCAATCCGCCATATGTTGAGTATACAAAGGTAAAGGACACCTACACAGTCCGTGACTATAAGACTGAAAGTTGCGGAAATCTGTACGCTTTCATGGTCGAGCGTTCTCTACATCTTCTAGGAAACAGTGAGAGCCGTTTTGGAATGATCGTACCAATCAGTATCGTGTCTTCGGAGAGAATGTCACCACTTCGTAAGGAAACCGTTCAACATTGCTCAAGTTTATGGATGAGTAACTTTGCTATCCGGCCCCAACCACTATTTGCCGAAATAATGCAACGCAACACTATCATAATTGCTCATACAGGAGAGCACGAACATAGGCTATTCTCAACCGGATACTTACGTTGGGTTGCTGCTGAGCGCGACTTGCTTTTCAGGCGTATATCAATGACAGAGGTTACGAGGTTTTCAACGAATGATGATGTCATACTGAAAGTGTCCAGTGGATTAGCGGCAAGTATTCTCAAGACTGTAAGAGACCCGAGCAATCCTACTGTTGGCCAGCTTAGAAGTGCGAACACCAGTGTTTTGTATTTCCATGATAGTGGAGAATCCTACTGGACAAAGGCTTTATTGGAAAAGCCGGTCGCCTATAGAAACGGCGCTCCTGTTGACCCTGCGCAGTGGTTCGCTTTTGATGTTCCGACAGAAGATAAACCGTTTTTGTATTTGCTCCTAAACTCTAATTTAGCTTACTGGCTATGGACAGTCTATACGGATTGTCGCCATATGACCCAAGGATTTATTAAGACTTTACCTCTACCCCGCGAGCGAAGAGCAGACAATAAGTTAGTGGCAGAATTGACACAAGCTTATGCGAAAAATACCAGATTGTTTGAGAAACGCCCAGGTTACAGATCGCCTGAAATAAAAGTGCAGAACTTCAAGCCCGTGATTGACGAAATTGACCGTGCGCTCGCAAAGCACTATGGCTTCACAGAGGAAGAATTGGATTTCATCATCAACTATGACATCAAGTACCGGATGGGGAAAGATGCAGAAGAGGAGGGCAACAATGGTAACTGAACCGACAATAAGCTTTGAAGATTATCGGGAACAATGGCTTGAGGATATCCGAAGCGGTAGTCCGTCTACCGTCGAATTAGGTCGTCGCTTCGCCCACAAGCTCCTTAGAGATTGGTTGGATATCGAAAGTGCTTCTGAGGACCTTGTCTATTGCGATGGTAGCGGTGACGGCGGCATAGATGTAGCTTATCTGGACCGTGGCGAAAGAGAGGAGACCGGAGAAGGTGGAGGGGAGTCAGTTACAGGCCACACTTGGTACATTGTCCAAAGCAAGTACGGGAAAGCTTTCCGAGGAACTACGACACTTCTAGAAGAGAGCCAGAAAGTCATAGAGACCCTTGATGGCAGACGTCCCAATCTGTCCTCCTTAGCCGAGGGGCTGCGTGAAAGGCTGGTAAACTTTCGGAAGCAAGCTTCTGAGCATGACAGAATTCGCCTTGTGTTTGCTACTGAATCTCCCTTAAACGAAGAGGAAAAGGAAGTTCTAAAAGATGTCCGTGCGATGGGCCGTGAACGTCTTGGCCCTATTTTTGATGTTGAGTCAGTTTCTATAGAAACCATCTATAGGCGTACGCTTGAGGAATTAGCAGCAGGTAAAGACCGGGTTCACGTACCGATTAAAGCAAATATGGTGAAATCCGGTGAGGACGTACTGGTGGGAACTGTGACGCTTATTGACCTTTTTAATTTCCTCAAGGCTTATCGAGATCGTACCGAAGACTTGGACCAGCTTTATGAAAGAAATGTGCGGCGGTTTCTAGGTGGTCGAAGGAAAGTAAATAAAGGAATCCAAGAAACACTGCGCAATACTCCTGAGCGTTTCGGATTGTACAACAACGGAATTACAATTGTAGTGACGAATTTTGTACTGGATGATGGGAATATCGAATTAATAGAGCCCTTCGTCGTTAATGGGTGTCAGACAACAAAAACCATTTGGGAAATCTGCTATGAAAAGATAGAAGCTGGTGGTACGGGCACATCACCAGAGTTGGAAGACTGGTGTAAGCGAGCTGGAGAAGGTGTTGTAATAACAAAGATTGTCCGAGTGGGAGCTGCTGGTGAGGAACTTGAGCGAGCTATCACCCGGTATACAAACAGTCAAAATGCGGTAAGTGAAAAGGACTTCTTGGCCTTGACTACTGACTTCAGGACATGGGCAAGGCTTATGGCTGACCAATACGAAGTGTTTTTGGAAATCCAGAGGGGTGGTTGGGATTCACGACGAGCTCTGCAAAAACAACACCCTGAAATTAAACAATTCACCAAAGCGGCTAACGCATTCGACATACTTAAGGTATACGGGGCAGGGTGGCTTGGCGAAGCAGGTACAGCATTCGGGAAGAATGGTCCGTTTGTCCCTAATGGAGCAATATTCAAGAGAATCATGGAGCCTATTGAGGGAGAGGATGAACCGTTCGGTATAGATGACCTGTATGCGGCTTACCTCTTACAGCGTGCGGCAGACGACTTTAACTTCGGCAGAGGAGCTGCCAAAGCTACGCGTAGGCAAACGAAGTTCATGTTCTATATGGTCGTATTGGATCTACTGAAAGATGTGATGACTTGGTCCGATATAAGTCCAACACGAAAGAACTGTACGCGCGCATTGCTTAAGCTTCTTGATGGAGAACATGAATTGGTAGCTCAGGCTTTGCTGAACACTGCCATAGAGGTGGTGGATAGGTACCTTACCAAAGGTACAGACGCCTGTGTATTCGATGAGCCTGCTTATAAGAGTAAGTTTAACTATGATCTAAACGCATTCTTAAAATGGGAGAATCTGGGCAAGAGTGAGGAGGACAGCCCCCGCTTCCGCACCTTACTTGCGCTCAGTAAGTTAGCTATGGGGCAAAAAATAGGAAATCAGCCGTCAATACGCGAAATGATCAAAGCGGCGATTGTCTCCTAGTTATATCTAATGACCCTGGTGCTGGCAATTACTGGGATAACTAAGTCTCTGGATGACGGAGGGAAACTAGATGGGACATGAAAGATTAGGAACGCTTCCCAAAACGCAGCGATGGAAGCAAGTTATTGAACAAATTGCGAAGCCGTCTTTGTCGAATGCTGATGTCGCAGACGTCGTTAGTCAGACTACACAGAACATAAGTTCCCGATTTCGGAATATCCATAGCGAGCCTGGTGTACAGGCTGCATTCAAGTTCCTAGTTTCTCTCTCTGTAGCTTCTCGTTCATCTACACCTCGAGAGACCTTATCCTCTAATGGTATTGACGTCCCGGGTACTGCTACACCACTCTCGCTGGCAAAAGCGGTGCGTGCCCAAGTTACAGCAAGAAGACATTCGTTGGAATACGGAGAAATCGCTCAGAATGCTGCCGTTGACGCTATCGCAATTTGGTATGAAAGAAACCGCGACAGGCAACTGAGCCTTTTTGAACCCCAGAAGGATCCCTTCGGCATCTGGAGAAAGACTGGAGGCGGTGCTGGCTTTTGTGAGTTAGCTCGTCTCTTCTTTGCTAAGTTCACAGAGCGCTATTTGAATTACTTTCTGGAACGAGAAGCATCCGGGCATCTCCCGAATTTATATCAGCGAGAACAATTTAACAAAAAACTGCAGGAGCACATTGACACTATCTCTAACCACGCATTTGAGACTGCGAAAATTACCCAGTCCTTTGCTGCAGGTTGGTTCAACAAACATGCGACCGAACATGTGCCCTCCGATACCGAGATTGAAGATTTCCTTTTTGTTGCCTTTGGAAAGATTCGTGACGAAATACAACAAGAAGGCGATAAAGGATGAACAGTGCTACTCAGCACATAATTCTGTGCAATGGCGCCAGCTTGCCAGAGCAAGCTCAACTAGATAAGGTACTCTGCCTTGAGTACAGACCCACAAGCGCCAACAGAAATATAAAGCTTTTGCTTCCAGACTTTGTTCGCGGCGTTTTTCACCTTTCTGACCGTGTTCTTGATTTACTGGAGATCGCAGGCTACGTCTACTCTGCAGATAGACTGGTGTTACGCGGTCCAAAAGACGCGTTGGAATATCATAGTTGGTCTCGTTCTTTTCACTTTATCATCAAAGTTAGAGATATTGATTTTTGGAGTAAACCAGCTGTACAGAAAAAACTCAGTGAAGCTTTATGCTTCATGTCAGGTGATCGTGAATTCAAATTCAGTTTTCAACCAGGTCATTCGACCCCTCCAACAAGCTTGTTTGATAAGAAGGAATTTAAAATTGAGACGGAGCAGGAGACCAGCATTGTACTCTTCTCCGGAGGGATTGACTCGCTGGGTGGAGTAATCGAGCGCCTGCAACATTCTGGCGACACAATTTGCTTGGTTAGCCATCGTTCAGGTCAGCCAGAGACAACGAGAACGCAGAGGCAACTATTCAAGGCTTTGAATCAACGTTATCCTGACCGTGTCAAGTATTTCAACTTTTATTGTAGCTTGAAAGGAGTTAGAGCTATAGAGGAGACCCAGAGGACTAGATCATTTCTGTATACGTCGATTGCATATGCTATATCAAGCGTTCTTTCGCAGAAAAGGTTCTTCTTATACGAGAATGGAATCACGGCTATCAATTTCCAAAGGCGACAGGATCTGATGAATGCCCGAGCCAGTCGTACTAGTCACCCAAAAACCATATCACTCCTCGCAAGTTTTTTTTCAGAAGTTGACGGTTCACCAGTAACTATAGAAGCTCCTTTTCTATGGAAGACAAAAGGAGACGTCTTTCGGATGATAGGGGATTCCGGACATAGCGACCTGATTTCGAGTACTGTGTCGTGCAGTAGAACCTTTGAGAACCTTGAACAAGCTACTCATTGTGGTGGTTGCTTCCAGTGCATAGACAGGCGATTTGCCGCGTACGGATCGGAACTGGATAAATACGATGAAACCGGCATCTACACACAAGACTTCATCCGAAAAGGAATAGTCAATCCTGATGTAAAAACTGCTCTGCTTGATTATATTCGCCAAGCTTTAGATTTTAGAAAATCCGGCTTGGATCACTTCTACCGCCAGAATCTAAATGAGTTATCAGATGTCACTGAGCACATCCCGGGAGTAAATGAGGAAGTGGCAATTGAAAGAATTTGGGACCTCTGTCGCCGACATGGGCAACAGGTGGAGGCAGCGATACGAAGAATGAGAGAGGTTTTTGACAAGCCGTTTGAAGAGATCCCTGAGAACTCTTTGCTCAAGATGGTTGCAGATCGGGAGTACCTGAAAGAACCTATCCAAGGGCTTGTGGATGACATCTGCCAACGTCTCCGTAGCGCTATTCCCATCGCCTTTCCCCAGAAGAACCTACCAAAGAATGAGAATGATCTCAACGATAAAATTGCCGCTCTCTTGGATTCCTATAGAAGTGATTTTGAAAGAGAACATCCTGCAGTCTTATTTGCACTTGCCCGAGCTATACCGGATCACTCGCACAGCAAACATGACTTACTGGTCGAGACTAAGTTTGCTCGTGGCTCAACTACTGTGAGCAAGATTTCGGATGGCATCGCTGCCGACCTAATAAAATATCCTGAGAACAAGCATATCCTTTTCATTGTGTTTGACCCTGATCGATCAATCGTTAATGATGACAAGTTTGCAAAGGACATTGAAAGCAAAGGGCACTGTACAGTGTGCGTCATTCGATGATAATCACCGTGAGATGCTCTTAAATGGGCTCGTGACTCGCGGTAATGCCAGTTTTTAATTCTTTATTCTTTCAAACGAGGAGAAGGAAATGTATGGAAAAAATAATACCTGAGGAAAAGTCTGATGATTCGGCAGAGGTTACACAAGCTCTAGAAAACGGTATCAAAATAATGGCTAGAATGATAGCCAAAGCCATTATGAAAGAACGCTCAACCCAGGATAGAACCTCCGCCGAACCACGCAGTAATTTAACAATGTTATCCTCTAGGACTAACCTGTCGGAGCAAATTGGAAAAAGCTTAGCGTTTTCAGCTAGTGAGGTTGCGAAACTCCTGGGAGTAAGTAAAAACACAGTATACAAAGCCATACATGCAGGACAGATCCCTAGCATAAGGTGGGGTAAAAAGATTCTTATTCCGAGAGTGGCACTGATGAGAATGCTAGAGGAAGCTGGAAATACTAAAACAGATAAGGTCCAATAATTTGGATTGGTCTTCTCTCTACCCAGTGATGTCCTGATATGATTAGACTAAACATTTCGTCAGGTTGTTATCTTGCCACCCGATGACAGGCGTACTGAATGTGGTCACGCGGTTGACACAGGGGCAGCATTGGGTAATAACTCGTATCATGGTATAATGTAAATACTCCCCTACTAGACATAAAAGTAAGCTTGAAATGGAAAAGCACAAGACTCCTGATTTGCTGGCTCTCTCTTTGTTTCAGCTAGACCCAAGAGCGAGCTCCTCGAAAAAAGCTCTTTGGCGTTCTCTAGTGGAAACTGCCCTGTATTATGAAGCAAAGCCACTTCCAAAGGAACAACTCTATAAGGCAGTAACTCGTTTGCTTGAACAGCCTAACGCAGACATTACCAGAGAAGTAGATACAGCACTTGAAGGTTGCATAGCGCTGGGCAATGTTGTAGCAGATGACGCTGTGCTTAAGCTGACCGATACCGGCTTGGCCCGTGTGGATGGGCTGGTCAAACGAGCGAAGTCAGACGAACAATCATTTGACGATGGGCTAGCCAATTGTATTGTGAGTGAACTTGGATATCCTATGAGGCAACATGAAATTTTAATGATTAATTCGGCAGTCAAATATGCGCTTGAAGAGATGTTCCGCACTAGAGGCATTGAAATAGAGCGATTCCGAACCAAAGGGTCTCTCACGCTAGATGAGGCGCTGCGTGCAGGAGCAGAGTATGACCCCCTCGTGGCAATAAAAACGAAACTGGAAATTGTGACTAGGCTGTTTGGCCGAGACGCAGAAGGACGGATTCTGTCTGGAATAAGAAAGCACTTCCGAGAGTTAAATACCGAATCTAGTAGATGCGTTGCTTTCCTCTACAATAAGGTTTTCTACCATCAAATACTAAATCTTGACCCTGCATTACACGCTCAGGAGCGTGAGTATTTCAATAAAACGAGACTTTACCTTGACACAAATGTGCTTATTCGTTATCTGTTTGAATATGGCGTACAACATAAAGTAGGCTGGGAGCTCGTTGAGGCCTCAAAAGCGTTAGGTTGTCAGGTGATGGTCTCCCCAGCAACATTTGAAGAGATGCAACGGTACATCTCTAGAACGCAAACACTACATGCTTCCCTAGGCAATGACAAACGAATTGAAAGGTTACTCACAGAGACCGAGCCAGGAAAGTCAAGCAATCCGATGCTAGTGACTTTCTTTATGAAGCGGAAACAAAATCCAGAACTGCCATGGGATAACTATTTAGCTCCCTACCTGAAATTGGAAGACCTGTTGTTCCAGAATAGCATCCTAGTTGAATACGAAGAATACGATAATGTAAAGACAGACAAGAACTACAGCAAGGTGTGGGACACAATCAGGCAAATTAGATATGAATGGTTTCCTGACGCAATAGTGTCCCATGACGCTGATAATCTTGTGTTGATTCATAGGCTTAGGCAAATACATAGACCACATCCAATGGGAGAGACTGTGTGGTTGCTTTCTTTGGATTCTAACCTTTGCCTTGCTGAGAGGTATCTAAGTAAAATCTATCCGAGCCCATATTTCTATATGCTCGAAGATTGGGGGCAGGTTCTCTTGCCTTACCAAGGTATCAATAATTTTGCTTTTGAAGATTATGTTTTTTATCTGGTAAAGTCCAGTTTGGGTATTGCAATCGCTGCAGACGGCCTAGACCTTGACTTCTTAGAGACACTTCATAGACCAGAGTTTGATATTGACCTTTTACTCTCTCTAGGAGACCCAATCTACGTGGCAGAGTGTTTGGTAACCATGCAGAAGAATAGAGACGTACGAGGACTGGCACAGCTAGCACGAACTGCCAAAGCTCCGGAAGAAATAAGCGCTATAAATCATCAACTATCGGATAAACTGCTAGAAACCATGGTCAATGCCCAGAAATCATCCCAGGACAATGCCGAACAACTAGCCAGAGAAGTACAACAGCTTGAAAAAAAACTGCACGAAATTGATACTCGAACTATCTGGCAAAGAATAAAGGCTTTATTCAAGCCTCCATAAACTCACTCTACCGGTGAGCCTGTTGCGACCACTCTTTGGAACTCTTGACTTATATGTGTTGACCAACATAAAGCCAGAAGGTGCGATTTCTCTAGGCGTTGTGGAAGTGGTGTCATGCTCAATCGAGCTTCTGGAAGCTACCCTTAAATGGTTCTTTAGGCTTGATGACGAGGGTTGGTTTATCCATAAATTCAAAATCACTTACCCAACCACTCCATAGCGCTACACTCCATATCAGAGAGAGCGGCTTTTCTGCAGATACTGCGTTTATGTTTCCTAGATTAGTCTCATTTTCATAAAAGAAGGATACAGCAGTCGCCGCATCCATCAGGTGTTGCTTACTATGAGCCGATCCAGAAACAAAGGCTTCCCAGCAAAACACGACCGGTCGTTGACCAGAAGGTGGCCAACGCTTTAGATCCAGTGTGAAATCACACTCATGAGATGATGACTTGTACAAGCTCCTTAAAATCCAAGCAGACTGGTGGATCCCCAGAGTGCAAACTGACAGTCCTACCGGAGATGCGAAGGAACGATTGCCTTCTCCTTCGCGCCTTCTACTCAAGTCTTTCCAATCTTCAGGAACTGGAATGAACAAAGGTGCTTCAAATCCAAGGGCAATACTGCATCCTTGCTGAATGTCTGATTCTAAATGCTGAACCAGCTTATCAATGTAGGAAGACACCTGAATGGCACCATCCTCGGGATTCACTCTCGCCCACGCAAAGGATGGTAAACCCGTCTTTGCACAACACCGGGTGGATCCAACATCACATGCATATATTATTCGCTTCTGCCCCATCAGTCACAATTATAGTTCATGACCTAGCCATCCAACAAATCATCGTTCTGGTTGATCACTGATTGTCTGCATCCGTTTTATTGAATCCAGGTTCAAAGATAGCAAGTAGCTGAGGCTTACCGGTTTATAATTTATTAGCTCTGGACTCACATTTATCGTC